>Ga0247608_10003111_pt1 | contig 19727 bp, 19 predicted proteins | sample 176DNAGHGlowgp2_FD_193490 | JGI IMG/M metagenome (GOLD analysis project Ga0247608, IMG submission 193490) | Sheep rumen microbial communities from Palmerston North, Manawatu-Wanganui, New Zealand - 1766 DNA GHGlow gp2 | ecosystem: Host-associated > Mammals > Digestive system > Stomach > Rumen ...
GGCGGGCAGCGTGCTCCAGGCCCGGAAGATTGTGAAGGACTTCGGCCCCGACGTGGTGGTGGGCGTGGGCGGCTATGCCAGCGCTCCCCTGCTGTGGGCGGCCACCGGCATGAAGATTCCCGCCGTAATTCAGGAGCAGAACGGTTTTGCGGGGCTCACCAACAAACTGCTGGGAAACCGCGTGCAGAGCATCTGCGTGGCCTATGAAGGCATGGAGAAGTTCTTCCCCAAGGAGAAAATCGTAATGAGCGGCAACCCCATCCGCGAGGTCCTGTCCCGCCCGGCTACGGAAGAGCAGAAAACTCAGGGACTGTCTTACTTCGGGCTCACTCCGGAAAAGAAGCACCTGCTGATTGTGGGCGGAAGCCTGGGAAGCGGCACCCTCAACCGTGCCATGCAGCATTGGATTCAGGACGGCTGCCCGGAAGGAGAAGACGTGGAGGTAATCTGGCAGTGCGGAAAATACTACAAGAAAGACATCGACGCCTTCATGGAGGCCCACTCGGAGGTGGAGGGAATCAAGCACTACGACTTTATCGGCCGGATGGACCTGGCCTATGCCGCGGCCGATGTGGTTGTCTCCCGCAGCGGCGCCAGCACGGTCTCCGAGCTCTGCGCCATGGGCAAGGCCACTGTGTTCGTGCCCTCCCCCAACGTGGCCGAAGACCATCAGACGCACAACGCCATGGCCCTGGTAAGGAAAGAGGCCGCCATGCTGGTGAAAGACAACGAGGCCATCGACGAGCTCCTGCCCACAGCCATCGCCCTCCTTCACAGCCCGGAGCGAAAGGAGAAACTGGAGAAAAACGCCCAGGCCATGGCACTCACCCAGGCGGCGCAGGTAATTTGTGACGAGATTTATAAATTGGTATGAAAAACGTATACTTCATAGGAATCGGGGGCATCGGCATGAGCGCCATCGCCCGCTACTTCAAGTTCAAGGGTTATGAGGTGTCCGGTTACGACCGCACCCCCTCCGACCTCACGGCCCGGCTGGAGGCCGAGGGCATCCCTGTCCACTATAAAGACCGCCCCGACCAGATTCCGGCCGACAAACAGGAAACGCTGGTGGTATACACCCCCGCCATCCCCTCCGACCTGGGAGAACTGCGGAAAGCGATGGATGAGGGCTACCTGGTGCTCAAACGCTCCCGTACGCTGGGAGAAATCACCAAGGGACAACGCTGCTTGGCCGTTTCCGGCACCCACGGAAAAACCACCACTTCCACCCTCACGGCGCACATCCTCACGGAATGCGGCGAGGGCTGCAGCGCCTTCCTGGGCGGCATTTCCCGCAACTACGGCACCAACCTGCTCATGTCCAAGAACAATACGGTGGTGGTGGAGGCCGATGAATTCGACCGTTCCTTCCTCCAGCTCTATCCGGAGATTGCCGTCATCACTTCGGTGGAGGCAGACCATCTGGACATCTACGGAGACTACGCCCATGTAGTGGAGGCCTTCCGCGCCTTTGCCAGCCAGGTAAGCGGCACCCTTATCGTGAAAAAAGGCGCCCCCGTGGACCAGTCCCATACGAAGGCGAAAGTCTATACCTATCATTATACGGATGCCCAGGCCGATTTTTACGCTATCGGCCCCAAGGCCGATGCGCTGGGACATTTCCACTACGACCTGCACTACCCCGGCGGCATCCTCAGGGGTATCCGCGTGGGAGCGCCCGGCTGGGTGAATGCGGAAAACAGCATCGCCGCCGCGGCCATCGCCCTCAGCTATGGCATTGAGCCGGAGAAAGTGAAGGCCGCCATCGGCACTTTCGAAGGCGTGAAAAGGCGCCTGGAAGTGCATCTGAACACCCCTCACCTCTCCTACATCGACGACTACGCGCATCATCCCACGGAGCTTTCCAGCGCCATCGCCTCCATGCGCGAGATTTTCCCCGGCCGCAAGCTCACGGCCATCTTCCAGCCGCACCTGTATACCCGCACAAGGGATTTTGCCCCCGACTTTGCGAGGGCCCTGTCGGCCGTGGACAAACTCATCCTCCTGGACATCTACCCGGCCCGCGAGGAGCCCATCCCCGGTGTAAGCTCCGAGATGATTTTCAAGGACGTGACCGCCCCTGAGAAGGTGCTCCTGAAAAAGGAAGAACTCATGGATTACCTGGCCGACGAGCCCCTTGACGTGCTGGCCACCTTCGGAGCCGGAAACATCGACCGTTATATCGATCCCATTACCGACCTCTTGAAAAAAAGGCTGTGAAAAAAATATATCGTTATATCCTGGGCGCCCTCGTCGTGCTCTCCTGCTCAGCCGTCTGGATCCTTACTTCCCGGATGGCCCATCGGGAACTGGCCGCGCGTACCTGTCAGGGGAAGGGCAAGCTGCAGGTGACGGTAACGGATTCTTCGGAGCGCCGCTTCGTGGCCAAGGCCGATGTGCAGGACTGGTTGGAGAAAGAATACGGGGCCTATGCCGGCCTGCCGCTGGACAGCGTAGACCTTCACCGGATAGAGAAGATTATCTCCGCCCACAGCGCCGTGAGGGACTGCGAGGCCTGGATTACGGACGACGGCGTGCTGCACGTGCAGCTGTGCCAGCGGCAGCCCGTCCTCAAACTGGACAACGGGCAGAACGCCTGCTACGCCGACGCTACGGGTTACCTCTTCCCGCTTCAGTCCCGGGGAAGCGTAGATGTGCCGGTGGTGAGCGGGACGCTTCCCGTCAAGCTGGAAAGAGGCTACAAAGGCTACCTGCAGGACCAGGGCCAGTCCCTCTGGCTCAGCCGCATCATCGGCATGGTGCTTTATATGAAAGGGACCGTCTGGGAGCAGGACATAGACCGGATTCGTGTCCAGGCCGACGGTGAAGTACGGCTGTATCCGGTGGAAGGAAAGGAAGAATTCCTCTTCGGCCCGCCCGTAAGGATAGAAGAAAAATTCCGGCTGCTCACGGCCTATTACCGCAGCGTGGTCCCGTCCAAGGACCCGGGATACTACAAGACAGTGGACCTGAGATACCGGAAACAAGTGGTTTGCAAAAAATAAAAACAAAGATATATGGAAGAAAAATACATTGCCGCCATTGATTTGGGCAGTTCCAAATTCGGCATTTGTGTTGCGCGGATAACCGGAGAGGACGTCCAGATTGTGTATTACAAGCAGACTCCCTCCGACGGCATCCGTTCCAGCATAATCGCCAATCCCATGAAAGCCTCCCAGAAGCTGAAGGAGGCCATCCAGGAAGCAGAGAAGGAACTCATGATCAAGATTCTCCAGGTGGTGGTGGGAATGCCCCGGGCCGAAGTGGACCAGGTAACCGCATCGGCCCGGGTGGAACGCTCCACTCCGGACGAATACATCACGTCAGAGGAAGTGGCCACCCTCAAGTCCATCGCCCTGGAGACCTATCCCCTGGATAATCCCGAAAAACAGATTATCTACGGGGCCGTGGCCCAGTCCTTCTCCATCGACAACGATATCCAACTGGTGGAAGACGATGTGGTGGGTACCCTCTCTTCCAGCCTGGAAGGCAACTTCAAGGTGTTTGTGGGCAGCCGAACGGCCACCACGGCCCTAGATAAAATCTTCAACCAACTGGGCATTGCGATTGCCAAGAAATACTTCCTGCCGGGAGTAGTGGCACGCACCGTCCTCACGGACGAGGAACGCTCCAGCGGCGTGGCCCTGGTGGATGTGGGGGCGGGCGTAACATCCGTGGCCATTTACCACGGCGGCATCATGCGCTACTACGCCTCCATCCCCTTCGGCGGCAAGGTGGTGACCGGAGACATCCGGACCGAATGTTCCATCTCCGAAGACCTGGCAGAGAAAATCAAGAAGCGCTTTGGCGCCTGCATGCCCGGCAAACTGGCCACTTTGAGTGAAAAGGTTCTGCAAATCCGCACCACCGACCCTTACAAGGAGGTTCCGGTGCGCTATATATCCGAAATCATAGACTGCCGCTGCCGGGAAATCGTGGAAGCGGTCCTCTACTACATCCAGCAAAGCAACCTGCAGAACAACCTGCGCAGCGGCATCGTCGTAACGGGAGGCGGAGCGGAGCTGGTCAACTTCGTCACCCTCTTCAAGGAGATGTCCGGCTATGAGGTCCGCAAGGGCTATCCCCGCTTCATGTTCTCCGCCCCGATGGGAAGCGGCGTCTACTCAACCGCAGCCACATCGGCCCTGGGCATGGTGCTGGCGGCCAAGGACGACCGGCTGCCGGACTGCGTGAGCCTGCCCCAAAAGGAGGAAGTAATTCCGGAAGAGGAGCTGGTAGACCTGGAGGTGACGGAAGAGACGCCCCTTGCCAACAACGTCACCGACGAAGAAATGGAAAGCGGCCACACCGGCAACCTGATTTCTCCGGAAGAGTTTGGCGAGGCCGTGAAGAAAGAGAAGAAGAGCCACACCGTGAAGGTCAAGAATCCCAGTTTCATGAGTGTCGCCTGGAAAAAGATGAAGGACAGCATGAGAAGCGGTGCGCTCAAGATTTATGACGACGCCACCCGGGAAGATAACGAAAACATGAAGGAGAAATAGTTATGAGTATCGACTACAACAAGCCCATCGTTCCTACCGACTGGAACGACGAGAATGCCATCATAAAGGTAATTGGTGTAGGTGGCGGCGGATGCAATGCCGTCAACTACATGTACCGCCAGAATATCCAGGGTTGCAGCTTTATCGTATGCAACACCGACGCGCAGGCCCTTCAGATAAGCGAGGTACCCGTGAAGATTCAGATGGGTCAGAACGGACTGGGAGCCGGCACGGACCCCACCGCCGGACGCAACGCAGCCATAGAGAGCCAGGACGAGATTGCCCGCAAGGTGCTGGACTGCGGCACCAAGATGCTTTTCCTCACCGCCGGCATGGGCGGCGGCACCGGAACGGGAGCCTCCCCCGTCATTGCCAAGATGGCCAAGGACCGCGGCATCCTCACCGTAGCCGTGGTCACCATCCCCTTCAAGAACGAAGGCAACGAAAGCCAGTCCAAGGCGGTGGACGGCATCCATGAACTGGAAAAGAACGTAGACAGCCTCCTGATTATCAACAACGAAAAGCTGTACCAGTTCTTCGGCGACACCCTCATCCAGGAAGCCTTCCCCAAGGCCGATGAGGTGCTGGCCACCGCCGTCAAGGGCATTATCGAGGTGATTACCAAGCCCGGCTACATCAACGTGGACTTCCAGGATGTGTGCAAGATGATGCGCAACTCCGGCATGGCCCTGATGGGCAGCGGCGAAGGATCCGGCAATGACCGCCTTGAGATTGCCGTGAAGGGTGCCTTTGAGAGCCCGCTCCTGAACGACTTCGACCTCAAGACCGCCAAGAACGTCCTGATTAACATCACCACCGGAAACAACGAGCGCGGTGCCAAGATGAGCGACCTGGAACGGATAGACGACATGATTACGGAATACACCGGAGACGCCAACCATTTCAAGAAAGGCATCATCTGGGACAACGACCCGGAGTTCGGCGACAAGGTGCGCATCACGGCCATCGTGACAGGCTTCGAGATGGACCTGGGCGGCCTGGGCCTCAACAAAGACCTGGGGAACCTGGTCATCATTGACGAAGACTTCCAGTGGGAGCAGCCCCTGCACCAGGGAGAGGTATCCATCCCCGTGGGTGCCGAGACCATCAAGATAGGCTACAACAACTCCGACAACGCCAAGCACTTCGACTTCGCCTCCGATCGCAAACCCGTCCTGTGCGTGGAAACCGGCCAGAAGAAAGCGGATCTGGAAAATACTCCGGCCATCCGCCGCAGACACTGATTTGCCCCATTTCCCGTATTCACGGGAAGGTTTTGATAATATGCACTAAACAGAAATCAACCCACGCAGCGATGCATGGGTTGATTTCATTTAGGGTCTATAGACTTATTTCCGACCCAGGCGCTCCGCCACGGAACTCATGCGGCGGGCAAATTCCTTCCGGCCGATAAAACTCAGGATGGCGGCGATGCCCAGGCCACTGGCGGCACCCGTCAGGGCCAGGCGCAGGCTGTTCATCACCTTGCCCATGGGGAACTCGTTCTTCTTGATATAGTCTACGATGACGGGCTCCAGGGCATCGGCCGTCATGGGGCCGCGGTACATGTCCAGGTCGTCGAAGCCAAACTCCGCCCCGGTGATGTACTGACACACCTCGAAGCAGTTCTCATAGTGATCCTCCTTCCAGAACTTGTCCACGTCCTTCTGGATGTACTCCGCAGGCGCTACGAACAAGGCCTGGGCGCTCTCCCACATATCGGCCACAAAGGTGGCGCGTTCCTTCACCAGTTCCACCACGGCCTCCACGTACTCGCGCGTGAAGATGTGGTTGGTGAAATCGGCCCCGAAGCCTTCGAAACGGGCACCGGCGGTGAGGGCGTTGCAGGGGCAGTCCACCACCTTGATGCCATGCGTTTCCAAAACAGGGATAAAGAGCTCCGTGAGTTCCCGGGTAGATTTGAGGCGGAGATATTCTTTGTTGTACCACTTGGCCTTGTCCGGGTTGAACTTGGCACCGGCTTTCTGCACCTTGTCCAGGGAGAAGGCCTGCACCAGTTCCGGCAGGGTGAACATTTCGCGGTCGTCACCGGGGTTCCAGCCCAGCATGGCCAGCAGGTTCACGAAGGCCTCGGGGAAGTAGCCGTCTTCCCGGTAACCGCGGGAGACCTCGCCTGTCTCGGGGTTCTTCCAGGCCAGCGGGAACACCGGGAAGCCCAGTTTGTCACCGTCACGCTTGGAAAGCTTTCCGTTGCCCACAGGCTTCAGAAGCAGGGACAGGTGCGCAAAACGCGGCATGGTGTCCTGCCAGCCAAAGGCCTCGTACAGCAGATAATGCAGAGGCAGGGAGGGCAGCCACTCCTCACCGCGGATGACCTCCGTAATTTCCATCAGGTGGTCGTCCACAATGTTGGCCAGGTGGTAGGTAGGCAGTTCATCGGCCCTTTTCCAGAGCACTTTGTCGTCCAAGGTGTCCGTATTCACTTCCACGTGACCGCGGATGAGGTCGTCCATCTTGACCACGCGGTTCACAGGCATCTTGAAACGGATGGTCCAGTCCGTGGTGGTTTCCAGGAGCCTTTTCACTTCGTCTTCCGGAAGGGTGAGGGAGTTGCGCAGGCCCGTGCGGGAAGCGGCGTTGTACATGAACGTCTGCCCGGCCGCCTCGGCGGCGGTGCGCTTCTGAGCAAGTTCATCGGCCGAATCAAACGCGTAGTAGGCCCAACCGGCAGCCACCAGCTGCTCCGCGTACTGGCGGTAGATGGGACGGCGCTGGCTCTGGCGGTAAGGCGCATGCGGATGCTTGGCCGATGCTTCCTCCACCACTTTGCCATTCTCGTCCACACCCTCGTCCGGAACGATTCCGCACCAGGCAAGGGCCTCGATGATGTACTGCTCCGCGCCGGGTACGAAACGGTGGGAGTCCGTGTCTTCGATACGGATGATGAAATCTCCCCCTTTCTGCTTGGCATAGAGGTAATTATAAAGAGCCGTACGCACACCGCCCATGTGAAGCGGTCCGGTGGGTGACGGAGCAAATCTTACACGTGTTCTTCTTTCCATGACTAAAGCTTTAAGTCTGCAAATTTAGCGGATTCCGTGCAGAATTGCAACGGTCACTTCTGCCGCAGTACAGGAACAGCGACTTCTTGTGCAACATAAATTTTTTCCCTACCTTCGTTTAACATTTGGGGCCGTGCTCCGTCTTATCTATGCAAGCGCTTGGTAGACTGAAATGAAAAAAGTAATTATCGCACTTATTATCGCCCTTACGGCCGGCATGGATATGCAGGCGGGGACTCCGGCCAGAATCAGCCACCTGGTCCGGCAGTACAAAGGACAGGATGGCTTTGATGTGGTAAGTATCGGCCAGGTGGGGATGAAACTCCTCAAAGGCGCCGCTCACTTGTCCGGAGACTTGGATGACGAAGACAAGGCAGCCCTGAAATCTTTTTCCGGCGTCAAGAAACTGGTCATCGTAGATTATGAGGACGCCAGTGCTTCCGTCAAGGCCCAGTTCAACCAGAAAGTGGAGAAAATCCTGAATGGGATGGAACTGCTCATGGAGGCAAAGGATGACGACGAGACGGTCAGGATTTACGGCGTGGAAGACGGCGGCCGACTGAAGGATTGCGTCCTTCACTGCCATGACGGAGACCTTATTTTTGTGAAGGGCAGCATAGAGTGGAGCCAGCTGAACGATTTCAAGGAGCTCAAATAGTGGAACGTCATCAGTTTCATACCGTCTGGCTCCCCTTGCAGAACCGCTTTTACCGCATGGCTTTCTATATGCTGGAAAGTGAGGCCGATGCCAAGGACGCCGTCCAAGACCTGTATCTGAAGCTCTGGAATCTTCGGGACAGTTTGGATATGATCCGGGAGCCTTCCGCCTACGGAGCCCTGATGCTGAAAAACCTGTGTATAGACCGCATCCGCAAGCGGCGGCCCGCAGAAGACTTGACAGACTGCCAGGCCCTCAGTGCCCCGCCCGATGAACAACTGAGCCGGAGGGAAGACCTCGGAGCCCTCACAAAAGCCATGGACCAGCTTCCCCCCGGCCAGCAAAAACTCCTGAAACTGCATGTCCTGCAAGGCATGTCCTATCAAGAAATAGAGAAAGAAACCGGCCTCAGCGGCCTCAACATCAGGGTTCAGGTGAGCCTGGCCCGCAAAAAGCTCAAACAACTGTTATGAAAGACCTGCATGAAATAGAAAAAATGAGCCTGGAAGACCTCCAGCGAATTGGGGCCGATGAAAGCATTCCTGTTCCCGAAGACTGGCAGGTCCGCCTGCCCCGCAGGTCTCCCGCCCGCAACTGGAGCATCGCCGCCGCGGCCGCCGTCCTGCTGGCTTTGGGCTGGTGGGGCTTGAACAGGCCCGCAGAACCCGAAGATACGTTTGACGACCCTCGGCTGGCCTATGCCGCCGTCGAGCAGGCCCTAAGCAAAATGTCCGGAGCCATTCACGAAACAGCCAGGACAGTCTCTGAAAAAGAAATGCAATTAGAAAAATTAAATTATTGGAAATGAAAAAGATATATTCCATATTGGTGCTGATTACCCTCAGCCTCACCGCCCTGGCCCAGGGAGGCCGCGAAATCTACAGCAAATACTCCGACCTGCCCGGCATGGAGGCCGTCTATATCTCTCCGGCCATGTTCCGCATGATAGGCAAGATTCCGGACGTGGAGTTGGGCGACGAGGACATCAACTTCTCTTCCATCATCAAATCCATGACGGGCTTCTACATCCTGAGTACCGAGAACTCCAAAGATGCCGCCGCCCTGCTGGACGATGTAAACAAATTCATCAAGGCCGGAAAGTATGAACTCCTCATGGAGGCCAAGGATGACGGAGAAGCTACGCGGATGTACACTGTGGGAGACGAAAAAACTGTCACTTCCTTTGTAATGGTGTCGCACGAAAAGGACGAGATTTCCTTCATCTCCTTTGACGGAAAAATGGACCGGGAGCAGTTTGGAGAGATGGTAGCCAAGTCTGCGGGGAAAAAATAGGCGTTGTTCTACAACTCGCTAAGAAACAATAAATTAAGCAAAGCAACCCGGGCCGATTCGCCTGGGTTGAATTGCATAAAATACTGATTAGTAAAAGATTACAGGACAACGCCTACTGCAACAGAGCCAAGACCTGGTCCACGGCGAGGGCATCTTCGATGAGGTAGGCGCCGCTGCGGGAGCGGATAAGGCCACCCAGGTGCGCGCCGGAGCCCAGGGCCTCGCCCAGGTCGCGGGCGAAGGCGCGGATGTAGGTGCCTTTGGAACAGGCAATGCGGATAACGGCCTCCGGCAGCCCCAGGGCCGATGTATCCGCTACGTTTATACGGGAAGACGGTGACGGATATGGAGTCCGGGGTGGACAAGCCCCCCGGACTCCATATCCGTCACCTCCTGCAGGAATAAAGTCCAGCAGTTCCAGCCCGGAAATCACAATCCGGCTGCGGTGAAGGGTCTGGAGGGCGGCGGCATCGATGGCATCCGTCTGTCCGGCCTTATAGAGCTTGCGGGCCAGTTCGTAGGCTCTGACCCCGTCCACGCTCTTGGCGCTGAAAAGCGGCGCCACCTGCTCCTGCTCTCCAAGGAAAGCAGGAAGAGCGGCTTCAACGGCTTCGCGGGTGATGTGCTCATAGGGGAAGCGCCGGTCCACCTCCTTTTCCAAATCGTACGAGGGCGTTGTGGCGCCCAGGCGGATACGGGCGATGTACTCTTTGTCGTGGTCCTGCAGTTCCTGCGCCCGCTTGCAGGCATTGCCGATGCACACCAGCAGCACGCCCGTCGCCAGCGGGTCCAGCGTGCCGGCATGGCCCACCTTCAGGTTCTTCTTCCCGAAGTGCCGGATGGCGGCGTACTTGATTTTGCGAATCACATCGGCCGATGTCCAGCGCCAGGGCTTGTCCACGGCCAGCACGATGCCTTCCGGATAGTCCGCTATGTCACGGGTGAAACTCATCGGCAGGGAATCTTGTCGATGCGTTTCTGATGACGGCCCCCCTCGAAGGGAGTGTCCAGCCAGGTACGGACAATGGCGGAAGCCATCCTGTAGCTGATGAAGCGGGCCGGGAGAACCAGCACGTTGGCATTGTTGTGCTGCGCCACCAGACGGCCGATGGCGGTGTTCCAGGCCAGGCCGGCCCGGATACCCCGGTGCTTGTTTAGCGTCATGGCCATGCCGTTACCGGTGCCGCAGAGGGCTATGCCCAGCTCCACTTCACCGCCCTCCACGGCTGAGGCTAAGGAGTGGGCGAAGTCCGGATAATCCACACTTTCGGCCGTATCTGTCCCGAAGTTCACCACTTCGATGCCGCGCCTGCGAAGCATCTTCACCAGCTTGAACTTATATTCCACGCCGGCGTGGTCGTTGCAAATGCCTATCTTCATGTTTTTCGTTTTTGTCTTACAAAGGTAAGGTTTATTTGGCAATTCGAAAATAAATGCCTACATTTGCGGGCTAAAAATTTTTTAACTTAAAACTCATTGCATCATGGCAGAATATTTACAGCCTGAGAAAAAGCAAGAGATTTTCGCGAAGTACGGGAAGTCCAATAAGGACACCGGCTCCCCTGAGAGTCAGGTTGCTTTATTTTCCTACCGTATCGCTCACCTCACTGAGCATGTGAAGCAGAACAAGAAAGACGTGGTAACGCGCCGCAGCCTGCTCCGCCTGGTCGGTAAGCGTCGTCAGCTGCTGGACTACCTCCAGAGAATCGACATCGAGAGATACAGGGCTATCGTTAAGGAGCTGGGTCTCCGCCGATAAGCACAAGGATAGGAAACAAACGGGGGTACGGATGCAAGGCATCCTGCCCCTTTTTTCGAAAAAACGCGCTTCCGGACGGTCCGGAGCGTATAGATAGACGCAAGACGTAATAGAAGAAACAATGAACATTATCAAAAAGACCATTGAATTACCCGACGGAAGGGTAATCGAGATCGAGACCGGAAAACTGGCCAAACAGGCTGCCGGTTCTGCCGTTGTGAAAATGGGTGGCACCATGTTGCTGGCCACCGTCACCTGCGCCACGGAGGTGAAAGAGGGAACGGACTTCATGCCCCTCACCGTGGATTACCGGGAGAAATACTATGCCGCCGGCCGTTTCCCCGGAGGCTTCCTCAAGCGCGAGAGCCGTCCCAGTGACTACGAAGTGCTCATCGCCCGCTTGGTGGACCGTCCCATCCGTCCGCTCTGGCCCAGCGACTTCCACCTGGAAGTCTTTGTGAACGTGATGCTGATTTCGGCCGAAAAAGACATCCAGCCGGATGCCCTGGCCGGTCTGGCCGCATCGGCCGCCCTCGCCACCTCCGACCTCCCCTTCGGCGGTCCCGTGAGCGAAGTGCGCGTATCCCGTATCGATGGTCAATTTGTGATTAACCCCGGTTTTGAGGACAACAAGAGGGCCGATCTGGACCTGATGGTGGCCGCTACCGAGGAGAACATCATGATGGTGGAAGGCGAAATGAACGAGGTTTCCGAGCACGACATGCTGGAGGCCATCAAGTTCGCCCACGAAGAGATCAAGAAGCACTGCCGCGTACAGAAAGAGCTCATGAAGGAGCTGGGTACGGACGTGAACAAGCGCGACTATCCTCACGACGAGGAAGACGAGGCCTTGAAGACCGCCGTTCACGAGGCCTGCTATAACAAGTGCTACGAGCTGGCGAAGAGCGCCAAGCCCAAGCACGAGCGCGAGGACGGCTTCAACGCCATCCGCGACGAGTTCAAGGCCCAGTTCTCCGAGGAGGACCTGGAGCTGAAGGGCGCCATGATTGACCGCTACTACCACGACGTGGAGAAAGAGGCCATGCGTAACCTCGTCCTGGACGAGGGCAAGCGCCTGGACGGCCGCGCCACCAACGAGGTGCGTCCCATCTGGTGCGAGGTGGATTACCTCCCCTGCGCCCACGGATCGGCCATCTTCACCCGCGGTGAAACCCAGTCCCTGGCTTCCGTCACCCTGGGTACCAAGATGGATATGAAGGAGATGGACGAGGTCCTCATCCAGGACGACCAGCAGTTCGTCCTCCACTACAACTTCCCCCCGTTCGCTACCGGCGAGGCCAAGCCTCAGCGTAGTACCGGCCGTCGTGAAATCGGCCATGGCAACCTGGCCATGCGCGCCCTCAAGCCCGTGATTCCCACGGCTCCCGAATTCCCCTACGCCGTGCGCGTAGTTTCCGATATCCTGGAATCCAACGGTTCCTCCTCCATGGCTTCCGTCTGCGGTGGCTGCCTGGCCCTGATGGATGCCGGCGTCAAGATTAAAAAGCCGGTGGCCGGTGTGGCCATGGGCCTGATTACCGATGCCGAGCGCCCCAACGACCGCTACGCCATCCTCACCGATATCCTGGGTGACGAAGACCACCTCGGAGACATGGACTTCAAGGTAACCGGCACCAAGGACGGCATCACCGCCACCCAGATGGATATCAAGGTGGACGGCCTGTCCTACGAAGTGCTGGAAAAGGCCCTGGAGCAGGCCCGTCAGGGACGCCTCCACATCATGGGCGAAATGCTCAAGACCATCCCCGAGCCGCGTGAGGACTTCAAGCCCTTCGTGCCCCGCATGGTCCAGATTGAGGTGGCTTCCGAGTTCATCGGCGCCATCATCGGCAAGGGCGGTGAAACCATCCAGGGCATGCAGAAGGAATTCGGCACCACCATCACCATCGACGAGGTGGACAACGGAGACGGCACCACCAAGGGTGTGGTGGATATCTTCGGCACCGACAAGGCTGCCATGGATGCCACGTTGGAGCGTATCAAGGCCATCTGCGCCGTTCCCGAGGCCGGTCAGGTGTACCACGGCAAGGTGGTGAGCATCCTGGAATTCGGCGCTTTCATCGAAATTCTGCCCGGTAAGGAAGGCCTCCTCCACGTGAGCGAGATTGCCTGGACCAAGACCGACAAGGTGGAAGACGTCCTGAAGGTGGGAGACGAGGTAGATGTGAAACTTCTCGAAATCGATGCCAAGACCGGCAAGATGCGCCTTTCCATGCGCGCCCTCACGCCCAAGCCCGAAGGCTATGTAGAGCCCAAGCGGGAAGGCCGCGGCCAGCGCCGCGAGGGTGACCGCAAGGAGCGCGGCCCGCGTCGTGAAGGTGACCGCGGACCCCGCCGGGATGGAGAGCGCGGCCCGCGTCGCGAAGGCGACAAGCCCCGCAAGCCCCGCTTCGAGAATAACGACGAGCCCAAGAATAACGAGCCCGACGTATTCTAGGAAACAATTTATTTCGTATATTTGGAGTATGAAAAAATTCATACTCCTTTTTTTATGTTCTCTGGGCAGCCTTTCGGTCCTTGCCCAGGAATACGGCGTGGTAAACATCTCCGTGTGCAACCTGCGGCGCACGGCCGATTTTGATGCCGAAATGGTGTCGCAGGCCCTGCTGGGAACACCGGTACACGTGCTTTCCATCAGTGACAACGGCAATCCCTGGCCACAGGTACAGACCCCGGACAGTTATACCGGCTGGGTGCATTATGCCGCCATAACGCGGATGAACTTTGAGGAATATCATGCCTGGAACGCCGCACCCAAGGTGGTGGTCACCGCCCTTAGTGGCGTTGTGTACAAAGAGGCATCGGCAGGAAGTGCCACCGTTTCGGATGTGGTGGCCGGAGACCGCCTCAAGTACCTGGGCAAGAAAGGCGCCTGGCTCAAGGTGGGCTTCCCCGACGGCCGGACGGGCTTTGTGTGCAAGAAAATCGCCAAAACCGAGGCCGATTGGCGCAAGAACCTGGACCGAAGCGCAGAGGCCATCCTTGCATCGGCCCAAAGCATGCTGGGCTTCCCTTATCTCTGGGCGGGCATGTCCTCCAAGGGAATGGACTGCAGCGGCTTTGTGCGCGCCACCCTTTTCATGCACGACATCATCATTCCCCGAGACGCCGGTCCGCAGTCCCGCGTGGGGCAGCGTATCTCCGACATGAATGCCCTTGAGCCCGGAGACCTGGTCTTTTTCGGCCGATACCGGGAGGACGGCACGCCCCGCGTGTCCCATGTGGGCTTCTACCTGGGAAACGGCCGCTTCATCCACTCGATGGGCTTGGTGCAGATAGGTAGTTTCCTGCCTCAGGACCCTTATTATGACGCCTACAATACCGGCCGATACCTCTTCGGAGGCCGCGTTCTCCCTTATATTGACAAGGAAGAAGGACTTAACACTACACTAACCAACCCTTATTATGCAGAATAGACGCGATTTCCTGAAAACCACCGCGCTGGCGGCGGCAGGTCTGGGCCTGGCGGGCTGCACCGCCGGCGGCCCGCAGAAGTTCAACATCGTGAAAGGAGACGGAAAGCTTCATCTGAAGTTCTTCCCTTATGAGCTCAAGCTGGCGCACGTGTTCACCGTGGCCTCCTACAGCCGCACCACCACCCCGGACGTGCAGGTGGAACTGAGCTGGGAAGGCGTTACCGGCTACGGAGAGGCCTCCATGCCCCCGTACCTGGGCCAGAGCGTGGAAACCGTCACCACCTTCCTTAACAAGGTGGACCTCTCCCAGTTCAACGACCCCTTCCAAATGGAGGACATCCTCAGCTATGTGGACAGCCTCTCGGAAGGTGACGGTGCGGCCAAATGTGCCATTGACATAGCCCTGCACGACCTTGTGGGCAAGCTCATCGGCCAGCCCTGGTACCGTATCTGGGGTCTGGATGCCGCCAAGGCGCCCTCCACCACCTTTACCATCGGCATAGATACGCCCGAGGTGGTGAAGGAAAAGACGCTGGAAGCGGCCGGGAAATTCAATATCCTGAAAGTCAAGGTGGGCTTGGACACGGACGTGGAGATGATTGAGACCATCCGCAGCGTCACGGACGTTCCCTTGGCCGTGGATGCCAACCAAGGCTGGAAAGACCGTTCTAAAGCCCTGGACGAGATTTTCTGGCTCAAGGAGCACGGCATCGTGATGGTGGAGCAGCCTATGGCCAAGGAACGCATAGACGACATCGCCTGGCTCACGGAGCGCTCTCCCCTTCCCATTTTTGCCGATGAAAGCATCCAGCGGATGAAGGACATCCCCTCGCTGGTAGGTGCCTACAACGGCATCAACATCAAGCTGATGAAGTGTACCGGCATGCGGGAAGGCTGGAGAATGGCCACCATGGCCCGCGCCCTGGGCATGAAGGTGATGGTGGGCTGCATGACAGAGACCTCCTGCGCCGTATCCGCCGCCGCCCAGTTCTCTCCCTACGTAGATTTTGCCGATTTGGACGGCAACCTCCTCATCGCCAACGACCGCTTTGACGGCGTGAAGGTGGTGGACGGCAAACTCTCCCTTCCCGACCGCCCCGGCATCGGCGTCATTCCGCTATAAAAACTTGGGGCATTTGGCAATTTATCGAATAATTCGTAAATTTGCTGCCCCGAACCCGGTGAGTTGTCCGAGTGGTTGAAGGAGCCTGCCTCGAAAACAGGTTTGCGTGCGAGCGCAACGGGGGTTCGAATCCCTCACTCACCGCGCAATGCAATGCAAATATGGACGCCGCACGACAGTGCGGCGTTTTTGCGTGACGGCGCGCCCGTTGAAAGCTTGCTTTCATAAGGGTGTGACGGCGCGCAAAAAGAGTGGCGCAGCCACGCACCCAAATTTGCATTGCTCTCGGTGATCGAGGGAAAAGGCCCGCGCAGCGGGGCTAATCCCTCACTCACCGCTTTAATGATTTTAAAAAGCCCTTCTGAATACACCCAGAGGGGTTTTTTCTTGTTTTTGGGCTCAAAAAAGATGCACCCAAAATGCACCAAAGTGTGACAAGACCCTATTTTGGTGGGTTCTGTGGAGATTTTTTGGGGGCTTTTTGTCAGTGGATTTTCCCAATTCCTTTTCCTTGTCTGTTAATATCAGTTTAAGGAGGTAATCTTTGGCAGCTCATCAGTTTTTCTTATCTTTGCATTGTCTTGACTTGTTATGAAAAAATTCATTCTTCAATATTGGTGGGTTCCTACGGCAGTGATGGCAGCATTGATGTTATTGGATTGCATAGTTATAATTGCAGACCTTTCCATCATTGATGCTATCGTTGGCTATGTGTTGTTGGGGGTTATTCTTTTTATTCTGATATTCTGGGTCATTTTGCTCGTTAACAAGCAATGGAAGAAATGTCTCTTTTCTTTCCTGATAACTATCCTGGCAGGATGTGCCTTATCCATACCTATGGTACTAATAAGTTTATTTGTGCCAAGTTCTGATGATTTTGGAAGAAAGCACAGCATTCCTGACGGATTAGAGTACACCATTCCTTTTGAAGAGAATTCCAAGCCAACAGTAGTAATTGATAGTTTGGATACAGATACATATCTTCAAATATGGAATGACTTTCAAGGGGGCATTTATAAATACGATTTCTATTATGGGGCATTACCCGCCGGAGAGATTTCCCTTAGGTGCTATGAGGCCACAAAGGACATCCGTCTTTCTGCAAACACAGATTGGGGGGATAGGATTTATGAGAGTAGCAAGGTGGCCATCGACTCCACCTCATCATTTTCAAAGCTTGTGAACAAGCAGGGGTTTACTATCTATGAAGGAGATTGGGGAGATTACTATGCTGCAAGGATTGAAGTTTGGCACAAAGATGCAAAGACTGGTAAGGAAACCAAACTGATGGAGAAAGTTTATAGGGTAGAAGGTTGGATGAGATGATAATCAAGGGATAGTTACTTTTGAAAATGCAAGCTAGATATTGGCATCTCAGCCTGCCTCAGACTTCCCCTGTGGCTATCCAAGTTTTTGAACACAGTGCATTTTTACCCTCAAAAAGTTGCACCAAGATGAGAAAACCACTAAATCCTGCATAAAAATACACAGGGAAAGCTCTTCAAAATAGGCTTGCAAAAAGTGCATCAACTCACACATATACAATGAAATGAGTAGTAATACACAAGAATACACAGAAAGTGTGGAAAACTGGACTATACTTCCTCACTCACCGCAAAGATTAGCAAAAAAGACGCGTCAAGCCCCGCTTGAACGCGTCTTTTTGGGTAAGCTTTGCATAGAAATAGATTAGCTATGGCAAAAGACAGATTTGAAATCAAAGACAAGACCTCCGGACTATTTACGGAGGCACTGGTTGTAGTCGATAAGGAAACAGGCGTGAACTACCTGTTCTTCCAGCGCGGGTACGGCGGCGGACTCACCCCGCTCCTGGATTCCGACGGGAAACCCATCATCACCAAGGACGGATACAAGAAGTAGCACCGGGATTTACCCTTTCACCCCGGCAATCACGGCCGCTGTAAACCCGGCCGCATTATCCAGCGATGTGGCAATGCCCAGCGAAGCGTCCTTTTCCAGGGTGGAAGCGTGCGCCCACTCTATCTTTCCTGTCCGCAGAGTCAGGCGTATTGATTCTTCCGTTTATTCTCCTCCATCAACGCCAGCAACTCCTTAAACCTCTCCACCCTATCCAGCTTCAATTCTCCAGCGGCATAGAGTGACCCGTCCTGATTTATCCTGAGCTTGTCGAAGGAAGATAGTGGTAAGATAGTGGTAAGATAGTGGTAAGGTCGATGGTTCGATGGGCTCACCATAAATGGCCGATGATAACTCAGACGTCTTCCGTCAGACTTCAGACATCCTTAGGCTCCCGAGCGGCTCATATTGAAAACATTAAACGACAATCCCTAAAATAATGAGAAATAATCATGTAGTAATTATGGCAGGCGGTGTAGACAGCCGCTCCTGCGACTTCCTCCTGAGCGACGAAGGCAAGGACGCCATTACCCAGCTCCACGTTGACGGAATTCTTTCCTACATGCGCGCCTGCGAGTAAAAACAACGTATTCTCAACGGCCAGCACGGATGTCGACTGCGGCGGCGCTGCGCTCATCCACATGGTGGTCACTTTGGGCTTTACAGTTTATATGACGTAATAGCCTCCGGTCTTGTCCGAACCGCGATGTTCTATTAATTCCTTGGACAAAAGGACAGTGATGGCCCGCTTCACCGCCGGAAGGTTTAAGCCAGTATGAGCCACTATCCCGGCTCTACGGATTCCTGGATTCGTTTTAACTGCATCATAAACGGTTTTCACGGGTGCTGGAAGTAGTTTTAGTGTCTCATTTAGCGGCCCATTTAGTGGCTCGTTTTGCGGCTCACTTACTCCGCCACTAAGCCTTGGAGTCAGCGACTCCTTAAAGCGAATGGTAAGATAGACATACCCGTTTGCCAGCTCGAATTCCGGCTTGGGGAGGCCGTTCTCTTTGCAGAGGTCGAAGATGTCCGGAATACCTCTGCCCCAGGCTTCCATCAAGCCGCTCTTGAAGAAGACTTCGCTGATGAGCTTGTTGATTGGTTTGGACTGTGGCCTTTTGTAGAAGGTTTCCGGGGAGGTGCCTGGAGGAAAAGCGCCGGGGTTGGCGAATTCTACGCGGTCGTCGAAGATAGCCACGGAGAGGACCGCGCCATAGGACCACCACGTTCTGTGAATGAGGATGTTAAGGGCGGCTTCACGGATGACCTTATAGGGAACGGTGAGGGTGTCGATGCGCTCCTTCTGATCCATTGTGCCGGAAAGGAACATGTGCTTGCGGCAGAAGTCCAGGATGGCGTCGTATTGGTCAAAGAGATTGCCTTCACATACAATCTGGTCTCGGAAAACGCGCATGTTGGTTCCCTCGAAGCGTGCGAGCTTGAGTTCACACTGGGAAATCTGCCGGGCTGGATTCTTACCGAATAGCGCTACGGCGGCGTTGGTGAGGTATCCTTCGGCGGTCCGGAGGTTGAAGTGATCCAGGCGCTGGTCTATGCTGCGCAAGGAGGCTGCAGAGGCAGGAATTCTGCCTTTGTTGATACCGGCGTTGATGACATCGACCAGGCGCTTGTTACTGATGTCTTTGTCTGTTGCGCCGGGGAGCATGGTTTTCTCCCAACTGAATTTCTCCGGGTCGCTGAGACGGATGCGCTCATCAAACATTTCGCGGGGCATCTGGGCCGTGGTGTTCTCGACCTTGTACCAAGGGCGGCCGTCATAGGTATAAGGGGCCTCGAAGGCTTTGGGGGCCTTGAAGTGGATGGCTATAACGAATTATCCAGGCTTATTCGGGACTTCGATGTACTGGGCGGAAAGGTCGATGGCCGGAGAGAATTTCCGGAAGGCGTTGGCGATGTCCTGACGTGTCTGGTCGGCCACGTCCTGTCCGAGAAGTGTCAGCTTTTGGGGATGGATGCCGAAGAAGAGCCAGCCGCCCTCAGTGTTGAGGAAGGCGCAGCCGGACTGCATCCCGGCGGCAAGTTCGCCGGTGGTT
>Ga0247608_10003113_pt1 | contig 19725 bp, 14 predicted proteins | sample 176DNAGHGlowgp2_FD_193490 | JGI IMG/M metagenome (GOLD analysis project Ga0247608, IMG submission 193490) | Sheep rumen microbial communities from Palmerston North, Manawatu-Wanganui, New Zealand - 1766 DNA GHGlow gp2 | ecosystem: Host-associated > Mammals > Digestive system > Stomach > Rumen ...
CCTTAACTTTGTGGGCAGTAATAGGAATACAGCAATGACTAAGAAACCGGCAACGACTTTTGAGAAGCATCTTCTCTTTGTGCGTAACACACTGGCTATAAGCATGTTACGCGTAATAGGGGGGGGGTAAATCTTACGATTTAACCCCATATAGGAAACCTCTCTTTCACTTATTTTGTCATATCGGGGTGCTGTGCCTTCTGGGCACGGCGCCCTTCTTGTTGTCGTGCCAGAAGCAGTCCGAGACAGATATCACCGAGGGCCATCCCGTACTCTATGGCTACTACCAGGAGTCGTGCCACCTGTGGAAAGACGGTATTAAGACAGACAGCGTCAAGCGTTTTGCGTTAAAGGTAGACGACTACATCACAAAATATCCGGAAGGCAGAAATACCAGCTATTACCCTAACCTTGAGCAAAACACAAAAAACGCGATGGTACGCGTCAACATCATCATCGGTGGCACTGTCTGGGATCCTGATACGATAAAGATTAATTTTGACTTTTAATGATTAGTTCTGGAAAGTTGGTGATGGGAAATATAAGGTCATAGATACTGGCTATTAAATATTCATAGCGGAGCTGATTCTTTTGTGTTATGAAGAGTAAAATGGGAAACGACTACATTCTCAATATTATTCAGAAGAAAAAAGGTGAAAACTTTCTTGGTGTTTTCAGATGTGCGCGTTGTGGTACATTACATCGTATGGGGTGTAAATATAAAACGAAAAGGGGCATCGAATACAAGATATGTTTCGACTGTCAATTTGAGGCTAAAAAACATTTGATAGATAATGCAAAGAATAATGACAGACACTTTTCAAGAATAATATACACCCCTATGGGAAATAAAAGATAAATAAGATATATGGCAAAGAAGTACAATAGAGTTATGTTAGGCCAAGGCAGTAAGTTTGCCAAAATGTGCCATGAAGAGGGATATATCGGGGCAAATTTCGATATAAATATAGACCTTTCAGATTCGCTTTTTGATAACTGGCGTGATTTCAACAAAAAGTATATCCCTATTTGGATGAACATTGTGCCAGGTAAATCAACGACAGCGGCAGGCTTGGCATGTGGCTTTCTATGGACTATTTGCAAGGGCTTGCAAATAGGTGACATTGTGCTTTGTCCTTCTGGTGAAGGATTCTATTATGTAGGAACAATAGTCAGCGATTACTATTATGTACCTGATACAGAATTGCCACATCGTAGAAAGGTAAAATGGATGGATAAGGTGATCTATCGAAAAGCGATGTCTCAGCAGTTAAAAAATTCATCAGGTTCTGTTGGTACCTGTTGTGAGATTACCAAGTATGCCGCCGAGATAGAAGCTCTGATAAATAGTGCTTCCAATGAACCTGTCAAGGATATACCAGAAAGCGCCATAATTGAAACTGGAGTTCATAAGGATTTTCTTGAAAGGTCACTGCATCCACTTTTCTGTAGTTATTTGAGAGGCAGAAACATATATGCCAAAACAATATATCATGAAAAGACACCTAATAAGATTGATAATAATGCAAAGTGGGTTCATCCAGATATTGTCGGAGTGCAATTCGAGGATTTCAAAAACGATGCCACTTTATCCCTTCTAAAAGCTACAGAGCCTAAACAAAGTGTACATATCTATTCCTACGAGTTGAAGCGCAGAATAGAATCCGACTACCAGTTGAAACAATATTATTTCCAAGCACTGTCTAACAGCAGTTGGGCAAACTTCGGTTATCTGGTAGCCTTTGAGATAAATGAAGATTTGACAGAAGAGATGGAGCGTCTGAACAATGCTTTTGGCATTGGTGTTATACTGATGCAAGCCAATGAATCCAAAATACTTTTCCCTGCAAGGGAGAAGGCTCTCGATTATAACACCATTGAGAAGCTGAACAACCTGAACCCAGACTTCTGCGAGTTTATCAAGAAGCTCTCGAAGGTGATGAATGCTTCTAAAGAATACACTTCTGACGCAAGAAATTCCTTCGAGAAGATATGCGACAAGATTTTCGATACGGATGAAGAAATAGAGAAGTATTGCAAGGAACATAATATACCATTCTGAATAAAAAATATATGAACAAAGAAGATTTAAAGAGAGAGATAGGTGATTTGATATGGAAGATGGCTACTAACCTTGTGCATGGTGGCAAGGTTTCGAGTGTACAGTTTATGGACTACACACTGGGTGCACTCTTCTATCGATTCATATCTGAGAATATCACAGACTATTGTAACCACTTGATGATAGAGGCTGGCGTGGCAAATGCTGACTACCTGCACATGAGCGACGAACAGGCTGAGTATGCTCGTAACCAGATAGTACAGGCCAAGGGAATCTTCATCAAGCCTTCTCAGCTCTTCAAGAATGTTGCCGATGGTGCCAAGAACAACGACGAGCTGAACACCACCCTTGCCAATAACTTCAAGGCTATAGAAGAAAGTGCCATAGGTACTGCCAGCGAGGATGATGTAAGAGGACTTTTCAGCAACTTCAACACCAATGATGCAGGACTGGGTTCTACTGTTGAGGAACGCAATGGCTTGCTTACTACCTTGTTGGAAAGTGTTCGCGACCTACCTTTTACCAAGTATATGGATAGTGGTCTCGATGTGTTTGGCATTTGCTACGAACACCTTATCAAGATGTATGCTTTGAATAGTGGTACAAAGGGAGGTGAGTTCTATACTCCAGCAGAGGTGAGTTACCTGTTGGCACAGATAGCAGCAGCAGGTCGCAAGACAGTAAACAAAGTCTATGACCCTGCTTGTGGTTCTGGTTCATTGTTGCTGAACTTCAATCTTGTGTTAGGTTCCAAGAATGTTCGCGAAGGATTCTTTGGTCAGGAGATAAACCTGAAGACCTACAACCTCTGCCGAATGAATATGTTCCTGCATAATGTGAACTATGATCATTTCGATATTCAGTTGGGTGATACCTTGCTTGACCCCAAGCACGAGCTGGATGAACCATTTGATGCCATTGTGTCAAATCCGCCATATAGTGTGCCTTGGGCTGGAGATAGTGATGTAACACTTATCAACGACCCTCGTTTCTCTCCTGCTGGCGTGCTTGCACCTAAGTCTAAAGCAGACTTTGCTTTTACTATGCACATGCTTTCATGGCTCAGCATTGAGGGTACAGCAGCTATTGTAGAGTTCCCTGGAATCCTCTATCGTGGAGGTGCAGAGCAGAAAATCAGAAAGTATCTGGTGCAGAACAACTATATTGATACTATCATTCAGTTGCCAAGCAACCTTTTCTTTGGGGCAAGTATTGCCACTTGTATCATTGTGCTGAAAAAGAACAAGAGTGACAACCGAGTTTGCTTTATTGATGCCTCACAGGAGTTTGTTCATGAAGGCAATAAGAACAAACTTTCTCCAGCCAATCAGGAGCGCATTTATAAGGCTCACATGGCGAAGGAAGAAGAAAAGCACTTCTGTCATGTAGTGACTACAAAGGACATTGAGGCAGAGGATTACAATCTTTCAGTTTCCACTTATGTAGAGCAGAAAGATACTCGTGAGGCTGTTGACATTGAGAAACTGAACGCAGAGATAGCAGAGATAGTAAAGCGTCAGAGTACTCTTCGCACTCAACTGGATGCTATCATTAAAGAATTAGAGGAGGATGTGGCATGAGTGAGATAAAGAAACTTATCGAAAGACTCTGCCCTGATGGAGTGGAGTGGGAAAAATTAGTAGACAATGTTGATGTCCTGTATGGATATCCGTTTGATTCTCGATTGTTCTGTGAAGACGAAACCTTTATGCCCTTGATACGAATTCGTGATGTAAAGCCCGCTAAAGCATCAACTTACTATAGTGGAGAGGTTATTGAGGAATACCGAATTACAAAAGGTGATATATTGGTTGGCATGGATGGCAATTTCAATTTGGAGAAATGGAATGATGTAGATGGACTGCTAAACCAACGTGTCTGTAAATTATCGTCTAAGAATGAGGACAAGATTCTAAATGGATTTATCTATCATTATTTAAAACCTGTTTTCAAGTCTATCGAAGGTGAGTTGAATAGTGGCACAGTAATTCACTTGTCAGCAAAAAGAATAAATAAAATAGAAATCCCTGTACCTCCTATCGAGGTGCAGAGTAAAATTGTCGAGATACTCGACAATTTTACGGAGCTAGAAGCGGAGTTAGAAATAAAGTTAGAAGCGGAGCTAGAAGCAAGGCGAAAGCAATACGAATATTACAGGAATCAACTCCTGACATTCGACAAAGTGGTGGGGGCAAGATTTGATGTAAAGTGGATGAAGATGAAAGATGTATGTACATTACAAAGAGGTAAAGTGTATTCAAAAAAATATATATCAGAAAATGAAGGATTATACCCTGTATATTCTTCACAAACAGCAAATAACGGAATCTTAGGAAAAATAAATTCCTACGACTATGATGGAACATATATTACGTGGACTACTGATGGAGCATACGCTGGGACTATTTTTTTTCGGGAAGGGAAATTTAGTATAACAAACGTATGTGGCTTAATTAGTATTGCTAAGGAATTTCTAAATATGCGTTTTCTATATTATTGGTTATCTTTAACTGCAAAAAAATATGTCTATCAAGGTATGGGTAACCCTAAATTAATGTCAAATCAAGTTGAGATGATTGATATACCGATAATACCCATTTGCGAACAAATACGTATAGTAAATATCCTTGACCGCTTTAAGGCTTTGACAACAGACCTGCAGAGTGGTTTGCCAGCAGAGATTGAGGCAAGGCGCAAACAATACGAATATTATAGAGAACAACTATTGACATTTAAGCGTAAGACAGCATAATGGCAGAAATATTAGATATCATTTCACAGAATACTCAGAGCACTGTTGTTGCCGAGTATGTGCGTGAGGAACGCGAGAGGGAAACAGGTTACCAGAGTGAGAGTGACTTGGAGAATGAACTGATTGCCCAGCTTCAGCGACAGGGATATGAATACCTTCCCATCCATAAAGAGGCGGAACTGATAGCGAACCTTCGCAGGCAGTTGGAAAAACTGAATGATATCACATTTACTGATAGTGAGTGGCAGCGGTTCTTTAAGACTGAAATAGCAAAGGAGTCGAATGGTATCAAGGAAAAGGCTTTCACCATTCAGCGAGACTATAAAAAGAGCTTTGTCCGTGAGGATGGAACTCAGGTGAATATATCTTTAATAGACAAGAAGGATGTTCACCACAATATCACTCAGGTAATAAACCAGTATGCTGTAGATAGCGGAACACAAAAGAACAGATATGATGTCACCATCCTTGTGAATGGTCTGCCATTGGTACATATAGAACTGAAGCGCAGAGGTGTACTACTGAAGGAGGCTTTCAACCAGATAAACCGATATGGAAGAGAGTCTTTCTGGGCTGATAATGCCTTGTTTGAGTTTGTTCAGATATTCATTATCAGCAATGGAACCACAACAAAGTATTATAGTAACACGACTCGCGACAATCACATCAAGGAACAGAACAGTAAGGCTAAAGCAGGAAGACAAAGAACCTGCAACAGCTATGAATTCACTTCTTACTGGAGTGATGCAAAGAATAAACTGCTGAATGACTTGGAAGACTTTACTGCCACATTCCTTAGCCGTCATTCTCTGCTAAATATTCTGACCCGATTCTGTGTGCTGACAGAACAGAACATATTGATGGCAATGCGCCCCTATCAGATAGCTGCTACTGAAAGACTTTTGAACCGCATAGAAGTGGCACACAATGCAAAGCTATATGGTACAGTAAAGGCAGGTGGTTATATATGGCACACAACAGGTTCAGGAAAGACGCTGACCTCATTCAAGGCAGCACAACTTGCTACCAAGTTACCATATATTGATAAGGTGATGTTTGTGGTGGATAGAAAAGATTTGGACTATCAGACCATGAGAGAGTATGACCGATTCCAGAAAGGTGCTGCCAATGGTAATACTTCTACAACAGTCTTGGAGAAACAGATAGCCAGCAGCAAGAGTAAAATCATCATCACTACCATACAGAAGTTGTCGAGTTTTATCAAGAAAAATCCAGACAGCGAAATATATAAGAAAGAAGTAGTGCTGATTTTCGATGAGTGCCACAGAAGCCAGTTCGGAGAGATGCACCAGAAAATCACCAAGAAATTCAAGAAATACTATATCTTCGGATTTACAGGTACTCCTATCTTCATAGAGAATATGCCAACAGGTGCAGGACTCATCAAAACCACAGAAGATGCCTTTGGTGAAAGACTGCATACTTACACAATAGTCAATGCTATAAGCGACCATAATGTGTTGCCTTTCCGTGTGGACTATGTCAGCACAATGAAGGAGAAGGAAGATGTGGAAACCAGCAAGGTATGGGATATTGAAAGAGAAAAGGCATTAAGTGACCCTCGACGCATAGCCAATGTCTCAAAATATATACTGGAGCATTATTCTCAGCAAACTCTACAGGGAAAGAAATACAAGATGAGTGTTGTTACCAATGTAGAGAAATTGGCAAAGGATAAAAAGAAGAAAGTAGAAGAGGAACGTGATAAGACATCGTTGAGTGGCTTTAACAGCATCTTTGCAGTACAGAATATTCCAATGGCAAAACAATACTATTTGGAGTTTCTGAAACAGATGGAAGAACTGCCTGAAAATAAACGTCTGCGTCTTGCTACTATTTTCAGTTATGGAGCCAATGAAACAGACCCCGATGATGAAGGGGATGAGAATAGCGATAATACAGATGGATTGGATGCAAGCAGTCGTGAATTCTTAGAGAGGGCCATCAAGGACTATAATAAGATGTTCGGCACAAGCTATGACACAAGTGCTGACAAATTCCCAAACTATTATAAGGATGTTTCTCTGAGAATGAAGAATAGAGAAATAGATATTCTTCTGGTAGTAAATATGTTCCTCACTGGCTTTGATGCAACAACTCTCAATACGCTGTGGGTAGATAAAAATTTGCGCTATCATGGACTGTTGCAGTCGTATAGCAGAACAAACAGAATTCTGAATAGTATCAAGCAGTTTGGTAATATTGTTTGTTTCCGCAACTTGGAGGATTCAACCAATAAGGCTCTTTCACTTTTTGGCGACCCAGAGGCACGAGGTGTTTCCATCCTAAGACCATTTGATGATTATTTCAATGGATATGATGATAATAAGGGCAAGCATCAGGAAGGATATAAGGAACTGGTAGAGGATTTGCAGAAGATGGTAGAACCAGGCGAAATCCCTGTTGGAGAAGAAGCAGAGAAGAAATTTATCAAGTTGTTTGGTAATATTCTGAAGATGCGAAACCTGCTCAGTGTCTTTGATCAGTTCCAAGGTATGGATATGCTCAGCGAGAGAGATGTGCAAGACTATACCAGCGTTTATCTTGACTTGAGAGATAAGATAATAAACACCCCTAAAGATAAAGAAGATATCTGCGATGATATTGTCTTTGAGATGGAATTGGTAAAGCAGGTAGAGGTAAATATTGACTTCATTCTCTTCCTTGTAGAGCAGTATCGCAAGAGTCATAATCAGGATGGTGAAATAAGGGTTCGTATCAGTAAGGCAATAGACAGTAGCCCTGACCTTCGTGATAAGAAAGAACTGATAGATAAATTCATAGAACAACTGACTCCTGATAGTGAGGTAGATGCTGCATGGCGAGTGTTTGTAAACAATGAAAAGCGACGCCAGTTCAATGCTATTGTAGAAGAAGAGAAACTTAAACGAGATAAGGCAGTTGAGTTTATCGAAAATGCTTATGAACGAGGATATGTGCCAGAGGGAGGTATGGAACTGGATGGTATTATGCCCTCTCTCAATCCATTTGATGCAAATGCTAATCGTGAGGGTAAGATTGCTACAGTCTTAGAGAAACTAAAGGCTTTCTTCCAAAGATTTGCAGACATCAGTAATGGAGATTTTAGCTCTATGCCAGAAATTAAAATTGAAATCCACAACCACTATCACGGGAATATTGACACTTTAAATATCAATGAATAAAGAAAAGTAAGATTTTTTTTGCAGAGTACAGATTTTATATTACCTTTGCACATCAGAAAACAAACATTGTGGAAAAATAGGAGCTTAGACAGCTTTCTCGTAACACCTTAGACCGCTAATCAAGTACATACACGAGTAGAAATGTCTGCCTGCTCACGTCTCGGAGACGTGGGCATGTGTAGTATCAGAACGTGTAAGTACTTAGCGGTCTAATGTGTAATGGTATGAGATGCCCGCTCTCCTTTTACTACTAATATTAACTCTAACTCTAAAATGGAAGCATTAGAAGAAATCCCACATCATTCCGGTGGCATCTATAACTATTTTCAGGGTGCCACCATTCACAACCTAGTCATTAATGGTAATATGAACAAAAGCGGTACAGAACACTATGAAGCACGTACCGTAGAAATGAAGAAAGACACCACAAAGGGCAAGCGAGAGACGGTGATGGACTATGTTGGGCAGCTGATGCCGGTGGTGACAGATAGCTATAAAGAACGGTATAAGACGATATGGAAGGAGATTCTGGAGCAGGAGGCGGTGAGCAGCGTGGTGTATGACAGAGGTCGGCAGGCGGGTACGACTTTTAATCGTAACTTGGTGGCGCAGATTACCCACATGATGGTAGGTATGGTGATTGACGGCAGGGCGAGCGACGTGAAGCTGGCTGAACTGTTGGAACCAGAGAAAGGCAAGAAGCACCCGGTGAGAAATGCGTTGGCCACATCGCCTGAAGATAAACAGGTGAAAAAGGCTGTCAACGAGGTGCTGACAAGATACACAGTGAAGGATGAGTGAAAGTTAGAGGGTGTCGAAGGATACCCTTTTTGTTGGCTGTCAGTGAGTTGTAAGGAAGAAAGTTTAGGGTGAAACTTTCTTTCTTTTTTTCTTAGGATACTTGTTTCTACTTTTGCAGCGAAATAAGTTTTTTGTCTAACAAATTAAGTGTAAAAGTAAGAATGGAACTGATTGTTACAGTGACGGGCGTAAAGCCCATGGTGGAACGAGAGTTCACCAAGCAGGACGGCACGAAGGCCGTCATTAAGTCGAAGGAGATTCAGCTGTCGACAGGCCTTGACCAGCTGGTGGCCGAGGCCAACGATGCCCTGGCAGAACAGCTGGAGCGGTTTCAGCCGTCGGCCAACACGATGTATGCCGCACAGCTGGCGCTGACGGTACAGGAGTCAAGGAAGGCAGACCAGGGCGGCCGTCTGTTTACGAGTATAAGGCTGAAGCGGCTGGTGGAGTTTATCAAGGACAAACCGTTCTAAAGGGCTATGGGTAAGAAGATATGGCTCAGCGCCCGCGACAGGAAAAAGATTCAGGAGCGCTACAAGGTGTCGGCAGCTACGGTGTCGGATGCGCTGAACTTCAAGGTGAACAGTCTGCTGAACCGTAGGATGCGCGCATACGCGATGAACTTTCTGCATGGGATGATTATGGAGAGTGAGGACTAAAGTAAAAAAAAGGTAAAACAAAAAAAGGATTGATTATGAAGACGAAAGAGACGATGGTTCCCGGCAAGCGTTACAGAGGCTGGGGGTTTGTGAACGAGTACAAGGAGTTTTGTTTTGAACCGGAGCATACGGGTGCCAATGCGGGTAAGATAAAGGCGGTGACACAGGGTGAGGGCTACTCGCTGAAGGAGTCGACGAAGTATGTGCTGGTGAGTATGAAGCTGAGAAAGAAACAGGGTGCGAGTGGCGTGCTGGCTGACTTCTTCAGGCTGGTGAATGTGCTGACGCAAAAACTAAGGGAATATGATTTTTGATGTTTATAAGACTCATAAGACCCGGGACGGACGTATCCGCCCCGGGGTCAGGCCCACCCCTATGGAGTGGGACGCCATCAAGCGCGAGGTGCTGGCCTCGGACGAGGTGCGGCAGAAGGTGACGGCATACCGCGAGGGCGACGGCGAGAGCAAGCAGCAGCTGCCCGCCATCTGCTTTGTGGGTCGTTCGACGGGTATGCGCCGTGCCAGCGACATGGTGCCCACACAGCTGGTGATGGTGGACATAGACCACTGCCCTGAGCCCCGCAAGGCCTGGGAGGAGTTTTGCAGCCGTACAGGCAGGGAATGGCTGGTGGACAACGTCATGGTGGCCCACGTGACACCGTCGGGACGGGGGCTGCACGTCTTCTTCCTGGCGCAGCCGGGACTGCAGACGCTGAAGGACAACATGGACTGGATAAGGGAGAGGTACCAGATGGACTCGCTGGGGGGCGACTTCGACGACAAGGTGCAGGACTTTGCACGCATCTCGTTCGCCTTCCCAACGGAGGACCTGCTGTTTGAGAACGCCCGTCTGCTGCTGAACACGGAACAGCAGCTGGAGGAGCGTCTGAAGAATCCTGCCTACGGCACGGGCGATAGCGACGGCCCAGCAGGAGCGGCAAAGGGCAGCGGGAAAAAGGCCGATGCCGGAGTGCCGGAGCTGACTGAGGAGGAGAAGAAGGAATACGAGGCACTGGACTACAGGGGAACACCGGTGAAGCTGATTATAGACAAGTATGTGGAGACGTACGGCAAGCCCTCGGGTGGCGAGGTGCACAACTACTACAATGAGCTGGTGAAGAACTTCCGCTGCATTACGTCGAACAACCGCAAGGCGCTGCTATACCTGCTGCCCCGATTCGGACATACGGAGGAGGAGTGCTGGGGACAGATAAACAGCATATGCCGTGTGAACACGCTGTCGTCGCTGGAGAAACCCTTCTACTTCTTCCTGAAGGACAACGGCTTCTATCCGCCGCGTGAGGGTGCCAAGACACCTCAGAGCCGGTTGCAGGAATACATGATGAGCGACGAGGACGACGCACAGTACGTGGCCCCGCCGTTCCTGCCGCCGGTGATACGCGACCTGGTGCAGACGGCTCCGCAGGACTTCGTCTACCCCACCGTCAATGCGCTGCTGCCCATGATGGGCACGCTGACCAGCTATCTGGGAGCGGTATATCCGTACGACGGCAGGGTGCACACGACGTCGTTCTTCTCGGTCATCTATGCGCCGCCGGGCACGGGGAAGGGCTTCGTGGAACGGTTCAGCGACCTGCTGATGGGCGACCTGAAGCTGCGCGACAGGGTGCAGAGCAGGCGTGAGGAGATATACCTCAGGGCCATGAACCGCAAGGGCGACAACGAGAGGAGCCCAGAGAACCCGCAGACCTCGCTGCGCATCATGCCGCCCAAAAACTCGGAGGCGGAATTCCTGGAGAAGCAGCGTAACAACAAGGGTTACCATATGTTTACCTACGCCTCGGAGATGGACTCGTGGGCCAAGGGGGCAAAGGCCGCCGGGGGCAACAAGGACGACATGATACGCGTGGCGTGGGACAACGGCCTGTACGGTCAGCAGTTCAAGTCGACGGCGACGTTCAAGGGCTCGGTGAACTTGTATTGGAACGTGCTGATATGCGGCACGCTGAACCAGCTGGAGAGCTATTTCAAGAACATAGAGAACGGACTGGTGCAGCGATGCTCGTTCTTCTCCATAGACAACCAGGAGTACCAGAAGGCCCCGAAGTGGAAGCCGCTGACGCAGAGGAGCCTGGAGACGATACGACGCTTTGTGAGCCGCTGCGACGAGAACACTTACGAGCAGCCGTGCACGCTGAATGCGGAGGAGCTGGAGACCATCAGCGACATGGACTTTGACAAGGAGGTGGACTGGCGCTTCAAGTTCAGACAGCGGCAGATGGTGGACTGTTCGTGGGTGATGCCCACCATAGACCGGTTCCACGACGAGCAGATACGCATAGCGTCGATGAACGTGGACAAGGCTCGCGACGTGTTCCGACGCCGCGTGGGTGTCAGGGGGTTTCGGATTGCCATACTGTGTATGGCGCTGTACCCCAACATGAACAAGAAGCAGCAGAAGGAGTGTGCTGCGTTCATAGACTGGTGGATGCACCGCGACTTGGAAGCTACACTGAGGCTGTGGGGCGACAAGTACAACAACCAGGCCTCGGACGCTCCGCACCTGACGCAGAGAATGGTGTTCGAGAAGCTGGGCAAGGAATTTACCAAGAACGACGTCTACGCCGTCTGCGTGAAGCAGGGCATCAAAACACCCATCAAGAACATCATCTACAACTGGAAAAAGAATAACATCATTAAGAAAACGGCTGCCGGCAGCTACAAGAAAATATAAGTGGTATGAATATAAATAAGACGCTAATGAAAAGGCTGGCGGCCATGGCCGCCGAGTATGCACCCTTCCTCTTTACCGACGGCAACCACCGGCTGAGGGTGTACCGACATCTGGACGACCTGTACGAGGAGCTGATGAAGGAGGTGGTGACGATGTTCCCCTCAGGGTATATAGACCTGCCGCTGCTGGTGGCCAGGAAGTGCGAGGTGAACCTGACCACGGCGCAGGCCATCGTGGGCACATGGGACGCCTACGGACTGTGCGGCGAGATACAGACGGTGGCGCACTGGGAGGACGAGACCAATACCTTTATCTTCTTCCGCAAGCTGATAAGGGCGCTGCACGCCTCGATGACCGACTCGACGATTCAGTCGGACTGCTATCAGGAGGCTTTCAGAAGGTTTGAGGATTTCCAGCAGCATCGTGACGCCAAGGACCGTACGCTGTCGGGCGACTTGATAGACTTTGTGTGATAAATGGTTTGTTGTTCGTTTTCATCTTTTTTCTGTGTAGTGCGCTGCGTCGTGAGACGCGGCGCACTTTTCACTACAGCAAGATAATGGCAGAAAGACAAAAAGTGAATAAAGTGAATGGTGAATCGCCGGGCGTTTTCGTTCGGCGTCAACGACTTCTGACCCGAGAGGTTGTAGATGCTTACCTGTACGTCGGGACGGCCGTCGATGGCGAGCGTGCGGCCGTCGAGTTTGGCACTGATGTGCTTGGTGGGCAGCTCGCTGATGGCCGTCTCCAGACCTAACACGTAGAGCAGTCCCTTGTAGGCGTTAATCGTTGTTCTTATTATAATTCGTTTAATTCGTGAAATTCGTAGTCTCTCTATTATAATTCGTAGTCTTTAAGTGCGTCGCGACATTGTTCCATGAGCCATTTGGGCGTTGAGGTGGCGCCGCAGATGCCTACAGTATGGATGCCGTCGAGCCATGAGGGGTCTATCTCGTCAGGACCTTCTATGAGGTGGGTGTTGGGATTGACGCGCAGGCATTCGCTATACAGCACACGCCCGTTGCTGCTCTTACGGCCACAGACGAAAAGGATGAGATCGTGGCGGGTGGCAAACTGCGAGATGTTAGGCATGCGGTTGGCTACGGAGCGGCAGATGGTGTCGAAACTGCGGAAGGTGGCCGTAGGCGAGATATGCGACTGGATGTAGTCGATGATACGATGGAACTCGTCCAGCGATTTCGTGGTCTGCGAGTAGAGGTAGATGTCGTGCGAGAAGTCGAGTCGCTTTACCTCCTCGAAACTCTCGATGACGATGGCCGTGGACTGTGTCTGTCCGACCAGCCCCAACACCTCGGCATGGCCTTTCTTGCCGAAGATGACGATGGAGGAAGGACGCTCCTTTTCGACATCGTACTGCCTTTTTATCTTCTTCTGCAGCTGGAGCACCACGGGACAGGTGGCATCAATGATTTCAATGCCGTTGCGGCGGGCCATGGCATAGGTCTCAGGGGGTTCGCCATGTGCACGGAGCAACACCTTCACATTGTGTAGCTGACTGAGCTGGCTGTGATCGATGGTGACGAGCCCCATCTGACGAAGACGGTCACACTCCATGCCGTTGTGCACGATGTCGCCCAGGCAGTAGAGTGTATTGCCCTTGGCCAGTTCCTCTTCGGCTTTTTGGATGGCTGTGGTGACTCCGAAGCAGAAGCCGCTGCCGTGGTCTATTTCTATTTGGAGCATAGCGTATTAAAATAGGTGTCAAGCAGGCGTTGGGCAGCAGTAAATGAGGTCTGCTGACCTGCAAGTACGCTGTGCTCAGCCTCCTCGAGTTGCTGCTGTATGACGGGATTGTTATAGAAGTGCGAGCGCAGATGCTCGTTGATGGTCTCGTACATCCAGTACTTTGACTGTTCGTTGCGACGGTAGCTGAAGTAGCCGTTCTGCTTGACGAAGTCTATATATTGGTATATCATGTCCCATACCTCCTTGACGCCATAGCCATAGAAACCACTGTAGCATAGCACCTTCGGCAGCCATCCGCTGGGGGGCATGGGGAAGAAGTGCAGGGCGTTCTGGAAGTTGGTGGCTGCCATGTGACACTTGTCTACATTGTCACCGTCGCACTTGTTGATGACGATGCCGTCGCATATCTCCATGATGCCACGCTTGATGCCCTGCAGGTCGTCGCCAGTACCTGCCAACTGGATAAGCAGGAAGAAGTCGACCATGGAGTGGCAGGCTGTCTCCGACTGTCCCACACCGACGGTCTCAACGAATATCTTGTCGAAGCCTGCTGCCTCGCAGAGGATGATGGTCTCGCGCGTCTTGCGTGCCACGCCGCCCAGCGAGCCAGCAGTAGGACTGGGTCGTATGAACGAGTCTGGGTGCGTGGAGAGTTTCTCCATGCGCGTCTTATCACCCAGGATGCTGCCCTTAGAGCGTTCTGACGACGGGTCGATAGCCAACACGGCCAGCCGACCACCCTTTTCCTTGAGTACGTGCATGCCGAACTCGTCAATACTGGTTGACTTGCCAGCCCCTGGCACGCCGCTGATGCCCACGCGTATGCTGTTACCACTGTAGGGCAGACAGCGGTTGATGACCTCCTGCGCCTTCTGCTGGTGGTCGGGGTTGACACTCTCTACCAAGGTGACGGCCTGAGACAGGATGGTGACATCGCCTTTGACGATGCCCTCCACCATCTCGGCGACCGAGAGTTCGCGACGACGGAAGCGGCTGCGCTTCATGTAAGGATTGATGATGGAAGGCTGTGCTACGCCACTGTTGACCTGCAAGCCTGCATATTCTGAGCTGTTCTCGGGATGGTCCATTGAATTGAGGAGTTAAGGAGTTAAAGGAGTTAAGGGGGTTACCCTTTTACTTTTAATGTCAATACGACCTTTGGCTTCTTAGGGTCGTTGGTTATCATTAGTACTCGGGGCTGGGAGCGAACCTTCTGTAAGTCGCCCCGCAGGGCGGTAACCTTCAGGCGGGTGGACTCGCCGGGAGCCAGATGACGCTTGCCGAGCGATATCTTCAGTCCGGGGGTGAACATCTGGAGCGACGATATCTTCAGCACCGACTGACCTGTATTAACGATGTCGATGACCTCCGTCTTCTTGTTCTTGCCTTCGAAGTCGATGTTGATGGTTTCGCTCGACAGCTGGATATGCGCAGGATTCACCTGACTCGCGGGGAAGGCAGGCAGCAGTACGGCCGATACGCTGACCTCACGGTCGCTGCGTACCTTATCACCCGGGTTACCAGCCAGATAGACCGAAGTCTGCGTCAGTCCATAGTCATGAAGCTTGGATGAGTTGAGCCGCAACGTAATGGTGCCCTCGTCGTCAGGACGAAGCACCTCAGGCACTACCTGTGCAGTAAGATAAGAGGGCAGATGCATGAGGTAGGGACGATACACCTTTGTACCGTTGTTATAGATGTGTAGCACCTGTTCCAGCTGGTCGCCCTTGTTGGCGTCGTCGAACTCGATGACGTTACGGTCCAGACGAAGTTCGCCCATCTCGACGGGATAATTGCCCGTGAGGTCAACATAGTGCTCGAGCACTACCCCCTTCATCGTAATATAGAGCGGTTTCGATGAGACATTGGTAACGACGGCAGCCTGCTGGTGGAAGTGTCCCAGCTGACGGGCGTCGTAGGTCATACGGATTTGGAACCTGTCACCCACGGCACCCTTAGGAAACTCCACTTTCGTACACTGACAGTCTGGACGAACGTCCTCGACCCTTACTTTTCCTTTGGTCTTAAACTCAAACACAGCCGTAATAGGGTGCTCATAGCCTGTGCGCCCCACATCGACGGTCGTTTTCTCCGCAGTCAGCTTCTGGGCAGCCACCGGAAGGGCTGTCAGCAGGAGCAGGGAGGGTATCAATAGTTTCTTATTCATCATTATCTTTTATATTTAGCAGCATCGACGGTGCCGTGGCACGGAACTCGGGAGCATACGCACATTGTACGCTACAGCTGCCCGTAGTATATTGTCCTGGACGGTCGATATAGTATTCGGTTTCTATGACGTGACGGCCTTTTGCCAAGCCGTAGTAGAAATAATGCGTAGCATTGTCCTTGGGCGAGACGTAGACTCCACGACTGTAGCCTGACAACTGACGGACGGGCTCCATACAGGCGGCCCGACGGTCGACGACCTGCACAAAGTCCAGGTCACGAGAGGTCTCTATGGTGATGCGCACCTTCACCCGGTCACCGACATGCAGCGGCTGCTGGGACATGACCTCACGTTTAACGGCGATGCCGCTTTGCGATGCTTCTATGTCCGACGTCTTCTGCAGGAACTGTGCATAGACGGCTCCCCATGAGCTTTCCTCACTCCTCTTTGTTGCGGTGAAGGTTTTCCCCTTAGGCTCTGTAATGGTCGTTTTCACATAACCCAGTGCTGCAGTAGCGCCGGGGGTCGGCAACACCTCGCCATCAATAGCCAAGGTAGTCTGCGGGCGGGAAGCCAGCAGGGAGTTGTGATCGTAGAGGAAGGCCCAGATGGCATTGACACTGCTGATGGGCGTGTCCCATACCTGGGTACGTTTCTCCTGCAGTAGCCAGCGGCGCATCTCGTCAACGGTTTGACGGTCATCAGGCGTCACGGCCTGTATGGCCTCAATGGCAGCCACCTCTGTCGGGATTTTATAGTCGTACCATGAATAGGCGGCACGCCCTGTGTCGTAATAGCGCCCCATCTCCTCGGTATAGACGGTGTATTCCTTCAGGCTTTGCACATACTCGCGAGCCACCTTGTGCTGTCCTTGCTGAGCCAGCACAATAGCGGTAAGGGCCTTCTCGTAGATGGTCTGACGCTTGATGTCCTTCTTCAGCAGCACGATAAGGTAATTATTGGCAGCCCTGACGTCAGCAGGCAACTGCCGGCCGTCCAAGGCGCAGAGGTAAAGCCAGCGCAGGGCGGTGAATGAGGGGAACTGGGGCTTGTGGCCTTTCTTCTCTTGTTTCTTCAACTCTTGCACTATATCCAGCATCTGTCGGCCAAGGAATCCGAAGGCCCTGTCCTGCATCTGTCGGGTCTCGGGCTGCATACCTGCGATATGGTTGAGTCGTACCAGCATCTCCTGGACGGCCATGGTGATGTAGGTGCTACCCTCCATTCCCGGGAACCACGAGAAGGAGCCGTCCGCATGCTGTAGCTTCTGCAGTTTCTGGGCCGCTGCAGACAGGCGGTTGCTGATGCCGTTCTCATCGAAGAAGTCTGCCAGTCGCTGACGCTGTTCTGTCTCACGGTCAGCAGCACCCACCCACGGTGTCTCGCTCAGCACGAGGTCCTTCAGTTCCTGGTTCTTTGAGAGCTGCGAGTGTAGCGTTACATTATCTCGCTTCCACTGTTCAAAGACAGTCTTCACCTGCGGGGTCTGGGCCAGCAAGGTCTTTGCCAGCAGGTTCGAGTAGTAGGAAGCAGCATGGTCGATGGCACTATGTTCGTGCGGCTGACCCAGTGTAGGCAGCGACTGTACCATGAGCCATGCAGGGTTGTCGGTGTACTCGACGGTGAACAGCCGGTGGGTAGTGCCCTGTGGGAACAACGTGGTGAGGTCGATGTCTTGGGTGCCGGGCTCATGCTGAGTAATGGGTACCGTCTTAGTAACATACTCGCTATTGGGCATGACGGGAAGGTAATGCTGTTCGCCATCTGAGAAGCCGTCATTCTCTGCCGTGGAAGCCATAGCCGACACCTTGCATATCAGCAGGCCAGCCTTCAGCACAGCAGAAGGAATGTGGAAGCTGAGCGACAGCGTCTTTCCTGCTTCTACCTCGAAGTGCTGCGACAAGGAGAGCAACTGGTCTGCGCTGTCGGCATCATCCAGACGCAGGTGTGCATCGCCTTTCAGAGGCTGCTGACTGGTATTGATGATGCGCGTGGTGATGACGGCCTCATCGCCCTCACGGACGAAACGCGGCATGTTAGGTTGAACCATCAGCGTCTTCTTGGCCACGGCCTCACCCTCGATGCAGCCAAAGAGCATGTCGGTGGTATTGGCAATACCCATCATGCGCCAGGTGGTCAGACTCTCAGGCAGAGTAAACTTCAACGTCACCCCACCCTTTTCATCGGTCGTCAGCTGGGGATAGCAGAAGGCCGTCTCCTGAAGGTTTTCGCGCAGCTGCACCTGCTCGGGCCGGGGTTCGTCGCTGTCGGACGCTTCGTTTGCAGTCTTCGCATTGACGCCATAGCCCACCACGATATTTTCCGCTGCGTCCGTCACTGCCTCGTCGGTACCTTGAACGCTGAAACTTCCAATGGTTTGTTTGCGTTCCATCATCGCCTTCGGTGCTGCAGCCATGGCATACATCCTGCTGCCTCTTATGCGGACGGGATATACATAGTACGGATAGACGGCCGTATCGAAATGGCTGTACTCGAAGTCACGGATGTCAATAAGCTCGTAACGCTTCGCACCTGATATACCCACGCTGCCCCACTGGCGACACTGCCACGTAGTAGAGGCCATGGTACGATAGCTGTTGGGAGAAAAATCCCACTGGTGCTGGCGTATCTGGTCAAGACTCTTGTCGTAGAGCACGGCCATCAGCGAGGCGTCAGCTGGCGTGCCGTCTGGATTCTTGACAGTGAGTCGCCACTCTTCCTGCTGTCCTGGTGTCAGTCGGTCGCGGAAGGTCTCCCACGACAGCTGTAGCCGTTTGTCAGGCATCGGACGTGTAATGGTTTGTGCGTGATGATAGCACTGGCCATCCTTCACCCAGGCATAGGTAAGCAGCAGTCCGCTGCCGTATTCTTCCTTATAGGTCAGCCGGCGGTTCAGCAACGATGCATTTTCCTTTATAACCCCGCTCTCGACGACCTTGCCTCCGGCGTAGATGCCATAGACGATATGCAGGTCGGGGTCTGACGAGCCTACCTGCAGGGTGACAGGCGTACCATCACCCGGAAACTGCGTGTCGGACACGTAGAACCAGTCGTGGGTCTGTGCAGCAGGTACCTTGTCATCGAGACTGAAGACAACGAACCTCACGTCGATGGTGTCGCGCTGGCATAGGGCCTCCAGACGGTGCTCGCCACTCTTCAACTGTGGAAGGAGCACCTGGCATGGAGCATTGGCTGGTGTCTCATGCCACTTGCCGTCATCCAGGCGATAGCGCACGGTGCCCTCTATCTCCTGTCCTGCGGCGTTGCGACGGGTGAAGGTAACTTCTGGCATCTGGTCGCGTCTCACCTGCTGAGGCAGGTCACAGGTCAGGGCTGTGGGCTTGGTACCAAGGGGCAGAGACAGCGAACCGTGATGGGTCTCGCCAGCCTGGTCTGTAACGTCGGCCTCGACCACAAAGTTGTAGTACATGGCACTGCCTTGCATTTCGTCTGGCAAATTTAAAGGTACCTCGACGCTGAAGTTGCCCTCGTCGTCAGTCCGGCTCTCGCCCTCGCTCATCAGTACTTCGCGCAGTCCGTCGCCCGCATAGCCTTGCTGCCAATAGCGCGAGTACGTCAGCCACCAGAAAGCTACGCGCCGTCTGACCGTGTACCGCACCGTGGCACCCTGTACCGGCACGCCGGCATAGCTCACGGCCTTGGCCTCAGCCCTGACGGTATCGCCCGGCTGATACTGC
>Ga0247608_10003115_pt1 | contig 19718 bp, 17 predicted proteins | sample 176DNAGHGlowgp2_FD_193490 | JGI IMG/M metagenome (GOLD analysis project Ga0247608, IMG submission 193490) | Sheep rumen microbial communities from Palmerston North, Manawatu-Wanganui, New Zealand - 1766 DNA GHGlow gp2 | ecosystem: Host-associated > Mammals > Digestive system > Stomach > Rumen ...
CTATCTGTCAAAATCAATCAATCATTCCAATTCTCAAATTTATGCAATCATCACGCAGCCTTTATAAGTTCGTTTCCCGGACGTAAATAAAGATGAAATGTATTAGCCAATATCAATTTTACAGGTTCTATATGAGTTCAAATATAATATGGATCACGTAACAAATCTAATATTATTCATTTAATTGTTGCTTTTGTTCCAACAGGCATAAAAATAGGAGTTTGAACCTTTACTCCATTTAATTCTATTTCTCCAACCCTTGCATTTCCTCTTTGTTTAAGTATAGTGAATTTTAGTTTATTATGCATTGATCCTTTATTGTTATAAACAAGAATTACTATATTGAAAAACAAATAATAAGCAACTTATTTTAATCAGTATAAGCCTTAACAATGCTAAAAAAAATTAAAGAACTAATATATTCTAAATATAAACCTGAAGATAAAATATGACTCTTCTTTTCACTTTTTAATGAAAACTGAGATCTTATAATTTCAAATGGTGTCTTAACTACAGATAAAACTTTGGAAGATATGATAAATTTATTATACAACGGAATCCTAAAGAAACATGAATCCAAAGCTAAACAAATCATCATAGATGTAGTTAACAAAATTGTTGAACAAAAAGATGCTACAGTGTTTCTTAACATGAATCCAAAAATCTACTGAGTATTACTCACAGAAACACAGTGAAATAAAACATGATTAATCCTACCAAACACAAAATGAATTACTTCTATGAAACAAGCTATTGCTTGAATCAAATTAAAATATCAATTACAATGAGATGTAGTAATTTCTACATTCACCATTGATGAATTGATATTAGATGTATAACATAAGAATAATCTCTAATTCAAAACACCAATTAAATAAATTTTTCCATATGCAAAATGTCCAATAAACGCTCATCATCTAATAAATCTGATGGTACGTTTTTTAGAACAACATCACCCAATCATAATGCAATAGCATATGGTATCATTTTATCTACATATAACGAATCTTTCTCCATCAATTCATTTAATTGTTTTTCTTCACATGCTTCCAAAAATTTTTTATATCAATAAATTTGAGAGACTAATTCTTCTCATTTTTTCGTAAGATTCATAACATGCTTATCTTCCGTATCCATTAAATCTGGAATAAATAATGCCGATCGCCATAATCATCCCAAACAAAGACCAAGAGTAATAAGAAGATCTTTCACCAAAAAACCATCTCATATAGAAGACATAATATGTGAAGCAAAATAAACAAATCACACTATCATGATAGCGATTCAAAACAAAAATAGAATCATTCTACCAAAAGGGATATAGGATATCTTTTTTTTTTTAGGCTTTAAAAACGGAATAATTGTCATACACATATCCTCAAACGAAAAATGTAGTACATCCCAATCCACCCAATCCTTATACAAGCAATACTCTTTCACGGCATTTCTCAAATATCATAAATTTTTATTAACAACTTCTTCTGTAATCTCCACCGTGTCGCTATTTTCAAAAAGATTAAATCGAAAACTCCTCTCATATCATGGAATAGTTTTATCTGTAATTGAACCTTTTTTAGTAACTATCAACAAATTACTTTCGTAAGACAAAGAAACAATTCATTTCACTGCCCATTTATAAATTAAACAAATAATATCCGCCTTTCCTACATCCATATCATATAAATATCAAACTTCAATTGGAGATAATCACTTTGGTGGTTCATATTCAACTATTATATTTTTATCCCAAACCTTATTTTTCCCAAATTTATGTTTACGAATTATTCACCTTTCTAATTCTCTATCAATACGTTTTTGATGTTTATTCATCAAAAAAATAAGCAAACCTGGAAGAATTATAAATATAGTACACATAAAAAGAACTCATCAAATTATTCCCATAAATTTCCATAACAATAATAAAACAATATCAATTATACTCAACAATTAATTATTATGCAAAAAATTACCCGCAAAAATTTATTGAAAAAAAAATACCTTTAATTATGATTAATTTACCTATAATTAACAGTTAATTTTTAATTTTTGGTTTTAAAATATGTTTTATTTACGACAGGAAAATTATGATCAAAAATATCCAAAATTCCGCGTAATAAAATCACAATCAGAATTTTGACTACAAAATTACCTGCTGTATGAACCTCTATCAAAAATAATTAATTCAACTACACAATATCCAAAATATAAACACATATTTCTCCTAGATGACCAAAGATTCTCATTTTTTAGCTACGACATTCAATTCATAATTGATAAAAAAATAACAATTTCAGATATACAGAAATTAATCCAAGAAAAATTATCAAAAGCCGAAAAACAAACAAAAGAAGACTTTATATTTTCTCATATTGATTCAATTTTCGTAAATTGAAAAGAAAAACAATTTTTAATATGAGAACAATGAGAAATATCTTGTAGGATCATTTTAGTATTCCTAAATAGAGATACTTGTTGAATCTTTAATGATATATTTTGAGATTTTCACACACAAAAAAATATAGAAATCTATCCAGAAAGTTTTCGAACAATATCATTTCTAAGAAAAAATATGAATATGGAAGATTTTTTACTCCTTTATATCAGGGACTCTCAATGCAAATGAATATTGGTAGAAAACTGATTTTATAAACGTATCGATAGTTTAAATCTATGAGTAAACTCACTAATGCAAATGTATAAAGATAATTGAATATCTAAATACCGATACAAAAATTATGAAGAAATTGAAGATAATCCATTTGCAAAAAACATTGTCATTCAAACTTTAGAATTTTATTCAAAAATGCTATGTAAACGAATTAATGAAAAAAGATTTTGACTACAAAATATATTTGTCATTTCATCTATTATGAAGAACTGACATTTTATGGAAATTTTTAATAAAACTTACTCCAGAGAAAATAATAAATATATAGTTCCATTTCATTATTCTGAAAACCTTGATCAATTTTGAAAAACGCGAGAACCTGAAGATATTGATGCATTAATATATGCAAACCTCATCCTACGAAAAGAAATTCAATGAATAAAAAAAACAATATAATAAAAAATATCCTAAATTAATAACTTGAAAAATAAATTAATTTTAATATATTCAACAGCGTTCAATCAAAGCACAAAGTTTCGGATAACCGAGATTAGGAAAGTCCTGACATTAAAAAAAGGGAGGCATCTCACGGATGTTGGATAGCAAAAGCTCAAATGAAAGTGCCACAGAAACGTAAACTACCCTTCTATGGGGAAAGATGCAACGTGAAGATAGTAAATCTAATTTACTTACTTCTACTCAGATTAGCAGATTGCTCTTCGAGGGGCAAACCACTTCCCAATGCAAGCTTCCTCTTACGAGGTGTGCAAGATCAAAGATTTACTCTTTGCTAGATATATCGTGCTTTAAATACAGAATCAGGCTTATTGATTGAATGATTAATAAATATAGGGCTGTAGCTCAGAGGTAGAGCGGTGGTCTCCAAAGCCGCGCGTCGCGAGTTCGAGTCTTGCCAGCCCTGTACTTAAATTAAACAAAGTAAAGAGGCTATTAAAATGCCTTTTTCCTTTGCTTGAATTTATTTACTAAATTTTAAAAAATTATAGAATGCGACGAAATCAAATAATAAAATCATTTGAATATGTATGGGATACAATATGTAAATTCACATATGAACAACCATTTATTTTTATAATAATCCTAATCCTACTAATCCGATCTTCAATATCTCATATTCTAAAGCTACGTTTAAGAAAAAAATATATTGAACCTTATGAACGATCGTGAAATATAGAAAATAAAGATTTTTACGTAAACTATTATAAAAAATTACAATACGTAGACTTGTTTTGAGCACTATTTTGAGTTATTTTAATTTTCATCTATCTACTCACAAAAGATAAACTTGTTTGAACTATCCTTGCCGTATGAATAGGTTGATTAATAATAACATTTCAAACATTCACCGTATCTTTATTTACATACTTTTTATTAATTGCAAATTATAAAGTTTGAGACACGATAAAGGTAAATATAAACTGAAATACCATGCAATGACAAATACTATACATGAAACTTTTACATATTTGATTATCATGAAAAAATGATTTTTGAGAAAATACATGAGAATCATTCATTATCCCTAATTATCAAATGTGGAATAATCCTATTATAAAAGTTGATCTCTCATTAGACAATTATACAAAAGATTCTCTAACAATAATTTATAATCCAAAAGATTTTAACAATTCTTTCAAAGATTTTTCTACTAATCTAAAAAAGTTTTTAGATAATATTTTTCCACTCAGATCCGCATCTGATGTTGATTATTTCAAAAGTTACATATGAGTAAAATATAAAATTGATTATAAATATGATTGAGATTGAAAAGCTAATATTTGGATTTGATTCGTTGAAAAAAGATCCAAATCAAAATATATAAAAGAAAAAATAATATCTTTCGTTGAAGATCAAAAAAAAACTGAATAATTAAAAATTTTTAACATAAACACACCAAAAAAACAAATTTAAGGAATATCAAATTTTCAACAATAAATTTTTATCCTTTCCAACAACTACTCTCTAATTCTTGGAATCCCCTCTGTAAATCATGAAAAACTGTTAAACGATTATTCCATATTCACCATAACATATTTGAAGTTCATTCAAGAAAATCTCTATCATGAGAAACGATTAATGTCACTCCATTAAATCATTGTAACATCATTTTAATTGTTTCTTTAGATCATAGATCCAAATGATTGGTTGGCTCATCCATAACAATTATATGAGGTTTTTTTAATAACATTTTTGTTAATGCTACCTTTGCCATTTCTCATCAAGACAAAGATAATACTTTATGATCCATCTTTTCAACATCTATCTGTAAAGCTCATAAAAAAGCTCTCGCGTCTTGATATGAAATTCATGTTCACATAATTGCTTCAATAACCGTATCATTTGGATGTAAATCCTCAAATACTTGAGAATATGATCAAATACGTAACTCTGGATGAATCTTTACAATTCAATGTAGTGGCTGAATCTGTCCTAATATAGTTTTTATTAACGTAGTTTTTCAAATTCAATTTTTTCAAATAATTCATATATGCATCTCTTTTGTTATTTCAATTTTATTCGGCAAAGTAATCAACTGTTTTCAAGGATATCCTACCGTTAATCATTCAATTTGCATAATCAAATTTGGCAATCTTTGAGAAAGTTTGAAATTGATTTTTTTTGGATCTGTTTCAATTTCTGGAGCCTCTACTCTCTCTAGCTTATCCAGCATCTTTATTCTACTTTGAACTTGTGCTGCTTTGCTAGATTTATAGCGAAACTTTGTAATAAATTTTTCCTGTTGTTGTAAATATTTTTGCTGAGCAACATAATTCTTATGCTGAATTTCTAAATTTTTTTCTTTCTGACGCAAATAATCTGAATAATTTCATTCATAAAGATGTAATTTTCTCTGACTAATCTCTACAACACGATTGAAACATGAGTTCAAAAACTTTTTATCATGTGAAATACATATCAAAGTTTTTCACCATAACTCACAAAAACGTTGCAAAAAGAAAATTCACTCAATATCTAAATGATTTGTAGGTTCATCTAATAAAAGCAAATCAACTTCTTGAACAAGAAATTTAGCTATTTGAAGTTTTGTCTGCTCTCATCATGAAAGTTGCTTAATTTTAAAATTAAGCATATTCTTAGAAAATCAAAAATACTTCAATATTTCAATTTGCATTCCCCACTTTTGATACCCATCATCCTTTCTTAATTGTTCTTGCAATTTATCTTGCTCTTCTATCAACGCATGATGATCAACATTATCATTACATAATAATGATTCTATTTCTTCTAATCTTTTCATTATAAATGCTATATCTGGAAAACATGTCCTCATCTCCTCTTCCACTGTATGCTCATCATTAGCCCAGTATAAATCTTGGGAAAGATATCCAATTTTAACTCAATCAGCGATTTCTACCATTCAAAATCACGATTCCTCTTTTCAAATTAACATCTTCAAAAACGTAGATTTACCACTTCAATTTTTTCATATCAATGCAACTTCATCTCAAAAACGTAGCTGTAAATTTGCATCATCAAAAAGAATTGTCTTTCAAATTTGTTTATCCAAATGATGGATTTTGATTATATAATCTTTTTTTACAGAACTTCTTTCCTGAAAATATTGTCTTGGAATTGACTTTAAAGGAGAAAAAGATTGTTTAACTTCTTCAATTTCTATTTTATCATCAACAAATAAATCAATTTCAAAAAACTTACTCAAATATTTCTTCAAACTTTTTATCTTAGTCTCTTCTTTTGTTGGTTTATTATACTTCAAAAGATAATCTGAACATAATTCATATACTTCAGCATAAGTTAAATCAGGATTTATTTCAAGTATTTTTGTAATTGATTGATCTATTACCTCCTCAAGATCCATATTATTAACTATTATATTATTTCATAAAATTTATTAAATTCTCTTTAAAATACTTAATTTCATCTGGTCAAGCCTTAAATAATTCCATTGCGTGTAACAAATCTTTGCAAGACTGAACAAAATAACGTCTAGTCTGAATTAATGCCGTCAATGCAATATCATCATTTTTATGAGAACGAAGCTGTGCCAAATATTCATCATTCTCATTTTGTATTTCCTCTAATACTCAATGAACATCAGATAATGCTTTTTTACTATCAAAACGTTGATATAAATGTAAAATTGAGCTATAAAATCTAATCACCATATCACGAGTTGCTTCATAATCTTTTTGCAAATTATCACTACTACTTCGTTGCCAATCTTCTATATGTCTTTGAACATCTTTAATTGTTTTACACGAATCAAGTACAGCTATAACACTCTGATATAATTCAGCATTTTCTGAACTTTTTTCAGAAACAGGTAATGATACTAAAAATTCCAATAATTCATTTTGAATATATTTAACATCACGATATACTTTTAAAAGATCATTTTTATCAAAATTTCATTTAAATGATAATGTTTTTGCTATATCATCCTCTGTTGATACTGAAGAATCAATAGATACTGGAGAAAAATCTCGTACGTTCAAATTATATTTTATTGCATTCCAGAATAATACCAACATATCCTGTTTAATAGCCAGTTGAGTAACAGCTGGGGTTAAATTTTCAACATTAAATATTTTCTGTATCGCTAATTCAATACCCTGATTTTTATCTTTTATTGTTTTCTGCAACAGCTTTGAAACCGGTTTAACTAACGGTAAAAACATCAATGCAAAAATACTACGCCATCATACTCGCAAAATAGTAAATCATATTACCACTCATACATTAGGTTTTAAAACTATATCATAAAAATGAATAATTGGTGAAACCAACAACATTCACACCAATACTGTAATTAAATTAAATCATACATGCCGAATCGCTACTTGTTTTTTTGCTGCTGATGAATTTTTCCCAATAGCTCACAAAATTATAGTTATTGTAGATCCCAAATATCATCAAAATACCATAGGCAATGCCAAAACAGGAGATAATATTCATGATCATAATGTTGCTAATACAATTATAAATGTGATACTTCCTGATTGAACTAAAAGAGTCAGCATAAGTCAAAACAGAAAAAATATCCAAGGACTCATTCAAACAAATATAGAAATATCAACATCCGTAAGAAAATTAAGACCATTTTTCATAAAAGAAAACGCCAAAAAAATCAAACCTAAACTCAATAAAAACTTTCAAATAGCCTCAAGTTTACTTCAACGAGCGAAAAAATTAATTCATATTGCTCACAAAAAAATCAAAGGAAATGCTATAATAGACACATCTAAACTCAATCATACAATTCATAAAACTGAAGTAGGGATCATTGTCCCTATATTTACTCATAAAATAACGGCTAATGCCGATGTTAAAGATAAGATTCCAGTTCAAACAAATGCCAATACCAAAACTGACATAACATTAGAACTCTGCAAAATAGTAGTTATTAATATTCAACTTAAAAAAGATTTAGAAGGCGATGATGTAAACTTTTTCATAAAATTTTTAAATCACCCATTTGTTACCGAAGAAACAGCCTGTTCTAAATAATTCATTCAAAATAAAAAAAATCATAATCATCACAGAAACTGTAATATTCACCCTCGCATCAAATTTTAAATTAATAAAACATAATTATAACATTAATAATCCTATAATAAAATGCAAGCATGATAAAATTAATTCCCTTGCAATTTTTTTTCGTTAAATTATACTACAAACGGTTTTTTTTACGTTTTTAACTATCATCACATTAATGGCTATCGATATTAAAAAAACAGAAAATTGAATTTTAATAGAAAATAAATTTCTATTCAATCCAACAACAATTGAGATTTGAATCATAAATCTACTCGCAACAATATGAGAAGAAATGGCCTATGACAGAGGTAATTTATTATCAATTGATTTCCCTTGAGAATATGATATCGGAGGGGCTTTAATAAAAGTTTTTGCTTGAAACGGAGATAAATTAAATTTTTTAATAACTTATGAATGAACTTCATTTGCCATAATTCAATCCCCCGAAGTATTAGAATTAGATGAAGTATGTGATATGAATACACGAATATTCCCCGATGAATCTATATCAAAAAAACTTGATCAACTCGAAATGGAATGAAATAGAATAAACCTATCACAATTAGATGAGTTATCTTTTGAAGATACAGCTTGATGAACACAAGAAAATATTGAAATCAGTGTTAAATAATTTCTATTATTTACCGTAAATTTTCTTGATTTTTATACAATTTATGTTACACTCTCGCTCAATGGAGGTTTTCATACATTTTTATTTTATTATATCAAAATGAAAAAAAGTATTTTGCTACTCGGGCTATTTACAACAATATGTATAACAGCTTGTGGTTCTAAAAATTTTAATATGTCTTTTGAAGAAGCCCTAAATGCATCTAACCATTCACAATTACAAGAGATAATAGCATGAAATGATAATTTTGAGCAAGATTTTAAAATTTCAGGTAACTACAATTCAGAATGAAACAATATAGATGCAAATATATCTTCAGAAAGCAAACAAAATATAACTAACAATAATTCTGAATCCTCAACTGATTTTAATATAAACATAAACAATAAAGATAACGGTAATTCAAAAATATCATGAATTCTTAATATAAAACTAGTTAACGACACATTATACTTAAATCTTTGATCTTTAGATTTAACTTGAAATAATGAACTAGCCATGATATGAATGGCTACAGAATGAATTAAGAATCAATGGATATCAATTCCAATGACATGATTAAGCGATGTCCCAAACACACTATCATACCTTAAAGATAGTAAAGAATTAAATGCTAAATTAAAAGAAATAATAATCAATGAATGATCTACAGTTTACAATTGAAAATTCTCTCAATTCAATGGATATAACGCATGGAAAATCTCATTAGATAATGATAAAATTAATGAATTAATTAAAGAATATTTTAACACTATAACTCCTCAAGAAAGCAGTTGAGATAACGTCAATGAATTTCCTACTATAAACATACAAGAATTTGAATGATATTTAGTGATAACTGGGAAAGACAAAGTGACTACAGTTATAGAAAATATGAAGATGATAGATAACGATATGATTATAGGAACAAATTGATTTGCTTGAAAAGATTATGAAATAAATATATCAGAAAGCGACAAACCTATAATCCAAATTACTGCCAAAAAGAAACTTTCAAAATACGAAATATCTATATCTATTACAGACAGTATATACTTAAAATGAAAAATATCACCAAATCTATCTAAATCTTGAATCGATTTAGATTTTAATGCAACTTTAACTATCAAAAATGAATCTGAAAATAATATAAATATACCTTTCAAAGGTTCTTGGAAATATAACTCAATTCAAGAATTCTCTATATCTGCTCCAGAAAATTCTCAAGACATAAACGAATTATTATGAGCATATCTTTGATGAATTATGTGATGATATGATTATACTGGTGAAGATATTTATAATGATTATAACATAAAACAAAACAATCCAATAAATCTTGAAAACATTGAAATCACCGGTGAAGAAATATGAGAAACAAAAAGCTTAGAAAATTCAGAAGACACAACTATTACAGAATAATTAAAATTGGAAAACATATTCAAACTCAGACATATTATTTATTAAAAATGCTTATATAGAAAAAAGTCTATAAAGACTTTTTTTCTTAATATATTAAATTTATTTTATTAATTACAGAATCTACAATTCTGACATTACTCTCCAAAATATAAATATAATAATTTCCAAAACATAAATATAATAATTTCCAAAACATAAATACTAACTAAAAAATTATCGCAAAGATAATATAATTTATTACTTATATAATGAATATTTAATTCTAGACATCAAAAAATCTTGCAAAGAAACTAAATTTTACTAATCTTCAATTGAAGTAAATTTACATATTTTTGTAGTATTTTGATTAAACACAAATTCCGTTTAAGAACAAAAGATGTTCGCTATTTAACGAAAAAAAGACAATATTGTACAAAATGAATATTTGGATTTCGATGGATAAAGCAATATCCAAATAAACAATTTAATCAAACTTCATGCCACATAGGTGTTAAATTAAATAAAAACGCAACTACAAGGAATCAAATAAGAAGATCTATAATGAATTATATTAGAGATCATAATATCATAAACACACCTATTAACTGACAATTTTACAAAATATTTATAAATTTAGACAAAAACAATCTCCCCACCTTAATAAAATACATCGAAGAACATAATAAATCTGAACGAAACTTATATTTTCAAAAAGAATTTGAGTCGGCTTTTACATCCCTTAAAAAACATCTATGTTAAAACAATTAAAACAAAATCGAGAAGAAAAAACACAAAAACTTGCTAATAATTTTCAATGACGAAAAGAAAACATCAAAGAAAAATATGGAAAGATATTTCCAAAGCCAAACCTTGAAAAACCTACAACTCACCTACTCGATAATAACCAAATTGAAATAACTGCTCAATCAACAAAAACAACTAAATTAATATTAAAATTTTGGTTAATATGATTAGCAACAGTTATTTTATGATATATGATGTACATCTCATTATCATATATATATATGGTAATAGCTGCATTCATTATTTCACTTGCACTTGAATGATGTATTGTTTTTTGGCAAAGAATTACAAAAAGTAGATGAATTTGAATATTAATAACATATATCATTGCTGCTCTTTTCGTACTAGCTTGATTTATTATTCTAATACCATTTTTCTTTAACCGATGAACTCAATTATTACAATCATTAATGTCTTGATTATTAAAATTACAATACTCACTTTCTGAAATATGAGTTCCTTGATATATTGAATCAGCAAATTGGATACCAACTTTTATAAAAGATGAGCTAGTCCAGCGAATACAAAATTCAAATTCTGATAACATTTTAAATGTAATAACAGAAAATATTTGAAGTGTAATGTCTACCTCAAGTGGATATGTAAAAGCCATAGCATGACAAGCCTTAACTATTTTCTGAAATATATTTACAATTATAGTAGATGCCGCTATAGTATTAACATTATGTATATTTTTCTCTATTGCTCATTATGATATTAAATATTGATTAAAATACATTTTCCGTCATTATACAAGCATTCTTCCAAGAATAGACTTAGCTTACTCTTGAATTACTACTCGATTAAAGAGTCAACTTTTCCTATGCCTATTTATTTGAATAATGTCATATGCTTGATTGCGAATCTTAGAATTATTCAATATAAGCATACCACAAAAATGAACTCTCGCAATATTAGCGGGTTTGTTCGAGATAATACCATATCTTGGCCCATTTTTATGATGACTTCCTGCAGCTATATCAGCACTAATATTCTCTTGATGACGATGATTTCTAGCTGTTGTAATTTTATATACAATAATCCAGCAATCTGAAGAAAAAATATTGGTTCCTATATTAATGGGAAAAACCCTATGAGTTAGTCCTCTAATAGTTTTTATATGCATGATATTATGTGGTACAATAATGTGATTTTTCTGAGTATTATTAGCTGTACCTATGGCAGTAATAGTTTCACTGGCTTTTCACGTACCACAAGCAAATGAACTAGAAAAAAAAGTTAAAAAAGTTGAACAAAAATCTAATTTTAAAAAAAGAAAAATTCCAGAAAAAAAGAAATAAAATATTTTAATAGATTATAAATTACTATGAAAAAAAAGATATTACGTCTATGTTATATATTTCTTGCTAAATGTGCCCATCACTATTTAAAGCGCAATAAACCAACAGTAATTTGAATTAATGGAAGTGTATGAAAAACATCATGCCGTATGATAATTTTTCAAACCTTGAAAAAATTCTTTCCAAATAAAAAAATTTCCACATCGCCAAAAAATTTTAATTGAGAATTTTGACTTTCTTTAAGCGTATTTGAAATCACAGATCGATTTCCATCATTTTTTAACATGCTAAAAATATGCTGCAAAGCCTTATTTACATCATTATTTTGAAAAAAGCGTTACGATGCTATAGTCTTAGAATACTGAATCGACAATCCATGAGAAATGGATTTTATCCTAAAAATTGCACATCCTGATATCTGAGTTTTTACTGCAATTGATGCAGTCCACAGTGAACAATTCTGAAATCCACAAAAAATCGCTAGTGAAGAAATTAAGATGGCATTAAATACAAAATCATTAGTATTCTTAAATGCTAATGATGAATATGCTCAACAATTATCTACAAAAATAAAAGTAGATAAACTTATGTATAAAACTTTTGATACTGATAATATAAAAGCTGATATATATTTTGAATCTCATTCTTTCAAAAAATGAAAAAAAGATGCAGACTTAAAATCAATATTTTCTCTACATATAAAAAACCAAAAATACGAGATTGAAACGAATCTATTCGGTAAAATGAACTATTGATATATCTGAGTTGCAATTTGAATTGCTGAAACTTTAGCATATCGGCGGAAAACTGATTTAAATTTGCCAAACAAAAAAAAGATTAAATTAACTTACAAATTACAACCATGAAGACTATCAATCTTTGAATGAAAATCTAACACAATAATAATTGACTCCACATACAACGCTTCCCCTCTAAGTGTTAGAAAAACTATAGATACGGTTTATAATATTAGAAAAAGCTGTTTTCCAAAAAGTGAAATATGGCTTATATTATGAGATATGAGAGAATTATGAGACTTAACAGAATCTGAACATCGCAAACTTGCCTGATATGTTTCTCAATCAGCAGACCAACTTTTCTTATTAGGAAAATCTATGAACGATTATTTAGCTGACGAATTAGAAAAAATATGAGCCACTGACAACCTATCAATAACTGAATCTATCAAGCAATTGAATAAAATTATTGAAATATGATTAAAAGTTAAAGAAGATAATAATCCTGTTATTTTAGTATTTAAATGAAGTCAAAATACAATTTTCTTAGAAGAAGCCGTAAAACACTTTTTAAAAAACAAAGAAGACGAAAAATTATTAACTAGGCAATCTGAATTTTGGATGAAAAAGAAGTCAAATTATTTAAAATAATTTTCTCAAGTTCTAACTCACTAAACTATGTCCTGTCATATCACTAGGAACATTTATTCCAAATAATTTTAACATAGTTGGAGCTATATCAGATAATCATCACTCTTTTTCGATATTATCTTGTGGTTCTCATTCATGAATATACCAAAATGGAACAAGATTAGTAGTGTGCGATGTTATTGGAGAATCCTCAGGTCACATTTCTTCACAATTTCAATGATCAGCAGTAAGTAAAATATCAACATCCTCATTTTTACTCCATTCAAGTAATTTAGATACGACTTCATCTAAAGTCTCAACAGCCTTAATCGCTGCTGATAAATTACCTGTATGTCCAACCATATCTCAATTAGCAAAATTTACAATAAACGCATCAAAATTTTTAGATTCTTCAAGTAATGTATTTAAAATTTCAGGTGCTGACATAGTTGGGTCTAAATCGTAAGTAGCTACCTTATGAGATGGGATAATTGTATTTTTCTGTCAATCATAAACTATCTCTTTTTCTGCATTAAAAAATTTTGTCACATGAGCAAATTTCTCAGTTTCAGCTAAATGAAATTGACGCAAATCATGATTTGATAATACTTCAGAAACCGTATTTTTTATATCCTTTGGAACTAAGAATGTTGGTCAATCATACTCCTTATAATATTTTGTCATCGCAACAAAATATAAATTTGGTAAACTTTTTGTAATAAATGCTTTATTCCATTTTTCATATAATTCAGCTTTTCTAGAATCCTTTGAAACTAATAAAGCTTGCGTCATTTGCCTAGCCCTATCTGCACGAAAATTTAAATAAAATACACTATCTCAATCATCTATAGGTTCCGCTCATAAAAAGCTCACTGGTGTAAGAAACTCATCTGATTCTCACATTTCATAACGCTTTTTTATATATTCAGTAGGAGTGTCTGAAGTTTGAGTCTGTTGGAATACTATTTCATCATAAGCCTTTTGTACACGATCCCGATTATTATCCCTATCCATTCACCAATATCTTCATCATAAAGTTGATATTTTAACATTCGGATAATCTCTCAAAAATTCTTCAAATTTCTCCATATATCAAACAGCTGATTGTGGAGGAACATCACGTCAATCAAGAAAAAAATGTATGTATACTTGTACATCATCAGGAATTACCTTTATCATATTTATCATATGCGTATCAATCGAATGAACTCATCATGGACCAAACAATCCAAGCAAATGCAATGCTGAACCATTTTGTCTTACATGTTCTATTCATTCTTTAAACGATTCTAAATCTGAAAATTTTCACTCTTCAAACAAATCTGATATTTCAACTAGTGATTGTTTAATAATTCTACCAGTTCAAAGCGTAGTATGTCATACTTCTGAATTTCACATTTGTCAATCTGGCAACCCAACTGCACGTCATGATGCATGTATTTTTGCATAAGTTTTGGAAAATAAATAATCAAATGTTGGAGTCTTTGCTTGAACAATTGAATTTCTTTCAGGATTAGATTCTGTTAAACCAAATCAATCTAAAATAATTAATGCAACCTTTTTTGACATAAAAATATCCATACCCAAATAAAACTTCACGTAATATAACGCAAATAATCAACTATAATATACAATTCAAAAAATGTTTTTCAAGAAAGAAAATTAAAATCCTCCCAAATATTAACAACAATTCCATCATTTACAAACATTCCACACCTCCTAAGATAACCTTAATAATATTTTAAAATTTTTAGAAAAATATGAATATATAAATCTACACATTCACTTAGAACAATCGAACACAACACCATCCTGTAACCGAAACTGTTTTCATCTCAATCATGTTTCTTCTATTCATTTCAATATTTCTCATATTTCACATGTTTTATGTTTACAATTTTCTCAATCAAAATATTTATAATAATCTTCTATTTTTTTATCTACTACTACCTTACGTACTTTCATATACTGTCTAAAAGATTCTAATATTTCAGATATACCTTTATTTGATTCTAATTTTTCCTTGTATTCTGGATGTAATTGTAATTCCTGTTTTAACGCTTCTTGTGAAAAATTTCCTTTTAGAATAAAGTATTCGCGATCAAGTCAATCAAATCATTTATCTTTTATTTTTGGTAAATGCATAATTATCTTTATTCATTTACAATCATACTCCTCTTCATTAATTAATTTTATATATCAATTATCCCTCATTTCTTCCACTATTGCTCGTCTATCTCCATCTAATTCAAAATCTGGTTCTAATGGTTCATTCACAAAAACATCTACAATTAATTTCCTAATCTCCTGTTTTAATTGTAACGGAAATGAAGATAAACTTAAACAATGTAACAATTCTTGCACATTTTTAGCATTACTAACTATATAAGATTGTATTACCTTTAATAAATTTAACAATTCTTGGATTCTCTCAGAATTTCCCTCTACATAAGATTGTATTCTTCAAAATAAGTTCAGCAATTCTTGGGCCTTCTCAGAATCTCCACCCATATAAGGCGCTATTTTTTCTAATAAACCTCCTGATGTTGTAAAAGTTCAACTACCAAACACTTTTAATACATTACATATAAATTATACATTTCTATGTATACATAAAAATATATATATGTCAATTCATTCACGTTTTTTGCTAGAATCGGTAGATATAATTACACAAAAACTATTTAACTATAAATTCTATATTGCATATCCTTTACAAAATCCTATAATTCAAACCGTAACAAAATGATAATTTTTTTATCTATTCACTTTAAAAGATTATGAATTTATTCGAAGAATTACAACGACGTGGTCTTATCAAAGATACTGCATGAGAAGATTTAGAAAAAATAATTAATTGATGTAATTCTACTTTCTATCGAGGAACAGATCCTACAGCAGATAGCTTACATATTGGACATTATAGTAGTTTAATTACAGTAAAACGTCTTGCAAAAGCTGGACATCATCCAATTTTATTAGTCGGTTGAGCTACAGGATTAATTTGAGATCCAAGACCTACAGCAGAAAGAGAAATTATAGCGTATGAAACAGTACAAAAAAACTTTGAATGAATCAAAAAACAAGTATCAGATTTGTTTGATGGGAATGTAGAAGTCGTAAACAATTACGATTGGACCAAAGATATAACAATTTTAGAATTTTTACGCGAAATTTGAAAATATATAAACGTGAGCTACATGCTAAATAAAGATATCATTAGCAGAAGATTAGAATCTGGTATTACATTCGCCGAATTTACTTATACTCTACTACAGTGATATGATTTTTTGCATTTATATGAAACAAAAAATTGTATCATGCAAGTAGAATGATCTGATCAATGGTGAAATATTACTACATGAATCGAACTTATTAATAAAAAGCTATGAAAAAATGCTTATGCATTTACTATGCCTTTAATTTTAGATAATGCTGGAAATAAATTTGGTAAAAGTGCTGGAAATGCTCTATGGTTAGATAAAAACAAAACTAGTTCATATGAAATTTATCAGTATCTTGTTAATAGCGATGATAATAAAGTTGAAGAATATTTAAAAGTATTCACATTCTTAAGTCCTGAAGAAATTATTGAAACAATGAAAAAACATAATGAAGCACCTGAACAAAGATTAGCCCAAAAAACTTTAGCAAAAGAATTTATAAGAGATCTTCATTGACAAACAGAATTTGAAAAAGTTCAGAAAATTATTGATGTACTATTTTGAGACTGAGACAAATTAACAATCATTTCAAAAATGTCTGAAGATGAAAAAGCCGCTCTCGCTCGCGAAACTTGAAGTGTTAAATTACAGTGAAGTGAAGTTAGGCTTATGGACTTAATAGTTGAATCTGGTTTAGCATCATCCAACTGAGAAACAAAAAAACTAATCCAGGCTGGTTCAATATATTTCAATGAAGAAAAAGTAGAAGATATAACAAAAACTATTAAACATGAAGATTTAATAAATAATATTGCACTCTTAAGAAAATGAAAAAAAGCTTATAAGCTAATTTTAGGATAATCAGCTAATAATGGAGAAATTCATCCGTAAATGAATGGATATTTATAATAACATCCTATTAACATTAAACAACAAACTTATACTTGATATAGCAAAAAAAGAAACAAAACATATTTTTCTATACTTAATACTTTCTGCAATAGGTGGATTTGTTGATTGCTGTGTTTTCTTAATATTAAATTGATTATGACTTCCAATTATTCCCTCAAATATAATAAGTGGAATATGCTGAATGATTACATCTTTCTATCTAAATCTTAAAAAAAATTTTGAAAAAAATGACCACATTAAATTAAGATTCATATCATATATAACGATTTCCCTTATTTGAACAGCTTTTTCTACTAGTATCATATATTTTTTTATAGAAGTTTTAAACATTCCAACAGCAGTATCAAAGTTTATGCAAATTATCATCATGTCTATTCCTCTATATTTAGCCAATAGATCTATAACATTTAGAGAATTCTCAAACAAACATAACAATCAACACAATTGAGATTATAAAAATATAAAATCCCCATCTGAAAAAGTATATTTAGAAGCTAAAAAACTTCTTGAATCTGGACAGCTTGTTGTATTTCCTACAGAAACAATCTATTGACTCGGTGCAGATGCTCGTAATGATGAAGCAGTTCAAAATATTTTTAAGCTCAAATGAAGACCCCAAGATAACCCCTTAATTGTCCACTTATGATCTAAATCTCAAATTTCAGATTATGCTATAATAGAAAATAAAATACAACAAACAATAATTGATAAATTAATGCCAGGACCTTTAACACTATTATTAAAAAAGAAACCTAATGTTATCTCAGAATATACCTGTCCATTAGAATATGTCTGAATTCGTCTACCATCAAATTCTGTAGCTCAAAAATTTTTACAAATTTCAAATATTCCTGTAGCCGCGCCAAGTGCAAACATCAGCTGAAAGCCAAGTCCAACAAATGCAAAAATGGTATATGACAACTTACAAGATAACATACCATTAATTATAGATGATTGAGAATCTTATGCTGGAATTGAATCAACTGTAATGCGTGTAGTTACAGATAAAAATTCTTGAAAATGAAAATTTAAAATTCAAATCCTTCGTCCTTGATTTCTAACCAAAGAAGATTTAGAAGAATGTTTTTATCATAAAATCAAAGTTGAATATACAACAAAAAATCCAGAACTTTCACCTTGAATGAGATATAAACATTATAGTATTTCATGACATGTTAGAATATTTGATAAACTATCTGACATACCTAAATTATCAAAGGAACTTAAATCGAAAGATACAAAAATTTGAATTCTATTAACACAAGAATTAATAAACAAAAGCCCCAAAACTATTGAAAAACTTAAAAATAAATGAATTACAATAATTCCACGATGAACTAAACTTAATTTAGCAAGTTGTGCACACTCATTATTCGATCACTATCATAAAGCCGAAAAATCTTGAATAAATCTACTTTTCGTAGAAAGATTGCCAGAAGAATGAATTTGATATTGAATTATGAATAGAGTTAAAAGAAGTGCAGAAGTTTAATTAAAATTCTCCCTTTTTTATGGCTAGCTCTAAAAATTATTTACAATTTATTTTAGACCAATTACAAGATTTACCAGAAATTTCATATCGCCAAATGATGTGAGAATATATTTTATATTTTCACTGAAAAATTATTGGATGAATATATGATAATCGTTTATTACTAAAACCAACAGAAAAAGTTAAAGAAATAATTAAAAATCTTGAAATGAAAATTCCATATCCATGAGCTAAACCTATGATTTATGTAGATAATGTTGATAATTCTGATTATTTAAAAAATCTCATCAATACTACATATAATGAATTATATTAATATTAAACTACTCTCCAAAAACTCTAAAAAAATATTAAAAAAATCTTAACCAAACATTTTATTAAACTCATTAAATGCACCATTAAAAGTATCCATTATCTGAACATTTTGATTATGTAAATTTTTTACCGTACTAAACATATCTGAATTCACCACGAACAAAAACATAATAATTAGTATAGGAAGTGCCACTATAAACAAG
>Ga0247608_10003118_pt1 | contig 19707 bp, 14 predicted proteins | sample 176DNAGHGlowgp2_FD_193490 | JGI IMG/M metagenome (GOLD analysis project Ga0247608, IMG submission 193490) | Sheep rumen microbial communities from Palmerston North, Manawatu-Wanganui, New Zealand - 1766 DNA GHGlow gp2 | ecosystem: Host-associated > Mammals > Digestive system > Stomach > Rumen ...
TTGTACGCTTCTCGTACCTCACCGCAACTATGCTCTCGTGCTTCTCCGCAGAGATCCACAGATCCGGGCTACCCAGCCTCTTCCCGAACTCCCCGTTCCACACAAGGCCCGGGATAATGTTCTCCTCGTAGTACTGGTGTTCATTCCAATACAGTATCAGGTCGAAAAACTTCTCGTATGTGAGCTTCTCGTTAATGTCCAGGATTGTTGAGAATAAAAGCATATAGTGCCTCCAGAGATCAGAATAGGATAGTGTTATTCAGCAAAATAATCTTTCAAATACAAATACAATGCCTTAAGTTCATCTTGAGAGAGCGTAACTCCCTTGCCGCAACGGTCGTGCTCAGGATTCCATTCACGAATGTCATACTTGGCACCATTATTGCTCCATTCAACAATATTAAGTTCTTTCTTCCATTTGCTGGTATCACGTTCAGACAGTGTCGCCAGTTGTTTTACGATCTTGAATTTAACGTCTAGTGCCATGGTTTACCTCCATTACTTAACAATTCTTAATGTAGTTTCCGCGGTCTGTCTTTATTACTTCTATCTGTGTGGGGATGTTCTCTTCAAGCAGGCTAACATGACTTATTATGCCTATAACACCGCTGTTCTGTCTTACACCCTCAAGGATCTCCATAGCATCATTTATCGAACTCTCATCAAGTGTTCCGAATCCTTCATCGATAAAGAGCGATTCGATCCTCATACCGGCTTTCTGGGCAACTGTTGACATTCCGATCGACAACGAAAGCGATACCAGGAACTTCTCTCCTCCAGAAAGCATCCTGACATTTCTTCCTTCCCGGTCATCAAGGTTTCTCTTATCAAACACCTTAAGTTCTAGTCCCTTCTTGTTGCCGCTGCCCTTGTCGTCTGATCTGAACAGTCTGTATCGGCCGTTATGGACCTTCTCAAGCATTCTGTTGGCCTCGCCGATAACCTGATCGAACATGATCGCAAGAACGTAACGCTGGATACCGACACCTGAATCGCCACGCAGTTTCTTAGCAAAACCAAGATCTGATTCAGCTACTGCTATATCATTTTTATACTCTGCCTCAAGCGCCGAAAGATTACTCTTCTTCTCATTCAGACTGCCTATAAGCTGAGTAAATAAAGTGCTCTTCTTTATATGTAAATCATTTACTGTCTTGATCTCATTTTCACGCTCCTCAAACTTAGTATTATCAGGTTCTGTCTTATCTTTGATCTCTTCCTTCGCCTTTGATATGTTGCTCTCGTTTTCTTCACAGGATCGCTCATATGCTGCTATTGTTTTAGTTAACCCTTGTATCGACTCGGAATCCATCATCTTCGTCTTGATCTCTTCGATCCCGGAATACTTTGTTTCCTTCATTTTCTGTTCAAGGATGGCATTCTTATCGGCAAGTGACTTCTCAGCCTTCGTTATCTCATCCTGTGCTGACTTAATCATTGCATTATGATCGACCAGATTCCTGCCGGACTTCTCTGCCAGTTTAGAGAGTTCCTCACTCTTTGCGGCATAATCTTTGTTTGTCTTCTCCAGATCATTGATAGCCTTCTCAAGCGATGCCTTATCGTCTATGCCTTCAACAAGATTCTTTTTGTTACTCTCATACTTCTCAAGTGCTATTCTCATATCATTTTCATTACTGCGGCATTCTTCCCTTTTGGTATTAAAATCGGATTCGATCTTATTTCTCTTTTTCTCTGCTTCTTCCCATCCTTTCTTTGCCTCATCAGCCGCCTTTTCCTGCTCTTCCATCATTTCTTTACTGATGCTGTTATCAGTTTTCTTAGCTGGATTCGGATGTTGAACACTACCGCATACAGGACATGGTGAATCTTCTTTGAGTTCAGACGCAATCTCACCATATATCCCGCTGAAGTATCGATTCCTGTAATCTCTTGACAGCTTATCAGCTTCATCAAATATTTCCTTCTTACTGCTTGCAATACCCAGACTAATTTTGTGATTATCTTCCAGGTTTTTTAATTCCTTTTTAGACTGTTCAAACTTCTTAATGGCTTCATCCGAAGACTTATTCAATCCATCAGCGTCCTCATATGCCGGGATCTTTGTCCGTAATTCACCAATCTTTGTGTTATTTTTTTCAATTGGAGAAGCCTTCTTGTGATCTTCGAATGCCTTATTTGCATTATTGGCTGCATTCTTGATTTCAGACGTTTTTCCTTCAAGTTCATCCAGCTTTTTCTTCCTGCTCGCCAATTCCTGTGATGCCTCATCACAATCTTTGATCAGGTTCCTGAAAGGTTCTGCTTTTTTAGCTTCTTCGAGTCTATTCTCTTTTTCTTTTATTTCAGTTTTTTGCTCATCTAATTCTTTTTTCCTATTCTCCAGATCGTGGAGATTCTTAAACTTGCCATACAACTCTTTGTCGCTGTCCAGCTGTTTTCTCTTCTCATCCAACTTAAAGTCAGTATACTGCTTCTCGTGTTCCTGACTCTTATCTGTCAGCAACTGAATATATGAGGAGAGTTCCTCTATACTGGAAATAGAATCATATTCACACTCACCGACAAGTTCCTTATTGATAATAACTTCACTAAGTGAATTCGTGACTCTTTCCTTTTTCTTCTTTAGATCTGTTACTCTCTGGTTTGCTGATTGATAAAACTCTTCAGCATATCTGTTCCACCGTTCAGCATTGAACAATTTCTCAAGAATTGTTTCTTTATCAGCTGATGAAGCAACGATAAACTTCTCAAACTGTCCCTGCGGCAGAAGGACGACCTGACGGAACTGATCTTTTGTCAGACCGATCAATTCAGCTGCTTTTTGATTCAGATCATTCTTCTTCGGGTTCTCGAAGAACGGATGGAGTGTTCCGGCCTCGTCTATTATTCCGGCTGATAATTCTTCAGCAAGATTTTTCCGCTTAGGAACAAGACTCCTTGTGAAGTTGTATGTCTTACCTGTCTCCGCAAAAGTGAAAGAGACATATGTCGTTGCATCAGGATCAGCCTGATTACAGCGCCATTCGTCCAGATTATTCCTCCCGACACCGCCTCTGTCCTTCTCTTCATCGCCGCTGCTGCCGCCATAAAGAGCAAATGTCATAGCATCGAATATTGTCGTCTTGCCGCTTCCCGTCTTACCTTTTATGAGGAAGATCCCGTTTTTGCCAAGTTCTTCAAAATCTACGGTTTGCTTAGATACATAAGGGCCAAATGCCTGTATTTCCAGCTTGATCGGTCTCATACTTATTCCTCCCCAACTGTCTCTACTGCTTTTTTGAACAGATCAACGATATGCTCATCAACTTCATCCTGAATCTGATCCTTACAGAAATGCCTGAAGATCTCTATCGGGTCATTCTCCATCTTCTCAAGGTCATCCATTGTCAAAGTAATCGAAGTCTCTTCCCCCTCATAGTTTTTACCGGATACTTCTATCAGATTCGGATAGATATTACGAAGTTCATTGAGTATGCTCGCCCCGATATAGCTGTCTTTAACAATAAGTCTGACAAAACCTTCACGTTCCTCTCCAGAGCATTTAGGGTGTCTGATCGCATCAAGATCATCTTCGATCGTTGTTCTTTTATGAAGTAGCGGTAAAGATATATGTCTGATATCCATCGTATCCGTATCGATGATAGTAACACCCTTGTCCTGTTTCTCCTCCTTGCCAAACGAGTAAGGCATGGGTGTACCGCAATACCTGATCTTATCAGTAACATCCTGGGGTTTGTGAATATGCCCCAGAGCTACGTAATCAAACCCGTCGAAAACACTCGAGCCAACCTGCGTAGCAAATCCGATCTCAGCAGCCCTGTCACTTACGGATGTCTCAGAGTCTGTTATGAACGCGTGGGCAATTATGATATGCCTCTTCCCATCCTTGAATCGCGACCTCATCTCAGATGTAACGACATTATATGCATCCTCCAGACTCTTGATGTCATCAGCCTTGTCAGGATAAATGCTCTTCACCTTCTCCTTGGTGATCCAGGGAAGCATGAAAATCTGGACATCATCAAATTCAACGACCGATACTTCTTTCTCAAGTGCTCCTGCAACATACAGTCCGGCGCTCTCGAGGAGTTCATGAAGATTGGATAGTCTCTCTGCACTGTCATGATTGCCTGCTATCTCAAGAACCTTTGTATTGAGTCTGCAGATCTTGGTTATGGCATAGTCGTACAGTTTGATCGCTTCAGCAGAAGCAACGGATCTGTCAAAAACATCACCGGCTATCATAACTGCGTCTATCTTCTCTTCTTCTATGATCTCGCAGATCTTGTCAATAAAAAAGACCTGATCGTCCTTAAGGCTGATGTTATTATCCATCGCTCCAAGGTGCCAATCAGATGTATGCAGAAGTTTCATAGCTATACCTCCGAATATATACAAATATATGTGGTAAGTGGATCAGAAAACACCATATATATTATAAGACATTACTTGGATCATTGCATTTAGCCCTCAGCATACAAAACCGTATAAAAGTTCATAAACGCACTATTTACAGGCATTCCAAGGCTTGTAAACTCTTTGTTAAGGATTATCATCTTCTACGGGCATGATCATCGAATGCTGTGATAGAATTATAATTATAAAGATTGGAATGCATAAAGGGGTTATCACGCTTTGGCCAACAACAATAAAGCATCAGTCCTCAACTATCTTCTTGAACACAGTGACAATGATGTGTCCAGGGCTGCTTTGTGCAAGAAGTTTGGTCTATCCAAGTCTCGATTAAGTGAGCTAATCAATCTGATAAGATCAGATGGGTACACTATATCTGCCCCGAAGCGAAGCGGAGTGATCAGACTTGAGAACAGCGAAGGAATAAATGTACTACCGGAGATCAAGGACAGTGATATTAGACAATGGCTGATCATATTTGTACTGTCTTTGTCTGAATCACTTACTTTTGCCGAGATCATTTTCAGTATTCTGACTCTCACTGATGAGAATCTTGATCAGATGAAGTATCTGTTCCATGACTCGGGAAACACTGCTGCCTATGATAATGCGAATCTGATAAAGAGTATCAAAGGATACTACATCGACATGTTGGAATACCCTGATATCAATGTTGCGAAGGATGTCATACAGGTTGGAGCGTTCAGGAAAGATCTGAATGAGTTGTGCAATCAGAAACTAGTTAGAGTCAAGCGAAGCAAACACACTACATATCAATTATCTTCCAGAGCACCTAAAATAATACCAACATCAGAAGATAATCTTTATGAGTTCTGCATGAAATACGAAGACCAGGCTTCTTCCGCCGGAGAGACAGAACAGATCAAGCAAATATATAACAAGATCAACTGCCTGATAAGAAAAGAAAAAGACAATGCTCACCAATCTCAATTCGGAAGAACAGAACACATTGATACGACTGTCTTTAGTGAATTCAATGATCATAAGTATAAAACCAATCTGCTTGAGATCGAATATGACGGCAGCACGATAGAATTTGGAACTGGTCTTATCTACTACTGTGCTGACACATCAAAATTCTATGTACTTGGAAAGAACATTTCTGAAAACAAGATATGTTCTCTTCAGATGGACCAAATAGAAATAAGAAAAGATCTCCCGCAAACAAACAAGGAATTTCACAACAACAAGTATTACGAGATATACAACGAATTGTTCTCATCAGGTTTCGAAGACAAAGCATACAGAGTAAAAGTGTTGGTAAGTGAATACGCAAACGTCAAAAAACGTTTCTCAGACCTCATGAATGTGCGGAGCAAGACTAATGCTGTCTTAAGACCGATATCCAATCCTCCGCCCGGATGTGACTTTAGTTATGTTTACGAAGACACTGTCAGAGGGTTGTCAGATTTTGCTGACTATATATCCAGCTTCGGTTTTTCAGCTATAGCAGTTGAACCTCCGGAATTAAGAAACATTATGATCGACAGATATAAACGAACAATCAAGAATTATGAGGGTGCAGATGAACAACACTTCTAAACTTGAATTATTGGGAACTATCCTGTCACTGATCAAAGGAGAATCTTATCAGGCAACGATTACAAATCTTGCGAAGGATTGCAATGTGCCGATTCTTTATATGCGCAAAGTTTTGATTGCTCTTCTTTCTAACAGGATCATTGGGAAATGCATGTATACAAGGGAAGAACGCGAACAAGAAAATGAGCTGACTATTACAGAACAATTTACTGATGATCCATCAAGAGTTTCCCGTCTGATAATGAGAGGTGATTATGATGACATTCGTTTTGATATAACACTTAATCTTCTTAACCAAGATGCCTCCGAACTCCTTACGCTATCCCATACTGATTTTTACGCTTTAGGCGCTTTAGGAGAAAACGCTTCTTCACTTCAGCGTTTTTCTTTATTTGAGAAGAAAGACAATACCAATCCTGTATCCAGTGATATCCGATTGCTTCAGGAAACACTTATCACTGCAGCAAACAACGAACAAGCAGTCAACTTTACATATACCAATTCCAAAGGCGAAGTTGAACAAGTCACTTGCTTCCCATACGAGATTATAACCAATGTCACTGAAAACTGGATATATCTTCGCGCAGTAAGCGGAAAGTATTACCGTTTGGACCGCATTGAACCCGGCTGCAGTCCGATTAGACTCGGAGCCGAACGACCTGCTCCAAATATAGATGAATCAGAGAAATACAAGTGGGGAGTATTCAGTAAAACTGATATTCCTGAACATGTAAAAGTTGTTATTTTTATCGATAATGAAGACAAGCTGATCAGGATCACAAATGATCTCGAATATCGTAAAGAGACTTATAAATTAACTGATAAAGGCGACTATTATTTATATGAGGATGACGTTATCGGTATTGACGAGTTCCAGCGATGGATCCGCAGTTATGGTCCGTCAATGGTTGTATTGGAACCCGAGTCACAAAAAAAACAGATATTCGATAGAGCACAAAAGACCTTGGACCTTTATGAGGAGTCCAAGGCCTGGAGTGTACTTTAATAGTATTATTTCACAGCATCCGGCAGTATACCGACAAAGTAATTCTCGAGATGCTCCCATATCTCATCACTGGAGAATCCGTTCTGGAAGAGATAAGTCAACATTTTTACTGATGCAGTATGCCTGTCAGTAATCATCTCAAGCAAGCGATTCCTGTAGGATTCAGGTCTGTCCTTAACGATTCTCAGATTCTTTGTTGAAGCAATGTAGATATATATCTGACTGTTAGTTCCTCCCAAAGATTTGAATGTAAGAACACTCATTGATTCAAGAACACCTAATACTGTAAGTATCTCTTTTGTGCGGTTGGCATTATGCTCATTTGTAACATACATTATTCCATCCGTGCTCTCTTCAAGAACAAGACTGAGGCCTCTGTCAATCCAGTTGTAGAAAGTATAAGATGCGGTATTGAACTTATACTTTACAATCTCATGGAACAGTCTTGAATCCATGCATCTGTGGTTCATTTTTGTCGAATACTGTTCCATGTATGTTGTCATTGCAGCCAGGATTACCCTGACGATATTCTCAGCCCTAAGTCTCCTGATGCCAGCCTTATTAACTACTTCGGTGATGATATCATCCTCACTGAAGAACTGATTATTCCTGATAGAGATATTTGCAATGTCCTTCAAAACTGCAACTATCTTCTTGTATGAATCTACACCATCAGGATTCATCTTGATATCGATTGACATCGCAGTATAGAAACTATACTTCTTATTAAACTCAAGTTCATCACTGCCTGTATAGAGAAGGTACTTGAACTTAGGAAATGACATTTTCTCCTGGTAGGATTTCTTCCAGATTCTCTCAAGATTCACTTTGCAAACATTATTCTTTTTATCCTTAAGTTCAACAGTGCCCTTGTATTCGGCATTAATCCTCTCCTGTGTTTGGGGCGTCATTGCGAGATAACCATCAGCAAACAAAGGACTGGGTCTCATTCTGAAAGGCGCAATACCCCTGTTCTCATAATCCTTCTGAATAAGAAGCAGTGCAGTCTTCACCTTATTCACCAGTTCGTTGTCATCAGAGTTCGGCGAATCAAAGATATATGCAAAGGATTCTGTATCAATGAGCATCTCATATCTCTGTTTCATTCGCGGATCAACATCCTTGCTGCGGAGCTGGTCTTCAAAGAGTTCAAGGATCTTGTTCTGGACCTTGATAAGCTGGCTGCAATATAAACGAGATAAACCGTGAAGCCTGTTGATATGCTGGAAGTCATTCTCCATATGTTCATATATTGCATGACCTTCAACTGATTTATCTCTCGCTGCTCTTCCTATCTCCTGCATATAGTCGCATACATTTCCGGTAGGCGCATAGTGAATTACATTGGTAATATCAGGAATATCAATTCCCATTCCGAATGCCTTAGTTGCTATCATTACCGGCTTATTGCCACTGAGGAAATCGCTGAAGTTCTGTTCTTTGTCTTCAGCCAACATCCTGCCGTGATACTTTGCAACGCTAACCTCCAAATGCTTGCTGTGACAATAAGCGTAGAATCGCTCAATAAGTGCTACCGTCGGGAAATAGATCAATGTCTTCTCATTGAGCATCAATGCAGCATGCATCCGCGAAATCAATGCATCAAACTTATCAAGCTCGTACTCAACCTTGTTGCGTTTGGTCTCAACTTCACGCACATCGATAGATATATTATCTCTCTTTACATATCCAAGATAAGATATGGGATCTATCATGTGGAGACTGTTGATAGTCTCTGTATACATATCCTCATTGCCGCCATAGATAGCCGTAGCAGTAAAGGTCGCGATAACAAATGACATGGGGTCTTCCTTAGCTTTACCCTGTGTGCTCCTAAGCTTCCTGACGTGGTCACCGAGGAACCAGTAATCAGGTCTGAACTGCTTTCCCCATGTAGTAACGATATGTGCCTCATCAACTATAATCATTCCAATCCTGCGCTTGCCGATGAGCTGCTCGATATCACTCCTGCTGAGCAGTGACTCCGGAGAAAGATAGAGAATATCACACTCGCCTTCTGCTACCTGCCTGAGAATATCTTCCTTGATTATAGGAGAAATGTCAGAGTTGATAGTCTTTGCTCTGCTGTATGATTTATCAGCCAATGACTGGACCTGATCATTCATAAGACCGATCAAAGGTGAGATAACGATAGTAAGGAGATTGTACTTGTCAGCCAGGTACATAGCAGGAAGCTGAAACATCAGTGATTTGCCTGCACCAGTAGAAGCAGTAACAAAGATATCTCTCGCAGGCTGTCCGTTGTAGCAATTCTCAACCTGAGAGATCATGTCGCCAATGATCTTTTCCTGAGAGATAGAGATTACTTCCTTCCTGCCTTCCTCGAGGGCTTCCATATCATAGATCCTGAGATCACGATATTCATCATATCCCCAATACCTCTTCATATATTCTTTTGCTTCAGGATAGGAAATAACGGTAGAATAGTCATAACGGGATCCAGAGACCTCATTCTCAGTTACGATCTTCTCTCCGATCGTAATGAATTCGACCTTCGTATTGTCCTCAACAAAAGAATCATCATTATAGCTGCAGAGAAGGCCATTGTCTGTCTTCATAAGATTCGAGAAAACATCCAGATACTCACGCAACACCTCATCAGGGAGAATCTCTGTATTTACATCAGCATCTTCATCAAAATGTGCCAAAAGGGAGCTTATGACCTCATCAGGGATTATTACATTAAGCGGATAAAGCGTCTCGTATGCAGCATTATCATAAACGCATATCTTCTTATACTGGCTCTTCGCCAGGTCACAGAAGCAGAGATACTCCTCGAAAGATACAACCTTAACAGGTTCGGATGCAAGTTCGATCAGGCGACCGATCTTGTTATCAATAACCTGGGCAAGATTTGCCCTCCTATATCCGCATTCTTCGATATCAAAACCTCTCAACACAAACAGTGTTGAAACATCATTGTTCTCAATAATAGACTTCATTACGATTTCATTATCAAGCTGCATACAGACCCTCCAATTTTGCGGATACAGATGAGCGCTGAAGCTTCCTAATAGCTTTTGCCTCTATCTGCCTGATTCGTTCTCTTGTTACACCCATAGCATTCCCAACTTCTTCAAGAGTCATAGGGATTCCATTCTTGAGTCCGAAGCGGAGATTGATTACCTTGCTTTCTCTCTCTGTCAGGACTCTCATGCAATCTGCGATTGTCTCTTTCATAAAACCTTCAGCGACTTCATCTTCAACCGAATACTCAGTCGGGATAAAATCCATCATCTTAGAATCACCATCTTCACCAACGGGCAAATCCAAGCTGGAAAGCTTAAGATAAGCATCTCCCCAGGTAATAAGAGTTCTCAGATTCTCGATTGTATACGATTTTCCATAATCTGATTCAAGCTTGTCTCTTAAGTTAGAAATGCTGTAATAAACAAGTTCACTGCGGCATTTGTTTATCACGATTATCTGTTCGTGTACATGAACCGGCAATCTTATTATAGAACCATTATCCATAATCTCACGAGTTATTGTCTGCATTATCCACCAATGAGAATAGGTTGTAAACATAAAGCCCTTGCTTACATCAAACTTCTCAGCAGCCTTCATAAGTCCTATGAAACCCTGTACATAAAGGTCCTCAAGTTCAAGAGTTGCCGGCTTGTAGTTCCAGTAACACCTGTTTGCAACCTTACGGACAAAACCCTCATTCTTAGCGCAAAGCGCCTCCAGTGCAGAGGAATCACCGTTCTGGTACATTACGCAGAGCATCTCATTGCTGAGAGCCAATAAATCTGTATAGACAGAGTAGTCAGAAGAATCGAACGATGCATCTTCTACGACATCAACACCATTGTCAGCAAGAGTCTTCATGGCCAGCTCAATCTCAGACTCACCCAAACATTCAACCAATTCGCCAAATGTATCCATTGAGAGCTTGCCATCCTTGTTTACGTACTTCTGAACATAAGAGAGAAATAAATCGTTGTTGAACATTTTTGTCACCATTGCCTTTCGTTGTAGTTCGTTGTTGTTATGGCTATATAATACACATTTAAGTTTACGTATTTCCCGAATTATAACGCATATAATTATCACTTTATGTTTACGCTTTTTCCGAACTAAAACGGGATAACAGCTGTATCAAAGGTATTCTCCATGTAAAATTGTATCGTATTATTCTTCTGCTTCCGCAGCAAACCTTGACTCATCCAGCGAAGTAATAAACAGATTATCAAGAGCTCTGGTATACGCAATATATGACTCATTCTCTGTCATGTAATTTCCGACTACAAGAACCGCTTCAAATTCAAGCCCCTTTGCCTCTTCAACCGTTAATACAGACACTCTTCTTGGGTCAACTGCATTGAACACATATGCTCCAGGATTCTTGCTAAGCGCTTCCGACAGTCCTTCGAGACCTCTTCTGTAGATGACAGCCGTTCTGAAATCCGGATTTGCTTTACGGACCTTAATCAGATCATAAAGTGCCTCCGAGAACTTCTCACGCATGACTTTCGCTCCTCTAAGACCAATCGCGGTTACATTGGCATCAAACTCCTTGTTACAGAACTCTGTGATCTGCTGTGTATTGCGGTAATTCTCATTCAGGAAATAAATATTGCCTGATACTACGGAATCGATCTCGTCCCAATCTGATATGCCCTTGTATTCGTACACAGACTGGTTTACGTCTCCGTACAGATTAAATACAGTCTTCTCTCCAAGCACTCTTTGTATAAGTTCATACTCAACCGGGGCAAGATCCTGAGCTTCATCGATATTAACGTAATACTTTACGCTCTTGGGCGAGCCGTAATACAGATTGCAGAACAGGAGTTTTAAGTACAATTTATGTCTGTAGTTAGCCTTGGCGGAATAGGGCTGCTTGTATTCCTTGTACAGCAGCTTAAGCTTGTTCTCCCACTCCTTATACAAAATGCTCGCATCAAATGTATTAACAGTCTCCAGAGCCTCGGTAATTACCTGGATATCCTTATCATCAGGCTTATTCTTCTCAAGCTCATCCAGTTCTCCTGTTATTCGGCTGACTGCTGATTCAACTGCATTGATCTCACTCTTCCTGGCTGCATAATCTGTTCTTAATAACGCATAGGTTCTTATCAGATTATCCTGGAGTGCTTTCTCTTCATCTGACAGGATCGCATCAAGATCAGGATACTGATCATCAACAAAACGGGACCGTAATGCCTTATACCCATTAAGTATCGGGACCCTGGTATTCTTTATATCTTCATCCTCAGCAATGGCCGCCTCAGCTTCTGCTATTGTTTTGTCCAGAGGTTCGATCCTGTTTTTCCTGAAGCTTTCGACTTCAGCTGACTTCGCGGCAAAATAATTAACTACGGTTTCTTCCGCATTGCCGTCAAGTTCCTTTTGAGCGCTTGCGATCTCATTCTTAAGACGATTCCTTTTGCCAAAATTATAAAAAGCAAGTCTCCCAAGCTGATCATAAAGATCATGCAAATGATCATATTGATCTTGGAATGTCTCCTTTATTAGTGTTGATAATTCATCATCGGAGGATGACAAACTATCATAACTTGTTATCCTGCCGGGAGTCTTATCCGCTTTATCCAAAGAAGCGACTGCAGACTGGATCGACTTCTCAAGTGACTGCTTATCAGCGGTTGCTTTCTCTATAGCTGCTTTATTATTCGCAAGGTCTTCTTCAATCGAACTGATCAACAATTCCAGTTTGGATATTTCCTGATCACATTCGTTTATCAGATCATTTCTTGCTACACTCAGTTTCCGTTCCTGAAGTGACATTTCAACTATCAGACGTGACAGACGCTTGTTTGCATCATCTAGTGACGACTTGGATTCATCTATCCTTTTGTAGTACTCTGTATGCTTCTCACCGGCATTTGTCAGAGCATGTATCAGAGCAATGTATGACTTATAATCCATCTCCTTTAACGGACTGATCTTAAGATCATATTTTTTCAACAGGCTGGGAAGTTTATATTTCTTGAGTTTATTCACCATAGTATCAGATAATTCTTTGTAATCGCCTATAAGGCTGTCACGATATTCACTTGAATAAACATAAGCAAGAAGATCGTTATTAACCAGCTTTTCTGACTTAAGACCATCAACAGAGGCAGAGATCTTGGAGACTCTTCTCTTTGACTTTGTCGTCTTATCCGGTTGAGCAAGCAGATTGATCATTTCAACGTAGTAGGATTCAACAGCATAACGCCTGATCTTACTTAATCCCAATTCCTGACTTAACTCATCTACATGAACGTTGAAATTCTCGTTAGGAGTCAGTATAAGGAAATTGTCAAAGTTTACTTCCTTATGGTTAAATGCAATGTAAGAAAGTCTATGGAGCAGGATCATCGTCTTACCGGAACCTGCACATCCCTGTACAACAAAACTCTCATCAAGCGGTTTCCTGATGATATCATTCTGGTTCTCCTGGATAGTGCGTATGATATCCGTCAGCTTGCGATTCCTTCGTTTGTCACGCAGTACGGAAATGAGGAAATCATCTACTACTTCTCCATCAAGCGATAATGATACTGAATCGTATTCAGTCTTTACCGATTTGAGAACACCGCCTTTGATATCAACGGCGCGTCTCAGAAGAAGGTCATAGTCATACCCGTTTACTTTGAAATGACGTTCACTCTTATTGTAGAAAGTATTCCCCATCGGACTGCGCCAGTCAATTATTATCGGTTCAGCACTGTCCGGATCGATAAGCGCTTCCTTACCTACAAAACACTTTGTAATCTCGTCGTTTTTAGAAGCCAGCTCGAAATGTCCAAAATAAGGAGAATCCATAAACTTCTTGTTCTCAGCCACTTCGTTACGCTGATGATTGCGTGCACGGACCATATAGATCATATTCTCACGGTCCGGATAATCTACCGGATAAAAATCGTTGATGGCAGAATCCTGCTCATCCAATTCATATTCAGAATCGGAAATAATCCTATTTATACGCTTCTTTATGCGGGCAAAGTTTTCCTGTTCTTCCTTAAACGCCAGATTATCATTATTTTGTATAGAAGCAGGCATCTCGACTCCTTAGCAGTTTTATTAATCATCGGATTACAATGATCAAACAATACCCATATATTATAAAATATAATTGTTGTGATTGCATTTAGCTTCCAGCATACAAAACTGTTCAAAAGCGTATAAACACTCAATTTACAAGCATCTCACGGCTTGTAAATTCTTTGTTAAGACTTATCCTCCTCATCCGGATAGACGATCTTGATCGTCCCATTCTCCTGCTTAACCAATTCTGCTCCTTCAGGCAGAAACTTGACCTGAGCAGGCGCATTAAACCGGGACTTCCTATCCTCCATAGCCCTCTTCTTCCTTCTCTGCCTTCTGGACATATTCTTCTCAGCTTCCTCTTCGGCCTTCATCCTCTCGTATGCTTCATCGCCGTAATACTTACGAATGGTATCCTCTTCCAGCTTGCTATAATCATCGCCATCCAATAAAGCTCCATACATCTCAGTTTCCTCCTTCCTCATTCTCATTTTCTTCGTTTCTGTTATCTTCAGGTATATCATTGAGTATCAGACCGCCCAACTTCAATGATGAATCCTCGTGCATAAATACAAGGTCCGATACTGTAGCAGCCGGTGAGCATTCTAAAACTCTATTCTCCGTATAACCTTCATAGTGTTCGCGCAAAAGCTTCTTTGCTTCAGTACTGCTCAGGCATTTGTTCATATATGCTTTAGGATACTTATAGTTCTCAAATATCTGTATTACTTCTTTTAAGAATTCTTCGTACGACATGTTCCCCTCCTTAATAGTTTCCTTATCACGATGATAAGCATTCTTGTCATTCTTCACCCTTCTTTACCGGGGGAGTGAACCTAAGCCCCGCTCCGGTTGCTACAAACCTCTCCGCAGCGTTATGACGCTTAGGTCTGTTTGCAAATTCGACCTTATCGAGGTCAACCGGTACTAACGGATAATCTGTTGAAGTCCACTTATTCTTGTCCATGTTCAGGCACCTCCTTGCTGTTTTGAGTGTATTATAGCGGGGAGTTGCGGGCAGGAGGTAAACCGGAGATTGACATTTTGGGCAGAAAAAAGATATCGCCCCGAAGGGGGCGATACGCAAGCTCATAAATCACAAGAAATACCGATCACACTTCAATATCGATCGGCATATCCCCAACAAAGAATGTAACGAATTCGCGATCAATATTCACCAGCGCACAGAACTCATCATAGTGCTTATCGCCGCCGTTCCTATCGAAATTCATCTGAACAAACGAAGCATCGTCGTCGAACACCACCATAATACTATCCAGCCAGTATTCCGCCTCAAAGATTTCTTCTGATACTTCAGGGTACGGCACATCCGGATCTCTGGAATCGTGCGTCGCGATGTAAGGCAAAAGCCTTGCCTTGATCGCACTCTTGGCATCATCCAAATAACTCTCCTTGTCCGTCCAGAACCGCTCGAAAGTGCGCTTCATTCCCTCGATTACTTTCTCATCACCGTAATCACCTGAAGAAAGCGACACCTCAATACTTCTGCTAAGCCAGGAAATATTACATTTGAACATATGGCCATCTTCAGTTAAATAAGCAGTTACGTCATTACAGAGATCGATCTTGTTAGTTGACATTATTTATACCTCCAAGTCCTCCCGCTAATGCCATAACATTAGCCATTCGGATCAGTTCACATACTGCATCAAAACACTTCCTAATATCATTCTCATCATTTTCCTCAAATGGAATGTTCATTTTAAGCTGCGGTACACTAATGCGCAATGCGCCTGCCTTGCCTGTAACGACAGCTCTAACATCTGTAATCCCGTGCACACGAAGCCATTCAGCGATTTGTTCCAGTTCACTTAAATGGGAAGCACAGCCGTTAAATGTCAGATCGACCTTACCCTCTTCTATCTTATGATACAAAAAGACTTCCACAAGTCGCGTTCCGTAATGCGCCCAATAACCATTTGACTTTCTGCGGGTACGAAGATCAAGATCCGGATATTTGTTTTCCTGATAATCCTTATACTTGCGGAAAAAGGCATTTGCTTTCTCGTTGAGGATAACCTTAGCCGGCCTTTTTGCCTTTTCTATTGCCTGATTGATCTGTTGATAAAACTGGTAATGCATCTGATCATCGCACTTGGACAAGTATTCCCTGATCGTCTCATATGTTATGTGGAACGGATACTGTTGTGCATCGTCGTTATTGTCGTAGTACTTCTGCGGACATACGATATAGCAGTAAAAAGCATCGCATTCTTTATCTTTAACAGCCTTCTCGCCGCGTTTTATATACCGTGCAGGCTGTTCAGGCGTAGCAACAGCATCTATCTTATCTTCAATCAGAAGCTGTATTGTCTTAGAGCCCGTCAACAACGTTACCACGATATCTGATTCACCAAGTCTTGGTTCTGTTTTGGACAGTTCTATCTCGGTCACTTCGGTACAAGGATCTTCGATGCCTGCAACACCGAGAAACAATTCCACAAACGATGGATCATTTGCAAACAGCTGCATGATCATCACATCCATATCGTGCTCTGAAATAGTACTGTATGTGCATTTTACTTTATTCACGTCTTACCCCTCCGTATCCTGTAATCCAAGCTTATCACACAGATCAGTCTCAAAACGATTAATCTCCTCGAACATAAGATCCAGCTGAGTATTGATCTCTTCCTCCGAAGGTATCTCATCGAATCTGAACTTCTTTGTCTCAAAGTATAATTTCCATTTGTTGCTGTTGTTCATCTGATGATAGACTGAATCAATCCGCTTAACGGCATCCAATAGACTGTCAGGTGCGTTTTCTGTACTAATCACCAACTGAATGAAGATACCTCCACAGTTTCTAATCTCATAGAAATAAATATTCCTGGTATTCCATCCGCTAATATTATCATCTGCATCCGGCAGGAGATTTGACATGGTCTGTGTTGTAAATCTCGTATAGTACTTATCACAATGGACAGGATCAAAAGAGACCGATCCTTCATAGGATTTACTGCCGACCCATGATCTGAACACATCCGAAAGATAATCTGTCAACCTGGGCTTTCGTGTCGAAATGTACGGCAGAGCTCTTATCTCCGGTTCATAGGCATAGAAAACTGCGTCTGCCAGTTCTTTCGACATTTGAGCATGGAATCTCATAACAGCAGGCCACTGTTCAACATCAGTAAAATCCAAATCATCCAGAACACACTCAATAGCACACCCGATATTCTCATCGTTCCTGTTCCATACTATCGGCATTGAAACTTTGGATTCGATATCTTCCTTGTGTGAGTACAAAAGATCATACAGATCTTTACTTGTTTCTTTGCTGCCGGTATCAATCCATACAACAGCCTTGCAGCGGGCATTTTTCTTCAATCCGATCGAACAGTATAAATGAAGTCCACTTACGCCAAAATAACCGTCAATGAAATTACTCTTGGACGGACTGGCATTGCCAAAAGGATGACCACTTCCGCCGTGAGACTCCTTGATAAGAGGAAGTGCATCCGACCAATAGGCAAACCGCTTCTCCTTCCGCTTCTCTCTTCGAGTAAGCCCGTCTGTTTCTTCGCGTTCCTCAGACAACACCTCTGGAACTTCGCGGTGTTCAAATATGAAATCGTCGTAAGTCAGTTCTTCCTTCTGTTCATCAGATAGCGGTATATCCCATCTGGCGGCAAGGAAATCCAAAAGACCGACCGCTCTGGCATGGATCTTATGTGCATTCCATTCTGTTTCTTTTGCAACTTCAAGTTCAGAATTAGATCCGCTTGTGTAACCACATCTCTTACCATTTTGAGGATTCTTCTTATCATCAAAGCTGTCATTCTGAAGACTTGAATTAATACTTTGAGACAAAGGAAGAAGATTTCCTAATGATCCGGTCAACACTGCCATCTCTTGCGAATTATCTATATACTGTCGGAACTGATTTCTCCAATACAGCTTTGTCGGGGTTTGAGGAAGGATGTGCTCTATAGTGATCATGTCTTTCTCAGACTTCGTGAATAACTCCCATGAGATCTTCTTAATACCTCTTCTCTCGACAAGACTGTATTCGTATTCAAACAAGAAATATTTCAGACCATTCCAGGCATAAAAACCTTCACGCTTCCCTGTGGTCATTTTCTTCCTGATATCATTAATGAAATCAGGTATCGTATACGGGAAATTACTATCCGTCATATTATTAAGATTGTCGATAACTGTCTGAACGTCGATTTCATTATTATAGATATCTCTTGCTGCGTTGTAATACACAGAGCTTTGGAAATTTGAACGATACGACGAAAACCTGAAATATACAAAGATGAATCTCTCGATTGCACTGAACAAGCTGATACGTTTATCTGCGTCTTTACACCTGCATAACGCCACAGCAACGAGAGGCCTGAAATACGCTATCCCGATCCTGTTCAACCTGTCGATCCAAATCTTCTCTGCATCAGATAATACCAGACTGTCATAAGGGAAAAATGATTCATACCAGTAATTTGCCATTTCCTTCAGACTGTTAACATAATCATGTATCTCTTTGGGCTCCAGCTTAGGAAGATTATTATCCGGTTCAAAGTTATAGTCAGAGCCGGTATCATCACCATCATCCTCAACAACATCCTGATAGATCTGCTGTGCATCGTCATTCTCAACAACAGGCTTTTTCTCAAATACATTTTTTGCTGAGAATTTATTCAGCAAGTATTTGATATAGTCGTCACCACGCTGGCGTGAATAGGAGAAATATATGATCCAATGAGCACGAAGGAAATCGTCATCAGACAAAGCTGCCTTATTATTGCGTCCTAACTGATAATATACTTCTTTCCACGCATCATTGATCTCTCTTCGAAGGTAAGCTTTCTCATCGCCATCAATTACGCTGTTATCGTATATCGTTGTAAGATATATCAATCTGTTCTTGAGAAGTTCGAGATTTGTTAGCCTCTTACCCCTGTTATTCATGGTCTCAAAAGCTACAAACACATCATAATCATCATCGATCTCATGAAGGTTAAACATCAGTTTTTGGGTTAGTTTCTGATACAGTTGAACTATCCCTTCAATATGTTCTTCTTCATAAAGCGAAGCAATATTACTGTTGAAGAATTCCCTCGCGATCCTTAGATTCTTCGTATAGTATGTCTCGCTTATCTCTCCTGAGAACGGTTCGCCAAATACTCTGTGCCTCAAGTACTTATCACTGGGATTATCAGTCTCATATCCAAAGAGGTATGTTGTAATGATCCCCTGTGGCGGTCTCTTCTGACATATATACTTTGATATGATCTCACTAAGCGTCTCATCTCCGAGCACGATCTCATTATCGCTCTTATCCCTGTTTGTTTCCAAACCTCTGACAAACATGATTATCTCATTAAGCAAGATAATAAAAGTCGTCAACCTCTGCTGTCCGTCTACGATGTGACAAGGTTTATATCCCTTGTTTATCATCCAGAGATCCTCTCCCCAACCGTCAGACTCTTTTCTGCTGAGCAGTCTCAGCGAAAGCATTCCGGTATAATGATACCTATCCATCTGGAGATTGTTCAGATCATCCCAGAAATCAACCAGCTGCGATTGCTGCCAGGCATATCCTCTCTGATAGTCAGGGATACGAAACAATCTGTTCTGGAATAACAAAGATAATGGTTGGAGTTCGTTTGACATAACTATACCTCAGAGCTCGCCCTGTATTTCTTTAAGGGTTCTTCCGTCGTTTGTTTTCCATGCGGTTCTTCCGTTAACAGAACGCCCTAACAATACTGCTG
>Ga0247608_10003119_pt1 | contig 19704 bp, 16 predicted proteins | sample 176DNAGHGlowgp2_FD_193490 | JGI IMG/M metagenome (GOLD analysis project Ga0247608, IMG submission 193490) | Sheep rumen microbial communities from Palmerston North, Manawatu-Wanganui, New Zealand - 1766 DNA GHGlow gp2 | ecosystem: Host-associated > Mammals > Digestive system > Stomach > Rumen ...
TATCAAGAAAAAATCCGAAGCGGGCAAAAGAAATGAAAAAAGCCCCTAAAAGATAGGAGCTTTTATTCTTTGTCGTTATCTCCGCAAGGATACTCGTAGGATCGATTTTACGGCCAGCCCAGTTTACTGGCCAACGACACTGCAAAAATACTACTTTTCCAGAAATTCGCAAGGGGTTGGTTGTTATTTCTGTTTTCGGCAGGTGTTTACACCGCCAACTGGCTTGCTGATGGCCGTCTGCATTATTGTCGGTAGGGGTTCACACCGCCTGCCTATCCCCCTACCCCCTTACGAAGGGGGAAGGCTGTCGCCCCTTCGGGGCTTGAGTTGCCGCTGTGAGGCGGGGATTGAAATCGCCCGATGAAATCTTGTCGCCCCTTCAGGGCTTTGTGGACTCCTCAAAACTGCATATTGGGATGTTGTGGGGTCTATTCATCATCATCTTTATCATCTTTACCCATAATTCCAAAAAAGCAAAGCACAAGGTAGAGCGGCAACATACCTAATAAGGCGCTGATGATTATGCCCTCCCATGTTGGTGTGTTCATCATGACATTAACTCTTTACTAATTCATTACTCCAAACAATTCCTCCTATCTTCGCAACAATCCTATTGTTTCTCTGCCGCCATCAAGCCTTCCAAGCTATGCACTTGCTCATACTTGACAACTTTAGGTTGGTCGAAACCGCCGTTGAACAAGCCGAAGAACTTGGAAAAGAAGTTTTGCAGCTTTTCCACAACGATGTTTTTCTTGGTCTCACGGTTGACATTCCCACCGCCGAAGATGGGCATGGGCGGCAAGACCTTGGTAATGGCCAAACCGGTTGTGGTCACATAACCGTCTTCAAATGCCTGCTCCATGAATCTCTTGGTCTCTTTGGGCCGCAAATGCTCTTCGTTGATGATGTCCTCCAACTCCTTTTGGCATTGTTCATTCACATACTCGTTCCATTCCTCCGGAATGTCCCTCCCTTCCTTGGGCGTCATGCGCTCGATGAACTGCATGATCAGGTCTCGCTTGTTGCGCAAGTCGGGACTGGAGCCGATGGCCTTTTGGATTTTGGCGATGATGGTCTTGTCCTTGCAGTTGTCGTCGTGGTACTGTTTCACGAGTTCGAGTATGTAAGGAATGTCGATTTGGATACGGTTCACTAACTCCATCTCAAATACAAGGTCGTCTTCGATGTGCTCCTTCTCCCCGCCTTCCTTCTCTTTTCGCAGTTCGTCATGGATGTCGTTATACCATGTCAGATAGTCCTGAACATCAAACGGGCTAATGATGACCTTGTCGTCGGTGAACTCATCGAATGCGGAAAGAAGATTCTGCATCTTCAACACGCCGCCAAACAGCCTCACGAAATCCTTCTTTTCTTCCAAACTGAAATTCGCAGGATTGATGGGTAAGGCGTATTTGTCCAACAACTGTTCGATAATTTCCTTGTAACCCAACACATGCTTGCCTTTCTCATCCTCGTAACCATAATAATAGTCCTCGAATGGCCGCATCAAGACGATCCCTGCGGCTTCCTTGTCGCCAAACAAGGCAAACGATTCGTTGGTGGCATCTTCAAGATTACGGAAACAAACGATGTTGCCACAATCCTTGATGCTGTTCAAGATACGATTGGTGCGACTGTAGGCTTGCAGCAAGCCGTGCATCCTCAAGTTCTTGTCGACCCAAAGCGTGTTGAGAGTCTTGGCATCGAAGCCCGTGAGGAACATGCTGACCACAATGAGCAGATCCACCTCACGATTCTTCATGCGAAGCGAAAGGTCCTTGTAATAGTTTTGGAACTTCTCGCTACTGGTGTCGTATTTGGTGCCAAACATGCCATTGTAGTCGGCAATGGCGCTTTCGAGGAATTCGCGCGACGTGCTGTCGAGTTCTTCGGTGTCGCCTTCATCTTCGTTGCCGAAACCGCCCGTGTCGTCTTCAGCCTCGTTGGCAGAATAGGTGAAAATCGTGGCCATCCGCAAACGCTCGGCCTCGGGCCGTTGTTCCATTTGGCGCTTGAACTCCTTGTAATAGGCTATGGCCATGGGAATGGACTCAACGCAAAGGATGGAGTTGAAGCCTCCCAATTGGCTCTTTCGCTTCTCCTCTTGTGTCCGATTGTTCTTGGCCACTTCAGCCACATTGGTGATGACGCTATAGGAATACCTTTGCTGTTGCTTGGTCTTTTGCGGGAAGTGCTCAAGGATGTAGGCCACGTTGTTGGCTATGCGTTGGGGCGAGGCCAAGGCTTCTTCGGTCTCAATGCCCCACACTTTCTTGTCGTCGATGTTGCTCTTGGCTTTCATGGTGCTGATGTAGTCGACTTTGAACTTCAGTACATTCTTGTCGCGGATGGCATCGATGATGGTGTAGGAATGCAATTGCTCGCCAAAGGCTTGTTCGGTGGTGCGCAGGTTGGCAAACTTGCCCGTTCCGGCATTCTTAGCGAAGATAGGCGTTCCTGTGAAACCGAAGATGTAGTATTTCTTGAAGGCCTTGGTAATCATCACGTGCATGTCGCCGAACTGGCTGCGATGACATTCGTCGAAGATGAGCACCACGTTCTCCGAAGCGCAGTTGATTTCCTTTTTCTTTTTCAGCAAGGTGGACAGCTTCTGGATGGTGGTGATGATGATCTTTTTCGGGTCCTTGTCTTGGTTGTTGAGCTGCCGTTGAAGGATGTTCGAAGAGGTGTTGCTGTTGGCACAGCCTTTCTCGAAGTTGTCGTATTCCTTCATGGTCTGATAGTCGAGATCCTTGCGGTCGACGACGAAAAGCACCTTGTCTATATAGGGCAAGGTGGAGGCTATTTGGGCGGTCTTAAACGAGGTCAGGGTCTTGCCGCTGCCTGTGGTGTGCCAGATGTAGCCGCCAGCACGAAGACTCCCTTGCCATTTGTTCATCGTGGCCTGCTTGATGCGCAGCATGATGCGCTCGGTGGCGGCAATCTGATAGGGACGCATCACAAGGAGGTTTTTGTCGACCGTGAAGACACAGTATTTGGTCAGCACGTTGAGCAATGAGGCCTTGGCGAGGAAGGTCTTGGTGAAGTCGCGCAAGTCTATGATGGGGGTGTTTTCGGCATCGGCCCAATAGCTGGTGAACTCAAACGACTGCGATTGGGTCTTCACCTTCGATTTGCTCTTGTTGACGGCAGCCACGTGGGCAAAGCGTGTCGTGTTGCTGTAGTATTTCGTTTCGGTGCCGTTGCTGATGATGAACACCTGCACATAATCGTAAAGGCCACAACCTGCCCAAAACGATTCCCGTTCATAGCGGATGATTTGGTTGAAGGCTTCCTTCAACGGCACGCCGCGACGTTTCAATTCGCAATGCACCAGCGGCAAACCGTTGACGAGGATGGTCACATCATAGCGGTTGGCGTGGGTGCCGCCTTCAGGCACGTATTGGTTGAGCACCTGCACGTGGTTGTTGTGGATGTCCTTCTTGTCGATGAGTTTCACGTTTTGCGAGCTGCCGTCGTCGCGGGTGATGTTGACGATTTCGGTGCGTTGGATGCGCTCGGTCTTGTCCTCGATGCTCATTTGGGGCGATGCGATATGCTGCTCAAAGAGCTGTTTCCACTCCTTGTCCGAAAAAGTCAGATGGTTCAGCCGTTCCATCTGCTGGCGCAGGTTGGCGATGAGTTGCGGCTCTGTGGTGACGTTGACATATTCGTAGCCCTGCTCCACCAGTTGCTTGATGAAGCTGGCTTCCAATGCCGCTTCGCTTTGGTAGCCATTGTCCTCGCGCGGCAACGGCTCATAGTGGGCCATCACCGTGCAGTGTTCTTGTTCCGCTATGATGTTGAAGTTTTCCATAATCGTATTATGTCTTGCAAAGATAGATATTTTTCACTATTCGTCCTTGAGAAAATAACGCTCGTCGATAGCTTCGCCATTATCCTTGATGAAATCGCGGTACTCATCTGTAAACGTCGTAGCCCCATGGTGTTCCTTTTGCCTCATGATGTAACCAACAATCTTGTCTTTGTCACGATAGCTGTAGCTGAAGCCCGCATACTCGCGGCCCCAGCCACGGAAATCTGGAAAGTTAGGGTTTTCCTTCAACCACTTGCTGCTACTGGACTTCACCCTTTGCACAAACGTTGCCAAAGACAAGTCAGATGGCAGCGACACAAAAATGTGGATATGGTCAGGCATTCCACCAATGCGATAGGTTGGGCAACGAAGGTTTTTTGCAATACCATAGATGTAGGCATACAATTCCCGCTCATGCTCAAAGGGGATGGTGGGTTCGCTACGATAGGTGCGGAATACGATGTGATAGTATGATGTGGTGTAGCTCATTGTTGTATTATTCGATTAGTGTGTTTTTTTGTTTCGCGGTAGCCTCAGTGTCGAAGACACGACATTCTATTAACCCCATACGAAGGCGTTCGTATGGGGTACGGACGCAGTCGTGTGGGGGACTCACATGGGCGTAGTCGTGCAGGGCTGACTCTCGCTGTAGCAGCCTGCGTGCTGTAGGCACGCCACCTCGTATGTAGCCGTAGCATATCCCCGACATGCGCTCCAGAGTCTTGGTCGGTCTGCCCCACAGCCGAGCTGTATGGGGAACGTGCCGAGACAGTCTGCGTACTGTAGGCTCGCCACCTCGTATATAGCCGTAGCATATCCCCGACATGCGCTCCAGAGTCTTGGTCGGTCTACCCCACAGCCGAGCTGTATGGGGAACGTGCCGAGGTAGTCTGCGTGCTGTAGGCACGCCACCTCGTATGTAGCCGTAGCGTGCCCTCGGCACGCACTCTATAGCCCTGGCCAGTCTGCCCCACACAGCAGAGCTATATGGGGAACTCGCCGTAGCAGCCTGCGTGCTGTAGGCACGCCACCTCGTATGTAGCCGTAGCGTGCCCTCGGCACGCACTCTATAGCCCTGGCCAGTCTGCCCCACACAGCAGAGCTGTATGGGGTAAATAGAATATCGTGCTTTCAGCACGACCCGTCCCGTACTGACCAACACATCCATCTCACTCAAACGTCAGCAACTTGTTCCGATAATACTCATATTGTTTTTCCCGCTGCGCCAGCTGCTGCTCCAAATTGGCGATGCTGGCCTCAAAGGTGTCAAGAATGGAGACGATGCGCTGCTGCTCGGCAAGAGAAGGAATGGGAATGAAAAGATTATAAAGTCCTATCATATCTACTGAAGCGAAGCCTCCTTGGTTGATGTGTTGTCTGCACCACTCATCTATGATAAACATATAATAGTAGATGAACTTCATATCTATCTTTGCCATATAATCTTTCTTAGGAAAGAAGTTTGTAAATCTTTGATTGCACAGATGGTCAACTGTAATAAGAGCGTGTTCACCTATTGTTGCTGAAGTGGCCAAGATTATAGAATTCGATTTGAATAATCCTTTCCCTTTAATAGCACGAGGTGTAATATGCAAATTGGAGTCATTTAGGATTCTACCATTATCGCGAATATCCTCCATTTTAAACCAAGGAATTGTTCCGCCTTCCCAAAACAGACTGTTTGTCGTTGAAGGTGTATATCCGTTTCTGGTATCAAACACTTCTTTCAGCCTTTTCATCTCCACTCCCTCTTTCCCTTCCAAATCAAGCAGTTGGTCGCGGTAATGATCATATTGTTTGCGGCGTTGCGCAATTTGTTGTTTCAGGTTCTCGATGGAAGCGGTGAAAGTATCGAGGATGCCGACAATGCGGGTTTGCTCGGAGAGGGATGGGACCGGGATAGAGATAGAAGCTAGTTTTGCTTGAGAAACATTAGGAACAGAACCTACCCCAGCAAGCCCTTTTATTCTTGACTGAAAAGGATTATCCGCTAATACATAATAAAGAAATTGTGGATTTATCTCAATGTTTTTTATCAACACCAACTGTGGATTAATTGTGGCCTTTTCTGGCAAGTGATTAACCCTAGCAACTTTTCCAACAGATGCCGTCTTACAAAGTATTATATCACCATCTTGAACCATTATCTCTGGAGACTCTTCGTACTTAGACCATGTGATATACGTACATGTGTCATAACATAAAACTCCATCACTGATATTGCCAGGACTCAAGGAAATTGCTCCTTCTCCTTGAATTACTTGGTCATCGCGAGTATAGCCTCTAAAGCCTATACGTCCTTTTATCTCACAAACTTCTCCTAATTTCTTCCATTCCACCATATCAAAGCATCTTTTTAAGTTGTTCAATTTCGGCATAAAGTTCCCTCCTCTTCATTTCTCGGTCTTGTATCACCTCATAGGGAACACCAAAAGGTGACATATGATCAATAACATCAATCTTTGCTTTTTTGCAAGCTATCTCTTCCTGAATGCGTTGTTTATTACTTTTGCGCGAATAGTTAAACGTATAAATTGCAACAATTAATGTTGCAATTGCCACCAACAATGTTAATAATCCTATGATTAGATTCGTTATATCCATTTTTACTATTCTCCCAATTATTCAATTTCAGCACATTCTTAATGAATTATGTTTATTATTCCAATAATCAAACCAGCAATGCCAATTGCAGCCGCAACAAAGATTGAAATCCAAGTAAGACATTGCTGCTTCTGAAAACGAACTTGTTCTTCTGATTTAAAACCGTTCTTCACCAAGTCTTCTAATTCTTGGCTAACAGAAAACCAACAATTCAAATACAACTGTAAAGGCAATTCTTTTTCTGAATAACAGTTAGGCCAATAAGTTTGATTATGTGTCATTTTATCCATCCAATCACATCTTGATCCCACCCATATTATAGCATCATCTGTTTCAATGGCATTAAGCTTGACATACTGTGATATTTTTCTGCCAATTACCAAAGGCGCTTGTCCTCTGGTTGGTAATATTGTAATCAATCTATTTTGAATCAGGTATTTTAGAAGAGATATCAACTCTGTTATGTATCCCAAGGACTTTTTATCATCCCAATCATATTTTTGCTTATCAAAAAACAAATAATTCTGATCACTGTCAAATACGACCACAATGCCTTTTTTCTCAAACAGTTCGCTTTCATTAACGACTACTGCTAGAGATTTGGCATCTCCACCATATTTAACTATGGTTTTTATGATTTCCTTTTCTGTCTTTTTGAAAGTCATTTCTCTCACAATTCTTTAATGATTTCATCAATCCTCTTGTTCAACTCATCCCCTTCGGCAACGAGTTTCTCCAAAATGGAGTTCACCTCCACGATGTCAATCACCTCGCGGGTGTCTTCCTGCTCAACATAACTCGAAACAGAGAGGTTGCTGTCGTTGCTGAGCACCTCACTTGTAGGCACCAAACGCGAGAAGTATTGCTCTTCCTTGCGTTCGCTAAACACCGCGAAGATATGGTTCTGGTTTTTCTCGGTCAGCTTGTTCTTGTTGCCGTTTTTCACAAACTCCTTGGAGGCGTCAATGAACAAGATGGAATTGTCGGGTCGGCGGCCCTTGCGCAACACGATGATGCAGGTGGCAATGCCCACACCGAAAAACAGGTTGGCAGGCAACTGGATGATGGTATCGATGTAGTTGTTCTCAACCAACCAATGACGGATGGCTTTCTCCTTGCCGCCACGATAGAGCACGCCGGGAAACTCAACGATAGCTGCCGTGCCGCTTTCGCTCAACGAGCGCAGCATGTGAAGCGTAAAGGCAAGGTCGGCAGTGCTGTCGGGTGCCAACACGCCCGGGCCGGCATAACGGTCGTCGTTGATGAGCAGGGGATTCTTGGAGCCTTCCCACGGGATGCTATAAGGCGGATTGCTCACGATGGCATCGAAAGGCTCATAGTCGCGGTGCAAGGGATTCAGCAAGGTGTCGCCCAAACGGATGTCGAAGTTGTCGTAATTGATGTTGTGCAGAAACATGTTGATACGACACAGGTTGTAGGTCGTCGGGTTAATCTCCTGGCCGTAGTATTTCAACGCGGGGTTCTCCTTTCCAATGGTCTTGGAGAACTTCAGCAGCAGCGAGCCTGAACCGCAGGCAGGGTCGTAAACCGAGCGGATGGTGTGGCCATCGGCGGCAGTAAGCCGTGCCAGCAGCTCCGACACCTCTTGGGGCGTGAAGAACTCGCCGCCGCTCTTTCCGGCGTTGGAGGCATACATGGTCATCAGAAACTCGTATGCATCGCCAAAGGCGTCGATTTTGTTCTCTTGGAAGTCGTCGCCAAGGTCCATGTCGCGCACCTTGAGCAGCACCTTCGAGATCAACTTGTTCCGGGTCTTCACGTCGCCGCCCAGTTGGGTGCTGTCCACGTTGAAGTCGCTGAACAGGCCTTTCATGTCGTCCTCGCTCTCCGTACCCATGGCCGAGCCTTCGATGGCCGTGAAGATCTTGGACAAAGTCATGTTGAGGTTGTCGTCGTCCATGCAGGTCTTGCACACATTCTGGAAGAGTTGCGAAGGCAAGATGAAGAAGCCTTTCTCCTCGACCATCTGCTGCCGGGCCGATTCGGCTTCCTCGTCGCTCAATTCGGCATAATCGAAACCCTCGATGCCTGCATCCTTTTGCAACTTGTTGATGTAGTCCGTAAGGTTCTCGGAGATAAAACGATAGAAAAGTGTGCCAAGCACATACGCCTTGAATTCCCAGCCGCCCACTGCGCCACGCAGTTCGTCGGCCATGCTCCAAATCGTCTTGTGCAGTTCGTCACGTTGTTGTATTGTTGCCATGAAATTATGCATAATGATTTAAGCTACAAAGATACAAAAAAAACTTTAGGTCGTTTCAAATAATCACATAAAAGAAAACTCCTATGGAGTATAATCCAATGGTTCATTGTGTTTTTGTTATTAATTAAAAGGAAGCTCCTAAGGAGCAGTTTTATAAGTTTCCTTCAAATCCAAGCCCCGAAAGGGCGATAATAACTCATCTGGCGATTTCAATCCCTGCAATAAACGACTACTATATAACTGGACTGCTTCGTTCCTCGCAGTGACGCAAAGCAACGACAAGCGCAAGCCACAAAAGAACCAATACTTATGCGTCATAGGTATCACTCCCCTACCCCCGCCTTACCAAGATACTTCGGCTACCAACCAAAAATAAGGATAAACCGCCTTTCATTTCACGAAATTCCCCTATCTTTGCAAGCGAACTACCAAGTAGCAAGCAAAGCATTGCTGCGGAGTTGCACCATATTAGACAAAGGAATTACTCGATTGTTATTCATCTGTTATTCGATTGTTCTTCGTTTTTTTATCGAATAACAATCGAATATAAAACGAGAAAGGATAGAGAAAAGATTGGTGCAGTTACGAGGCAAGGCTATGGCTGCTACGGGACAAAACGATGCTATCATGGTAAAAACACAATCCAAAGGACTGTCGCTGATTGGGAGACTGCCCCAATCGGGCATAACGGTCTATGAGAAACAAGGAAAGACAATAGTGCGAACGGCACACAACAGCTCAAGGCCTCGCCGCTGCACCTTGAAGCAGTTCGTGCAACGACAGCGGATGCGACACTCCGTCGCACTTTGGCACGGGTTGTCGCTTGTGGACACGATGTTCACCGAACACCAGTCTGCCTACAGCGGCTTCGTGGCACTGGCCAACCGACTTCCAGCGGTTTTTGTCGACAAAAACGATGCGCAACGCTATGCCTCATTCCTGATGCCCGACATCCCAGTCAGCGAGGGCAAACTCCTTTCCGTCAGGCAACATCTCAACACGGTGGAAGGCTTGCCAGCCCTGGTGGCCGACCTGCAGAAAAAAGACCTCAGCCGTGGCATGAAGCTGAAACTTTACACGGCCGAACAACGCATCGAATACGGCACACCAAAGGTATACTTCCACGTCAGGGAAGTGAAGAACGACGAGCTTGTTGAGACTGCTGGAAGCCTTGCCTTGGTGGGCGACGCGTTTGCCGACGACAACCGCGGCTGGGCGCTGGTGCTGACCGACGGCAAACGATGCTCATCGCAGGGCATCGTCACACGATGCACCCTCTACAAGCAATACACCACCCCAGAAGCCCTGCTTGCCGCCGCCAAGTCGCACAGCAACCGAAAAATGAGGATTGAATTGGATAGAAGACCGTAGTGGTAGCCCTATTGTCACAACCCTCCACCTCACCCGAGATTGCCTACCCTTTACTGTGACGCAGCCATAGATCCCATGTTCCCCACATGCCTACGTAGGGATGGCTTAGCTGCTTTAAAGCACGATCATAACTCTTTGGTTTCCCAATGTCCCGTCTTATTGCTGCCTATGCGGACAATGGCGCCATCCTTCTTCAGTTCGTTGAGACGACGTTTGACAGTGGCTTCAGAAACGCCCAACAAAGCGGCATACCCGGCATAATTCAACGAACCATCCCGCAGGACGGCCTCGTACAACCGTTGTTTTATCGGGTCAGAGAGGACATTTATCGGGTCAAAGGCGATATTTATCGGGTCATTTTGCGACTGCTTATATTCCTTAATCTCCTTGCTGAGGTTCCGAATGTGTTCCTCCAACATGAATTCACGGAACGGCTCGAGCGATTCCTGCCTTCGGGTTTCTATCAACGCCTGAATGTAGTCCGCCTTGTCTTCTTTGACAATCTTCACCGGCACCAGTCCGAACTCGTATTGCAGATGGTTCATTACAAGACGTGACATGCGTCCATTGCCGTCCGCCCAAGGATGGATGGTCACCAATTGGCAGTGGGCATCGAAACTCAACAGATATTGCTCTATCAAGCCGTCGGTATCCATCAACTGTCGACGACGTTCATTCGTCAGTTGGCAAAACTCGGCCAACTTTGCCGGCACTTTCTGGAAGTTCATATACGACTGTCCTCCTGTACCAGCCGTTACGCCCAACAAACGGAGGTCGCCCCTCGAAGCGTCAAACGAGCCTTGCGGCGTGTTATACTGCGAGCCCGTGTTCTTCATCACCAATGCCGATAGGGCTTTGAGCATTTCTACCGAGAAGTCGGCGTGTTTGCGAGCCAACTGCATGGAGTGTTCGTAGGCTGCTTTCAGGTCGAGGTTCATCATTTGCTCCTGAAGCGAGCGTCCTTTGGCCGTAATGCCCTCGTCGAACAGCAACTGGTTCTCCACTTCCGTCACCGTCGAGCCTTCGATGGCTGTGGAATGGGTAATGAGCGAGTAGAGATAGAACTTTTGGTAGTCTATCTGCTCCGCTATACCTAACGAGTGGTATTCGTTGAGCACATCAAGGAACCTGTTTATTTGCTCGCTTTTCATTACTACATCACTTTGGGGAGTTATTCATGTCCAGAATAAACATACTTCGATAACTCATCGCATTGCTCTCATTTAGAACTTGCAAATATAACAACTTTTTCGGTTCATATTATCAGCCATACCCGAAAAAAATAACGAAAAAGTTCTTTTTTTTCGTCGCGTGTTTATCATCCCTCGCATACTACAATCTCGCCTTTCACAAGCCCCAAGAGGCCCTGCTTGCCGCCGCCAAGTCGCACAGCAACCGAAAAATGAAGATTGAATTGGATGGTAGGCCGTAGTGGTAGCCCTATTGTCACAACCCTCCACCTCACCCGGGATTGCCTACCCTTTACTGTGACGCAGCCATAGATCCCAAGTCAACGCAGGGATGACATGGCTACTGATTCATACTCTCTCCATCGCCTCAATCAACCGATAAACCAAAGACGAAGGATTCTTGAAATCCTCCAATTTCTTCGCCCTTTCAATGGCTTTCGCCATGTTTTCAACAAGGATTCGTTTCTCCAACTCGGTCAATGCTCCCTTTTCGTATTGCGGAGAATGGGCTTTCAACATACGAAGACAGCCATTGGAAGTGATTTCATTGTCAATGCCTTGGAAATGCAGTAGAAACCACAATTCGATGCAAGGGTTGGAAACCAACAAAGTCGCCTTCGAAATCTTTTGAAGGTGCTCCAACATACCTTCCACATCGAGGTCGAACATCAAGAAGGTTTCGTCGTACTGGGTCAAAACATAACCACGTTTTGATCGCTCAATGAAATCCACAGAGATGTTCGATTCGCTTTTTTTAGCGATGACTTGTATGGGCACACGAAACACGGATCGGAGGAACTTCACATAATTGATTTCCGTCTTGCCCTCACAAAAGACAAAGAAGTTGGGCTTCATTGTCTTTCCCCTCGAATTACGCACTGTCTTTCCCATTATCCCAACATTTAAAAGCTTATAGTCGATTCGTCAATATATGGAATAGCATCGAACCGTCCCTGCATATAGGCCTTCTCCAAGTCCATGTTCTCTCGGAAGTCCTTGAAATCGAACAAGGAATAGAGTTCGGATGATCCATCCTGTCGCTTGTTCACGAAATACACCTGGTCTTTGCGCAACTTGTCGGTGTCAAGCAAATAGGTGTTGTGGGTCGTGTAGATCAACTGTGCAGACTCGCTCTGATGAAACAATCCGATGATATACTCCACCAACTTGTTATGCAAGCTGGTGTCAATCTCATCGATTAAAAGAACCTTGTTCTCCTTGATGATGTTCATGATGGTCAGCATCATGTAAAACAAGGCCTGCGTTCCCTGTGATTCTTCCGTGGCAAAGTCAAAAGGAATCTCAGGATTGTTTCTATGGAAAGTGGTGATTTTCAGTTGCATTTTCTGGATCTCGTCACGCGAAACAATCTGATTGTTCTGCAAATCGTAGGTAGCCATGGTCAAGGGCTTCAGTTCGCGCTGCGACTGGATATCAATGATGTCGCTATCGGCGACATTCAACACTTTCAATAAAGAATCCTTGTTTTGGTTAAGCAAAGTCTCTATGGAATACGAATTGTAACCGAAATAATTCAAGATAAACCGCTCCATAAAATACTGGAACACCTCTTTCGCGATTTTCCTGTCCATCTGACTGGCACGAGAGACAAACAGCGTTTTCTTGGAAGTGTTGGTGGCCACATCCATCGGCCTTGAGATAGCCGAACGGAACTCGTAGATGTCTTTCTTGTCGGGTCCTTTCCTTTCATCACGGGCAAACACCAACGACCGGCGGCCATGCGGGTAATAATACAGCTCCTCGGTGATGATTTCAAGTTTCGTCATCGAAAACGAATATTCGTATTCGATTCCGTTTATCAAAAAACGGATCATGAAACGGCTGGGCTTCCCAATGCCGCCGAATTTGAAAGGCGTAAAGCCGAAAACCGTGTTCTCGTTGTAATTGTGCGACTCGAAAATCATCTGCACACAGGCACGAATCGCCTTGATAATGTTACTCTTTCCCGATGCATTGGCTCCGTAAATGGCCACACTTTTCAGCATCCGCTCATCGTTACAAGCAAAGGTATTGCCCTCCAAATCCATGGCTTTCTTTGTCTGGATACGAGCAGCTCGCATATCCAGCACCACCTCTTCATTGATTGAAAAAAAGTTTTCCAAACGAATCTCAAGTACCATTTTAGTGCGATTTTTGTAATTTTCCTGCAAAAATAGACATTAAATTTGAATTATTTTCATTTTGCTGCTATTTTTTTCATTTTTCAAAGAACGCAGCGGTCCTCCAAACCCTGAAAGGGCGACAGGTTGTTGACATGGCTTAATCAAAACCCCGCCAGCTCCATCGTCACCGTAGGAATCAGCAGAATGCCACCGAGGATGACCAGCACGAGGATGAACTTCCAGATGAAGCGCACCCACTTGTCCCACGGGATACGGGCCACGCCGAGGGCGGCCATCAAGACGCCGCTGGTGGGAGTGATCATGTTGGTGAAGCCATCGCCAAACTGGAAGGCCATCACCGTGGCCTGACGCGAGATGCCAATCAGGTCGCTGAACGGCGCCATGATGGGCATGGTGATGGCAGCCTTGGCCGAGCCGCTGGGGATGACGATATTAATCAAGGTCTGGATGCCGTACATGATTTCGGCGGAGGCAATCTTGCCCATGTCGCTCATCGACTTGGACAGGCCGTAAAGGATGGTGTCGATGATGCCGCCGTCCTGCAGGATGATGACGATGCCGCCCGCCAAGCCCACGATGACCGCCGCCGAGAGGATGTCGCCCATGCCTTCGAGGAAGAGGCGCGCGATGTCGCTCGCACTCTTGTCGACGGCCAAGCCGCTGGCGATGCCGAGCACCAAAAACAAGGAAGCAATCTCCATGATGTACCACTCATAGCCCAGCACGCCCACCACGAGGAAATAGACCGTGGCGAAGAGCAAGGTCAGCACGAAATAATGCACCGTCTTGCGCAAGGTGACGACGCTCAGCAGGGCAAACACCGCCGTGCCGATGGGCAGCAAGGGCAAAGTGGTTTCGCTGTTGCCGATTTTCAGGGTGGTTTGTGGGTAAAGCACTGAGAACACGATTAATACCACTGTCAGGAAAGCAAAGACAAACCACGCCTTTTTTGGAGTTGGCAGTTGGCAGTTATCAGTTGTCAGTTGGGCGTGTTCATTGCGCCAATAGGCATCGTCCTCATACATGATGGACGACTGCGGGTCGCGTTTCACTTTTCGAGCATAGAGCAGCACGAAAACGATGCCCACCAAGGTCAGGATGGCCCAGCAGACGGCGCGATAGCCGATGCCTGTAAACAGCGGGATGCCCGCAATGCCCTGCGCGATGCCGATGGTGAAGGGATTGAGCATCGCACCCGAAAAGCCGATGTGCGCCGCCACATACACCATGCAGAGGCCCACGATGCTGTCGTAGCCCATAGAGATGGCCAACGGAATGATGATCAAGGTGAAGGCGATGGTTTCCTCGCTCATCCCGAAGACGCTTCCGAAGAGGCTGAACAACAACATGATAAGGACAATCACAATGTTGTTCACCCCGATTTTACGCATTAATGGGCTGCGTTCGAGGCGTTTGGTGAACTTCAGGAACGACATGATGCCCATGTCGATGGCCTTGCTTTTGTTCATGATCCAGAAAGCGCCACCGATGATTAGAATGAACACGATGATGTTGGCCTGCTTGACGAAGCCCTTATAGAACGCCGAAAACACCTGCCACGTCTGCGGCTCGGGATGAAACTCCGCGGTCGCTGAGCCTGAACCAGCTAAGGTTCCTGAGCCTGTCGAAGGACCGACCTTATTCAACTGGTCAGCATAATAAAACGTCATCACCGTTTCGCCATCGACCTGCTCCTCGACGTATTTCCCTGGCGGGATAATCCAAGTGAGCACCGCCGCGATGACGATGATGGCGAAAACGATAACGAAGGTATGTGGGACTTTGCGCTTTTTCATCGGCAATCAAATTTTGGGCAAAGGTATTGATTTTATCCTTAATTTTGCCGCAATTATCAAAATTGAACGAAAATGAAGAAAATTCTGACCCTTTTATCACTGGCCGCCTTGATGGCCTTCGCAACGCCAGCCACAGCGCAAGAAAAGAAGCTGTTCACCCCTGAAGACGCTTCCTACAACAACCGCAGCCTCTATGCCCAACGCCCCAACCAACTGAAATGGGTGGGCAACACCGACATCCTCATGAAGGTGAAAGGCAACGAAATCGTCACGATGAACCCCAACTCGAAGAAAGAGACGACTTTCCTCACCGTCGACGAGCTGAACGGCTACAAGAAAGGCGAAGGCGTCAGCGACCTGATGCGCATCCCCAACCTGACCTGGATCAACGACTACCAAGCCTACTTCTATGCCTTGGGCGAAGAGGGCATCACGCTCAACAAGATGGACCTCAAGACAAAATCCATCGACAAGATGGCCTCCATACCGCAAGACGCCGAAAACCGCACCATTAGCGATGCCTCGTTGCGCGTGGCCTACACCATAGGCAACAACCTCTATGTGACCAACGGCGACAAGCAAATCCAAATCACCGACAACCCCGAAGGCGTGGTGGCCGGCCAAAGCGTGCACCGCAACGAGTTCGCCATCAACGGCGGCATCTTCTGGTCGCCCGACGGCAAACTCCTCGCCTACTACTCGATGGACGAGCGCATGGTGACCGACTACCCGCTGGTCGACATCACCGAGCGCATCGCCACGGCTAAGCCCATCAAATACCCCATGGCGGGCATGACGAGCCACCAGGTGACGCTGCACGTCTACAACATCGCCACCGGCAAGGAAATCGTCGTGAAGACCGGCGAACCCGTCGACCAATACCTCACCGCCATCACCTGGAACCCCGACAACAAACGCATCTATATCGGCATTCTGAACCGTGAGCAGAACTATCTGAAGTTCAATGAATACAGTGCCACAACAGGCGACTTCATCCAGACCATCTTTGAAGACCGCGACGAACAATATGTAGAGCCCCAAGGTCCCGCCTACTTCCTACCCAACAACCCCGACCAGTTCATCTGGAAGGCCCAACGCGACGGCTACTACCATCTCTACCTCTACACCATCAGCAAGAAACAAGTGCGCCAACTCACCAAGGGCGACTTCGTCATCACCGACTTCAACGGCTTCTCGAAAGACGGCAGCAAGATCTACTACCGTTCCACCGAGGTCAGCCCGCTCGAACGCCACTGCTACGTGATGGACATCAAGAGCGGTGCCGTCACCAAACTGACCAAGGAACACGGCACCCACGACGGCAAGCCTTCGGGCAGCGGCAAGTATTTCCTTGATTTCTACAGCAGCACCGACGTGCCTTACAACGTTGACGTGCAAGACGCCAAAGGCAAGTTCGTCGGTCGCCTCCACGAGGCCGAGAACCCGCTGAAGGACTACAACATCGGCGAGACCACCCTCGGCACGCTGAAAGCCGAAGACGGCCAGACGCTCTACACCCGCCTCATCAAACCCTACAACTTCGACGCTTCGAAGAAATATCCCGTCGTAGTCTACGTGTATGGCGGTCCCCACGCCCAGCTCATCACCGACGACTGGACGGCTGGCGCAGGCATCTACCTCAACTACCTCGCCCAAGAAGGCTTCCTCGTCTTCACCCTCGACAACCGTGGCAGTGCCGACCGTGGCGAGGCCTTCGAGCAGTGCATCCACCGCCAATGCGGCCAACTCGAGATGCGCGACCAGATGGTAGGCATCGAGTGGTTGAAGACCCTGCCTTACGTCGACGCCGACCGCATCGGCAGCGACGGCTGGAGCTATGGCGGCTTCATGTCGACCTCGCTGAAGATCAACCACCCCGAGGTGTTCAAGGTGAGCGTGGCTGGCGGTCCCGTGCTGGATTGGAAGTACTACGAAATCATGTACGGCGAGCGTTACATGGACACGCCCCAAGAGAATCCCGAAGGCTACGAGTTGACCAGCCTCGAAAACAAGACCGACAAGTTGGAAGGCAAGCTCCTGATGATCCATTGCACCACCGACCCCGTCGTGATGTGGCAGCACAGCCTCGTCTTCGTCGAGAACTGCATCCACAACGGCAAGCAGCTCGACTATTTCGTCTATCCCGGCCACGACCACAACGTCTACGGCATGGACAGGGCACATCTGATCACCAAGATTACGCAGTATTTTAAGGATAATTTGTAAAACACGAACACGCCTCGCGTCATTGCGAGCGAAGCGAAGCAATCCAGATGACGAGGCTGTCTTTCTGGATTGCTTCGTCGTTCCTCCTCGCAATGACGCGAAGCGACGACAAGAAAAAAACCTCAGTGCTGAGGCTTTTTCATTATAGCTTAATCTCAACTCCGATGCTCCTGAACTTGTCCGTCGTGACGCCTGGTTTGTACTCGGGCAGGAGATTGGTGAAGACCCTCAAGCCATGGATGATGCCCAAATGCTGGGTGTTGAAGCTGAGGCCAATTTCCAACTTCCATGGGTTGAAAACATTGTCGAGATGGTCTTTTGTCCCGGGGAAGAGAACGAGACCAAAGGGCTTGGTTGGGTCTTTGCTGGTGACGAGCGTTTCTCCCAAAAGGCGACCGCAATACAAATCTAAAGAGACGCTTTCGGTCTGCTTTTTACCGAGGTAATAACTAAGTGAAACAGGGATGCCCATGTAAAGGTTATACAGTCGATTGCGCTGATAGTCACCCTGCCCGTCGATTACTACCAATTCGTTGTTTTCGTATTTCACCTGGTGGCACAGCGACTTCCTGTTTTCTTTCCATAGAAGTCCCGTCTTTAAGCCCCATCGGTTGCCGAGATTGAAATAGGTGCTAAAACCCATGTTGACTGTCAATGTGTTGTATTGCAAGAAGGGGCTGTTGGGATTTGTTGGCGTGTTGCCATGTTGTAGGCCGATTCCTACTTCAAGAAAAAGCGCGTCATTCCATACCTTTCTACGATCGGTGGTGACCAGTTCGCCATCCACTTTCTTGGTCTTAATTACCCTACAATCCTTATGCATATTATATGGCCAATCATCAGCTTTTTCAGATTCATAAAGTGTGATTTTGCCTTGCAGGATGTTGGTACCATGTTGAAAGACGCCTGCATAAGTATTCACCACAGCGTCACCTTCTCCCGAAAGGGTATCGATAGTCAATTGGGCTTGGTCCCAAATCTCCATACCGGGCGAGTTTTCTGGGTTGGGAATGTGATAGTGCCGGATATGAAAGCTTGAATGTTTGGAAAGGTTGAGGTTGGTTAAGTCCTTCGGCACGGATGCTGCGGATGCAACGACATAATCCGCCTTAGCCGTTGCCTTGTCCAAAAGGTTGATTTGCCCGAAGTTCATGGGACCTTCTATCTCCACCACGGTGCCTTTGGGCAACTCGGTGTTCTCAAGGATGGTCAAGGTTTGGTCCTTGACGTTGCAGAGCTGCACATTGTAGGCCCGTGCCGCCAAATCATCTTCGGTGATGATGGCCACGCGGTAGCCGCTGTCGGCCTCGTGGTGAATCAGATGGACATTCCATCCTGAATTGATTTCCAGCTTGTTGATGCGTTGGTTGATGTTTTGCTCGATGGCGACTTCTTCTTGGGCGAAGCCTATCTGTGCAGCCAAAAGAATGGCTAATAATACTGTGATGCGTTTCATTGTTCTAACATTTAATTGGGTTTGATTTCAAAGGCCAGCGATCCGTTTTTCATGTACGGGTCTTGCGGCTGACCGAATAAGGTCCTGTCTTCCATGACAGGTTTGGTGAAGAATTCGGGGTCCTTCTGACATTCGTAGCACACCAGGTTGAGGCTCCGGATGACTCTCCGCTGGGGCTTTTGAACGGTTGAAGGCGTTTCGTTTTCAGTGGGTATGGTGTTGGATCCAATATTCGTAGTGTCTTGGGGGTCCGTTGGGATAACTTCAGCTAAGATTGGCTGTTCTTCCATTTTTTCGACGACTTCTTTCCTCGGTTTCTCTTTCTGTATTTGCACTTTTTGAGGGGCAACCGTCGTTTCTTCAGCCAATAGCACCTCATTATTAATAACCGGCTCTTCAAGGTTGAAGTCTTTTATCTCAGCTTTGGTGGAATCAACGGTATTGGTTTCTTCGACAAGGATTTCCTGTTCCATCTCGGGTGTCTGTTTCGTGTTCGGTTTGACGAGCAGCCAAAGCAGAAGGCATGCGGCAGCGGCACCCATGGCCCACCAAAGCGGATAAAGCTTGCGTCGCTTTGCGTCATTGCGAGGAGGCACGACGAAGCAATCCAGGGGTTCAACTTGTTTTCTGGATTGCTTCGTTCCTCGCAATGACGGAACCGACGTTTCAAGGCTATCAATCAGATCGCCAAGTTCCTTTTGTCGGCGGGCGTTCTTCCCGTGTTCTTCCAGGCTGTCGAGCAGCTGGCGGACTTCCTCGTTCATTTCGTTTTCAGTATTCATCCTTGTTTCTCCTTATACTGTTTTATGGCTTCTCGTAATGACTTGTAGGCGCGCGACAGTGTTGCATACACATGGGTGCTGCTCATGCCCGTCG
>Ga0247608_10003120_pt1 | contig 19700 bp, 14 predicted proteins | sample 176DNAGHGlowgp2_FD_193490 | JGI IMG/M metagenome (GOLD analysis project Ga0247608, IMG submission 193490) | Sheep rumen microbial communities from Palmerston North, Manawatu-Wanganui, New Zealand - 1766 DNA GHGlow gp2 | ecosystem: Host-associated > Mammals > Digestive system > Stomach > Rumen ...
CAGAATACTCCTCAACGGTGCTGCATCCGCACCCGCTGTTTATGTCGTTCGTAAAAGCCTGCATCGATGGAACAACTGAAGCATGAGTGTGGTGTGGCGATGATCCGCCTGCTGAAGCCGCTGAGTTACTACGAGCAGAAATATGGTTCGTGGCGCTACGGCTTCAATAAACTCTACCTGATGATGGAGAAGCAGCACAATCGCGGACAGGAGGGTGCCGGTATCGCTTCCGTCAGTCTGACGAAGGAGCCTGGCACGGAGTATATGTTCCGTGAGAAGGCAGAGGGTAAGGATGCCATCACGGAGATTTTCAGTCGTGTGACGGAGGAGATGGCTGGCGAACTGCTGATGGGACATCTGCGCTATTCGACGACAGGCAAGAGCGGACTGCAGTATGTGCATCCCTTCCTGCGCCGTAACAACTGGCGGGCGAAGAACCTCTGTCTGTGTGGTAATTTCAATATGACCAATATCGACGAGGTCTTCCAGTTCCTTACCCAGCAGGGCCAGTCGCCTCGTATCTACGGTGACTCATACATCACCCTCGAACTGATGGGACACCGTCTGGATCGTGAGGTGGAGCGACTCTATGCCCTTGCGAAAGAGCAGGGATTGAGGGACACTGCTATTACGGACTATATCGACAACCATGTGGAGATGGCGAATGTGTTGAAAACCACAATGAGTCATTATGACGGTGGTTATGTGATGTGCGGACTGACTGGAAGCGGTGAGATGTTCAGTGTGCGTGACCCTTGGGGCATCCGCCCTGCGTTCTACTATCGCGATGATGAGGTGATGGCACTGGCCAGCGAGCGTCCTGTATTGCAGACGACATTTGATTTGCAGGCAGATGACATCTGTGAACTCCAGCCTGGTGAGGCGTTGATTGTCCACAAGAATGGTGAGAGCCAACTGGAACAGATCATGCCTGCGCAGCCCCTGAGTGCCTGCTCGTTTGAAAGAATTTATTTCAGTCGTGGTTCTGATCGTGATATCTATCAGGAGCGCAAACGTTTAGGCGAACAACTGACACCTGCTATCCTCAAGGCTATCGACGGCGATGTGGATCATACAGTCTTTTCGTATATCCCCAATACCGCCGAGGTCGCCTTTTATGGTATGACGGACGGTTTTAGAAAATTGCATGGGGAAGTTCGCACAGAAAAGGTGGTTTGGAAAGACATCAAACTGCGCACCTTTATCGCTGACAACTCTGAGCGCAACGACCTGGCAGCGCACGTCTATGACATCAGTTATGGTTCGCTCAAGCCTGACGAGGATAACCTCGTGATCATCGATGACTCGATTGTGCGAGGTACGACGCTGAAAGAGAGTATCTTCAAGATTCTCGACCGTCTGCATCCCAAGAAGATCGTAATGGTGTCGAGTTCACCGCAGATCCGCTATCCAGATTATTACGGCATCGATATGTCGCGACTGGAAGAACTTTGCGCCTTCCGTGCCGCCATCGCACTGATTAAGGACAGAGGCATGCAGAAACTGATTGCCGATACGTATAAGGCCTGCAAGTATTCGCCCGCCTCGCTGAACCACGTGCGTAATATCTATGCACCGTTCACTGTTGAGGAAATCAATGCGAAGATTGTGGAGATGTTGCGTCCTGAAGGTATGCTGACACCTGTAGAACTAGTGTTCCAGAGCATCGAGGGGTTGCATCATGCCTGTCCCAACCATCCTGGCGACTGGTACTTCACGGGCCATTATCCCACGCCTGGCGGCATCCGACAGGTGAATCAGGCGTTTGTGAATTATGTTGAACAAGTTTTGAAATTACAACTATAATGAAAATAGCAAGATTGATACTCGAAGATGGCAGTCAGTTTGTGGGCTGGTCTTTTGGATATGAAGGGACCCTTCGACCAGACGGGGGGCAGTCTTCTGGCAGGGGGCAACACTCTGACATTTGTGTTGGCGAGGTGGTATTCAATACCGCTATGACAGGCTATCCGGAGAGTCTGACAGACCCCAGTTATGCAGGTCAGATATTGGTGACGACCTATCCGTTGATAGGCAACTACGGCGTGCCTGATACGGGATTGGGCAAAAACGGTCTGCCGTTGTTTATGGAAAGCGAGAAGATACATGCCAAGGCGCTGGTGGTGGCGGATTATAGCGAGACCTATTCGCACTGGAATGCTAAAGAGTCATTATCCGCTTGGCTCAAGCGGGAGAAGATACCTGCCATCACGGGCATCGACACAAGACGACTGACGAAAGTGCTGCGAGAGAGTGGTGTGATGATGGGGCGCGTGGAGATTGAGGGTGCAGCAGGGGATCATGGGTCTGTCCCCATGATTCCCGAAACCTACGGATCGGTAAACTGGGTGGAAAAGGTGAGTTGCAAAGATGTCATCACTTATCAGCCTGAGGGTGAGAAAAAGCATCGCGTTGTGCTGGTGGATTGCGGCGTGAAGGCGAATATCATCCGTTGCTTAATTAGGCGTGGCATCGAGGTGGTGCGCGTGCCTTGGGATTATGACTTCAATACGCTCGACTTCGATGGCCTTTTCTTAGCCAATGGCCCAGGTGACCCAGAACAGTGTGGCATGACGGTAGCGCATATTCGTGCGTTTCTAGATAACAAGACTATCCGTCCCTGCATGGGTATCTGTCTCGGTAACCAATTGCTGGCGCGTGCTGTCGGCGCAAAGACCTACAAACTGAAATACGGTCACCGCTCACACAACCAACCTGTGCAGGAAGTCGGCACGCCCCAGTGTTTTATCACCTCGCAGAATCATGGCTATGCTGTCGATGACTCAACACTACCTGCTGACTGGGAACCACTGTTCGTCAATATGAATGATGGCTCAAATGAGGGCATCCGCCACAAGAAGAATCCTTGGTTCTCGGCACAGTTCCACCCGGAGGCCTGTTCAGGACCAGTAGATACAGAATTCTTGTTTGATGAATTTGTGAACTATTTGGATGCATCAGTACGTCCCAAGGCGAACTCGAGTTCGCCCCTAAGCGCGCTGGAGTGCGCTCCTGATGTACCAAAAGGTGTCTCGGATATGAAAAAAGTATTGCTTTTGGGTAGTGGCGCGCTGAAGATAGGTCAGGCAGGTGAGTTCGACTATAGCGGTGCACAGGCTCTGAAAGCTCTGAAAGAAGAGGGCATCCATTCAGTGCTGATCAATCCTAATATTGCGACGGTGCAGACTTCCAAAGGCGTGGCTGATACGGTGTATTTCCAACCTGTCAAGGCGGAGTTTGTGGAGCGCATCATCGAGAAAGAACGACCTGATGGTATTCTCTTGAGTTTTGGTGGACAGACGGCATTGAACTGTGGCGTGGAACTCTATCAGAAAGGTGTGCTGGAGAAATATGGGGTGAAGGTACTCGGCACCCCTGTGCAGGCCATCATCGACACTGAGGATCGTGACCTGTTTGTGAAGCGCCTCGATGAGATAGGTGTGAAGACTATCAAGAGCGAGGCTTGTAGCACCGTTGAGGAAGTGCAGCGTGCAGCACACGAATTGGGCTTCCCTGTGATATTAAGAGCGGCATACGCCCTTGGTGGCCTCGGCTCTGGCTTCTGCGACAACGAAGAAGAACTGCTGGCACAGGCAGAAGAAGCCTTCTCGTTCTCGCCACAGGTTTTGGTGGAGAAAAGCCTTAAGGGATGGAAGGAAATCGAGTACGAGGTGGTGCGCGACAAGTATGATAACTGCATCACCGTTTGTAATATGGAGAACTTCGACCCACTGGGCATCCATACGGGTGAGTCGATTGTGGTGGCTCCGTCGCAGACACTCACCAATAGCGAGTATCACAAACTGCGTGCCCTCGCCATCAAGATTATCCGCCATATCGGCATCGTAGGCGAGTGTAACGTGCAATATGCCCTCGACCCCAACTCAGAAGACTATCGTGTCATCGAGGTAAATGCCCGTCTGAGTCGTTCTTCTGCATTGGCATCTAAGGCTACAGGTTATCCTTTGGCTTTCGTGGCTGCCAAACTGGGACTTGGCTATGGCCTCTTCGACTTGAAGAACTCCGTCACCAAGACCACCAGTGCTTTCTTCGAGCCAGCCCTCGACTATGTAGTGGTTAAAATTCCCCGTTGGGATCTGACTAAGTTCCAAGGCGTGAAGCGCCAACTCGGCTCATCGATGAAGAGTGTGGGTGAGGTAATGGCGATTGGTCGTACGTTTGAGGAGGCACTGCAAAAGGGATTGCGTATGATTGGCCAAGGAATGCACGGTTTTGTAGAGAACCACGAGATTAAGATTGCTGACATCGCGACATCGCTCCACGAACCTACGGACATGCGTATCTTCGTGGCATCGAAGGCCTTGAAGATTGGCTATACTGTCAAGCAGATTCATCAGTTGACGATGATTGACCGTTGGTTCCTGCAGAAACTGAAGCATATCGTGGATATTGACCTGCAACTGAAAGAATATGCCCATCTGTCTGAAATCTCTGAGTTTATGGAGCCGAGTGAGTTTAAGGAGTATCTGCAGTCGCCAGAGGTAGCCTTGCTGCTGCGTGCAGCCAAAGTCTATGGCTTCTCTGATTTCCAGATAGCCCGTGCCATCGGCTTGGAGAACCGTATGAAGATGGAACAGGCAGGACTCACCGTCCGTAAGTGGCGCAAGATGCTGGGCATCATGCCTACCGTCAACCAGATAGACACCCTCGCAGCGGAATATCCCGCCCAAACCAATTATCTCTATCTTTCCTATCTATAAAATGTAAATTGTAAATCGTCAAATTGTAACTGATATTATGTGTGGAATCGTAGCAATACTAAATGTGAAGGAGCAGACGCATGAGTTGCGTGAAAAGGCTTTGAAGATGAGTCAGAAAATCCGCCACCGCGGACCAGACTGGAGTGGTATCTATTGTGGTGGCTCAGCCATCTTGGCCCATGAACGACTGAGCATCGTGGATCCAGAGAGTGGGGGACAACCTCTTTATAGTCCTGATAAGAAGCAGGTTTTGGCAGTGAATGGTGAGATCTATAACCATCAGGAAATCCGTCGTCGCTTTGCCGGACAGTATGTGTTCCAGACGGGTTCTGACTGTGAGGTGATTTTGGCATTGTATCGTGAGAAGGGCATCAACTTCCTCGAAGACCTGAGTGGTATCTTTGCTTTTGTGCTTTACGATGAAGAGAAAAACGAGTTCTTGATTGCCCGCGACCCAATAGGCGTCATACCTCTTTATATTGGTTATGACAGCGATGGCACTGTGTATGTAGCCTCTGAGTTGAAGGCTCTCGAAGGACAATGCGAGCGCTATGAGCCATTTAAACCTGGACACTATTATTGGAGTGTCGATCCAGGGCAGAAGTGGTATTATCGTCGTGACTGGATGCAGTATGATGCTGTGAAGGATAACCCCGCCAGCGTCGAGGCCATTCATGATGCATTAGAAGATGCCGTAAAGCGTCAGTTGATGTCTGACGTGCCTTATGGTGTGCTATTGAGCGGTGGTTTGGATTCGTCCGTCATTTCTGCTATTGCTGAGAAATACTCAGAGATGCGTATCGAGGATGACTCGAAGACGAAAGCCTACTGGCCCCGTCTGCACTCGTTTGCCGTAGGCCTGAAAGGTGCCCCTGACTTGGCAAAGGCGAAACTCGTAGCCGACCATATCGGCACCGTACACCACGAGATCAACTATACCATTCAGGAAGGTCTCGACGCCATTCGCGATGTCATCTATTTCATCGAGACCTACGATGTGACGACAGTTCGTGCTTCTACCCCTATGTATCTGTTAGCTCGTGTCATCAAGTCGATGGGTATCAAGATGGTACTCTCTGGTGAGGGTGCTGATGAGATTTTTGGTGGCTATCTCTATTTCCACAAAGCGCCAACAGCAAAGGACTTCCACGACGAGACCGTTCGCAAACTCGGCAAACTCTATATGTACGACTGCCTGCGTGCCAACAAGAGCCTGAGCGCTTGGGGCGTTGAGGGCCGTGTGCCTTTCCTCGATAAAGAATTCCTCGATGTCGCTATGCGCACTAACCCAGAGGCTAAGATGTGTCCTGGTTCCACGATGGAAAAGAAGATTGTTCGTGAGGCCTTTGCCGATATGCTGCCCAAAGAAGTCGCCTGGCGACAGAAGGAACAGTTCAGCGATGGTGTCGGCTATTCATGGATTGACACCCTCAAACAAATTACCTCTGAAGCCGTATCAGATGAGCAGATGGCCCATGCTGCCGAGCGTTTCCCCATCAATCCGCCAAAGAACAAGGAGGAATACTACTATCGCAGTATCTTCTCTGAGCACTTCCCCTCTGACTCTGCCGCCAAGAGTGTTCCCAGTGAGGCCTCTGTCGCTTGTTCTACCGCCATTGCTCTCGAATGGGATGCCGCCTTCAAGGGCATGAATGACCCTTCAGGCCGTGCTGTCAAGGGGGTTCACGAACAGGCTTATTAATAGAGCAACAAAATATGCCGTCAATAGGCTTGCTCATGCAGGCCTATTGATGACATTTATGTGGCTATTATGGCGAATAATCCTTGAATAATCTTAATTATACCATATGATTTAGTGAGTTTTGTGATTTTAGTTGTATCTTTGCAGCCATGAAACTGACGACGAAGAGACATATCGCTTCATGGATGCTATTGTAACAACGAGCATTAATCATAAAACTACATTTTATTAAATACAGAATGAAAAAGATAATTATCATTCTGCCATTGTTGTGTTTAAGCATGACATTGGCAGCACAGGACGATGGTGAGCACCATTCGTCCTATATAAAAGATCATCATGCGAACGACACGACCGACGTGTTTTTCCGCCATCTGCAACTGAATGAATTGACGGTGACGGGTGTGACTGGCGATACGAAAATGAAACATGCTACCGCCCCTGTAAGCATCGTAACGCCACAAGTACTGAAAGCGACAGCCTCTACAAACATCATTGATGCCATCGCCCGCCAGCCAGGTGTCAGCCAGTTGACTACTGGCGGTAGCATCTCCAAACCCATTATCCGCGGACTTGGTTACAACCGGGTGGTGGTGATGAGTGAGGGTGTGCGACAGGAAGGTCAGCAATGGGGTGACGAACATGGTGTTGAAGTAGACGGCAGCAGTGTTAACTCAGTGGAGATCCTCAAAGGCCCAGCCTCGCTGATGTACGGCTCCGATGCAATGGCGGGTGTCGTCATCTTACATGCACAGCCGACACTGGCTGAGGGCGAGATGCGTGCCAGTGTCAGTACGGAGTATCAGACCAATAACGGACTCTTCGGCTATAACCTCTCGATGTCTGGCAACCAGCAAGGCTTCGTTTGGGATGCCCGTTTCAGCCAGAAACTGGCACACGCATATAAGAACGAGTACGATGGCTATGTACCAGGTTCACAGTTCCGTGAGCGTGCCGGACGCCTGATGTTGGGCGTCAACAAAGGGTGGGGACACTCGCGACTGACAGCCACGGTCTATCACCTGACACCAGGCATCATCGAGGGTGAGCGCGACCCGGAGACGGGTGAATTGGAGTGCAACACCGATAACATCAAGACCTACGGCAAGACGTTGCCTTTTCAGCAGGTGAAGCACTACAAGGCCGTATGGGACAACTCGCTGAATCTCTCGACGGGCTATCTTAAAGCCATCATCGGCTATCAGCAGAACCGCCGTCAGGAATTTGAGGAATCAATGGACGAATATGAACTCTATTTCAAACTACATACGTTGACCTATGACTTGCGCTATGTGACCAATGAATTCAATGGTTGGAAACTCTCGACGGGCATCGGTGGTATGTACCAGAAGTCAGTCAACGAAGGCGAGGAATATCTCATTCCCGACTACCGGCTGTTTGATTTCGGTCTCTATGCCACTGCCACGAAGGCCCTCGGCGACTGTTGGACTCTGAATGGTGGCGTGCGCTACGATTATCGCCGACTGCATGGTGATGCCTTACAAGAAGATGGTGAGATGCGTTTCACTGATTTCTCCCGCCACTTCAATGGCTTGACGGGCAGCGTCGGAGCCGTCTGCAACATCAATGAGCACGTCAACCTGCGCCTGAATGTGGCCCGTGGCTTCCGTACACCTAATATGAGCGAGTTGGCTTCCAATGGCATTCACGAAGGCTCTATCCGCTACGAGCAGGGCTCTCAGCAACTCAAAGCCGAATATAGTCTTCAAGCCGACCTTGGTGTCGACTTCACGTCACAATACGTCTCGGCACAATTGGCACTCTTTGCCAACCGTATAGACAACTACATCTTCACCCATCGCGTGCCGGAGGAGATAGAGGAAGGCTATCTGACCTATGCTTATACCCAAGGTGATGCCCGTCTGCTGGGCTTTGAGGCAGGTATCGACTTCCATCCCATCCACTCTGTGCATTTCTCCAATACGTTTTCATACGTTGATGCCCAGTTGATGCATGCGTCGCAGGATACGAAATACCTTCCCTTTACACCTGCTCCGAAATGGTCGTCGGAGTTGAAGTGGGAACTCTTCCACCACTCGCACAGCACCGTGGCCCATCACCATGAGCGCCATCCCTTCCACCGTTCTCTGCTCAATAATCTCTACATTGCAGCCGGTCTAGACTGCTATCTGAAACAGACGCACATCTACAGTGCTGACGATACAGAGACCGCCACACCTGCATACGCCTTGCTCAGTCTTTCGGCTGGCACCGATTTACAGATAAATGGAAAAAAGGTTGCCGAACTGTATATTACAGCCGACAACCTCTTGAACCGTGCTTACCAGAATCACCTAAGTCGTCTGAAATATGCTGACAAGAACAGCGTGACTGGTCGCCGTGGGGTTTACAACATGGGTCGCAACATCACTTTCAAAATCGTGGTGCCGATATCACTTTAAAGAGGATAATCCTCGAAGGCGTAGAGCACCGTTGAGAGGTAGCGCTCACCAGTATCGGGCAGGAGGACAACAATCTTCTTGCCCTTATTTTCCGGGCGCTTTGCCACCTCGATGGCAGCATAGAGGGCTGCACCCGCGCTGATGCCTACCAGCAGCCCTTCACTCTGGGCAATCTCACGACCCGTACGGATAGCGGCATCGTTCTCTACATCAAACACCTCATCGATGACATCTGCATCGTAGGTCTTGGGTATAAATCCGGCACCGATGCCCTGAATCTTATGGGGACCTGAAGCACCACCGTTCAATACCGGCGAAGACTTTGGTTCTACGGCAATCACCTTTATGTTGGGGTTCTGCTCTTTCAGATACTTACCCGTGCCGCTGATGGTACCGCCAGTACCCACACCGCCAATAAAGATGTCTACCTTGCCGTCTGTGTCGCGCCAGATCTCAGGCCCCGTGGTGGCATAGTGCTTGGCGGGGTTGGCTGCGTTCTCAAACTGCTGCAGGATCACTGCTCCGGGAATGCTGTCACGCAACTCTTCGGCGGCGCGGATGGCACCTGGCATGCCGTCCTTGCCAGAGGTGAGACGCACCTCAGCACCATAAGCCTTCACGAGATTCCTACGCTCAATGCTCATGGTTTCGGGCATGGTAAGGATAAGGTGATAGCCCTTGACGGCTGATACCAGTGCCAGTCCTACGCCCGTATTTCCTGAGGTTGGTTCGATGATGGTGGCTCCAGGTTTCAAGATTCCCTTGGCCTCTGCGTCCTCGATCATCGCCAATGCTATACGATCTTTCACGCTGCCGCCGGGATTAAAAAACTCTACTTTGGCAATCACTGGGGTCTCAAGACCCTTTGCCGTTGAATACTTGTTGAGTTCCAAAAGTGGGGTGTTGCCGACTAGTTCGGTCAACTGTTTTGCAATCTTTGTCATAATCCTTACCTTTTTAAAAAATTAATAAAACTTTTCTGGGTGCAAAGGTACGGCGATTTCTGCATACCCACAATCCCATTGGTATGGCATTTTATATACCATAAGTTTGGTATGTCTACTTTGTATATCCGCTCTCCGGGTTCTCATACATGGTGATGGGGATGCGGAACTTCATCATCTCGTCGAGGTTGTGTACGGGATGCTCCATATCCGATGGAATGGGACGATGCGAGAATGTCTGGAAATAGAGCAGACAGGCATCACGCCACCACTCGCTGTCACGGGCCTGGATGCGGAGTTTGTGCTGCACCTCTTCGAAGCGCTGACTGTCCACATAGGGCTGCATGGCATCCCAGATTCTGAGGAAGCGACGGGTCTCTTGCACTCCGTCGTCGTACTTGTGGCACAGTTCGTCCCAGAAGGTACGTCCGCTCTTCATCTTGTGATCCCAGGGCACGTGGTGGAACCATGTCAGCAGGTTCTCAGGGCAGGTGTTGATGTCGTTATATAATTTGCAGAGTTCATCGGGATACTGCTTGACGTTGGCCGAGCCTGCCAGCGTGCGGTCAAAGCCCAGTCCGATGCTGTCGGCTTTGTGGTAGTAGGGTGGGGTCCAGTCGGCCCTCACTCCACGCGGTGCATACCAGGGCTCAGGACCGTAGTGGTGGGTGCCTGCGAAGATATGATGAAGACCTAATGGCATCATATAGTTCACGCAGGCCTCTCGGCTGGACATCATCAAGTCAACAAGGGTACCCCAAGGTTCCCCGTATCTTGCCGGATAGAGGGCACTACACAGATTAGATCTGGTAGCGGGCCACTTATAATTTGAAATGGGATTCCATGTTTGTCTGAGCCACTCATAGGCAATATCCGCCGACCTCAGATTGGGGTTCCATGCCAGACGTCCGAAGGCGTACCAGTTGGCCTGTGCGAAGTGATGGCCGCACCAGTTCACATCATCGCCGATATTGGCCACACCAGCCATCGCCTTCAGGCTGCCGGGCTTCACGAATGAGAAGAACTCCTGCCACATCGGGGCGAGGTAGACCAGATGGTTGGCGGCACCGAGATACTCCTGTGTAATCTGGAACTCCACCATCATCTGCGTCTTCTGCATGGCGGTGAACAGGGGGCTGTAGGGCTCGCGCGGCTGGAAGTCCACGGGGCCGTTCTTGATCTGTATGATGACATTGTCGGCAAACTGCCCGTCGAGCGGCATAAATTCCAGATAGGCTTGGTTGGCACGGTCGGGACTCTGGGGCGCATAGACGAAGGCGCGCCACATCACGATGCCTTTGTGGGGCTTCAGGACACCTGCCAGCATATTGGCGCCGTCGGCATGTGTGCGTCCGAAGTCCTGCGGGCCGGGCTCGCCTTCGGAGTTGGCCTTCACGAGGAATCCGCCGAAGTCGGGAATCATCTTGTAAATCTCGTTCACCTTGTCTTTCCACCATTTGACAACCTCCGCATTGAGCGGGTCGGCAGTCTTCAGTCCGCCCACTTTGATAGGCGAGGCAAAGTTGATGGAGAGGTAGACGCGGATGCCGTAGGGGCGCAACTGGTCGGCGATGGCCTTGGCCTTCTCAAGACTTGCGGTTGTGAGTGCCTCGGGCTTGGCATTCACGTTGTTGAGTACGGTGCCGTTGATGCCGATGGAGGCGTTGGCGCGGGCATACATCTTCATGCGCTCCGGGTCGGGATTCACGAAGATGCTATGTCCTGCAAAGCCGCGCTCGACGGTACCGTTGGGGTTGTCCCAGTGGTTCAGGATGCGCAGGTCGTAATAGGGCTTCTCTGTGATGTCGAGGTTATCCATCGACAGGTCAAAATAGCGCCCTGATTCTGCCGTCTGCTGCAGGCGCAGCAGATGGTAGGCTCCGTAGAGCAGCCCTGCGTCGCTGGCAGCCGTTATCACGGTCTTGCCGTCCTGGCTCTTGATGGTATAGCCGTCGTTGGGCATGCCCTTCTGGCGTTTTAATATTACGGGGCCGCCCTGCCAGTAGGTTTGCAACTCGGTCATGGCCGTGCCCTTCACACCTGTGATGGCGGCTGCGGTCTTTACATTGTCGAGGCGCAGCCACAGGCTACTCCCGTCTTCGCCGCCTGCGGCTGCGACGCTCCATCCTGCCGTCAGCAGGACGAGCATTGAGATTAGGATTCTTTTCATCTTCGTATCGTTTTGTTTGTTGTTTATTGCCGCAAAGGTAGTAAAATTTTTCCGAATGAGCAAGTAGATGGCGGATTATTTTGCTTTCTTGATTCGCTCCGAGGTGAATTTGCACAGTATTCTTGCCCTGAATCCGGTTGAGTACTCTGCACTTGACTTTGCCTTCGTCTGTCACCGTATCCAACATAGCCGATCTGGCCGACAGCCGCACTTTTGATAGGCAAGCCTTTCGTCGCCATTGGCAAGGTAGATGATGCCACAATAGGAAAAGCCGTGCTTCATAATGTTGTGCTGCATGATATGGTTGTCTTTATGGGTATCGATGCGGATGTTCGCATCATGTGAAAAGCAGAAATCCATGATGTCGCTGAAGATTCCATGAGCATCGGGAGTGCTGGCAATACGATGAACCACATGATACGGAAGGGTATCGTCTGTCCATTTGCCCTCAAAAATCTTTGAGTAAGTAGGCTCAGGAGATGGGAGGAAGGCGAAATAGCCGACAATGCGGCCCCCGTCCTCCTCTATAACAAAGCCGCCATGCCTATCCATGTCGCTGATAATGACATCTTCCGACGGGTAGCCTTCTCCCCATTGGTGCATGTTACCCGACTGCCGCATAATCTTCTTTGCAGCCTCCATCACCTGCATGATATCGATGATATCTGTTGGCTTTGCCTCTCTGATTCTCCTCATAAATACATCTAATTTATGCAAAGGTAGCAATAATTACGGAATTATCGCTATCTTTGCACCGAGAATTAACAATAGTTGTTTTTTCGAGAAAGGACCAATCCAAACAAATAATTTGCAAAAATTGAGGGAAACCGGGTCTCCAGCAAAAACCAGTGTCCTTTCAAGTTTGTCTTCCAGCCATTTTACTGGGTTGTATTTATTCCTTGTCTAAAATCATCAACCAAGAATCAGATAGAGCCATTCCGAACTCGTTTTTTTATGCCTGAGATTTCGGGCAAGCCATCCTCAGGGGGGTAAAACCTTGCCCAAAATCCGGTTCATACTTATGCACAGGGGGCAGAAACGTGCCCCAGATTCAGGGCAGACTTTCCCGAGGTCAGAATTCCTTGCCCCAGATTCAGGGCAGACTTATGCACAGGGGGCAGAAACGTGCCTCAGATTCAGGGCAGACTTTCCCGAGGTCGGAATATCATGCCCCAGATTCAGGGCAGACTTATGCCCAGTGTGCATAGACGTGCCTGAGATTCAGGGCAGACTTTACCGTCATTTTTATGTGCGGGATGCCGACAATCGGAGAGATTATCTGTGTATAGAACTCGCTGCTTGGCTCGTCCAAGAACTGATGTGCTCCATAATTTGTCCCTACCATCCTGGTGGCAGTACGATATTCTCCATGTCGTGAGCCTGCTCAAACAGAGGGGCTATTTCCTCATCTGTGAATCCAGCAATTCCACAGCCGATGCGGGTGACGAGGAAGATGAGGGTAGGGTGCTCCTTGGCATAAGCGATAAACTCATCCACATACGGACGGATGGTTTCTACACCGCCCTGCATCGTTGGGATGGCATAACTCTGTCCTTGCATGCCAACCCCCTGTCCCATGATAGCCCCAAACTTGCGGTAGGCGATATATGCCGCTCCACCGCCATGCATCCCCTTCATGTTGCTACCGAAAACAAAAATCTCGTTCGGCTGCAGTTCTGTGATATATTCTGGTGTTGTTCTTTTCTGTTCCATAACTTAATTATTCTCTCTTTCCCGCCATTATCATGCGAGCGGCAGATGGGGTAGGGGTGGCTGTGGCTGTGATGCCGGCAGTGCGTACCTCACGCTGAGTTCCTTCGATATCAAACTGCAGGGTAGCACCATCCTCGCGAATGTCGATGGTGACGGGCGCGCCCATCACAAGAGGCAGGTTCACATCGCCATGACCGGCAGGAAAACCACAGAGCACAGGGATATTATACTCCTTTAGCATTTCGTGGAGCATGGCTTCCACACTATCGTAGGTGAACTCAGTGCCGCAATCGGTAAACTCGCCAAGGATGACACCCTTGCAGCGGTTGAGCACACCATTCATCTGGAGAATACGCATCTGGCGGTCGATGTTGTGCATCGATTCCTCTACCTCTTCCACAAACAAGATCATATCTCTTCCTTCGGTAGCATCGGCTTGTGAGCCGAGGTTAGGCACAAACGTACAGAGGTTGCCCCCTACTAGCACGCCACTGCCTTTGCCCTGTATGTTCTCCTTGTGGGCAGGTAACTCGTAGCGAGGGACATTGCCCAAAAGCAGGTCACGCATAAGTGTACTGGTCTTATCTGTACCCCCCTTGGCCAGAAATGAACTCATCGTGCCGTGTATGCTCATCACTCCAGCCCGACTTTGCAGCCCGTGCAGGGTCGAGATGTCGCTGAATCCTACCAGCCATTTCGGCGATTCCCTCAGTTCGGCTAATGTCAATTGGTCTATCAACTGGATAGTGCCATATCCACCACGATTGCAGATGATGGCTTTGATACTGGGGTCGTTCAGCGCCCAGCGGATGTCGCTCACACGTTCACCCACCGTTCCTGCATATTTCCCATCCACCACCTTGCCTACATTCGGCCCTATTACAGGTTCCAAGCCCCAGCCACGCAGCACCTCGGCAGTCTTCTCCACATTCTCCATAGGGGTAAAGTACGATGGTGAAATAAGTGCCACCTTTTCGCCCGCCCTCAGGTAGTCGGGCTTTACGCAATTAATCACTACCGGCTCATCTGGAGTCGGTATTATGCTGTTATCATCTTTGCTGCATGAAGTCAGCGTTGTCAGGCCGCATAATGCAAGGATGGTGGCAGTCATCCATGTTCGTTTTGTTTTTTTCATACGAGTAATGTAATATAGGATTGAAGTTAATTTAAATATTTGTGTCTTGGCATCATTGTCCTGCCCATTTCCGACGCTTACTTTACTCTGTGCGAGTGTGACTTGGCTGAAGACTCAGGCGGTACTCGCTGGGCGACTGACCAAGATGCTTGGTGCAGTAGCGGCTGAAGTAAGAGAGCGACGTGAAGTTCATCTGGTCGGCTATCTGAGTGAGCGACAACCGTTCGTCGTTCAGATAGTCTTTCATTATCGGTATGGTGTGGCGGTCGATGTACGAGGTGACACTGTGGCCTGTCACACGCTTGATGGTGGCTGAGAGATACTTGGGCGATACATTCAGCCTCTCGGCATAGTAACTCACATCGCGCTCCGTTCGACTGATGCCTGTGGCAAGCAGAGCCATGAGTTGCTTTACGATGTAGGCCGTACGGTCGGTATGAGAGTCGGTGGCATCACGCTGAGCGTGGGCCTCGAAGATGTCGTACATCATCGTCAGACAGAGGCTGCCCATCAGTTCGCGATAAAACTGCAAATGGCGATCGTCCATGCGGTCACGCAGACGATGGAAGTCATCCAGCAGATGCTGCGCCTGTCCGTCGGAGAGTTTGATGACAGGGTCTTGGTTCAGCGAGATACTGCCACCAATGCTGTAGTTGTTCGACGGCAGCAGGTTCTGCAGGAACTTATAGTCTGCAGCAAACCATTCTACCTGCAAGTCTGTATGTGCCGCCAAGTTGCTGATACGATCGGGCATCGGTATCACCACGAGGTCGTTTCTGACAATGTGGTAGCAATGCTCGTTGAACACAAAACTTGCCTCACCTGCCAGGCAAAGCAGATGCATGCAGGTGTGGCTCAACTCACGGGCATTCATCCCGTAGAAGTCTGTAGAATAATGAAAATCTGCCTTCATGGCAGCAAAAGTACACATTATTTTATATATAAACGAATGTTTTCGGCAAAAAGTGAAAAACGTGATGACTTTTGTGAAACAAATATGTCGAAAAATCATCGTACCTTTGCACCCGGATTACAAAAGCAAATTAAAATGAACATCAGAAGTATTATCACAGCCGTCATCGGCCTGCTCGTGTCTGTATCGTGCAGCGGTGGCGCAAAACAGGAGAAAGATATGAATAATGACGGAAAAACAATTATAGTGTTCTTCTCTCATTCAGGAGACAACTACGCAGTAGGAAATATCGAGGTGGGCAACACGAAGATAGTGGCCGACTACATCACAGAATTGAAATAACATGGAATACATTGCGTTAATATGAAACGAATCGTTTATTTATTTGCAGTAATATTAATAATGACAAATGTAGAAGCACAGACGCTGACAGAGCGTCAGAAGGGATTGGCAGCATGTGCCTGCCTGATGGCACAGGGTGATATGGAACGTTTGGAGCCCACCGTTCGTACGGCGCTCGACAAGGGTGTAACTATCAACGAACTGAAGGAGGCTTTCTCGCAACTCTATGCCTACACTGGATTCCCAAGAAGTTTGAATGCACTTGGAGTGCTGAATAAGGTATTGGAGAACAGACAGGCTAACTGGCAGGAAGGAAAGCCTTGGAAGCGTCCTGCAGAATGGGATGATGCCAAGAAGGCCTACGAACTGGGCACAAAGAACCAGACGCGACTCTCAGGCCGTCCGTTCAATTATGAATTTTGCCCGCAGGACGACTATTACCTGAAGTCACACCTCTTTGGTGATATCTTCGCTGGCGACCTGCTCTCTGCTGCCGACCGTGAGATAGTTACCGTAGCAGCCCTGAGTGGCCTCGAAGGCGTTGCTCCACAACTCGCCGCTCACAAGCAGGGTGCCGTGAATATGGGAAACAGTCAGCAGTTGGTCGATGAACTCTCTGCTTGGCTCTGTGATGAGGGGTACACCCTGAGCACCAAGTGGCCCAAGGGCGAACCAAATCCTTACGGCAAGTATTTCATTGGTCAGAGTTATCTGGCAGACGTTGGTAGTGGTGTGATGAACGTCACGTTTGAACCTCGCTGCCGTAACAACTGGCACATTCATCATAAGCAGGTTCAGGTTTTAATCTGCGTTGCCGGTCGTGGCTGGTATCAGGAATGGGGCAAGGCTCCAGTTGAGATGACTCCCGGCTCCGTCATTGCCATCCCTGCCGAAGTGAAACACTGGCATGGAGCGCAGAAGGACTCATGGTTCCAGCATCTCACCTATCATAAAGATGTGCAGGAAGATGCCAGCAACGAGTGGTGCGAGCCTGTGGCGGATGAAGTGTATGACACGCTTAAGTAATCTGTCATTTCTTCAATGAGGCAATGTACTTAGAAGGTTGAAGACCAACGTGTTTCTTGAAGAAACGAGTGAAGTGCTGGGGGTATTCGAAGCCGAGGGAATCTGAAGTCTGGGTGGCGGTGAGGCCGCTGATCAGCAGACTCTTGGCACGGTCGACCAAAAAGCGCTGAATGACTTGTGTGGGACTCTCGCCAGAAACACTTCGCACCACATCGCCGAAATAACTGGGTGACAGGCAGAGTTCGGAGGCACAATATTTCACGTTGGGCAGACCGTGCTGTCGCTGCAAGCCTTGCTTGTAATAGTCGGCGAGTACCCGCTGAAATCGCGACAGCAGGTCGTTTTGCCTGTGGGCGACGTCCTGAAATTGTCGCTGATAGAACAGCCGGGCATAGTCGCACACCAGCAGAATATAGTCCTGCAGGATGCGGTCGGTCTGCGGCGACGGCTGGCGGTGCTGGATAAACCGCCTGATCATTCCCATCAACTGCCAGAGCAGTTGCTTCTCCCCCTCAGTAGTGTGCAGCGCCTCGTTCACGTTATACGAAAAATAGTGATAGTCCTGCAGCCGCTGTTCGAAAGCCGTGCCGCGCATGAACTCCGCCTCGAAGTGCAGCGTCCAGCCATGATATACCTCGCGCGTGCCGTCGTCAGCCTTGCCGATAATCTGTCCGGGCGAGACGGCTACCAGCGAACCCTTCGACGTATCATAGTCGCCCATGCCGTATTTCCCGCCCTCTGGGAAATTGTCCTGCACGAAGAAGGCGTACACATCGCCCATCTTGTTCAGCGTGTGGGCTATCGGACCCAGTTCGTCGAAATGGACGACGCTCACCATCGGGTGATATGCCTCGGCTCCGACGCTCTGTGCGTAGTCGTTGGCTTGGTTGAGGTAGAGATAATCCTTTGTTATCATGCCGCAAAGTTACTACTTTTTACCCAAACTGTCGCACCAAAGGCGAAAAAAGATAAATTTGGTAAGTATTCCGTCGATTCGGATAACCGCAGGAAGCGGATTTTGTCGTATCTTTGCACCCGGTAAAACAGAATGAAGGATATGGATATCAACAAGAACATGAACAGAAGAGAAGCCCTGAAATGCATGGGAAATCTGATTGTAGGAGCAGCGATTGCAACCACCCCTCTTGCTGCAAAAGGCGTAGCTCTTAAACCTGCAAGAATCAAGAGGCTCGTCTTCTTCTTCTCGGCAACAGGCAACAGCCTTTACGTCGCCCGGCAGCTGGGCGGGGACAAGGCAGAATTGCGCAGTATCTCACAGGAAATTCACAATGAGAATCCCGTCTATGAAGCGGAAGAAATCGGCTTTGTCTGCCCAGTCTATTGTTTTATACCGCCTGCAATCGTTCAGGACTTTATCGCCCGTTCCACTTTCAAGGCCGATTATTTCTTCACCGTCGGGACTTATGGTGCGCACAGTACCATCTTTCCAGAGTTTGTTGACAAGTTTGCCAAGGAGCACGGGGTGCAGATGAACTATATTTCCACCATTCAGATGGTCGATACATACCTACCGTATTTTGATGCAGACAGGGAAAAGGCTGACCCTAAGAATCAGCGTATTCCAGAGCGGATTGCCGCCATTCTCGCGTCCATTAACAGTCGTGAGAACTATATTCAGACGGTCACTCAAGAGGACCGTATGATCTGCGAAGGCTATTACCGCCACTCCGGCAGGGATCGTCAAAGGCCTACGGTCACACGTTCCGAGAAGATTGTCTTTTCGACGGATGCATGTGTTGGATGCGGTGTCTGTACCTCAGTCTGTCCGCATGGTTCTTGGAAGGTCGTCGCCGAAAAGGGTGTTCCTGAAGGCGATTGCGAGAACTGTCTGGCCTGCGTCCATAACTGCCCGCAGAAAGCCATTTCTATCATCCCCACGCCTCCAGAGCCTGAAGAGCCGAACCGCAATGCCCGCTATCGCAACCCCAACGTGAAACTTGGCGACTTGATAAAGGCCAACAGCCAGAATTAAATGAAATCAGAAACAAATATGAAACATGTTTTATTATTTTTGGCAGTAGTGCTCCTGACAGGTTGCTCGAAAGCCAGCGAAGTGACGGCACAGACTATGACACAAAAATTGTATATCACCATCGATGGTAAGACGCTCTCCGTTGAACTTGTCGATAATGCCGCCACGCAGACGCTGGTGGCGGCCCTACAGGAGGGTGACATCACCTATGAGGCCCATGACTACGGTGGCTTCGAGAAGGTTGGTGCACTGGGACGCTCCCTGCCAACGAATGACACGCAGACCACAACACAGGCTGGCGACGTCATCCTCTACAGCGGCAACCAGATCGTGCTCTTCTATGGATCAAACTCATGGAGTTACACCCGTCTGGGGCGTATGGAATATTCGTCGCAGGCGGAATTAGAGTCTTTCCTCAAAGCCGGGCAGGGGAATGTCACGGTGAAGTTCTCGCTGTCATCGGGCGCAACGGCTATCAACAGCATGCGAAGCACAAGTGCTGAAGAGGGTGCTTACTATTCACTGAATGGCCAACGGGTGGAGCATCCGACGAAGGGAGTGTTTATTAGAAACGGTAAAAAGGAAATTATATTATGAAGAAGGTATTATTAGCCGCAG
>Ga0247608_10003121_pt1 | contig 19698 bp, 14 predicted proteins | sample 176DNAGHGlowgp2_FD_193490 | JGI IMG/M metagenome (GOLD analysis project Ga0247608, IMG submission 193490) | Sheep rumen microbial communities from Palmerston North, Manawatu-Wanganui, New Zealand - 1766 DNA GHGlow gp2 | ecosystem: Host-associated > Mammals > Digestive system > Stomach > Rumen ...
GAACGCCGAGAAGGCTGCCGCCGAGGGTGACTGGTACACCGTCAACGGTGTGCGTGTGGCACAGCCCACCAAGAAGGGACTGTACATCCACAACGGTCGCAAGGTCGTAGTGAAGTAAGGAAAGGACTGACAATATGTTTTAAAAAGCAGACAGCAATTATTAAAATGGTGATAATTATTGTCTGAACATCAATGAAGGTGGGGCGTTTCTGCGCCCCACCTTTTTCGTTTATCTTGTCAGGACTATCCGTACATTCCGGATAATCCGTTGATCATTACAATCAGAAGTCGAGCTGGCAACCTACGCCCAGCACGCGGTTGGTACGCGTAAAAGTCTCGCTGCCTCCCTCGGTGGGATAGTTCTCGCGCGTGTAGTTGGAGTAGTTCGTCTGGAAGTAAGCAGCCGACAGCGTGATGTTGGGCTTTACCTTGTAGCTGAATCCCAGTCCTAAAGAATAGCTGTTGACGACGAACGAGATGTCGCTCATGTACTCGTCGGTGAGTCCGTAGCGGGTGAGCTGTCCACCACACGACACGTTCAGGCGGTTGCTGACATCCCACTCGACACCTGCCAGGAACTCGTTGGTGTTATGGCGCAACAGGTCCTGCGTGTTGTTATACCAGTTGGCATCCTTATCGAAGAAATGGTGCCAGCCCAGGTTCAGGCTTACCTGTTCGATGGGCTTCCACTGTGCACCGATGACCAGCATGGCGGGAGCATCCTCGTTGACCTTCTCGCCATCGCGGAACTTGTTGACGGCGGCAATCTCCGAGGCCTCATTCACCGTCGACTCGTTCTTCATGCGAATCTGCGTCTTGAACTCGTACTTGGCCGCAAAGTTGAAGTTACCCACCTTATAGTCCACACCAATGACCGGGGCAATGCCCAGACCGTCCTGGTTACACAGCAGGTTCACGCCCTGGGCATACTTCTGCAGCTGGCCAAGGCTCTCCTTAGTACCCTCCAACTGAGCCTGCTGGGCCGTGAGCTGAGCCTGGGTGGCCGTGAGTTCGGCGGGTACGGGCAGTCCTGCTGCCTCATACTGTGCGATGCCTCCGTTCACCTTTGTCAGTCCGGCCATCACCTGTTCCAGACCGTTGGTCACGGTGGCAGAGCTCATCTGCAGGAAGTCGCCGAAGTCCACATAGCCCATCTCGGTCTTCACCTGGATATTGCTGATCTTGGCTTTATAGGTAGCATCGCCATAGAGCAGGCGCAGACCACCATAGACTGACAAATTGGGGTAAATCTTATAGGCCGTACCCACCTGCACACCAAAGTAGTACTGTCGGCCCTTCATGTAGCTCTCCATATCGTAGCCCTGGGCACCTAAGGGCTGCAACATGCTGGCAATGTTGCCTACCACGCTCTCAAACGAGCCCAGACCGTCGGCAAACTCACACGATCCGCCACCGCCGGGTACCGACAGATTGAACTGGAAGCTCCAGTTACCTTTATTATATGCACCCTGCAGGGAAGGGATGATGGGCGCATCGGCTACGCCCTCGAACTCTTTGGTGGCGTTGCCGTTGTTCTTCTTACCCAGCGCAAAGGAGGGGTTGGTAGTGGTGACGGTACGCGTCTGGTGGGCGTACTGCCAATTGAAAGCAATGTGGAAGCCTTCATCCATAAAGGCCACACCTGCCGGATTGCTATAGACACCGTCCAGTCCGATGGCTGCATCGCGAGCGGGGTTTTTCAAAAACAAGATACTTTGATTGGTGTTGGTGAGTATGCCGCCAGCCTGGACGGATACTGTTGTCATTGCAAGGGCAACGAACGATAATGCAATCTTTTTCACCTTTTTAACGTTTTGATAAATTAAAATTTCCTAAAAACGGGTGCAAAGGTAAACAGATTGCACAAAAGTCACACAAAAGTGCAATAGCAATTAAACATTATTAACTATCTTCTGCTCGTTTATTGACCTATATCAAGCGGTTGTGTCAATATAAGCAAACTTACCCCTTCCCTTAGGAAGGGGAGGTCAGACAGGGGTTGATGTCAGAGCGTAAGCCCCTGCTGTACGTCAGCTCTTCTTCTCGTCGGGATAGCTTACGCGCGTGTGATAGATGGTCTTGAGCTTCTCGATGAGCACTGTCTTGGCATATTGAATGTCGCGGAAGGTGATAGGACATTCGCGGAAATAGCCCTCGGCCACTTGCGAGTCAATGATTTTTTCTACCAGCGAGCGAATGCTCTGCTCCGTATAGTCGGGCAGTGAGCGCGAGGCGGCCTCAACGGCATCGGCCATCATTAGGATAGCTTGCTCGCGGGTGAAGGGGTTCGGACCTGGATAAGTGAACAGCAAGTCATCGACAGGCTCGTCGGGATGTTCGTTCTTATAGCGGATATAGAAGAACTTGGCCTTTCCCTGTCCGTGGTGGGTGGTTATGAAGTCGCGGATAACCTTGGGCAGATTGTTCTTGTCTGCCATCTTCATACCCTCTGTGACGTGGCTGATGATGATTTGTGCCGACTCGATGTCGTTCAGCATCTCGTGGGGATTTATGCCCGACTGATTTTCAGTGAAGTAGATGGGGTTCGACAGTTTGCCGATGTCGTGATACAATGCTCCTGTACGCACCAACTGTCCTGAGGCACCAATCTTGTTGGCTATCTCGCCAGCCAAATTCGCAACCTGTATGGAGTGGTTGAAGGTGCCGGGTGCAATCTCACTCATCTTCCGCAGTAACGGGCTGTTGGTGTTCGACAGTTCAATGAGCGTAATATCGCTGGTGAATCCGAAGAGTTTCTCGATGAGGTAGAGCAACGGATAGGCAAAGAGCAGTCCGATGCCGTTGGCCACCAGATAGTTGTACGTTGACAAGTCTATCTGCGAGAGTGCCGTGGCGCGTGTCCAGTCGAAAGCCAGGTTGACCACCATGCAACTGATGGTGATGATGATGGCCGTCTTAAAGAGCTGCGACCGTTGCGACAGCTCGCGCAGTGAGTTGATGGCCACCAATCCGCCCACGATCTCCACCACTGCAAAATCGAAGGGGTGCTGCAGCATGATGGCACAGATGAGTATCATCACCACGTGGGTCATGAATGCCGTGCGCGAGTCCATGAACACGCGTATGAAGATGGGTGCCATCGCGTAAGGCAGTATGTAGACATGTACAAAGGTGTTACGTACGAAGACGGCCGTCAACACGGCAAAGATGACGATGAAGGCGTAGAGCATGGCAATGCTCCTGAGCTTGTCGAAGTAGTCGTTCCGGTAGAGTGTCAAGTAAAGTGTAAAGCACAGCATCAGCACAGCCACGTACAGTATCTGTCCTAAGAGCGTAATCTGGTTCTGCGACGACTGGTGACGTCTGTCGTTCTCACGCTTGAACGACTCTATGACGCGATAGGTCTTATCAGTGACTATCTCACCGCGTCCCACTATTTTCTGCCCCTTCAGCACCATACCGGTAGCCAACGGAACACTTGTGAGTAACTCGTTCTTCGCCGTCTCCGAGCGTTCCATATCGTACTTCAGATTCACGGTGATATAGTCATTCAGATTACATCGCTGAAGAATAGCTCGCTGGGCTGCCAACTTCTCGTCTTGGAAAAGCTGCTCATAGGCCCCCTTTGCAGAATAAACCTCCATGATGCTCACACTGACAGCCTGCTTCTGGCTCACCACGCGTATCATTGACGTGGTATCCTCCCTGAGTTCATCGTAGGCCTTTGACTCCATGATACCCTGCTGATAGAGGCTGTGCAACCGATTCGAAATAATCTGCAGGTAGTCATTCGTCAGTCCCGGTATACCGTCAGCATAGTCTTTCAGGAACTTGCGAACCATCGTATTCTCCACACCCTCGTCGAAGTGGTAGTACGGCTCATACAGTTGCAACAGACTATCCCTTTCGTGTTGGACAACAGCATCGGACTTATAGATGGGAAAGTCGAACGGTGCCGTGAAGTCAGCATACTTCCAAGGCCTTCCTTGCTCCACGTGCATGGAACCGCTGGTGTCTTCCGGCATTGACCATACCACGATTCCTACCGAAACAATGACCAACAGAGCTTTGATGAACAAACCACGAAAAGTAGAATTATCTTTCAGATTGAATATATTCATAATCAGCATCAATGGTGATTTCTGCTGCAAAGATACAAAGAAAATAAGAAATAAAAAATAAGAAATAAGAATTATTTCGTACCTTTGCAGGCAAATTACAAAAATCACTGTTATGTCAGAAAGAAGAGTAAGGGTGCGCTTTGCACCCAGTCCCACAGGGGCACTGCACATTGGAGGCGTACGTACCGCCCTGTATAATTATCTTTTTGCACGCCAGCATGGTGGCGACTTGGTGTTCCGTATTGAGGACACTGACTCCACCCGTTTCGTGCCTGGTGCTGAAGAATATATCATCGAGAGTTTCAAGTGGCTGGGCATTCAGTTCGACGAGGGTGTTTCCTTCGGTGGCGACAAGGGTCCATACCGCCAGTCGGAGCGTCGCGATATATATAAAAGGTACGTGAAGCAGCTTCTGGATAATGGCAAGGCTTACATTGCCTTCGACACTCCACAGGAACTGGAGCAGAAGCGTCAGGAGGTGCAGAACTTCCAGTACGACTGCCATACGCGCCAGCAGATGCGCAACTCGCTGACCCTGCCGAAGGAGGAGGTAGACCGTCTCATTGCTGAGGGTCACCAGTATGTCGTCCGCTTTAAGGTTGAAGCCGGTCAGGAGATTCTGGTCAACGACCTCATCCGTGGCGAGGTGCGTGTCAAGAGCGACATCTGCGACGATAAAGTGCTCTACAAAAGTGCTGACGAACTACCCACCTATCATCTGGCCAACATCGTCGACGACCACCTGATGGAAATATCACACGTCATCCGTGGCGAGGAGTGGTTGCCCTCAGCACCGCTGCACGTCATGCTTTATCGGGCCTTTGGCTGGGAGGACACCATGCCTCAGTTTGCCCACCTGCCCCTGCTGTTAAAACCTGACGGCAAGGGCAAGCTCAGCAAGCGCGATGGCGATCGCTTAGGATTCCCCGTATTCCCCCTGCGCTGGACCGACCCGAAGACGGGCGACGTGTCGCGTGGCTATCGCGAGGACGGCTACTTCCCCGAGGCCGTCATCAACTTCCTGGCCCTCTTAGGCTGGAACCCCGGCACGGAGCAGGAACTTTTCACGCTCGACGAACTCGTGCCCCTGTTCGACATCAGCAAGTGTTCGAAGGCCGGTGCGAAGTTTGCCTACGAGAAAGCCATCTGGTTCAACCACGAGTATATCCTCAAGAAGTCAGCCGAGGAGATTGCTGCCCTCTTCCTCCCCGAGGTTCAGGAGCACTGTCCTGAGGAGACCATGGAACGCGTGCTGCAGGTGACGCAGATGATGAAGGACCGTGTGTCGTTCGTCCACGAGTTGTGGCCCCTGTGCTCGTTCTTCTTCGTGGCTCCTACAACGTATGACGAAAAAACGGCCAAGAAGCGCTGGAAGGCTCCCAATGCCGAGGCAGGCGAGACGGGCTCTGCCCAGCAACTGACGGAACTCATTGACGTTCTGGAGGGCATCGACGACTTCTCGTTGGAGAATCAAGAGCGTATTGTCCACGCATGGATTGAAGAGAAGGGCTATAAGCTGGGCAACATCATGAATGCCTGGCGACTGACACTCGTGGGCGAGGGCAAGGGTCCCGGCATGTTTGACATCTCCGCCTTCCTGGGCAAGGAGGAGACCATACGCCGTATGCGTCGCGCCATTGAGGTGCTGAAATAGCCTTCAAACATCACACGTCATACTTAACAGTCTTCAGACGCAAACGTCAAACTTCTAACATCAAACATCCTTGGCACTGATAAAATCCTATCGCGGCATGAGTCCCAAGTGGGGCCGTGACTGCTATTTCAGCGAGAACGCCACCATTGTAGGCGATGTCACCATGGGCGACGAGTGTTCCGTATGGTTCAATGCCGTGGTACGCGGCGACGTAGCCCCCATCACCATCGGCAACTGCACCAACATTCAGGACGGCAGTTGCGTACACGTCACCCACGAGACCGGCCCTACGCACATTGGCAACTACGTCACCATTGGCCACAACGTCACTGTCCACGCCTGCACCATCCACGACCACGCCCTTATCGGCATGGGGTCCACACTGCTCGACGGCTGCGAAGTAGGCGAAGGAGCCATCGTGGCTGCCGGGGCGCTGGTACTGCAGAACACCGTGATTCCTGCCGGACAGATATGGGGCGGTGTACCGGCCAAGTACATCAAGCCTGTACGTCCCGGCCAGACGGACAATGCAGAGCACTATGTTGCCTACTCTAAATTCTACCTGTCAGAAGAAAAATAACATCTTGTCGCAGCATTCGTCATTTCTTATTGGAAATATTTGGAAGTGTCGTAAGAAATGTTTACTTTTGCATTATGAATGACATTGAAATAAGACGCATGGAGGGACTGCGCGGACTCAAGAAGTTTGTGCAGTATCATTATGACCTGTACCGCGACTGTCCGTGGGCAGTACCGTTTCTCTATTCCGACGAGATGAACACCCTGCGCTCCGACCGCAATGCGGCCTTCGAGTGCTGCGAGGCCGACTACTTCATGGCCTTTCGCGACGGACGCCCTGTGGGACGTGTGGCTGCCATCATCAACCGGCGTGCCAACGAGCGCTGGAATCGTCGCGTGGTGCGCTTCGGATGGTTCGACTTCATTGACGACCTCGATGTCAGCCGTGCCCTGCTCGACAAGGTGGAAGAGTGGGGACTCGAACGTGGCATGACGGAAATAGCCGGTCCGCTGGGCTTTACCGATATGGACCGTGAGGGCATGATGATTGAAGGCTTCGAGGAAGACGCCACCATGTATGTCAACTACAACTATCCTTACTATCCGCACCACATGGAGCAGTTAGGAGGTTTTGAGAAGGACAACGACTATATGGAATATAAGGTGAAGGTGCCCGAGGTGGTGCCCGACAAGTTCCATAAGCTGGGCCAGATGATTAGCCGGCGCTACAACCTCCACGTGCGCAAGTTCACGCGCAAGGAACTGCTCGACGAGGGCAAAGGGCGCGAAATCTTCGACATCATCAATGCCACCTATAACGACCTCTATGGCTACTCACAACTCTCCGAACGACAGATCAACCAGCTTGTCGACCAATACATAAAAATTGCCGACCTGAACCTGGTCACGGCCATTGAGGACTGGAGCACGCCCGAACATAAGATGGTGGGCTTCGGCATTACCTTCCCCTCCTTTACCAGTGCCTTGCGCAAGACGCGCGACGGACGCCTGCTGCCCTTTGGCTGGTGGCACCTGCTGCGCACGCTGAAGTGGCACAAGACCAAGGTGGTCGACCTGCTGCTGATTGGCGTCCTGCCTGACTATCGTGCCAAGGGTGCCAACTCGCTCATCTTCGACGACCTCATCCAGTGGTTCCAGCACTATGGCTTCGAGTATGCTGAAGCCATGCCCCAGATGGAGAGCAACGAGGGTGTGCGCTCGCAGTGGCAGTACCTGGAGGCACGTATTCACCGCAAACATCGCTGCTATACCAAGAAACTGATATAATGTTTGAAGCTTGAAATTCAGAAATTTCAAGCTTCATTCTTCTCTATCAGTTTCAACAGTCGTGCCACAGCCTCCTCCTCCGGAATGTTCTTTGCGACACATTCCTTATTCTTATAGAGCGAAATCTTGCCGCGCCCGGCACCGACGTATCCATAGTCAGCATCAGCCATTTCGCCCGGACCGTTCACAATGCACCCCATGATGCCTATCTTCAGTCCCACCAGATGGCTCGTCGCTGCCTTGATTTTCGCAATGGTCTCCTGCAGGTTATACAGCGTACGCCCACATCCCGGACACGATATGTACTCCGTCTTTGTGAACTTGATGCGTGCTGCCTGCAGAATGGCATCGGCTAAATCAGAAAGCTGAGACTCGAAACTTGAAGTTTGCGTAATGATTTCCAGCTTCTCCGCCTTGCGGTCTATCAGCAGGGCACCCACGGCCATGGCCGCCTTCAGCTGTAGCGTCTCCCAGTCGGGAGCATCCACTGTCAGCGTGATGGTGTTGTCCTTGATGCTTGCCTCTGCCTCCTGGCGCAGGCGTGTACACTCCGGTATCAGCTCCACCAGCTTCTTGGCCACAGGAATCTCCCGTTCGGGCTCCTCGCTCAGGCTCACGCGGATGGTATCGCCAATGCCTTCCGTCAGCAGTGCTCCTATACCCACGGCACTCTTGATGCGGCCGTCCTCACCTTCTCCGGCCTCAGTCACACCTAAGTGCAGGGGGTAGTGCATGTCTTCCTTATCCATGGTCTGCACCAGCAGACGTACTGTCTGCACCATCACCACCGTGTTCGATGCCTTGATGGAGATGACTACGTCGTCGAACTGCTCCCTCCTGCAGATGCGCAGGAACTCCATACAACTCTCCACAATACCCTCGGGTGTGTCACCATAGCGCGACATGATGCGGTCCGACAGCGAACCGTGGTTCACCCCGATGCGGATGGCCGTATGGTGTTGCTTGCAGATGTTCAAGAAGGGCACCAGCTTCTCCTCAATCTTCTTCAGCTCAGCCTCATACTCCTCGTCCGTATATTCCAGGTGCTTGAACGTGCGCCCCGGGTCTACGTAATTGCCAGGATTGATGCGCACCTTCTCGCAGTACTGTGCTGCCACGTCGGCCGTGTGTGCCGTAAAGTGGACATCAGCCACCAGCGGCGTCATATAGCCCTCAGCCTTCAGCCGTGCCGAGATGTTCTTCATGTTCTCTGCCTCGCGCGTGCCCTGCGTGGTAAACCTGACCAGCTCGCCACCCGCATCAATGATTCGCTTTGCCTGGGCTACACAGCCCTCCGTGTCGTTGGTGTCCACCGTAGCCATCGACTGCACCCTGATGGGATTATCTCCGCCAATAGCCAGTGTTCCTACATGCACCACACTACTCTTCCTTCTCATAAACTCGTTGTTGCTTATACTTTATACTCGTAGTGCAGTTCGCTCAGTTCCTTGTTCGCCTTTACTATCTTCTCCTTCAGACTCTCTTTGTAGTCACGCAGCCGCTGAGCCAGTGCCTCATCGCTAAGAGCAAGCATCTCCACGGCCAGTATGGCTGCGTTCTGAGCCCCGTTCACACCCACTGTTGCCACAGGTATTCCCGGCGGCATCTGTATGATGGAGAGCATGGCGTCCAGACCGTCCAGCATACCTTTGATGGGCACGCCAATCACGGGCAGTGTCGTGCTGGCAGCGATTACTCCCGGCAGTGCTGCTGCCATGCCTGCACCGGCAATGATGACTTTCAGCCCACGCTCCTTGGCACCACGAGCAAACTCCTCTACAGCCTCCGGTGTACGGTGCGCCGACAGCGCGTTCACCTCAAACGGCACCTGAAGCTCATCCAGCAGCTTGCAGGCTTTCTCCATGACGGGCAGGTCACTCGTGCTGCCCATGATAATACTTACTATTGCCTTCATCTGTAATTATTATTTTTTATTTATTCTTTCTTATTGCTCAAAGGAACAATATCGCTACGGCCGCACAGACAAATCCTATCCAGAATCCAGCCACCACCTGTGCCAGCGAGTGCTGCCTCAGTATCATGCGACTCGTGCCCACCATGCCGCCAACCACAAACACCACACACAGCCACCACACCGGATTGAATCCCAGATAGAAGGCGAAGCCAAACAGCGCCCCCCCCACTCCACCGATGGCCGCCGTGTGTGTAGATATCTTCCACCACACGTTCACCAGCGCACACACAATCTGTACCAGCAGTGCCGCCACGATGATGGAACCCATGAAGTGAGGCAGGTGCAACCGCTCCATCACGTAGATACATGTGAAGTAGCACAATATCGACAGCAGGTACGGCACCATTCTGCGCTCCCTGTGTCCCAGCTCTATCAGCGTCCATCCCTGATAGCGCCTGTAGATGTGGATGAGCAGTGTCGGCAACAGGATGGTGAACAAATACACCATCAGCAGCACCTGTATCTTGTACGACCAGGGAAACAGGTTCAGGTAGCTGAACACAAACAGTATCGTCAGCCCCATCATGGGCAGGTAGAACGGTGTGAACAACATGCTCAGCACCCTGGCCACCAGTATGATATTCTTATCTCTCCTTACCATCTCATCATTACTTTCTCAGTCTTGCCACCGGAATACCCAACTGCACCCTGTACTTCGTCACCGTCCGTCGCGCTATGGGGTATCCGCGCTTCTCCATTTCTCGCTGCAGGGCTTCGTCACTGAGCGGTTTCTGCTTGTCCTCAGCACCTATCACGTCGCGCAGCACAGCCTTGATTTCGCGCGTCGACAGCTCCTCGCCGTCCGCCGTCGTGTACTCCTGGCTGAAGAAGTAGCGCAGGGGGAACGTTCCCCACCGTGTCTGAGCATATTTCGAGTTGCTCACCCGCGACACCGTGCTCAGGTCCAGTCCCGTCTGCTCGGCAATGTCCTTCAGCTTCATCGGACGCAGCGAAGCCTCGTCGCCGTCCTCAAAGAACCGCCGCTGCCACTTGATGATGGCCGCCATGGTCACCGTTATCGTGTGCTCCCGCTGGCGCAGTGCGTCAATGAACCCCTGGGCGGCGTCCACTTTCTGCTTGGTATACAGCAGCGCTTCCTTCATCTGACGGCTCATGTGGTCGCGGTTCTGCTGATACTGCTGCAGTGTCTCGGCAAACGATTGCGAGATGCACAGCTCTGGCACCTCGCTGTTGTTCAGTGCAAACGACACCGTCCCGTCGTCATGTGTCTCCACAATCACATCGGGAGTAATCTGCTGCAGCGAGTGGCCCACCGTCTCACTGATGCTTGCACCCGGTTTCGGGTTCAGCTTGCGCAGCTCGGCTATCAACGCCTCACCCTGCAGTTCGTTCAGCCGCAGCTGGCGACGCAGCACGTCCCAATGCTTCTTGGTAAACGCCTCAAAGTACTCCGTCAGCGCACGCCGCATCAGCTCCGTCAGGTGCGACGGCTCCCGGCGCTCCACCTGCAGCAGCAGACACTCCTGCAGCGTACGCCCGCCAATGCCCGCAGGGTCGAAGTCCTGAAGCACGTGCAGCACCTGTTCTATCTCTTGTTCGCTGGCGTCAATGCCGTGATATATGGCCAACTCGTCACTGATGCTGTCTAACGACTTGCGCAGCAGTCCGTCGTCGTCCAGCGAACCTATCAGGTATTCCATGATGTCCCGCTGCCGTTCCGTCAACTCTGCCATATTCATCTGATCCGTCAGCTGGTCAGCAAACGACACCGTCTGACCGAACACGTACTCCTCCTGGTCCTGACCTGCCGTCCCGCCGCCATGATACACCGGCAGGTCCTCGTCGTCACGGCCCAGCGACGCTAAGGCATCGTCCAGCGCCGACTGGCGTTCCTCCTGCTCGTAGGTCTGCTCACCGTCGGACGTGTCGCCGCCAGCCTCCGAAGACTCCGGCAACTCGGGCTGCTCCTGAAAGCCGTCGGCCGACACCTCCAGTGCGGGGTTGTCGTTCATCTCTGCGTCAATGCGCTCCACCAACTGCATCACCGGCATCTGCGTCAACTGCGACACCAGCAGCTGTTGCTGTGTAATGCTCTGCGTAAGCTTCTGCTGTTGCGTCAGTGCCTGTTCTTGTCTCTGTTCCTGTATCATGAACCTTTTTCCGTCGCTTTCACACGACTATGCTCCTATTTTGACTGCAAAGGTACAAATAAGCGGGAACAATACAAAATAAAACACACCTTATTTATTTTTAAGCACCCCATATCTGTCCCATTATATCCGCCCCGTCACTGTCCAGCCGATACTCCGTTGATGGACAACAGAGGCTCCGTCGTTGGGCGACCGAGGTTCCGCTGCAAAATAGTTGTAACAACTTTTCTGAAAGTTCTAACAACTTTTTAAATAGTTGTAACAGCTTTTTGAAAAGTTGTTACAGCTTTTTTGAGAGAAGCATCGTCTTACACAGACATGCGGCCTATTTTGCAATGCTACAGAGGCATCGCGCCCGTCGGAAAGGACACTCGCCCGGTCGGATTTGCCGACCGAGCAACCGAACAAAAGACATGAGCTACTTCTTGAACTTAACGGTAGTGACGGGGCGGAGAGCCTGGCCATAAGTATAATCGGTTATCTCACTAATACTCGTAGCAGTTCCAGAAAAAGCCTTTAATGCCGTACCGTGTATATAGAAATAGAAATCTGAAGATATTTGGGTAAAACCTTTCTGACCTAATTCTTCTTTAAACACATAATTGGCAACATTTGCTTTAAATGCTTTAGCTTCTTCGTATGTCGGTAACTTCCATCCCGTGATACCATTGATATCAAAAGAAGGCAAGGCATCACTGATTTCTTCAAGTACTTCTTCTTGTGTTTTCCCTTCTCCAGTAATAGCTTCCTCTGTCTTATGAAGCAACGTTACTATCACGTATTCACCGGTTTCATCATCTCCAACACTCATCACGAAGCATTCTTTATATATTGTATTCTCTTCCGGTGCACTCCCCTCTTCCACTCCTTCTTCTGTCTGGCCGCCTGTGGGGTTGCTTGGTTCATCATCGCTGCCGGCTGCCGGCTCGTCGCTGCTGTCGACGGTCTGCGAGCCATCACTGTTGAAGGTGAAGTTGATGGTGGTGGTGCCGTTCCATCTGTCGCCGCTGATGGTTCCGGTGAGGGTCAGCTCGTTGTCGCCCGTGAATGTTCCGCTGATGCGGATGTGCTTATTGGCCTGCAGGGGTTGCGGACATGTGTAGGCAAAGCTGGTGACGATGTCGCCGGTGTGGAAGTGTACGGTAATGGTTGCCACGTCGGCTGCCGGCAGCATGTAGATGTCGTCGGCGACCGTCTGCCACGTGGTGCCGTCAGACTGCTCCGTCAGCGAGACGCGCTGCTGGGTAGTGGCGGTGCTGTACTCACCGTTGAGTAGCAGGCTTTGATAGAGGGGTTCAAAGCTGACGGTGACAAGGTCGACGGTTGCGGGAACGTTCTTAATGACGAGACGCTCTATATGCATGACTTTTCTTGACAGAGAGAGCGCCAGGGTGGTAGACTCGTTATCTTCCAAAGTGACCGTATTTTTTCCTGCCATCAGGTCGCCGTGGTTGGCATCAGCATTGAGTGCCACCACCGACGTTGCAGTGGCTTCGGCAACGCCTGGCATGGCGTAGTCGCCATCGGTAGCGCCGCCAATGGCGTATATCTGATAGGTCATGGCCTCCAGTTGCAAGGCCAGTCGGTCGTCAGCGGAAACAAGCTGCTGACGGCGCACACACTGGCCGTCGGCATTCATGGCATACACCATGACGGGATAGCTGACTTCGCTGGCTGCATCGTCAGATCGTGTATAGATGGTCAACAGGCTATTACCCTCGGCAGCACCAGCCACCTCAAGGCTCTTTTCGCATGAAGTAAGGAATGTCAATGCTGACAGCAGCGTTAGAATGACATGGGTTTTTTTCATAGTTGTCCGTTCTTAGTTAGCAGTTAACAAAAGTAATAATTATTGATTATCGTTGTACACACGAGCAACGATATTTAACACGGAGACGGTCCGTTTTTGCTTTTGTTAACTGTTAAACGACCTCTACTCCCAGTAGGTGAGGGTTCTGCGCTGTAGCACGGTGACCTGCTGTGTCTTGCTGTCCTTTTCCCAATAGTTGAGGGTCAGGGAGTTGGTGGTCCAGTTACCCTGTTCGTCGCGGGTAATGTAGCCGTTCTGCATGTTGATGGTGAGCACACAGTCCCCGGAGCGGTCGAAGACTTTCTGGTTGTTGGTAAGGGGCTCGTCGCGGTCGTTGTAGGTATAGTCGTTGATGTAGCTGATGCCTGCAGCGTCGTTCTTCAGCGTGCGGCGCACAAGCCGGTAGCGGTCGTCGTAGTCGTAAGTGACAAGGCTGACGCCTTCCTTCTCCTGCATGCGGGCACTGAGCAGGTAGCCATGGCGGTCGTAGTGCCGGTCCTGGAGGTCGGGATTGTCTATCTGTCCGTCCTGGCGGAAGTGGAGGAACTGGTCTTCAGCGACGGCATTCTCGGTGACTACTTCCTGTACGGGGCCATGGAATCCCATGGTGAAGACGTCTTTGTAATAGGGAGCGAGGGGAAGATAGAGGATGCGCAGGTCGCGGGAGCCGTTGGGGTTGTCGACAATGGAGAGCTTGACGGAACCATAGTCGTCAGTGTAGTACCAAGAGTCGTCGCGGTTGACGAAGTCGCCATGGGCTTTGGTGAGTTTATAGAGGAAGTACTCCAGGTTTTTGTGGAGCATCTGCGGTGTGCTGTAAGGGCCAATGGTGACGTAGGCGGAGGCTACCAGGCGGCTGACGGTGTCGATGCTGACCATGAGTTTGGCGCGGAAACCGTAGTACTTGCCGCGGAAATAATAGTCTTCGCCATCGTCGGACTGTCCCCATTCGGCATAGTCGTGATGGAGAAGCTGCTGGCGCAGGGTGTCAATGGGACCTTGTATAGGTATGCCCTCAAGTGCTATGCAGCGCGGATCGGAAGAAGGCTGGGCACTGACCGCCAAGGACCATGCCACGGCGAGGCATAAAAGGAAGAGCATTTTTTTCTTCATCGCGCTGCAAAGTTACGAAAAAAGGTTGTAAAGAACAACGGATTTTGGAAGATTAACGCAATTCGGCTTGTAATAAAGGCAAGACGGGGAAGAACGGGGAAGTTCAAATTTGGACTAAAAGCAAATTAGGGAGGATTGGTAAAGGAGTTAGGTTTCTTATTCGTAACCCAATTTATGTCCTTGAAGCCGAGTAAAGTTACCACGCAAAATGGTGAAGAATGGGGCACCTTTCACCGCCAGTTTCTTATTCCGCAAACTGCTACATTTTGCATAGCGATGGATGCCAAAAGAAATAGTAGTTTTGCAGCCAAAATAAAAAAAGGAGTAAGAAACATGAGAAGTACTTTTAACATTCTGTTCTATGTGAACAAGAGTAAGGAGAAGAATGGTGTGGTGCCTGTGATGGGCAGGGTTACGATTAACGGAACTCAGAGCCAGTTCAGTTGCAAGAAGACGATCCCGCTTGACATGTGGGACGTGAAGGGCAATTGTGCCAAGGGGCGTAGCAAGGAGGCATTGCAGATTAACCGCGAACTGGATAACATCAAGGCGCAAATCATCAAGCATTATCAGCATTTGTCAGATCGCGAGGCTTTCGTAACGGCAGAGATGGTGCGCAACTCCTATCAGGGATTTGGCAGCGAGTACGAGACCTTGCTGAGTGCTTTCGACAAGGACATCGCCAACCAGAAGAAGCGCGTTGGTAAGGACAGGTCGGCAAGCACTCTTTGGGCTATGGAGCGCTCGCGGAAAGATGTGGCAGACTTCATCCAGTCACACTATCGTCGCACGGATTTGTCGATGCTGGAACTAACGCCAGAGTTTATCAAGGACTTCGCCGCTTATCTTAGTACAGACCGAGGATTAGCCAATGGCACTATCTGGCAACGATGCATGTGGTTGAAAGGTGTTGTGTTGAGGGCACACTACAACGGCAAGATTCCTCGTAACCCGTTCGCGCAGTTCCACATCAGCCCCAACTGCAAGGAAAGGGAGTTCCTGACTGAGGATGAACTAAAGGCCGTCGTAACCCATGAGTTCGAGGATGATAATCTCGCCTTCGTTCGTGACATTTTTGTATTCGTGTGCTTCACAGCCCTCTCGTTCATTGACGTAAAGAACCTGACGACGGACAACATCGTGGACATCAACGGCGACAAATGGATTATCAGCAAGCGCCACAAGACCAACATCCCATTCCAAGTGAAGCTGATGGACGTACCTTTGCAGATTATCGACCGCTATAAGCACCTACAGGAAGACAAACTGGTGTTTGGAAAAATGAACTACTGGTCGATGTGCAAGAAGCTGAAAACAGTCATGACAGCCTGCGGCATAGAGAAAGCCATCTCCTACCATTGTGGCAGACACTCGTTCGCCACCTTGGCGCTTTCAAAGGGTATGCCCATCGAGAGTGTGAGCCGTGTATTGGGACACACCAATATCGTGACCACGCAGATTTACGCCCGCATCACAAGCCAGAAACTCGACAACGACCTAACCATGCTCGGCAATAAGCTCAACGCATCATTCAAAGGGCTTAAGATGACATAGGTCACAGCGCCCCCAATACTTCAAAGCAGAAAGACGAATGATTAGCGATAGTCTGTCATTCGTCTTTCTGCGTTATCATCCCACGGCACACGAACCACTAACGGCTGTCTCTTTTCCCCTATCGCTTATAAGCCGGATGATAGCAACTCTCCAGAACCCTCTCCAAATCACTCTCACGATAAAGCACCTTGCCACCTAATAATACATAAGGTAGCACACCATCATTACGGTATTCCTGTAACGTTCGTCTGCTGACTTTCAGAATACTAGCGACCTCTCTGTCTGTCAAGTAGCGTTCACCATCAAGTAATGGACGATAATTGCCTATCACTTTCTTATAGAGGGCAAGCAACTCCTTCATGTTCTCCAACGCATTCTTTACCTCAACGTTATGCGGCATTATCAGTTCGTTCATAGGCAACTCGTTTTAAGGTTATACACCTTGCCATCCTTATCCCTACCAGCCACAACATGAAGAATACTCTCCACATCCTCATGCTTATAGTACACCTTGCGGTTGATTTGAGAATAGGCCAACGTCCCGTTGTCACGAAGCGTTTGTAATGTTCTTGGACTGATGTTCAGCATTTGACAAACGTCCTGGTTATCAAGCCAATCACCCAATCCTTTGTCTTTGCCTCTATTGGCCATCTCCTTCATCTTTGTGACGAAACTGTTGAAGCTTGTCAGCAGTTCCTCGTAAGTACTGCGCTCAATTGAAATTACTTCCATGTCTTGTTTAGTTTTAATAATCTGCGAACAAAGGTACATCATTATTTCCAGATAAGATTACATTGAAAATTACTTGTTGTGAAATAACAATTCAGGGAAACAAGACCCTAATGTCTGCCGAGCTTGCTCATCAGAAAGCAGACAAGCATCTTTGTGTGGCACTCCACAGAAAAGTGCGTATTAGGCTACACCCTTCTATGGCATTTCAAGCAGAAATCTATGCAGAATGATATCATATCAAGAGAAAAGACTGTTCTTTTTCTTAATTAATGTTCACGAATTGTCGTATCCTCGATAATTTTTATTATATTTGCGCACAGAACGCTCAATGTTGTGCAAGAATAACTAAAAGCAATATGGAGATACAACGCTATAACAGGCTAAAGATTGTACTGGCTGAGAAAGAAAGGACTGGCACTTGGCTCTCAGAGCAGATGGGGCATAGCATCAGTACCGTTTCACGCTGGATGACTAATAAAGTACAGCCATCAGTGGAACAGCTCTACGAGATTGCACGTCACCTCGACGTGGATGTGAAGGAATTGTTAGTGTCGTCGAAATAATTATCATGTGTATAATAACAATATAGTAAAGGTTATAATAAAATAGATTTATGATTCCAAAATTTGACGAAATAATGTTGCCATTGCTGCAATATTTAAATGATGGTAAAGAGCATTCCCTAAAGGAATGTTCTGAGGCAATGTGTGACTTTTTTAACTTGACAAAAGAAGAAAGGGAAGAAATGCTTCCAAGTGGCTCAATGACCGTTATACGTAATAGGACAGGATGGGCTAAGATGTATTTGCATCGCTCAGGATTGGTTATTAACGATAAAAGAAATTCGTACTCTATCTCAAAACAAGGGATTGAACTTCTTTCTCAAAATCCCCAAAAGATAGATAGAGATACATTGATGCATTATTCTTCTTTTGTAGATTTCATGAACAATCCAAGAAATAGAGCAGGAGAGAATGAGAGTGATATTGTGGAAGAAGACACAGAGCCTACTATGAGTAGAGAAGAATTGTATGAAGCCTTTCAAAAAGAATTTCCTTTAGAATCGCTGAAGGATATGCCTTTGGAGAAATATACGAATTTGAATAGGGATGATTCTTTTTGCTATTGGGTAGAAAACAGAACAAAGCCATTAGGTTCTGTAAAAGGAGGTTCTTCTTTTAAGTTTGGTATTTATCGTTATGGAAATAAGCCAAATCCCAAAAACATCAGACTGATTACAGATGACAAATATGCTTGGTATGCCCAATATAACAGACATACGGCTGAAAGTGCGTATATGGTAGTTCGTGATGCCATTATAGACATTGCATCGAATGCTCGTAAGGGTAACTACCAAGGAGTGGAGAATAATCATGTCTTCGGAGATGCTTTTAAATGGAAAATAGCTTTTTTGTATTCAAAGCTATCTATTATACCCATATATAGACGAGATTGGCTCAATATAGTTGCAACAAAAATGGGTATGGAAAATGCACAAGAGTCTACAATTGCTGATATTCAAGCATATCTGATGAAAGCTAAAGGAACGGAGGAATTATTTGACTACTATGACAAATTACTGGCTATGTGTAAGAATGAAGAAAAACGATATTGGTGGTTAGTCGCAAATCCCAATATATGGAGCCTATCATCATTGAAAGTTGGAGAGATCGAGAGTTATACGTTATATAATAAAAAGGGCAATAAGCGCCGTGTGTTTAAACACTTTCTTGAAGCAAAGGCTGGTGATGCCGTTATTGGTTACGAGTCTATGCCAACGAAGAATGTATTGTGCCTAATGGAGATTGCCAAAGAGAACGATGGTAAAGAATTATACTTTAGGAAGACTATAGATTTACAATCGCCTATCAGTAGGGATGTTTTAGAACAAATACCAGAACTCTCCCAAATGGAATATTTCGTAAACTCCAACGGTTCATTTTTTAAACTCACGAAAGAGGAATATGAAATTATAATGGGGATCATACATGAGAAGAATCCTAATGTGAAGCAGAATAATTTACCTTCTATACCAGACTCTATACCATCTTCAAGTATCCAGCCGTATTTAAGAGAAGATTTCCTCAACGAAGTATTTATCCATGAAGAAGAATATGACAAATTAAGCTATCTGCTTCTGTCAAAGAAAAACGTAATACTTCAAGGAGCGCCTGGTGTTGGAAAAACATTTGCTGCAAAGCGATTGGCTTACTCCATCATGGGTGAAAAGGATGAGAGTAGGATTGAGATGATACAATTCCACCAGAACTATACCTATGAAGACTTCATTATGGGTTATAAGCCAACAGAGAATGGAGGATTTGCAATTAAGCCTGGAATTTTCTATCAATTTTGCAAGAAAGCAGCTGATGACAAAGAACGTTCCTATTTCTTTATTATTGATGAAATCAACAGAGGAAACCTAAGTAAGATCTTTGGTGAACTGCTGATGCTGATAGAAAGTGACTATCGGGATACAAGCATTAAATTGGCTTATCGCGACGAGGATTTTTATGTCCCCAGTAATCTTTATATTATTGGAATGATGAATACTGCAGACCGTAGCCTTGCCATGATAGACTATGCTCTCCGTCGTCGTTTCAGTTTCTTCGAAATGCATCCCGGCTTTATTTCTAACGGTTTCAAGTCATATCAAGAAGCACTGAACAACGATAGATTTAACAGAATTATCGATGCAGTTATACAACTCAATGAGGTTATTGCAAAAGATGATTCACTTGGGGTAGGCTTCTGCATTGGCCACAGTTATTTCTGCAATCAAAAAGAGTTTGATGACATGTGGCTGTCGAATGTTGTTGAGTTTGACATTATTCCGATGCTCCGTGAGTACTGGTTTGATA
>Ga0247608_10003122_pt1 | contig 19694 bp, 19 predicted proteins | sample 176DNAGHGlowgp2_FD_193490 | JGI IMG/M metagenome (GOLD analysis project Ga0247608, IMG submission 193490) | Sheep rumen microbial communities from Palmerston North, Manawatu-Wanganui, New Zealand - 1766 DNA GHGlow gp2 | ecosystem: Host-associated > Mammals > Digestive system > Stomach > Rumen ...
AAATATTTCATTGCTTTCATAATCTCTTTGTTTTTATAGGTGATTAACTTGTTGTGATTTCTTATATTGATTTTGAATTATTTTCTGCTTTTGTTGATATTGACGCGGCAAGTTGTGAAAGGTTTAGTCTTTTATCTCTTCACCTTCACCGTTCGTATCATGATGTCGCCACGATAGGGTAGCAGGCCCGACTTAAAGATGATGAGCTGTCCCTTTGGTCCTGCTATCCAGTTTCCGAAACTGTTGGGCAGTCCTTTCTGTGGATCGACAACGATGGCGTATAAGGTTCTGACGAACGGATAACGTCCGTCGAGGAGGTATGCCTGATAAGGTTTCCAACTGTTCATGGGGGTAGCCTTGTCTTTCACGGTGACAGACATCACATGGATGTTCTTCTTGAACGTCGTGTTAGTAGTGTCTCGCTTGTCGTTGAGCCAATTGGAGCCGATGACGCCGATGGCGTTAGGTGTCTTATCGACATAATCGATAACTTCTTTACTGGTCTTGGCTGCGACAATGTTGGGGCTGTTGATAGGTTTGCCGTCAAGGATTGAGTCCACGACATAATGGAGTGTGGCAGATTGCTTGTTGTCGAAAACGACTTCAATGTCGCCACGAGTAGAGCCTGGAACGACATCGCTCCACTTCTGCGCTTGTCCAGAGAGAACGCGCTTCACATCTTTCACCGTGATACAGGTGTCGTTGTTCTGTTTGTTGACGATGAGTGCCAAGCCGTCGTAGCCGATAGGGAAGACTTGCGGCAGCTGCCGTTTGGTCTTCAGGTAGGAAACCTCACTGTCTAACAAGGGGCGTGATGTGATGAAAAGGCAAGTCTTCAGGTCTTTTATCATCTGAAGACCGGTAATCTCGTCCGTATATAGCGGTTCGAGATGTGCTTTGGGGTAAATAAACTCGAACTGATTCTTCAGTTCTTCCATGATAGGACTAAAACTTTCGTCAGAGACGAACTGAATCGTCCCTGACGTCGGTGTATCGGTTCTACCGTTAACCGGCTTCTTCTCGCCGGAGCAAGAAAAGATGCCGGTTAACAGTATCAATCCTACAAACGTGCTGTAGAATATCGTTCTCTTCATGTAATTACTGCAATTTGAAGGTTACAGGCAGTGTGTATTTTACACGTGCCGGCTGACCGTTGTTCATACCCGGATTCCACCTCGGCATGCTCTTTACTACTCGGACAGCCTCGCGGTCGAGGGCGGGGTCAACAGAACGTACTACCTGTACGTTGCTGACGCTACCGTCTTTCTCTACGACGAACTGTACGATGACACGTCCCTGGACTCCGTTTTCGGCAGCTACTGCCGGGTAGGACAGGTTAGATGCCAGCCACTGGTTCACGTTACCCTTGAATGAAGGCATCTGCTCGGCAATGTCGAAGACTTTGTTCTCGACAACCTGCTTTACTTCTTCCTTCTTTTCAACTGGTGGTGGTGGAACGTTGACGGCGATGTCGTTACGAACGGCCTCTACGGTACGGTCTTTCGTACCTTCCTGGTCCTGGTTAGAAACGGCAACGTCCTTCTTCAGGGCATCCATCTGCTTCACCTGGTTCTCTTCTTTTACCAACTCGTCCTTCTTAATGACAGGAGCGGTAAACTTCTGAGACTCGCGAACTTCAGGAATCTCCTTCTTCGGTTCTACCTTCGGCTGAATCTTCTTTTCTTCCTTCTTTTGCTCTTTCTTAGCCTGCTCCTGCAGTTTAGAGAGTTCCAATGCTTCCATGTATGCACGCTGCTCTTCAGCAACTTTGTCTGCATGCACCTTATATGCAAGGAAACCGCCCACGAGACCTGCAGCAATGACTAAGATGATAATGGACCTGATGTTTCGGCTGGAAGTACCCTTACGCAACTGATATGCGCCGTACTCCTTGTTTTTCTTCTCGAAAACCATGTCCACCCATTTCGGGTCAATCAAATCAATTTTTGCCATTGTTTTCTTGTTTTACTTGTGTTTACATTCATCAACTATTCAACGACTTTTTTTGCTGACAACAGTTTCTTGTCGTCGTCGCCGATTTTGTCGATGACATAAGTACCAATACTCAAGATCTGCATCTCGTCGAGAGCGTCAACCAAGTTCTTGTATGAAGCGTTGTCGGTTGCTTTGATGACGACGGTCAGCGTAGGAATCTTTCCGTCTTCAAGTTCACCGCCCTTAATCTTGATCAGTTCCCGCTGATAGATACTGTCGGGGTACATCTTCGGGTTCTGAGCCTTCTTTTGGTTGAGGGCCTTTACAGCCAACTCAATACGCTTTACAGGCTTGGTTCCATCTTCCGTAGCGTGTTCACGCAGCACCTTACGGATGCCCTGGTCGCCCCAAGTTGTTTCCTTGAGCCATTCGGGATTGTTATACTGCGGAATACCCTCACCATAATAGAGCTTATTGTTAGCAGCCACATAGAGGGTGACAGCCTCAGAAGCCTTAGCCTCGTTCTTCTGTTCCTCTTGTGTGTTCTCGTCGTTACTCGGCATGGTCAGCTCCATCGTCTGAGGCTTGCTCAGCGTGGTACAAAGCATGAAGAACGTAATGAGAAGCATGAGCATATCCACCATCGGTGTAAAGTCGACGCGGACATTGATCTTTTTCTGTTTGCTTTCTTTCTTAGCCATTATTGGTCCTCCGATGTTTTGAGGTTCGTAATCATGTAGTAATGACTTTCGTCCATATCCTGGAGTTCGTTCATGACTTTCTTAACCGTCTTGTAAGGTGTTGCTGCGTCGGCCTTCAAAGCAATTTTGATTTCCTCGTTAGCTGTACGGGCAGCATCAACCCACTGCTGGAATTCGCTCATGCCACCGTCGATACTGTCGAGAGGGATACCTTTTGTCGGCAGAACCTTTGAACGGTTCTGGCTGGACATGGAAAGGTAGCCTGGCAGTTCCTTCATAGGAACACCGAACGTTGATTCCAAGCGGAAAGTCTTGATCTGATTTCCATTCAAACTGAGACCGAATCTGCCCGCCATGTCGTCAAGCGTAGCGCCGAGCTGATCGGTGTTGTCAATGCTCATAAACACCTGACCTTCGCCTGTCGGCTTTCCTGCTTTGTCCTTTTCAGGACTCACCAGGATGGTCAGAACGCCGTTTTCAGGCACCTTAATCTCCGAGATAGATCCTGGAGTATTGACTTTCACAGGCTCATTCTTGACGAATGTCGAGGTAAGCATGAAGAAAGTCAGAAGCAGGGTCATCACGTCAGACATAGGTGTCATGTCTATCCAGACGTCACTCTTCTTAACTTTTACTTTACCCATAGCGATAAAATGTTTAAAGGGTTAGCAAAAATTAAGCCTCTTCTGCGTGGGTTGCTTCGTATGTCTGAGCGATTGAGTAACCAACTTCGTCGAGTGCGAATGTCAACTTGTCAACCTTGTTCGTGTAGTAGTTGTATGCTACAACGGCGCACCATGATGTACCGATACCGAACGCGGTATTGATAAGAGCCTCAGAAATACCGGCAGACAGTGCAGCAGAGTCAGCGCCACCACCTGCAGAAAGTGCGGAGAATGAACGGATCATACCGACAACGGTACCGAGAAGACCGGTCAGTGTACCGAGAGTTACGATGGTAGCAATCATCGGGAGGTTCATGGTCAGCGTCGGCATTTCGAGCTGAGAAGCCTCTTCGTGAGCCTGCTGGATCTTAGCAACCTTCTGTGCCTTCTTGATACCAGATGTAGCTTCCATTTCTTTGTAAGCATTCAGAGATGCAGAAACAACGTTTGCTACAGAACCCTTCTGCTGGTCGCAGAGCTGCTGAGCTTTTGCGAAGTCGTTTGCGTTCAAAGCTGCCTTGATGTTAGCGACGAACTTTGGCAGAGCACCCTTGCCGAAAGCGGTCTTGAGAGCCAACCAACGCTCGATAGACAGAGCCAAAACGGTGAGCAACAGCGTGTGGATAACAGGCACGATGATACCACCCTTGAAGATTGTACCCCATACGTTGATAGGAGTTTCTTTTGAAGCGTCAGCAAAGTTAGCTTCACGTCCCATCCAGAAGTTGAACAGCAAGAATGCGATAATTGCGCAAACGACGATGATCCAGAATGCGCCTCTTACTCCCTGAAAGCCCTCAGACTTTTTCTTGGGGGCTGCTTTTTGATTAGTTGCCATAATTACTTAATTTTTTTTAGTTATAAATGAATTAGAAGTTATTAATAAAGTCTTTTGATAAAACTCCGGTTGTTCTTTTTTCAACGATAGAATAGTGCTTTTATTGCTTGGTATTACAGTAACATCTCCGCAAAGATAGTAATAAACGGGAAAATAGCTCAGCAATTAAGAACTTTTAACGAATAATTTACTGTAACTTTGCCAATACCATCTTGATGCGACGCATGGCTTCGCGAATATTATCATCGCTGGTGGCATAGCTCATACGGAAGCAGTCCGGATCGCCAAAAGCATCGCCTCCGACAGTTGCCACATGTCCTACTTCCAGCAAGTACATCGCCAGATCGGTAGAGTTGTTAATAGTGCGTTCGCCATCGCTCTTGCCGTAGAAAGAACTGCATTTCGGGAATAGGTAGAAGGCTCCTTGTGGCACGTTGACTTCCAGTCCGGGAATGTCTTTTGCCAGTTCTACGATGAGGTCGCGACGACGTTCAAACGCCTGGCGCATTTCTTCCACACAAGCCTGTGATGCCACATAGGCTTCTATGGCAGCACGCTGACTGACAGAGCAGGGACCGCTGGTGTATTGCCCTTGCAGTTTGTTACAGCCTTTGACAATCCATTCGGGTGCGGCGATATAGCCGATGCGCCATCCTGTCATGGCGTAAGCTTTGGAGACACCGTTGACGATGATGGCACGTTCTTTCATGTCAGGGAACTGTGCAATGCTCTCATGCTTACCGATATAGTTGATGTGCTCATAGATTTCGTCAGCCAGCACGAACAGGTCGTCGTGGCGTTTGATGACCTCAGCCAGTCCTTCCAGTTCGTCTTTGCTATAGACACTACCTGTCGGATTGCTGGGCGAACAGAGGATGAGCATGCGTGTCTTCGGTGTGATGGCAGCCTCCAGCTGTTCCGGAGTCATCTTGAAGTCTTGTTCAAATCCGGCATTCACGATGACGGGCTCGCCTCCAGCCAGTTTCACCATCTGCGGATAGCTGACCCAGTAGGGGGCGGGGATGATGACCTCGTCGCCAGGGTTGATTAATGCCATGACCGTATTGCAGACACTCTGCTTGGCACCATTAGAGACTAATATCTCGTTGGGGGTGTAGTGTAACTGGTTTTCGCGTTCCAACTTGCGGGCGATGGCTTGACGCAGGTCGGAGTAGCCAGGAACAGGTGAATATCTTGAGTAGTTCTCGTCGATAGCCAGCTTGGCAGCCTGTTTGATGTGGTCGGGTGTGTTGAAATCCGGTTCTCCGACACTCATGTTGATCACATCGATGCCTTGTGCCTTCATCTCACTACTTTTCTGCGACATCGCCAAAGTTGCCGATGGTGCTAAGCGATTCAAACGATTGGATAACTGTGCCATGTTGTATTGTCTGTTTGTTTGGAAATCGGTGCAAAAGTAATCAAATTATTCTTTTTGCAGAAACATTCCGGTCTTAAATTTACGAAAAGTATCTTTATCCTCTCTTTTTGTCTATAGGTGCAGGTCGTGTCCCATTCGTTCCTTCTTGGCTTTCAGGTAAGCGTAGTCATATTCGTTGGGTTGAATTTCTATGGGAACATTCTCAACGATTTCCAATCCGTAGGCTTCCAGTCCTACACGTTTGGTGGGGTTGTTGGTCATGAGTCGCATCTTGTGAACGCCCAGTTTCTGTAAGATCTGAGCACCGCAGCCATAGTCGCGTTCATCAGCTTTGAAACCCAGACAAAGGTTTGCCTCAACGGTGTCCATGCCTTCCTCCTGTAGCTTGTAGGCAGCCAACTTATTCATAAGACCAATGCCACGACCTTCCTGTTGCATATAGACGATGACACCTTTCCCTTCCTGGTCTATCATTCGCATAGCTTTGTGCAGTTGGTCGCCACAATCGCATCGTTTGCTGCCGAGGATGTCGCCGGTAGCACACGAGGAGTGGACGCGTACAAGGATGGGTTCATCAGGTTCCCATGTTCCTTTGATGAGGGCAAAATGTTCCAGTCCGTTACTCTTCTGACGGAATGGGATGATATGGAAATGTCCGTATTCTGTCGGCATGTCAGCTTCAACACCCTGTTCTACAATCGACTCTTTCTTCAATCGATAGGCAATCATGTCTTTGATGGAGATAATCTTCATATCCCATTCCTTAGCCATCTTCATCAGTTCGGGCAGTCGTGCCATCGTTCCGTCTTCGTTCATGATTTCCATGAGGGCGCCGGCAGGATAGAGACCAGCCATGCGACAAAGGTCGATGGCAGCCTCGGTGTGTCCCGAACGTCGCAGTACGCCGTTGTCCTGTGCATACAAGGGGTTGACATGTCCCGGCCTGCCGAAAGTCTCGGGCTTGGAAGACGGGTCTGCCAGAGCCTTGATGGTTTCGGCGCGGTCGTGGGCAGAGACACCAGTCGAACAACCTTCAATCTTGTCGATGGTTACGGTAAAAGGTGTACCCAGCAGCGAGGTGTTGTCTGCCACCTGCCAGGGGAGGTCTAGTTCCTTACACCTGCTGATAGTCGTCGGTGCACACAGCAGTCCGCGTGCGTTCTTTAGCATGAAGTTCACCTTCTCGGCAGTAATCTTCTCTGCTGCCACGATGAGGTCACCCTCGTTCTCACGGTCTTCATCGTCAACGACAATGACGAATTTTCCTTCTTTGAAGTCTTTGACAGCCTCTTCGATGCTGTTCAACTTGAATTGCTCCATATCAATAGTTGTTGTTTTTTATACCTTATTTATATATACTCCCTTTTACCTTCCTTTTACCTCCCCTTTTACCTTCCTTTTACCTCCCCTTTACCTCCCTTTTACCTCCCCTTTACCTCCCTTTAATTATATTTGTAGATGCGTTTAATGATGACGCTGTTCGTCTGCCTGATGGTCTTTAAGTCTCGATATAGCCGTAATCGGAAACGCCACATGCGGAAATAGAAGAACGTACCGACGGGAACGATAATGGCAGAGGCTATGTTGAGCCATTTGTATTCGAAAGGTCGTGTATGTGCCTTGACTGCCAATACTGGATAGTTGTTGATACCGCTCAGTATGACCCTGTCTTTCGTGTTGGCAAGGTCTTCTATGACGGTTTCTAATTTTTCATTGATGCGCTCAATTTCGTTGTCAGGCTTGTATTTGAAGAAAACCTTCACTATTCCTGGTGGTGATTTCAGGTTATGTTCCCGAGAATAGGAAGTGATCTCGTCGGTAATATCAGACAGCAACTGTGCATCCCGTAGGTAGTCTGGGTCGTTAATAATGACCTCTTTGCTCGCAATATGTCGTTTCGTCCGCAGTCCGAGTGCTTTCATGATGATATTCCGCCATGCATCCACATTGAATACCACCGAATCGTTGTTGGCTTTGTAGGTGATGAAGATAGCTGTAGGAATCAAGACCGCAGGAGAAAGTCCCTTGCCAAACCAAACTGCCCATGACCCGATGCGAGCCATGCGGTAGCCTGTATTGTCGAGGATATAGTAGATGATGAACACCAATACGGAAACAATGATAGGTACACCTAAGCCTCCTTTTCGGATGATGGCACCGAGAGGGGCGCCGATAAAGAAGAAGATGAGACAAGAGAGTGCCATCGTGAACTTGTTGATACGTTCTATCTCATGTTCGCGTATGAGCCTGTCGCCGTCACTGGTAATCATACTCTTGAATTCCAAATCGCTCATTTCAGACTGTATTTTCCCAAGAGCGATATTGGCAACATTTCTGCGCACTTCTGGTCTCAAACGTTGGTACAGGGTGTCAATGTTGACCTTTTGCTTTTCCTGTAATGTCGCCGCCCTCTGTTTTTCCGTAGCATTCAGTTCCCGTTCCTGCGAGTAGTAAGCAATCTTGGCATTGTCGTAATAGGCTTTTCCCAGACTGTCATAGACAAGTTTCAAAGAATCCATGTCGTGGCTGATTTGGTGCAGGCTCTTGGTACGTGCGTCCAAAGAGAATCCCGCTGCATCAGCCATGTTGAAGTCGCCGTCGAAATCCAATACGATAGTCTTGTGGGCAAATGTTTCTCGGCGGTAGGGAACACTAGCACTGTTTGCCAACTCCTGCGACCTCATGTTCTCAAACCATTCGCCGCTCCATAGGTTCAGCAAGAGGTGTTTTTTTTCTGCCGTTGACTGCAACATGCCCGAATCTGCCAGGATGATGGCTGCATCTTCAAAGCTGTTGGTCATCTTGTAAATCATGATGCCATACAGTCGTCCCGTTTCCAGATTCTTCTTTTGTACATAAATGTTAGTCTGCGGAATACCGTCGTAGAAGATGCCTTCAGGGATTTCCAATTCTGGGCTCTTCTGTTTCATGGAAATCATCAGCTGTCCCAGTTTCTGTTGTGAGACAGGGCCGACTTTGTCTTGGAATACGAAAGAGATGGCTGCAATGATGACGCTCAGTACAATCAGTGAGCGAAACGATTGAATCAGCGATATTCCAGAAGCTTTGATAGCAGTCAATTCGGAACTTTCGCCGAGGTTTCCATAAGATATCAAGGAAGAAAGCAGGATGGCGAGTGGTAATGCCTGTGGCACCATCATCAGTGCCATGTACCAGAAAAACTGTGCCAGTACTTCTATGGAGAGTCCTTTGCCAATCAACGTATCAACATATTTCCATAGAAACTGCATCATCAGAACAAAAAGGCTGATGAAGAAGGTTCCGGCAAAGAGCAGTAGAAACTGCTTGGTGATGAATATGTCTAACTTTTTGATACGGAACATGTACACTCGTCGCGCGTATGCGCTATTCAGCTTGCAAAGGTACGACTAAGCAAGCACAACACAAAAAGAAAACCAAAGTTTTTCCTTTTCGTCGTTTTGAGTTATAGTCCGGTATTACGATGCAGTTCTTCGTAGTTCTGGTCCCAAATGTCGCGTAGGGATTCTACGTCTTCAGCTAAGGCAAAGTCTGTGATTTCTAAAAGATAGTCGTTGGTAAGATCGCTCTTCACCATTCGTATTTCCCAATAAGCGTCCTCGTCTTCGTCATCGTCCCAACGCAGGCGTATATGTGAGTTTTTGACCAGTTCTACTATGGTAGCGCGTCTTGTTTCGTGCTCGTGGTCGGGATCTCCCCATGTAAAGGTGAAGGAGTCACCGTCGCTTTCTACCATGTCGGCAATCCACTTGTGCAATCCGCTTTCCGTGCTGATGAGCGCCCAGATGATGTTCTCTGAATTTGACCGTAGCGCGTATTCAAAGGCTAATTTTTGTTTTTTCATAGGCGTTAGTGTTAGTTGCGAGTTTTCTATCGTAGGCTTTGTTTGCAATGCTGCGATTGAGCGAGTGAAAAACAGGCTTGCCTGAATTGTCAAGCGTGAGCAGCATCTTGGCATTCATGCCACAAAGATAGTGTTTTTTTATCTTGTGACAAATAAAAGTTGAAATAAATTTGCACATTTGGAAATATTGCTTTACTTTTGCACCCGCAATTGAGAAATGCAGCTCTTTTGGAGCTATGTTGGCGAGGTAGCTCAGCTGGTTAGAGCGTCGGATTCATAATCCGGAGGTCGTGGGATCGTGACCCACCCTCGCTACAGAACAGACCTTTCCTCTATAGGGAAGGTCTTGTTTTTTTTAGCCTGAAGGCGTTCTGCGGTACATGTGTTTCTTGACTTGTGATAATTTTGCATTGTCTTTTGTTTTTTTTGCGCAAAAGATAGAAGTCGTATCAGAGTAATTTTGTACTTTTGCAACCTATTTCGCATGATAATATATAAATAATGTACGTATAATGGGTGAAAAGAAGCAAATCAAGACCGCATTGGTATCGGTCTTTCACAAAGATGGCTTGGACGAACTGCTTGCCAAGCTGAATGAAGAAGGAGTAAAGTTCCTGTCAACAGGCGGCACACAGGCTTTTATTGAGTCGCTTGGTTATGAGTGTAAGAAGGTTGAAGAGGTAACGACTTATCCCTCTATCCTCGGCGGACGTGTGAAGACGCTGCATCCGAAAGTCTTCGGGGGAATCCTTGGACGTCGTGACAATGTCGGCGACCGTGAGCAGATGGCGCAGTATGATATTCCAGAAATCGACTTGGTTATCGTTGACCTCTATCCATTTGAGCAAACGGTTGCCAGCGGTGCTTCCGAGGCAGACATCATAGAGAAAATCGATATCGGTGGCATTTCCCTTATTCGTGCAGGAGCCAAGAACTTCAACGATGTAGTCATCATCCCCAGCAAGGCAGAGTATGCTGAACTGTTGGCAATTCTCAAGGAACAAGGAGCCGCAACCACATTGGAGCAACGCCGCCAGTTTGCTGCCAAGGCCTTTGGCGTGAGCAGCCATTATGACACCGCCATCAATCAGTGGTTTGTCAAGGGCTAAAGTCTGAATGCCGGAATACCGTCCGCCATACCGAAATAATTGAAATAACGTAATAAAGAAGAAATAGCAAATGGGATTTTTTAGTTTTATCCAAGAGATTGCAATGGACCTCGGAACCGCCAATACCATTATTATCAGTGATGATAAGATTGTGGTTGACGAACCGTCCGTGGTTGCCCTCGATCGCCGTACCGACAAAATGATTGCTGTAGGTGAAGAGGCAAAGTATATGTATGAGAAGACGCATGACAACATCCGCACTATTCGTCCGTTGAAAGACGGTGTCATTGCAGACTTCTCTGCTTGCGAGCAGATGATGCGTGGTCTGATAAAGAAAGTTCATATCGGCAAACGCATGTTCTCGCCCTCATTGCGTATGGTCATCGGCGTTCCGTCGGGTTCTACTGAAGTGGAACTTCGTGCCGTTCGTGATTCAGCCGAGCATGCCGACGGGCGTGATGTCTATCTGATATTCGAACCGATGGCTGCCGCTATCGGTATCGGCATCGACGTCGAGGCTCCCGAAGGCAACATGATTGTCGATATCGGTGGTGGAACCACCGAGATTGCCGTTATCTCACTGGGAGGTATTGTTGCCAACAACTCCATCAAGGTGGCAGGTGATGACCTCACAGCAGATATTCAGGACTATATGTCACGTCAGCACAACGTCAAAGTCAGTGAACGTATGGCTGAACGTATTAAGATTAACGTGGGTTCTGCACTCACCGACCTGGGTGAGGAAGCACCGGCAGATTATGTCGTACATGGTCCGAACAAGGTAACCGCCTTGCCTATGGAGGTTCCTGTATGTTATCAGGAGATCGCCCATTGCATCGACCGTACCGTTGCACGCATCGAAACAGCCGTACTCAATGCCTTGGAGAATACTCCGCCAGAGTTGTATGCCGACATTGTGAAGAACGGCATCTATCTTACCGGTGGTGGTGCTTTGCTCCGTGGCCTTGACCGTCGTCTCACCGATAAGATAGGCATTCGGTTCATCGTAGCAGAAGATCCGTTGCACTGTGTGGCAAAAGGTGCTGGTGTCGCCTTACAGAATGTTGACCGCTTCTCGTTCTTGATGCGATAAGCAAGTCTCACCCCCTAAGTCCAGATGAAGAATCTGATAGAGTTTTTTACCCAACACAGCCATTGGTTGCTGTTCCTGTTCTTGGAAACGGTGAGTCTGATTCTCTTGTTTCGCTTTAACAACTATCAGGGCAGCGTATGGTTTACGTCGGCAAATGCCTTTGCGGGTAAGGTTTATGAAGTCAGTTCCGAAGTAGAATCCTACTTCGGACTGTCTCATGTTAACCAACAGCTCACGGAGCGCAACTTGCAATTGGAGAAGCAGGTTACTTTCCTAACCAACCGCTTGAAGGCGCAGAAGGCACCTGATGACTCGCTGTTGCGTGCAGCTTTGCCAGCCGAAGACTATCGGCTTATTCCAGCCAAGGTCATCGACAACTCTATCTCCAAGCCCGACAATCTCATCACCATCAATAAAGGACGGGCAGATGGTGTCGAACCAGATATGGGCGTAGCCAGTGGTAACGGTATCGTTGGCATTGTCTATATGGCTTCCGAGCATTATGCGGTGGTGTTGCCGGTATTGAACGCCAAGTCCAACATCAGTTGTTCTATTCTAGGGCGCGACTATTTCGGTTACCTGCATTGGAACGGCGGACCATCCAACATCGCTTATGTTGACGACATTCCCCGCCATGCCCATTTCAAGTTGTATGAGAAAGTGGTGACAAGTGGCTTCTCTTCAGTATTCCCTCCAGGCATCCTGGTAGGTAAGATCATACATGTCCATAACTCACAGGACGGTTTGTCCTATCGCTTACAGATAGAGTTGTCAACCGACTTCGCACGTTTGCGTGATGTTTGTGTCATTGACGATGCTGCTGCTCGCGAACGGATCAAGATGATGCAGGCTGCACAAGACTCTCTTCGTTTGCGTGAATAGGGAAGTAGGGGTTTCACATGATAACAAGATAGTAACAGATGAATATAGATACATTGAAACGACTGATAGGATTGGTGGTATTTGCCATAGTGCAGGTACTGATACTCAACCGTGTCCATCTGTTTGGCGTTGCCACCCCGTTGCTTTGTGTCTATTTCGTCTTGCAGTACCGACTGGGTGAACCTAAGTGGGCTCTCCTGCTCTGGGCGTTTGCATTGGGAATCATTATCGACATCTTCTCCAATGCTCCGGGAGTGGCGTCGGCATCGCTGACTTTGTCGGCAGCCCTGCAACCCTATTTCCTCAATTTGTTTGTTTCTCACGATGCAGAAGAACGTCTGCGTCCCTGCATTGAAACATTGGGCATAGTATCTTTTATGTATTATTGCCTCATTCAGGTCTTCCTGTTCTGTCTGGTCTTTTTCACTCTCGACTTGTTCAGTTTCTTCAACTGGGTATATTGGTTGGAATGTGTGGTAGGAAGCACGGTGCTGACCCTGCTTCTGATACTTGTAATTGACAGTTTCAGGAGGAACGGATGAAGAACCTTGAATACGAAAAGCGGCAACGGATGATAGCCGGTGTGGCTATCTTCATTGTTGCAGTCTATATCATTCGGCTGTTCACGCTCCAGATTATGAGCGATGACTACCGAAAGAGTGCCGACTCCAATGCCTTTCTCAAGAAGATAGACTATCCTTCACGTGGTGTTATCACCGACCGCAAAGGTCAGTTGTTGGTGTACAATCAGCCTGCCTACGACGTGATGGTGATAGAAAATGAGCAGCGTGGTCATTTGGACACACTTGACTTCTGTCAGACCCTTCATATCACCAAGGAAGATTTCATACGCCGGATGGCTGATATCAAAGACCGGAGTAAGAATCCCGGTTATTCTCGTTATACACAGCAGCTCTTCATGAGCCAACTCAACGACAAGGACTTCAGTATCTTTCAGGAAAAGCTCTTCCGCTTTCCCGGTTTCTATATCCAGCGTCGCAGCATCCGCCAGTATAAGCGGGCAGTAGGAGCCCATGTGTTAGGCGATGTCGCAGAGGTGTCACAGACGGATATCGAAGAAGACGACTATTACCAGCCAGGCGACTATATCGGAAAACTCGGAATTGAACGTGCCTATGAGAAGCAGCTGCGTGGTCAGAAAGGTGTGCAAGTACTGCTGCGCGATGCTCACGGACGTATCAAGGGCAGATATAAGAATGGTGAATACGACGTTAAACCTCAGGCAGGTAAAGATCTCCAGTTGAGTATTGATGCCGATTTGCAGGCCCTTGGTGAACGCTTGATGGAAGGCAAGTTGGGAGCTATCGTTGCTATCGAACCGAAGACTGGCGAAGTACTCTGCATGGTGTCATCGCCTACCTACGACCCACGTATGATGGTGGGTAAACTGCGTGGTAAGACCCAACGCGAATTGTCGGAAGACCCGGCAACGCCATTGCTCAATCGTGGCATCATGGGAATGTATCCTCCTGGCTCCACCTTCAAGACAGGTCAGGCGGTTACCTTTTTCACCGAGGGCATCCTTGATGAGAACACCCTTTATCCCTGTCATCGCGGCTTTGTACATCAGGGATTGCGCGTCGGTTGTCATGGTCATGGCTCGCCCATCAATCTTGTTCCTTCTTTGGCAACCTCTTGTAACGGCTATTATTGTTGGGGATTATACTATATGTTGAACGACCGGAAGAAGTATAAGACCCTCGATGAGGCTATGGACACCTGGCGCGACTATATGGTGAGTATGGGCTTCGGTTATAAACTCGGCATCGACCTGCCCGGCGAGAAGCGTGGCATGATTCCCAATGCTCAATTCTATAACAAGGCCTTTGGGAAGTGGTCGGGCATTTCCGTAGTATCCATCTCTATCGGGCAGGGGGAGGTGACGCTTACTCCTCTTCAGATAGCTAACCTTGGTGCTACGATAGCCAATCGAGGCTATTATATCACGCCTCATGTGGTACGCCGTATCAAAGGCGAACCTCTCGACCCTAAGTATCAGGAAAAACATTATACGAAAGGCAGTAAGGCAGCTTACGAGTGGGTGGTCAAGGGTATGCGTGCTTCTGTTCTTGGTGGCACGTGTAAACATGCTAATACACCCATGTATGAGGTATGTGGAAAGACCGGAACGGCTCAGAACCGCGGTCGCGACCACTCTGCCTTTATGGGGTTTGCTCCTATGAACAATCCTAAGATTGCTATCGCTGTCTATGTTGAAAATGGTGGTTTCGGTGCCGTTTTCGGCGTACCCATCGGAGCGCTGATGATGGAACAATATATCAACGGCAAACTTTCACCAGGTTCCGAGGCCCGTGCAACAGCTATGCAAAACCGACATATAGAATATAACTTCCATCGTAAGATGACGCATGCCGACTCCTTGCGTTTGGACTCCATCAAGCGCATCAACCAGCAGCAAGACGAAATGAAGAAGCAGAAAGAGTTGCAGGAGAAAGGTGAACAGCAGCGTGAGTTGGAAAATAAGGTTCGTAAGGATAGCGAGCGCAAACAGCGTGACAAGAAACAACAGGAACAGCCTGCAGTACGAGTGGAAGAAGAACCAGCTGTCAAGAAGGAGGAAAAACGCCGTGACGATGACCAGCCTTCAGGACACGGCAAGGAGGATGTAAAGAAGGAGGAGGACAATGGCTAATATCTATACCAATAGCAAGCAGCCAGGTGTATTGCGGTCGCTAGACTGGTGGACCATTGTCATCTATATCGCATTGATTGCCTTTGGATGGCTCAGCGTCTGCGGTGCCACCTTCTCGTTCGATAATACCGACATCTTCAGTTTTGCAACCAATTCCGGCAAGCAGCTCATGTGGATAGGAACGTCATTCCTTTTGGGATTGGTGCTCCTTTTGCTCGACGACCGTTTCTATGAGACCTTTGCTTATTTCATTTATGCCCTGTTGGTAGTCCTGCTCTTTGCTACTATCTTCAATCCCGTCAGTACAAAGGGTTCGCACTCCTGGTTGGTTCTCGGTCCTGTAAAGATTCAGCCTGCCGAGTTTGCTAAGTTTGCCACGGCATTGGCTGTTGCCAAACTGATGAGCACCTATGGCTTCGACATGCACCGATGGAAGCATTTTATGGCAGCCTGTGCTGTCATCTTTATCCCGATGATCTGTATTGTCGGACAACGTGAAACGGGTTCAGCGTTGGTCTATCTCTCGTTCTTCCTGATGTTCTATCGTGAAGGCATGCCTGGTACCGTTCTCTTTACGGCAGTGGCGATGGTGGTCTATTTTGTTGTGGGCATTAAGTATCAAGATGTGATGCTGTGGGACACGCCTACATCATTGGGTAAATTCTTCGTTTTGTTGTTGGTACAGGTTTTCACCTGTGTACTCATCTATATGTTTGGAGAGGTGCAAAAGCAGGCAAAGATATTGTTGGCTTATGCCGTAGGCATCACGCTTTTCGTGTTGCTGTTCTCCGAGTTTGTCGTACCGTTCGACATCACTTGGGTACAGTATGTACTCTGTGCAGCCCTTATCGGCTATCTGGTCTATTTGTCTGTTTCCACCCGTTTCCGTCAATATCTGCTCATTGCAGCGTTCTCATTGGGTTCTGTACTCTTCTTCTCCGGCACCGATTATGTCCTCAACCACATCATGCAGCCTCACCAGCGTGTGCGCATCAATGTGCTGTTAGGGTTGGAAGAAGATTTGGCTGGTGCGGGTTACAATGTCCATCAGAGTCAGATAGCCATCGGCTCCGGTGGTCTGGGCGGCAAAGGGTTCCTCAATGGTACGCAGACCAAGTTGAAGTTTGTTCCTGAGCAAGATACTGATTTTATCTTCTGTACGGTAGGAGAGGAAGAAGGCTTTCTGGGTTCAGCTGCAGTATTGTTGCTTTTCATGGCATTGATTTTGCGACTCATCAAGTTGGCAGAGCGACAGCCCTTGCCTTTCGGTCGAATCTATGGCTATTGTGTGCTCAGCATCTTCCTATTCCATGTCTTTATCAATGTCGGCATGGTATTGGGCTTGACGCCGGTCATCGGTATTCCGTTGCCCTTCTTCAGTTACGGCGGTTCTTCTTTGTGGGGTTTCACCCTCTTGCTGTTCATCTTCCTGCGCATTGATGCTGGTCGCAACCTTATTCGGCAATAAGTTGCAGACCGATAGCGCTGATTCCAGGCAGCGATTCACGTCTCATACAGTGATACAAAGTGACGTGAAGTGAATCGTTGTTGTTGAGTTCAAGGGTTCTGATATAAAAAATCTGGTCATTGCTACTGATACCACTCTGTCCCATGGGTTTCCCCTCCTCTCCAAAAAGTTGGCAGCGGATGGTGTCTTTACGTGTCTTCCCTTTAGGATAAATACCTTGTTCCATGATTATGCTGATATCCTGGTAAGGAAAGGATAGAGTAGTCCTTATGCCCATGTTCATCAGGTATGTACCCCGTTGTTGAGGTGGGATGGAAAAGTGCAGGGTGTCGTTGCGTTCCCATCCCTCTATGGGTGTCGGTATATAGTAGTCGTAAGTACGTTTGTCTTCGTTACATGCCACCAACAGCATGCAACAACCTACGAACGCCAGCACGATTAGTCTTTTCATTTCTGTGGGGCGGGTGGAACAACCTTCTTTTTGTTTTTCTTCTTTTTCTTTTTAGCCTTGTCAAATCGGCTGATATCCGCATCAGCCAACAGGTCTATCGGCTTCTTCACAGGTTTCGCTTTGCCGTCTTCCTGCAGTGACATGGGTTTCTCCCCTCGTTTGTTCATGGCAATCACCTCCTGTGCACGTTTGGCACTGATAGTCTCCAGATTGGCAGCCAACCGCTTGTCGGTGGAGTATGTAACGATACCGGCAAGAATATCTGCCTTGAAGTGGTAATAGTCATTGTCCATGGTCTGGAGCACAACTTCTTTTGGGGGCATCTTGCGCGATGCTTCCATATAGTTATCCACCTCATAGTTCATGCAACACTTCAGTTTGGCGCACATGCCGGCAAGTTTCGTCGGGTTGAGGGAGATGTCTTGAACGCGGGCAGCCATGGTGCTGACCGAAGAAAAGCTCTTGATCCATGTAGCGCAACACAGTTCCCGTCCGCAAGGACCGGTTCCGCCAATGCGTCCTGCTTCCTGTCGAGCTCCGATTTGCTTCATTTCTATGCGCACATGGAAAGCAGCGGCAAGGTCTTTGATGAGTTGTCTGAAGTCAACACGTTCATCAGCGATATAGTAGAAGATAGCCTTGTTGCCGTCTCCTTGATATTCCACATCGCCGATTTTCATTTTCAGTCCCAGTCCCTTGGCAATCTGTCGGCTCTCAATCATCGTGGCATGTTCGCGAGCTTTAGCCTCGTGATAGCGGTCTATGTCTGTCTGTCGGGCAATGCGGTAGATACGTTTGATATCATCTGGCGACTTGATATTCGCTTTCTTGATTTGCAGTCTGACGAGGCGGCCGGTGAGTGTCACCACACCGATGTCATGCCCTGGTGATGCTTCTACAGCCACAATGTCGCCCTTCTTCAATTCCAAGTTGTTCACGTTATGGTAGTAACCTTTCCGTGTATTCTTGAACTGCACCTCCACCAAGTCGGTATCGTTGTTGTTGTCAGGCACGTCAGCCAGCCAGTCGTAGGTGTTCAACTGTCTGTCTTGTCGTCCGACGGCATTTCTGCACAGTCCTCTGTCGCAGCCCTGCCATATCTTGAATTTCGTATCCATTCGCTATGTTTTCTTTTTCGGTATGCCGGTATTTCCGGTATTTCCGGAAGATCTGGCTTTTCCTTTTTTCTGTTATTTCGTCACCAGCAAGACAATCATCTGCAGGCAGAAGTCGTAGAACACGATCTTCGCGTTTGCATTCTGTCCGATGTCGCGATAGGCGCGTTCTATCAGTTCCGAGATGCCGATGATGTTCTTTTCGTTGATGTAAGGAGCAAATTTCTTCGAGAAATTTTCCTCTTCCTGCGTCATGTAGTTCAGTTCCGGTCGTTGAAAATTATATATGAAGTTCTCGCGCACCTGTTGCCCGAAGTACAAGAGCATGCGGCGTTGCTTTTCCCTTCCGTAGCTAAAAACCGCTTCGCTCCATTTTTTCAACTCCTTCAGATTCCGCATGTAAGCCAGTCTCATCAACATCGCAAACATGTCGTGAAACATCCTGTTCTCGTTGCCAGTGTCCAAGATGCTCAAGGCGCGGAGCCAGCTACCGTGTGCCGTACGAGCGATGTGTTGTGCCGCCTCTTCCTCAATGCCGCGTCTGGTGACGAGCGCCTCGCGGATTTCTTCTTCTTTCAGCGGTTTCAAGTCGATGCGTTGCGTGCGGCTCCTTATCGTCTCCAAGAGTTTTTCCGGTTCCTCACTCACCATGATGAATACCGTCTGCTGTGGTGGCTCCTCCAACAGCTTCAGTATTTTGTTGGCACTGGTCAGGTTCATACGTTCCGGCAGCCATACCACAGCCACTTTGTATCCACCTTGGCTCGATTTCAGCGATAGTTTACGTGTCAACTCGTCACTCTCTGCTCCAGTGATGATGGCTTGTTGGTTCGCTGCTCCCATCTGGCTCATCCATTGTTCCAGGGTGAAGTAGGGACCTTCAGACAGCAGTTCCAACCACTGACGTGCAAAGTCATTACTTACGGGTTGGTGGTCAGTTGACATAGAGGGCAGTTTGATGGTAGGGTAGGAGAAATGCAAATCAGGATGTCCCCACTGTGCCAACATCGCCTTTGCTTTCGCTATGTGCGACGTGTCCGTCATGAACGAGTCAGCACCAGCCAACTGCCATTCTCCGCTGATCAGATAAGAGGCAAACGCCAGTGCTACAGCCATCTTGCCGCAGCCTGTCGGTCCGCACAGCAACAATGCGTGAGGCACATGTCCATCCTGTGCCATCAGCATGAGTCGTTTCGCTGTCTCTTGCTGTCCTATAACCTCTTTCCACTCCATTTCTTTGCAAAGGTACGATTAAGCGAGCACAAAAACAAAGAACTTGTTCTTTTTTTGTCGAGCGTGAGTACCTTCGGCGTAGCCAAAGTAGCGATTAAGCGAGCACAAAAACAAAGAACTTGTTCTTTTTTTTGTCGAGCGTGAGTACCTTCGGCGCAGCCAAAGTAGCGATTAAGCGAGCACAAAAACAAAGAACTTGTTCTTTTTTTGTCGAGCGTGAGTACCCTCGGCGCAGCCAAAGTAGCGATTAAGCGAGCACAAAAACAAAATAATATATAAAAAAACGTGAGTGAGAGCGCTTCACA
>Ga0247608_10003123_pt1 | contig 19692 bp, 24 predicted proteins | sample 176DNAGHGlowgp2_FD_193490 | JGI IMG/M metagenome (GOLD analysis project Ga0247608, IMG submission 193490) | Sheep rumen microbial communities from Palmerston North, Manawatu-Wanganui, New Zealand - 1766 DNA GHGlow gp2 | ecosystem: Host-associated > Mammals > Digestive system > Stomach > Rumen ...
GGGTAATAGTAAAAAAGAACGTCCCTCGTACCACTCTTCCCCATGTGCATATTGTACCAAAAAGCAGGGTCACAGGCGTACCAGATTTATTGTGCAATGTGCACATAAAAATTACTCAAATATGAACGATTTAATAAATATAAATTCAAACAATATCAATCAATACACTCGTACCATTTAATAAATATATATATAGCTTGAAACAAAAATAAAAGAATATAATCATAAAGATTTTAATATATTTTAATGGTACATATAAATAACGATTTTATAAAAATAATGTTTGACTTTTATATATTTATTATGGTATAATGGTATTGTAAAGATAAAGCAATATCAAAAGGAGGTAAAAAAGAGATGAAACAAAACCGTGTATCTTATGTTGTAATGCCGTTCAGCGGTGATGCAATTCGTGACCTACAGTTGACAAGGACGTTTAAACGAATTGACGCTGCTAAGCGTTACGGACTTAAAATGGTTAATGAATATAATCATTGCGAATTAACTACTTGTATAAACGGCGAACCAGTAAAAACAGATAACTATTAAAAGGAGATTTTAACATGAGTAGGACAGTACAGACAAAACACACAACATTGAATTTTAAAATGATATGCGACCACGATATTTATGGTGGCAAGTATGTATTATATAGCTATGATACAAAAATTTGCACAATATATCCGCATTTAAAGCGTATTGTCGTTACAACCTATTATCAGTGTAGCGCAACAACTAAACGCCATTTGAGGTGGTTTTTTGAAACGCTATCACTAAATATAGGTGTTGGGGATATTCGCACAGCATTAACTAATGGTACAACAATAAACGATTATAGTGTTACAATAGAATAAATACACCCGCCGCAACAGCGGCGGCAACAACCTCATGCAAAAAGCCTTTACGTGGCGGGGTTGATCAGTAGGAATAACCGAAACTAATTTTTGCATAGCACATTGAAAACAAAATATATTGAAAGGTGGTTTTTGTATGAAGTACAAGACAACAAAAAAAGCAGTTATGGCGGGTTACGGCACTATCTATGCAATAGGTTATTGCAATTTACAACATTTGCTATATTTTAGCAATCCCGTTGCATACACGGTCAATCAATATGGGTGGGCGTGTGATATTTACGATATGGGCGGCGGTGTAGCAATAACCACAGGTTATGCGCCTATAGGTGTGAATATTGAATATGACCTTATTTATTCGTTTGACTGTCAAGCGGCGGACATAATATACGATTATACCATACCTTATGACGAAAAGCCCTTTAAAATAAAACGCTTATTAAGACGTTTTTGTCATTAGCGCCAACACATTTGAAAGGTGGTGTTAACAATGACTAATGCAGAAAAAAACGGCGTTTTAATTCTCCCATGTATTGCTTATTATAGCGGTTTCGGTGGTATAGAGATAAAATCTATAGTATATCGCAATGAGTATTATGTCACATTTGTTGCAGGTGCATGGTGTAGCAATAAAACCGTGCACCATACCCGTATATATCACACTTTAAAAGGCAATGCTTATTTTCTTTATAAGGGTATAAGAATACCATTAAATGACTGTGTGAGGTGTGATATACCATGAGAGAGTCAATGGTACAACTAATAATTTTAGCGGTTATGTGTGGTATTTTCGGCGGTTTATACGCTGCCGAAAGCGCCGCTAATATACAACTGAAAGAACATATAAAGCAACTTGAACAGGCACTACAAGAAATATTAGAGGTGTGTAAAAAATGACAGATCCCATCACGGTTATAATAGTCTTATCAATTTTTATCGCCCTTTTAGGTCTTATCGGTCTTGCACTTGTTCATGTTATAATTGAACAGGACAGACTTATAAAAGAGTTAAAAGACGATATTCACTTTTTAACCTATCACTAATCGAAAGCGGCAACAATGCCGCTTTTTGATACCTCAACGATTTAAAAAATATAAACTCAATAAAATTATAGTGAAGTAAAATGCACACTCAAAAGGTACGTCCACCGTCCCACCGCCCACCGTCAAAATGCACAATTAAATTCTCAAATATGCACTCAAATTTTTTCCACCCGTCGGTTAGTCACCCCTAACCGATTTTTCGACTTCAACGAATTATGACCGTTCTCCATGACCCCTACTGTACCAGCTTTTTTCAAAAATTCTTTCACACAAAAATTTTCACATAAAAATAAAAATATCTCAAAACATTTTGCACCTAAAATAAAATATTCAGAATTTCCAAAAATAATCTCAATTCAAAAAGCATTTCAACATTTCAAACAAAACCACAAATAAAAATTCCAACAAATCCAAAAATACCACACCCACCTTTTGATTTTCAAAGTAACTCTATGCAACAAAAGAGAGGTGCAAAATAGCACCCCTCGAAAATTGTTTAGTCGCCAACATTGGTATTGTTCCAATGGTGTCTTATTTCAGTAAGGCTTGTTCCCGTTGCAAACCTGCACCCAGCTACAAGTGCGTTGATAGTTGTTTGTCCTGTCGGAACTGTCATGCTTTCAGTGTCAAAATAACAGCTGAAAATCTTAATAGGTTTGTCAGGGTTTGTTGTGGGTTCAAGGTATAATCCGTGCGAACAATAGCAGTTCTCCATAGTGAAAATGGCAAGAGGGTCACCCTGCACACAATAAACGTCAACATTTTCAAACGTACAATTTTTAAATGTTGCGTACGCATTATCTGTAACCATAACTTTATTATTAACATAAGAGGGAGCAACAAAACGACAATTTTCAAATTCCGCGCGTCCACCATTTATTGTTATAATAGCGTTTCCGTTTGTAATGTTAAAGGTGCAGTTTATAAACCTAACTACGTTTTCATAATCGTAGCCGTTCATATCGTTTCCAATATCCGTATTTGCCGCAATGCCAATAGTTTTATTAGCAATATCAAATACAAACTTTGTTACACTACCGTTGTTAGATAAAATATCATTTCCAAAGCTGTCCCATTCGTTGATACTGTTGCCATGAATATTAAGTGTTGCACTACGGTCAAACCAACTTGTTTCAAGTTCACTTTCAAACTTTAAAGCTTTTATATTGCTGTAGGTGGGAGCATATATTGCGGTTTCAAAGGTACTTTGTAATATCACATCATGAGTGTCTCCCGCATAAATCTTAATATCTGTATCTCCGCCGATAGTAACATCATTATCAGCCGCCTGCAACATAACACTATCTGTTACAAACTTAACAGCACCGTCCTCTGCATGAATTTCAACATCGTCAACCTCATGGGTTATGCCTAAGTCAATATATGTGTTAGAATTGCTACTTATTAATTTAACGCCGTCAGTACCTGCGTGAATACGATTATCACTTTGATGTTTGAGCAATATATCTTCACCAGCATTTATAACAATATTATCACTGTCAGTAAAACCAACACTTAAATATGTTTGCGAACTGTCACTTTTAATATTCACACCGTCGCCGTCAATCGTAATTTCAGAATTGCCAAGGTTCGTTTGCATTTTTGTTACATCACGTATTAATGTAAAATTAACAGACTGTGTATTCCCTGCATTAGGAATATATCCCTGCAACTGCTGATTAACCCAACTTTGTGAAGCACTACCGCTCGTTGCATTTTCAACATCTTCAATGGTAGCAATCTCACGTTTTACAGTCAAACTCGTACCACTTTTAAAATAAAATGCCTGTCCTGTTGAAGCAGGCGACAGATTAATTGAACCTGCGCCAAACGGGGATAAATTATCGCCTACAACAATATGTGCCGAACTTAAATTGCCCGCAAATATCTGCACTCTGTCACTTTCCACACTCAATCTCGTATTAGAATTATCTCTAATAAGGAACATAGGTGTTGTAAACTGTACACCCGTAAGAGTAGCCGTAAAATTCATACTCTGTCTACTCAAACCAAAGCTACCATTAACAGTATTTCCCGCATTAGGAATATATCCGTCAAAATCTGCTTTAACAGCAATCTCTCTGCCGTCAACTGTTAGCAGATTATTAGGGTTGAGATAATACGCTTTACCAGTGTTATTGTTAGTAGTGATTTTAGTGTTACCACTACAAACAGTAGTATAACCATTTTCAATATCAACTGCTGGTGCTGATGGTGTTAAATTACTTGCCGCATATATGTACGGCGCACCACTGGGCGGCGAAAACGTAAATCCATTACTCTGTGCATACCAAGCCCCACTTGCACCAATAAACCTAAAGTCGCTACGTGTCAAGTCAAGTGTCATATTACTAAGCGAATTACCACCGTTAGGAATATAACTTGCTCTTATAGCACTTTCCGCACCCTCGGCACGACTTCTTTCCGTGCTGATTTTACCGTCAAGGCTCTGCTCTTCCGTTGTCGCTCTTGTAACCTCATCGGCAAGGTCACTCGCTACACTATCTATGCTATCCTGCAAATTTTCATCAGCCTGCTGTCTATCGACAATTTCCTCTGATAAATCCCTTGCAACATCAGCAATATCAGCACTTATCTCATTTTCCCTCGCTGTCGCTCTCGTAATCTCTGCATTAAGGTCAGTCCTTATTGCACCCTCTGCATTAGTCGCTCTTGTCGTTTCCGTCTGAATAGCAGTCTGCAAATTTCCCTCTACCTGTTCGGCTCTATCCGTTTCATCTTCAATAGCCTGTTCAAGTTCGCTCTCTTTCGCTGCCGCTCTTTCATACTCTGCAACTAATCTCTGTGATAACGCATTTTCAGCCGCTGTCGCTCTATCTGTTTCAGCCTGTTCAGCCGCCGTTGCTCTTGTCGTTTCAGCTTCAATCTTTGTGTCAAGTGCCTGCTCTGCTGCTGTTGCTCTTGCAACTTCCGCACGGATAGCCGCCCAAAGATCGTCAAGTAATGCCGCAACATATTCTTTGACATCCTCGAATTTCTCTTCCCACCAGTTACCGAAAATAGAGTTCCACTCGCCCCATGTATCGCTGTTATTCTCACGGAAATATATGTCTTTACCAGTTATAAATAACTGATAATTGCCTTTTGTGGAGTACTCTTTGTTATCGTCTGTAACTTCGAGCCACTCATTACCAACACGCTTAACCACAAAATTGGAGAGGTTAAACAGTACCGCTTCATGGTTATATGGTTTTGCGCTTTCGGGTAAGTTTGCGGGAACATTCTGTGTGCTGCCCTCAACAAACTGCATACGATATACAGTGTTCATCTGTGCGTTATCAGCGTCAGGAAGAATTTCAAGGTAGTTGTCATTTGTGATAGCTGCTTCAAAATTGATTATGCCTTTACTCTGATAAAATGCAAAATAATCATTGACAAAACCTTGCAACTCACAAAACGCCTGTGCAAGTTCTTCAACATTTATCATCATCATTTTTTCATCGTTTAGCATATTGTTGAGGTAGTCCGCAACTTTCGCCAGTACCTCATAATAACTTAAACTATCATCATAAGCAAGTGGGATAACCTTGTTACACCAAAAATTAAAATGGTGTGGTATATGTGGGTGCAACATCATAGGTCTAAACCTCGCACTATGGTTTCTCGGCGCTTCATGCCTATGTGGGAACGGGTGTGGGTGTCCGTCATAAGGTGGTATCGGCGCAAACGGCGGTGGTGTAATGTGGTGGTGTATATCTTTACTCATTAAAAATCACTCCTTTACTGTTTCACGTGAAACATTAAACAAATAGTCCAAAAAATAAATCTGATAATTCGTCAATTATCATCTTATCTATATTTAAAAATGTTGTCCTAAATTCAAGCAACATTTTAGAGTAAGTTAAATCGCTGATTTTCCCTGCTGTTCTGTTCACATATTCGTCCATGTTGCGAACAGTATGCTTCATATCATCTTTGACATTTTCAAGGAATTTTCTGTTGTTTGCTGTGTCCTTATTCGCAACATACACATTACCTATCTGTTTATCACGAGTGTAGTCTGTTACATCGTCAACATTACCCGTAAAGTCTGTGGTTGTGTCATCGTCCGTATGGTCTGTCTGTTCATCTGTTTCGTTTCGTTCTGTGTCCTGTTCACTATGCACAACATCTTTGCTAACCTTATCCGTATTGACAGTATTGTGTTCCGTCTGTTTAGTATTCTCTGTCTGGTCTTTTTCAAAGTCCTTTGTTCCTGTCTTATCGTCAACAAAGTCGGTTGTAGTCGTTTCATCAATGTCATAATGCGTGTGGTGCGTTTCGTCAATATCATGCGTTACAGTGTCAAGCCCGTCTTTTTTCTTTGTTTCATTGCCTGTGTCCTTTGTCACAGTATGATCGTCTGTAATTTGCTGATAGTTCCTTGTATGGTATACATCATCGTCTGTTGTTTCATCAAAGTCCTTGTACCCATTTGCTGTTGCGTGTGTTTCCCTGTCACTCATACCCTCGGTATGTTCAGCCGTTTCAATATCACGTCCATTAGTCAACCAACCGACAAACATTTTGGTTTTTAAACCTTGTCTTTCACCTGTTGTCGGATCAACACCTATTTCCTGTCCGTTACCACCGTCAACATAGTTTAAGTTGCCCTGTGGAGTATCAGAATAAAGGTCAAGACTTTCGCCTTTTTTATCCTCTTCCGTTTTAAGATGTTCTGTTCCGTCATTCTTATCAAAAGTTGATGTATATTCAGACTTTTGGATATTCCTGTTATCAGCACCAGTACCAAGATCATCAAAGGTTTTATTTTCCTGCTTGTCATTTGTGAGGTCAGGTGTACGTACCTCTTTTTCGTCAATAACAGTTGTATCAACGTCCTGCCCTTTGTCGGTCAAGTGCGTATCGTTGTTACCGACTTTATGTGCAACAGTGTTGCTCTCTTCATGCTCGACAGTGTCAGTATGCTCTTTATCATGTAAAGTAACATCTTTGTTGAGTTCCTTATCCTCAACACTCTTGACATTTTCTGTATAATCGTCTGTTGTATCGGTTGTAACCTCTGTAACCTCATTTTCTGTCTTAACACTATGGTAGTCAATATCTTCGACTTTATCCGTGTGGGTAACAGTCTTTTCATTTTCTGTTGTGTTATCAACAATTTTTTCGTCTGTGTTGAGTGTGTAGTCGCTGTCAATCTCTTCTGCAAAATCGGTGTTGTTTTCAGTATCAACATTACGCAATCTTGCCTTGCGTTCATTTGCTCGACCCTTATGTGTCGTTGTGTAGTCCACATCAAAGAACGGATTGAATTTGAGTAACTCACTTTCATATAACTGGTTATAGTAAGGCATAATCTCATTAAGTCTTGACATCAACCTAAGTTTCCACAGACCGACAGTTTCTTCGCATATCTCACGGGTGTAGTAGTGCATAAGGATTTTTGTTTCAAGCACACGTCTGTAACTTTCGTCAAAAATGGGGTATGTAAAATCAAAAATTTTGGGACAAGCTTCAAAAACTACATCGGGTATATCTGCATATCCGCTGCGTTTCTTTGTGCTATACATTTCACATATCGTCCGCACCTGTGTTGTGTAACTCGACATTATCATCACTTCCCTCTATATAGTCCTCGGGTAAGTCTATATCCTCATCATTAAATGATACAGATATATTTGTACCGAACATCTTGTTTATTTTCTCACACGCAAGTTCACGCTGTTGTAAACGTATTTGACGATTAAGGAAAACACCACCCTGTGTTCTTTCCACCTCATCGGAAATAAGTCTTTCCTTTTTCTCAACAGATACATTGGCAATTCCTAAAAAGGTCAATGCTTCATTCCAGTAGTCCATTTTTAAGTTCCAAAGTCTATCACCCATATAAGGTGCGTCTGTCCGAACAGCGCTTATCTCGCTATCCTTTACAGTTTTATCTGCAAAGATATAGGGAACATTTTCTTCATACTTTCGATACAAGTTTCTAAGTGTCATAAGTTGGTTTTCATTACACACTATCAAAACAGGGGTCTTTTGTGCATTTGCGTTTACTAAGATTGTCTGGTCTAAGTCATACAGTATATTCGCATAGTGTACAAGATTGATATTACCCTCGATACGCAAATTGTTGTTGTAAACAGGAACGCAATCTTTATACGTCCTATGTGTTGTGTAGCCGTTATAGCCGTATATCTCAAACTCTGTCGGGTTGCCGTACACATCAAAATTGCCTGCGCCCGTATTAAAGCGCAAGTTCATCAATTCGCCTGTGACCTCTTCACGGAAAAACACGGCTCGACCTGTTTCAAGCAAGGATAATTCAAGATAACGTGGATCGCACGTTTCGGGTAAGTTTTCCCATTTGAAACATGACAGGGATAACTCGACAAGTCTTAAAAAATAGTCATGTGCACATATTTTATTATTTATGATTGTTCTATCCCCAAGGGATTTTCTATTGAAAAAAGGCATTTTACCACCTCTCTTTACTGCGGTACATTAGCCGCTTTTAAACTGTCATAACGTCCTACCTCATTGGGGTTTTTCCAAAAGGTTATTCCGTTTTGATATATAGATATTATTTTCTTCATATAGTATTGAGGTACACTTGTTCCCTTGCCCTCACTCATAAACAACTCCCAATGAAATGACATTTCCCTGCACTTTATGTAGTTAAAGTGAGGTCTGCAAGTACTGTAATTACGTATGTTAGGTACTTTTACCTTATTTACACTATATCCGTACATGGTAAAGTAGTCGTCAACTACTCTTGCACCCTCTGCACATATTTGTACAGTCTTAAAATAAAAATTCATTGTGCCATCTGAAATGTCAGAATAAACACCTTGTGGAATTTTTATTGTTGCGGGCGTGTGAGCAGCTGAATAAAAGTCAGCGCCTGCACTTGCCAAAGTGGTAATACCTGCACTACCAACATTTGGGTTTCCTTGTGCTACACCATAGACCAGTTCGCCCGTACCAATAGCCAATTTGCCTAATTCAGTCCATGAATTAGTACCCCACCATGCAGCAAAATTATCACTGCTTGTTTGCATTTGTGGAAAGTTAGTCATTACAATACACTTGTTATAATCGGTTGTAATTGGTACGGATTTACTATCATAATTTAGTGGTGTGCATTTGATTGTAGGTATACCTGCTACACATGGGTCAAGTTTAAATGTTGGTTCATTAGTATCGAATAACTCAAACTTAAATATTCCCTCTGTGGTATTGCTGTCAACATCAATATAAGAAAAAGGAAACGCAAATAAACGTTTATTAACTGGTACATACCCGTCAATATCTGTGGGTGTTTTCATTCTATGAATAAATGTTGTTGTGGTACTTCCACTTGAAAACGCTGTCGGAAAGAAAAACATTGCATAAATACCGTCTAATGCGTTTAGTTGTGCAAGGTTTTGTAGCGCTGTTTCCAAAGTGCTTATATCTGCGGGAAAGTCATACCGTGATAGCATACCACCAACAGGAATATTATCATATATACTTATAACAGGTTTTGTTACATCTCCCTCGGGGTCATAAGTTGTTCCCATTATGATAGACCAGTTATTAAAATATTCGCTTTTTTCAATGTTGGTATTCACAAAAGGAAATTGGGGCAACGGTTCAGGTTGTAAGTGTTCATATAGTTCATCGGTCAAGGTGTGTTCTCGTACAACAAAGCACTCCCTCAACTCATAATTCCACATAAAGGTTTGCATGACATCAATCTCAAACTGTAACTCTGTACAATAGTCATTTACATATATGACCTCATGTACAAAAGCAAAAAACCACATCTGCCCAAAATCTCTGTTTTGATATGCCATGTAGTTACAGTCATAGAAATTGCAAGCGTTACCTTGTATGCGTACATACTGCCGTTCGTTCCTTGTGAAACTGTTTCCGACAAGTCTAACCTTGTCTATAGTATTTGCACGGGGTGTGAGTAAATCCTCATACCCCGTACTTTCTTCATTACACCCAAAGTAAGCAAGCTGTTGCTCTCTTGTTTCAAAGTGCAATGTGTTTTGATAAGTTTCATCCAGTGGAACAAAGCGGTAAACATTTATTTGACCTTTTGGGATAAAGGGGATAAATGTTGCCATGTAACCACCTCTTTAAATTACGATATTTCTGATAATGTCAAAAGCGTCTGTCATGTCAGAAATTGCACTGGATATTTGTGTTTTCTGTTCGGGAGATAAGTTTTCATCATCAAAACGAACACTGCTGTCATAGCTGTCGTTGTCTGATACACTTAATCTTATATTTCTTGTTGCCATATTATCACGCTCCTATTAGGGTGCTACACCGATTGTTGGTGTATTGACTTTGCCGTTGGTAAATGTTATTTGAATATCAACATCGTCACCCGTTTCAGCATTACCAAATGAGGTTAATGTTATAACATTATTTTCAAATGTAAGTTCAATATCGCCAACACCCTCAACATTTGCAATCTGTGTGCCACCGATAGTAGTTGTGTCGGGTACAATAGCAATACCATAAGGAACATTTAATGCAAGTGTGGTTGTAGCAGCTATCGGCTGTCCTGTTGTAAAGTCAACCAGTGTAACATCAGGTGTTACCTCTGCGTTATAGATTGACTGGTCTACAATAGCAACACTCGTATGGAACGGCGAAACGCTGAACAGTTTCCAACTATGTAAATCATAGTTCCAGTATCTACCCTGCACGTTGCGAATATCGCCCATTTCAATTTCCTTGTCGAAAATCATAAAATAGTTTTCATCAACAACAACAGCATAAACCTTGTCAAGCAGTGCATTTTCGGCAGGAGATATACCCTTATATGTTTTGTCATACTGGAATATCAGTCCAAGTCTTTCCAGTTCATCGGGGTCGAAGCTGAAACTCGGTGTAAGTATTCTCTTTGTCATAAAGTCTGCATAGTTGAGGTTAAATGCACTTGCAAGCGCATATACATCAACGTGACTTTCAAACTTTGCTGAAATGATAAGCTGCTGTTCGGAAATTTCCGACTTGTTAAGAACGTGTGCTACATTGTACATTCTTGACGGGAACACCAGTTTGTTGTTAAGTGTTCTGATAGCAGCAAGTGTAGCCTTTGCGTTATCGCCCGTTTCTGCGCCGACTGTGGATAAATATGTAAAGTGATTATCCAGTATACGTCTTGCAAGCAGATAACGCATTGTCAGAAATTCATCATAATAGAGTGCTGTGTACATACTCTGTATGATTTTATTCGCAAGGTCTGTAACGCCGCTATATGCAAGGAACGATTTTTCAAGGTCTGCACGCTGAATAGTTCTCTTATAAAATTTTTGCCAGTTCATAACATGGAACGCTGAACGCACATCGGGAATTTCTCTCTTGAAAACTTCTTCCTCTGCTACCTCTGCACTGTACTCATGTGGTGTTGCAATGTCAACCCATACCTCTTCCACACTTTCGCCAAGACCAAGATAACCCTTTTTAAACCTGCGCCAAGGGTTCTCAAAGTTCATTGATTTAATAACGACAAAAGCTATGCGGTTGACAAGTGCCGACAGAAACTCATTCTGTAACTCAGGGTAGTCCATAATGACTGTACCAATTTCTCTGATACTGTCAGCGTTAGGCTGCGCAAAGGGCACATAATTTGAATAGTTAATGCTTGCATGGTTTCTGATTGTGTTTAGTACCACATCAGACGTGTTTGTTAAAGTAATTCTACGTGGAATTGTAGGCATTAAAAATCACTCCTTTAATCTGTAATTTCAGTAAAAAGATTGTCAAACTCTAAGTTTGACTGTTCGGGTTCTTTTCCGTATTGGTTATTTTGTTCGGGTGTTGGTAGTGGTTGCGTGGGTGTAGTGAAAAAAGCTTCTTTGTACTTGTTTCTCCACTCATTTTCCGTGTCTGTCTTTGCCTGTTCAAGTTCCTTTACCTTGTTGTTTAGTTCTTCAATTTCCTTGCTGTGGTCTACGGGTGTTTCAATATCCTTTAAATACTGTAAAACACCTAAGACTGTATCGTCATTTCTTTCGCCGATTATCTCTTTGATTGCGTTCATAAATTCTTCTTTTGTCATAATTCATTCTCCTATAAAGTGTTAGCCATGTTGATAATTAAGTCGGGTAAGTATTTCACAACTTTTGCTGCATTATACCAGTAATCGGGTGTAGCAATAGCACCCTTTTCAACCAGTATTTTCATTGCGCTTTCAAAGTCAGTTATTCGTCCTTTGTTGCTGAAAATTGTTTCATCGTATAAAAGTGATATATCACATCTTCCTGTTATGCCGTTTACCACACCCATTGACGTAAATTGCCATAAGGATATAGCACCCTTGACAACAGGCTTGGTCTGTGGGTTGCCTGTGTTGCTACCATATTTAGCAATCCATAATGGTACATCTCCTATACCTATCGGGAACGCTTTATTATAGTACGCTTCACTCATGTAAAGTCCTGCGGTGTAACCATAGTCCTTGACGTTCTTTGCAAAAGTATCAAATAAACGAGGTGCAAGGTCAACTTGATACATTTCTTCAATGTCATACCACACAACTTTTGATAAACGTGGATAGTCTTTGTATGGTTCGATAAGTCTGATAAGGTGGTTTGCTTCACTTGCCGCCTGTGTGGACGATTTAGCATAAGAATAGATATAAATACCGATATTCATTCCTGCGGAAATAGCCGCTTCTATGTACTCTCTATACTTGCTGTCGTCCTGCTTGCTATAGTTATCGCCGTAACCACACCTTATTATAACAGTATCGACCACTTTGGATAGTGCATTAAAATCAATGTTGCCGTTGTGATATGATATATCAATTACTCTTTTTTCTGCCATTTCTCAACCGTCCTTTCAAGTCTGTCGATTGCCTTTGTGTTGTTGTCGATTGCTTTTGAGAAATTTGCCGATAATGTTTCCATTTCTTCTTTATGTTGCTTTTGCATAATTGATTGATTATACATAAGATAAAAGCATAAAGCAACAGGAAAACCAACATTAGAAATAAAGTCGGCAATGTTCATCTCACCACCCCTTTATTGTTTCACGTGAAACATAGTTAAGTAATATTGTTACCTAACTATATTATAGCATGAAACCCGCTGATTGTCAATATTTGCTTGACAAAATATCAAAATTTTGTTATAATAAAAAGAAAAAGGGTGCTATGAAACATGAACGAAAAACCAACATTTTATGACGGAACAAAACTCCTATCAATGAGAGATTTAAATAATGATCGTCCCGAAATTTATATGTGTACTTCTAACCGCTCTGCGGGCAAAACAACATGGTTTAACAGATACTTTGTTAAAAAGTTTCTTGAAACACATGAAAAGTTTATGCTGTTCTATCGGTTTAAGTATGAAATAAGTGACTGCGCTGATAAGTTCTTTAAAGATATTCACGGGCTTTTCTTTCCCGACTGTGATATGTACAGTAAACCTCGGAACGGTGTATACCATGAATTGTTTTTAAATGACTTTCCGTGCGGTTATGCTGTTAGTTTAAATTCAGCAGACCAGTTAAAAAAGTATAGCCATTTATTTAGTGATACACAAAGAATACTGTTCGATGAATTTCAATCCGAAAACAATTCATACGTTTCTGATGAAATTAAAAAGTTCATCTCGATACATACCTCTGTTGCCCGTGGTAATGGGTCACAAAGCAGATATTTACCTGTTTATATGTTATCGAATAATGTGTCGGTTCTAAATCCTTATTTTGCGGAGTTGGGTGTGTCAGCAAGATTGACAAGTGAAACTAACTTCCTGCGGGGTAATGGTTGGGTGCTTGAACAGGGCTTTAATGAGGGTGCAAGCAAGGCACAATTAGAGAGTAAATTCATGCAAGCATTTTCACAAAATGATTATATTGGATATTTGACAAGTAAAGATTATTTATATAATGATAAAGCATTTATCGAAAAAATGACTGGTGTGTCAAGGTACTTATGCACATTCAGACACCAAGGAAAACTATATTCGATAAGGGAGTTTCCTAATGATAAAGTGCTTTATGTTGACAATTCGATTGATGAAACATTCAAGCTGAAAATAGCTGTTGACGTTGAAGATATGCTGCCCGAGTACCAACTGCGTATGCCTAATGATATTTTCATTCAAGCGTTTAGGCGGTACTTCAACAGTGGGTGTTTCAGATTTAAAAACATGGAGTGTAAGGCTTCATTGATATGTTTACTTAAATATTAAGTTATCATCATGGTTGTTTACATTTGAGAGTGTGAGGGTGGTACAGAGTGAAATCTGCCTTGTGCTCAATCGGAAACCAACCGCCTATGTAAATGCTATGTCAATGATAAAGAAAAGGATAGGGTTTTCCCTATCCTTTTTGTTTTAACATAGTGTACAGTGGTCTTTTATAAATTGGTTTGCTAAATCAACAGCTGTGTCGTTAAATTGACTTAATCTCGGTGGTACATACACAAACGTCATTCTGTCGTCAGCTATACCATGTATTATCAATGTCATAGCTTTTTGTGCGTGTTCCTCACTATCATAAACTCCTAACCGTATTTGTGTTAAGCCTTTTCCTGTCAATGTAATATTTGCCATTAAAACATAATAATCATCTCCCATTACTATATTCATAGCTTCAATTCTTGTTGACGGTATAGCTGTATTTTGATTTTGTGTTATTATATATTTCATATTATTCCCCTTTTCCTTTTAGTGCATTTCAAAAGTAGTTGTTACAAGTAGTGTGCCACCCTCAACCTGTTTTGCTAACAGCTTCGAGGGGATTTTTAGTCCAACTGTAAAATCCTGCATTGTTCTGTGTGTTTTCAGAAATTCCTGTTCCTCATCTGTCATATTGTCTATTTCTTCAATACCTTGTAATGATAGATTAAACAGTTCTTTACATCGTTTTCCCATGCCTGCACACTTTATTTCATAGTATGGATTTTCAATGGGTATTTGATTTTCATGTGTGATATGTTCGATATAGGTTTTCTGCCGTGTGAAAATTGCCTTATCCCAACAGCTTTCAAGTTTCCATTTAAGAAAAGCGTTATCGTCCACTTCAATTCCCTTTATCTGTTCGGGTGGTAAGTCACAGTGTATGCTGTCGGTATCTGCGTATATAAAACCTGCTTTATCTACACCATGATAGTTTGCTTGCGCTGCTCGGATTGTAAAATTGCGGGCATAACTTGTAACAGCTGCACCACACGCAACAGATATTAGTTTCTTTTCATGCGCTTCTTGCGTGTAAAATGACAAAGCGTTATTGTCGTTGAGATAAGCGACTTTGAAACTGCTATCATCATTTGAAGCAAGCTTGCCATATAAATTATTTAAGAATAATTTCGCAATCGTGCGCATACCGTCTTTTGAGTTTTCCTTGACTTTTCGCCACTCATCAATATAATCATCAAATAAACCAACCATAACTGGGAAAGAACAGCCGCCTATTACTTTGCAATTTATTAAATCATAGTGTTCTTTGATAAGCGCATAGTCAGTCATTGACAGGACAAGGCGTACAGATGAAATCTGTTTTTCATCATTCCAGTCAAGATAGTATCGGCTATATTTACCTGTCTTTTTGTTGTAAATTCGACTGGTTGTCAACCACTCTGTTGGTTTGTAAAGTGGGTTTTTCTTTATCTGTATACAAGGGAGATAACCCTCTTTGAGTTCAAACTCTGTTTCAATTTCAACAAAGTAATACCACCCGTTATCAATGACATTCTGAGGTATATCTCCAACAAAGAATTTGGGCTTACTAACAGGGTAAGGGTTGCCACTTTCGCCACTCATAACAGACGGGTAAAGGCTGTTTACGTCTGCGGTTGTGCCATTGTGATATATTCTGCCCTCTTTACCTTTGACAAGATAGCACCAACCGCCTTTATAGCTTTTGCGAATAAAATCATCTGCGGTCAAGGTGTGTTCATCACGCAACTCAACAGGTATTTCAATTTGGTCTAATGGCGGAAAATACTCTTTGAAGAAACTTTCGCTTATCTTCGATTTAAAGTCCTTTAAACAGCATGATCCGATTGTTATTCCGTTGTGACCTTGTGCGAAAAAGGTGGATAATGCTTCACTCATTACAAGTACGTCATTTTTAATGTATGCGAGTTCGTCCTCTGTGATTATGCCGTTTGCGTGTCTTTCGCCTACATAGTCCATTTCCAACTTTTGGTGCTGTGTTTTAAATGCTTTACCTATTTTGGCTACGGATAAGGGCAAAAGTTTTAGACTGTCATATATGTGTATAATTTTATCCTTTGCCTTTAGAGTTATTACGTACCACTCGCCCATAGTTGAAATGGTGTACTTGTATGAAAAGTTCTTCATATCCTTTTCGGGTATAGGGAAATATTCTTCTCCGATAATGTCAAACGCCTGTTCCCACTCGGGGTTGTTTAAAAGGTAGTTGAGGATAAATGATCCATCAAAGGATAAGTTATGAAACCATATATTTTTGTGGTACGGCATAGCAATTATGTTGTAAATAAAATCTTCAATGCTCTTCCACACTATGACGTGTTCAGGGTTTGTGTTGCCTATCTCGCATAAAGCGGCAGACCATACCTCTGTGTGAGTCTGTGTATTTGTGTTTTCGTTTACTGTTGTTTCAAAGTCTGCTACATAGTTTACTGTCTTTTTCATTGTGTCATCTCCTGTTCCATACATTGTTGTAAAGTCCATTGTTATTATCTCTTTTGCTTGACCTATAGCCGATACCTTTGCGCCAGTTTACCAGCTCCATGTTTATGGTATCTGTTTGTTCATAACGCTCTATTTCTGTGTCAAGACTGTCCGCTACCTCGTCATAGCCCTCACGGCGCATAAGGTTTGATAATTTGCGTAAATAATCAAAGGCTCTTCCTAAACCATAATACATATATTGGTCTATATCTCCAATTTCTGTCTGTATTTGACTAAGTAACATTGCAAAAGTTTCGGGGTCTAAATCGCCTAACATTGTATCAACAATATCGTCAAGTGTGTTGACAAGTGAGGGCGCTTCGGTTGAGTAGTTACCATACATATCTTTGAAATTTTCTATTGCTTCGTCATATATTGAGGGTAGTTCTTCTAAATCGTCAAAATCAACTTCATCTGTTGTTTCAGTTACATCTGTCGGCTGCGGTGTTTTCTCTGTGTCCTCTGCCGTTTCTTCAATCTCACGTTGCGGAGATTTTTCGGTTTTGTTCTTTTTAGGCGGTGTTTTTACAGATCCGTTTTCTAAATCGTTGAGGTATTCTTTTAAAGCTTCGGGGTCGAGTGGTAAACCTGTTTTTCGATAATCTCCCTCTGGTAAATAACGCTTGTATTGATTTAAAAAGGTTTGTACAGTAATTCCGTATTGTTCAGCGTATAAGACGGCTATATCATGCAACTTTTTTGTATCACGTCTGAATTGTGACTTTGATTTAGGTGGTTTAACCTGTGGTGTTGATACTGATACCTGCGGTAAACGTCTAACTGTCTGTGGTGTACGTATTCTTGTGGGTATTCTAACACCTCGCATTGTACGTAAACCACTTAGCCTTGCTTCTGTTACCTTTTTGGGTTTTGGTGGGAGAATAACCTCGACTTTGTGTCTTTTCTGATATCGGAGTAGTCGGTCAATTTCTGCGTTCCATGCTTTTTGTCCTGCGGTACGTGGTTTTGTGAATTTACTGTTGATTGGCAATTAAATCCACCTCGTTTCTTTTAGTTTGTTTCACGTGAAACATTAAATTTAAAAGGGCAAGGTCATTAGCCCCTACCCTTTGAAACCTGTGCAACTATATTTAGTTTATACTGAAAAAATAATTTCTTATAAGTGGTGTTAATAAATGGTTTTAAGTGTTACCTCAAAGGCTCAAGCGAGGTTACACTTAATAAAGTCGCCGTCAAAGTTGTTGCTCTTTACCTTGTAAAATTCGAGGGTAAAGCCGCCGCTAAGTTCGTCAGCAGCTTCGAGTTCCTTGTATATCTCCATTGCGGAAATATACGCTGTTTCGCTACCTGTACGAAACTTCTTACCGTCTGTCGCTACAATGACGTAAACTTTGTAATCGGAGTTGCCCTTGCTCTGTTCGTTGTGGACTGTTACCTCGATAATGTTGTCTACGTCTATAACGATTTTGGGGTTTTCAGCGGTTATCATCTCGTTCAGCTTGTCTGCCGATGAAAAGTCTTTGACCGCTATGCGTTGTCTTGCTGTTAAGTCTTTCAAGCAGCTTGTTACGTCTGCTGTGTAGTTTCTTTCTGCCATGGTTTATGCCTCACTTTCTGTATCTGTTGGTTGTGTTGTTAAGTGTGCGTGTTCAAGGAAAAAGTCAAGGGGCATTGTGTATACACCCTCTTTTCTTTCTGTCTTGACAACTGTGATAAAAGTTAAATCTTTATCCAGTGCATCTTTGGCTGCCTTGTCTGTGTCTTTGTTTGTTGTCACTGTGACAGTCAAAACTTCGTCTGTTGCTGCTTTGTAGCATTTTACTGTTTTCTCGTAAAATGCTATAGTTCTTGTTACAGATGGTTTTCTCATTTTGAAAAATCCCCTTTCTTTGATAGATAATAGATGTTTTAGTATTTTCCCTTTAGGTACGGGAGAAACGAAAACCCGCACCCAATAAGGAGAAAATATCAATGTCAAGGTTGTTCCCTTAACTATATTTATTATACCATAGGTACGGTATAATGTCAATAGGAATTTTAAAAATTGAGATATTTATTCTCAAAAAAATCCTGCATAGAAGAATTGTATTCTTCTACAGTCATATTATAGTACGCTGCGGGAGAGGGTGCTTCATTACCCTGTCGATAACTGAAAGTGTCGTTACAAAGTTTTGTGTACATTTGAATTGCCACTTTGTTATAGTCTACGTTAGCAAGCATACACTTAATGACAAGTTTTTCGGGATTGTCGTCTGTTATGTCTGTGTAGTACTGGAAATATTCCTTTATGTTTTCCCTTATCTGATCCCCAAGTTCCCCAACAGAAAAGTATCTGTTGTATTCGTCATAAAAGGCACTATTCTGTTCAATTAAGGTCTGATACTTTTCGGGATTGAAAAGTATGTAGTCTGTGATAACCTCATTAGGAACATTGTGTCTAATGGGCTTGAACGGGATATTGGGTTTTGGTGGTTCGGGTTTTGGCTTGAATTTAAACATTAAATCAGTCCTTTCTCTTTGAGTTCTTCGCACTTATCCCATGCGAACATAAGCATTTCAAAGTCTGTGAAAATATGTACTGCTGTGAAAGCTGCTAATACCTGTTTATATTCGTTCCAGTCTGTTATTTCATTGAGTACCATTAAAGCGAGTTTTCTTTGTTCGTTGCGTTCCATGTTATTCTTCCTTTCCTGTTTCTGTTTCCTGTGTCTGTGGTGTACCGAAAGTCATTGATACTGTGTAGCCCTGTGGGAGTATGCCTACGAGTACTAAAAACTCGATTGCTGCAAATACGTCCGCGCGGGTGTGTGACTTGCTAAACTCTGTGAGAGCCTGCTGCAACATTTCATCAGGTGTTACCTGCTTTTGTTCTTCCATTGTTTCACTTCCTTTCAAATTTATTTGGTAATTATATTATAGCATAGGTGGTGCAATTTGTCAATAGGTTTGTGGTGCTTTTTAGAAAAAATTTTCAGTTTGGTAAGATTGTTACCTAACTGGTTCGGTAAGGATGTTACGTAACATTGTTACCTAACTGGTGCAAAATTACCACTTTAATTTTTTCAAGTGATACGATTTTATTTTTTTCAAATGGTACGTATACAAATTGCACAATGCACGGAAGAGGTACTTGTGCAAATGGTACGAGAGCCTGCACCTGTCGAGAGGTACGAGGGACGTTCTTTTTTACTATTACCC
>Ga0247608_10003124_pt1 | contig 19683 bp, 18 predicted proteins | sample 176DNAGHGlowgp2_FD_193490 | JGI IMG/M metagenome (GOLD analysis project Ga0247608, IMG submission 193490) | Sheep rumen microbial communities from Palmerston North, Manawatu-Wanganui, New Zealand - 1766 DNA GHGlow gp2 | ecosystem: Host-associated > Mammals > Digestive system > Stomach > Rumen ...
TCATTATATGCGATAAGACCTTCAGCAGACTTAATATTTTTGAGTAACCAGTCGTGCTTAATCATTATAGTCTTCTTAAGCTGCGATAAGGTTACATTATTGATATTGTTTGTTCTCTGAATGATTCTCTTGCTGAGCTGAGAAGCATATATTACAGCAATATACTCTTCGAATCTTACTCGCTTCGTAGATATATTCGTGTTGCTCTTTGCTCTCAGTTCCTTAAACTGATAAGAGATCCATCTAAGGAGAGCATATACATCAGCTTTATCTCTGTGAGGGAGATGAATCTTAGTATATGTGATAGAATCATAAAGATGCTCGAATGAATCCAATATCGCCCAACCCTTTTCAGGAGTTTCGCAACCATAGTCTTCACCGAGCTTTGCAAGCCAAAAGTTCTGATTGAAGATATCCCTGATAGTCATGTCCGGATCAGATTCTAATGTATCGATGATACAATAGATCATTGACTGCATAACTGGATTTTCTTCAAAGATTCTCTTGTCTATTGTGAAGAATACTCCTCTCTTCTCAAAGCAGTATACGTTTTCAGAAACATCTGGGAACTGAGAGATTGAGAGGAATCTTAAGTAGAGATACTGCATAGCTCCATAGAACCCAAACTTCGCTAAGAAGTACTTTGGAATCTGAGTTCTTGTCTGCGGAACTATTGTCGCATTCTCATATGAGAAACAAGCAACCTCTTCTCTCTTAATAGTCTTGAGCTTCACTTTATAGCGATAGTTGTTGAACGCTCTAAATGAAGTCTTGAATACAACGATAGAAGCCTTATTGCTGTTCTTAATATATGTAGAAGCATCTACAACCTGATGTGTTGCTAAATAGCATACACCATCTACATAGAAGAAATACTTGTCGACAATTCTAGGAATGTCTATATAGACAATTACTTCTTCTGACCCACCAATAGTTTCGAGATAATAGATTACCTCTAAGATAAACATATTAGTTTCTTTGAGATTAATGTAATCATACTGATTATACTTTAATCTTCTATTACCATACTCCTTTTCCTGAGCATGAAGTATGGCGTTGATGTCTTTCTCGTCTTCGATAATTCGGAAAGACTTTATCTTTATCTTGAAGTATGTATCACGCTCAAATGAACGTAATATATGCATAAGATAGATTACTGTCTGCATATCGGATCTCTCATAGAGAGCACTATTATAATCAGGTATTTGTGTCCTGATATAGTCGGCTATTACCTCCTGATATCTCATAATATCCCTCCTACAGTTCAATCACAATAGGTTTCGGAATTGGATTCGCTACATCGTCATCGGCATTTTCGATAATGATAGTAGCTTTGCCATCCATATTGTTCATGAACTCCATAAATTTGTCGATCGTTATCTTGTCTTTACCAAGTATTCTGATCGTGTTCGGATAGTTATCAAATCTATCCGCATAACGTCTGCATAAGATCTGCTTAGAATTAATAAACTGAAGTAACCCCTGTAACAGATTAGACTGCTCATTGGTTATCTCATAATAATCTAATTTGTCGTCTGCATCCGGTATCAGAGATTCTTTGGTTAACTCTGATAGCTTGTTTGTCTGTGCATACATATCAGCCATAGAAACCGCATTGTCGAAATCTATAACTCGATAGTTGCTGATATTCCATTTAGGATCTCCATCATCCACTGGAATGTATGCGAATGCTGGCATCAGATAAATACACTGCTCTGACGCAACATAAGCATCCGCCATATTAAATGAGATTGGATAAAATCTTTCTCCTATATATATGAAGCATCGCTTTGGCTCCAAAGGAGTATTCATCGCTTCTTCTAAGGATAAAAGATCATATTGCTTTCCTTCGACAATTATGATTTTCATTTTTTCACCTCATTAAAAAATAAGCCGTATGGAGAAACCCCATACGACTTATTTGCAACCAAGCGTATTTTATTCTATCAAACTTCTACTGACGCTACTTCGTCGTGATCCTTGTAGTACTCAGTAGCCTTCTGACCGAACTCAAATGTGAGCTCTACGCCATTCTTTCCCTTTACAGATGTAACTGTGCCGAGATCTATTGTCGGTTCATCTCCAAGAATAGCTTTATATTCTTCAGAGCAGATGTCTGTGTTTACAGTCTGAGCAAGCTTAAATGTGAATGGTTCTTCGCTTGCGTTAAGTTCCATATAGAACTTGAGACTAATGAGCGACTCAATGATCATTCTGTTGAGAAGCTCCGCACTCATAACGAACTCAAGCTTTGTGCTCTGGAAGATAAAGTGAGCCATGTCTGAGTCTGGTTCGATATACAGAGTGGTCACTTCAGTGTGAGGCTTGATATTCTTATCAGGAATCTTCTTGAGGTCAGCCTGATCGAAGTACACACCCGTTGTCCAATCATCGTCGAGTTCAATCCAGAATCCGCAGATGAAGTTACCTGCGAGATCGCAGAAGGAAAGAACTCGCCTTTCGTTAGCCTTCTTGATTTTACCGAGAGTGCTAGCGATAGCAAGAATAATGCTGCAGAAAAGCGGTTCGGCATAGTTGATGCTGTCAGCTGTGACAAGATTAAGTGTTGAATCATCACTGTTGCTTGTCTTATAAATTGTCTTGCCTTCCCAGAAGTTGTTGTTTAAACAAGCCTGGGTGATGATGTTAGGGAGTTCTGACTCCTTGATTGAATTGATTACTGTTGCCATTGTTTTATTTCCTCCTAATTAAATAATCTAGAGACATTGCTATCTCTGACAGTGCTATAATATATAATTACAATAAGGTTTCCTTGATTGTATTTTTATACATATAGCTTCGGATTCCCAAAGAACACAGGGATCGGTATAACTGGAATGTTATACTTATTAGCTTTCTGTGTCTTTGTCGAAACAAATCCATCCATCGGAACCAATAACAGTTTCGTGTTCCTTGTCACTGATTCTGTGATTTCGATGCTTGGATCAATAGCTGAGAACTGAGCCATCATTGCCGCATCAGGCCTGAATCCTGTTACAGCTATAAGGTTAGTTCCAACCTTTGCCAGACCTGTAGTCTTAACTACATTAGACATATTCAAGATATATCTTATATCAGCATCAAAGAATCCTCTCTGATTACAGATAGTATCTATTCTTTCCTTGCCTAATCCTTTAACCACAATAAGTCTGTTATATAAACTCGTATCATTTAGATACAAGAGTTCATCTAATGTAATATTAGCTAAGATTAACTTCCAAGTTCCCTTAGCTACATTAGAGAAACCGAGTGATCCCAATAATACATAATCCTCTATAGGCTTATTCTTGAGATCATTGATCTGTGCTATCAGCTTATCTCCAATCGCTTCGCCTAAAGCACTATATATATGCTTAGAATCCATCTCCATAAACTGATGGAACCAAGATACACCCAATGCTTTAACACGCTCTTCAGAGACATCTGTAATGCCTAACTTAGCAAGCATATTCACAGTCTTCGCCAATACTCTTTCCGGGCAAACTATATTCGTACAGAAAGCCTGTTTCTCTGAGAAGTATACAGGGCTTCCACAGCACGGACATCTATCAGGGAATGGTATTGGTGGATTCGGATTGTAGATATTGTCTGGTATCATAGGCTTAGTCGCATATGGAATGACATCATTCCTATATTCTATTTCTATAATATCATTCTCTCTTAAATCCAAATCTCTAAACCTTGCTAATGAATGACCTGTTGTCTTTGTATGGATAGTACCCATAAGACTTACAGGCATATAATGCAGGAGCGGAACTATCTCACCATTCTGACTTATACTATAAGTATAACCTAAAAATCTTGTGAGCTTCTTCAACGCATTAAACTTAATCGCCATCATATATTGGTTGACCGAGTTCTTTCTTCCTAAAGCTCTTACGAGATTAGGATCTACGAATTCAGTTACAACACCATCATACATGAATGGTAATACTGGTCTCATATTCTGAGCTTCATATACGAACTTGTGTACCAAGAATAATGTCTCCTGATACGAGCTGTCGAAGTACTCATAAATACAAGGGATTCTTGTAGCATAGAACTGATTACAGAATTCCAATCTATGAAGTTTATCCATCTCAGGGATATCTGCATCTACTGGAACCAATGTAATGAAATCCATATACTTTCTTGCGTCTGATAATCCCAGTAATCCTATGATTGCTGTTCGACCATTTACATAGTTCTTGCCTGTAAGCTGATTCAGCTTCTGAAGATTATAGTAGTCTATAATTGCTTCAAACTGTACACCTACAGGAGTATCTAAAGGTCTTGCATTCGGAAACTTGTATCCAGCCAAGATAGGAGTTATGTCTGTAGTCTGATTAGAATCTACATCGCCTCTTGTTCTTGCTGAAATAATCTGATCTGTACAGTCTGCTTCTACCGCAACGCCATCATACTTAAGCATTATAACCATAGGAATCGTTCTCATTCCAAATAAATTACAGTGTTTCTGCATGAAGTCTCTTTCGAATATCTGCACTGTTTGATCTTTCTTCACATCTATACCCGCATTAACGGCATCTTGCACTAGGACAAAATTACACTTATCCAAAGTGCCAGCTAAGGTAGGGTGGAGATGCTGAACCTCACGAAGTCTCTTACCTATTTCGTAAGAGTCTTCATTAATATGTGCTCCCTTAATAACATATCGTTTTGCTAAATCGGAAGCAAACATCATATCCTTGACTTTCATATTATTGTCAGGGACTCTGAATGGGAATATGCATTCCCCTTTTTTCTTCTCTTCGAGATTCTCATTCGTATGTCCGAAGTCTACTTCCGGAGCTCCTATACTATATGAGTTTGGGAAGTACTTCTTATACAGAATCTGAAGTTTGTCATAGAATTCATCTTCTAACGGGAGAAGATTTCCATCAGTATTATTATAAAGAATATTACTGATAAGTATGATCATTTCGATCTCGTGGACAGAGAAATTATCTAGTATAGCCATTGGATTATTAGCTATATTGATAATCTCAAATGTACGTTTGTTGATATACAGTATGACCTCTTTGGTCATCACAGATATATCACCTGTCTTTAAATGAGCATAGACATCATCTAGTGTCATAAGCATCACTCCTTTCTACGAATATAATATATAAGTCTAATACTTTATATGCCTTGTAACTCCGTGGGAGTGTAAGAAGTTCTCATCAAAATAAAAGTCCGACGGATACTTATACCCTATTACATCCAAAACTTTCATTACGGATTCCTTAAGCCACTCGGTAATATCATAATTAGAAAGATATTGGATTTCAACATACGGTATTCTTCCAACCGAATAGATGATTTCATGGTCTATTTTAGAACGAGTTGAAGCGGTTATCACATAGAGATCACCAGTGATTGTTTCTCTATGTATACCAATACAAGTTGTTCTATCCGGATGGGCAAAATAATTAAAATATTTACCAACAGAAAATACTTCAGCTTCTGTGTCTGATCGAATATTTTCGTAAGTATCATGCATAGATAAATTAAAACCTCTCCATCTGGTATCAGATTCGCATTCTGTAGAAGTTCTATAGAAGCCACAGCAAATAGCGTATGAGTTATTGGATATAAGATTGCAAAAATCTTGGTTGGCTGGACGCCATAATTCATACGGTTTTATTCCTTGTAACGTTTCGTAAAGCGAATTAGATGCATGGGCGTTGTTTTTATTAAACAATGTAAACATATTTATCTTTGGCACTGCCATATCACAATCCTCCTAGAAAAAATGAAGCCAGAGCGAACCCTGGCTTCTATAATTATTTACGTACAAACATATCGGAAAACTCTAACTGCTTTTTAGTCTTAGGCTGTTCCTTGAGTCTAAACATATCAGAGAATTCCAACTGCTTTGGCTTTTTCTTCTTGATGTCGATAACCAGTTCCAAGCCCATAGCCTCGAATCTAGTCTTATACGTCTCAACCTTTCTATTCCTATCATTTTCATCCAACCTAAGATTTACGTTGAATGGATCGCCTACTAAGATGTCCTTAGCGTGAAGTCTTCCTGTAGGAGATACAGAATAGAGCATTAAGAATGTGACAACTGCATCTGTACCGATATGTGACAATGAATCATTCTCCATATGACCCATACGGATAGCGGTTCTCTTATGCAGTTCTTTATATTCTTTGCTTGCCTTAGACTTAGCGTTATCGCCCTTGATATTTACTGTACTCAGTGAAGTTTCTGAATACTTCTCTTCAGCATATTGCTTAAGTCTATATATGTACTGATGACCAACTCCAACCGGACGTCTTGTTGTAACGAATCTGGTGTTACCCTTACAATCCTTAACAGGAACTTGCAGAGTTGGCATAATGATGTATGGGAATGCCTCATAAATCTTATAGAAGTCATCATATCCCATGTGATCTTTATAAGGATCCAGAACGAGTGGAATACAATCCATATCAAACAGAGTCTTCCAGAACTCATCCAGTTCTTCTTCAACTAAATGATCTTCTACAGCATTCTTTAATTTTTCAGAATACGCAGGCTGAACTATGTCTAGGAACTTGGTGAGTTCATTAAACTGTTCATCACGATTAGACATACCTCTGATATGGTCGAGAATCTGACAAGAGAAGTTATTAAGGCAAATCTCTTTATACTGACCAGCGTTTTCTCGGTTGATACCAGTGCTTGATCTCCATAAGAGTTCGACTCTTCTCTCATTACCGTTTTCGTCGATGTAGATCGGCATTTCTTCGTCTGGTACGATTTTGGCTGTAACACCTTTACCACCATAACGATTACAAATCTTATCGCCTTCAGACAGAGGATTATGTTCTACGACGGTTACATCGACACGCATATTATTAAACGGCTTGTCATCCATTATAAACTGCACGCCTCTAACCATCTTGTCATACTTCTGTTCCATCTTTCTAAGATCTGTAGACATCTTATAATCAGGATGTACGTTCATAAATACTCGAATCTTTTCGAGCATCTCTGATGCAAATCTCATCTGATTATCATAGTAGAACTTCAGCTGCTTATTGTACTCTAAATCCAAAGCGCTCGGATTGTTACAATAGATATCATAGTCTACTACCATGCCCTTAACTGGAGAGAATTCATCAGACGGCATAGGCTGTCTGAGCCTTTCTTTTGACTGAGTATACAAACAGTCTTCCTTAACCTGGCGTCTAAGACAATACAGTCTATTGTCTTTAACTATTTCGCCTATGTCAGGTAATGGCTTATAAGTATCTCCTGTACCATGAATATCTATGAGAAGATCATTTTCATTAATACAAATAGATACAGGTTTAACCTGTGGTGTATAGAACTTTCTAGCCGCAGATATAGACATCTTAACCGGGTCTTCAGTTAGCTGATTACAGTCCATATATGCGGTGAGAAGATTTACACCCTGCATATAGTTGTTATCTGCATCAAATGCAGTGGATTTCTTTATTGTTGTACCCTTTGGAATAATAGTTCTCATATTAACTATGGAATCCGCATAGCTTGAAGCATACATATCGATAGTGGTATCATCACAGTACGCTCCAGAATACTTCTGTTGATATCTTTCCCATTCCAAAGTATAAGCATCATCTCTTATTTTGTTGATCGCATCACAATCATCTGTAGGAACAAGAGAATCCAGATACTCATTATTGTAGAAAAATCCTGTAGACTCACTACAATGCTTATATGAGATTCTTTCTATAACCCCTAAGGTTTTCGTTTCTTCATCCTGCACTAAGAGATAATAGTGATGATTAGGAGTAAACGCAAACTTAGGAATTTTAGATATTATCTTGAGTTCGTGTTTGGTGTCAATCTTATATGAAGATTTGTCACCGATTTTATTTTCGTGTCCTGTAGCAATGTATGCTCTCTCTGCTTTAATAAGATTTAAAGCATGCTTGACATGAATAGCATACATCAGTTTTCTGTAACCTGAGTTACAAGCAGAAAATGGCTGTAACAAGCATCTACCATATATACGGTAGTACTCACTTTCAGGAATAAATTCCCTGCATGATCTCAGTTCATCCTCTAACTGTTTAATGTTCAACTTGCTTCATTCCTTTCTGGAAAATATTATATTAAGAGGACGACATTTATCGTCCTCTTACTTTTATATAATATACAATTATGCTTCTGCTTCAGCAAGTTCAGCTTCAGCCTCTCTGTTGAATTCCTCAAGTTCAGCAATCTTCTGTCTGATATCATCATTCATATTAGTGGTATCAATACGTTCGATTTCTTCTCTTGCGTGCAATGAGTTAGCGAATACTGTAGCACAAGTTGTTATAAAGGCATTATAGAAGTCTGGATTCTCTTTGAGAAGTCCAAGGAATTTCTTCTGAGAGAACTTGATATCTTCAAATCCTTTAAGATACAAGTAAGCCCCTGCACCACCTATCATATCGTAGTTCTTAAGAGATATAAGGAGCGAAAGCATAGCATTGAAACCGAGTTGCTGTTCAAATATGAGAGTACATACTGGATCTCTCTTAGCTATACTTGTTCGTGATTTTAGGATACAGATATCGGCAAATACACCTGTAACACCTAGGGCTTCCATTTCCTTAGTCTTTCGAGAGTCTTCGATTCTAAAGACATTGTTAGACAGATAGAATGGTGTCTTACCGCCTGGAGTTGTTTCGCCCTGATCGAGATAGATATTAGCGGCTTTCTTCTTCTGCATTGGGTTAATAGATACATCGTCTGTAATATGGTTAATTACAAGGAGTATGATATTAGCTGACTTACAGATATTAACCAGAGCTCTGAATATTCTGGCAAGTGTCTTAGCCGCCGCAGTCTGTCCCATCTGTCCACCAACTTCTGATGCTTCAGCCATATCTTCAGGAGCAATAACTGCAAGTGAGTCAAGGATATATACTGTCGGTTCAAGTTTCATGATATGCTGTCCAGTACACGGATCGATCAATCCAGTATCATAGAGATAGTCTTCCATATGAGCTACTTTCCAGTCATGGATAACCTTAATCTGTTTAAAGAATGACTCTGATGTGATGTGAGTGTTTCTCATCTTGAGTCTATTTCTTGTCTCCTGAGGAGTCATATTAAGGAGAATATCATTACGCTTACCAGTAATACCACCCTCGATACTGTCTTCAAAGATAGAAGCTGTCTTGAACGGTCTGATGATATTACCTGCAACCTGTTTAGCAATAGTAGATTTACCACAACCAGTACGTCCGATAAACATATTGATCGAACCATCCACTATTCCGATGGAGTCATATCCACCAGTGATACGACCCTCATCATCATATAAATCTATTCTCTGGCCAAGATGATAATCCAAATCCATGAAACCAGTTGGATACTGTACATCGTATGTTGCTTCCTGATTAAGTCTTGGGTCTTTAGAGAATTCTTTGTCTGTAGCATATAAATTTCTTATAGCGTTAGCTAAGGTCATATCTGCCATAGTTATATTACTCCTTTATAAATACATTCTTTCCGCCAACACTTAGGCTATGCTTTGGAGCCTGAACATCAGCTGATGTTTCTGTCTTAGTGTTGGAATTTGAATTTGAACTTCTTCTTGATCTTCCACCTCTACGAGTAAGCACATCATTTGTTTCTTCTGATACTTCTGTAGATACAGAGTCAAGAACGCTTCCAGAGTTTCTCTTTCTCTTTCTTGGTTCTGTTGATGATTCTACAGAGAGATTCTTGATTTCATCAAAGAAGCTTGAATTGTTTCCTGAAACCTTAAGACGTTCATTCTCGATAAGAGCCTTTAAGTCCTTAGCTTCAGAGATAGGAATATTGAGCCCTGAAATGATTATACGTACATATTCATCATTGCCATCATTCTGATGATGGAAGAATGTCTTTGGTGAGAAATCACCGAAGATTCTCTTCTTAAGAGTAGAGAAATCTGTGCCGATATAATCGAGCTTTGTATCTGAGATATTCATAAAGATACCAAGCATTGTATGATTGCTTGTAAGATCAGAGTCGATATCAAATGAGATAGAGTTAGCAATTGACGCCATAATAGCATCATTGAACTGCTTTGTATCTTTGATCTTAGCAAGATGTATTGTGTCTACAAACATGAGACCATCATTTGAGCAGAGACTAAGATGGTCAGCATAGTCGATATTCTGATCTGAGTCAATTATACCGTATCCCATGATAGCCTTAAGCTTATCGAGAACGATTTCGTTTACGTAAGACTCGATCTTAATGAAGTTATTGATATCCTCAATATCATTCTTCTTAGCATTGCTGATAGGAAGTAAAGCTATGCTCTCTGAGATATCTGAGAGATATGCAAGTGTATTCTCCATTCCAGATACGTCATCATTGAATCCTAATACTGGAATATTTATTACTGGGATATTCATCTCTTCATCAATGTATCTGCAGAGTAATGGAGCTGCACCTGAACCTGTGCCTCCCTCTGTACTATTGATTACAATTACTTCTTCGATAGACTCAGGAATGCGTTCATCGAGTTCATCAGCATTAGCCTTGAGCCACTGAAGAATAAGCTGTTTGGATGCTTCCCTGTTCTTAGCACAGCCATAATCAGCTTCTTCATCATTGCTGAATATAAGAGCGTCTGACTGATACTTAAGCGGAATGTCTTTCTTTGTTGTGTTGATGAGTAATGCATTTTCCTTAGGAACTATTCTTTCTTCAATAGCCTGAATAAGGATCTTGTTGCCACATCCACCAATACCGATTACATAAAAATTTTTCATTCTTTATTCCTCCCAAAATTAAAATTCTCTAGGCATCTCTACCTAGAGAACTTTGTTTACTTTTTGTCTTCGTCTTTTTCTTCTTCATCATTTTCATTAACTGGTGTTACAGAGCAGTTAAATGAGTCTACTGGAAAAGCCTGTTCAACTATGATTGACTGTTTTTCGTCTGCCATAGAACATACCTCCTTTTATAGTATTATTTTAAAGTTCTCGGGAATGTACTATTATATTATTCTCTCTCGGTCTTCTTCTGCTTTTCTGCTATGGTATAAGGAGTCATATATTCCTTATTAATCATATTGGTGTATAAGCAAGAACCGATAAGATATGCACTTACAGTATTCTTAGAAATCTGATTTGCAGATTCTCTGGATACATCTTTCTGAGAGTACATACCTGTAGTATTAATCTGAGTAAGCATTTGCTGTTTAGCTTCCATATCATCAGCCATTTCATGAAAGAGATAATCTATTGTATCATTCATATTGAACATGATTAAGGCTTCCGCTTCACGGTCTGATGTAAGACCAGCTTTATCGTGACCAGTAAGTCTACCAGTTTTAGTTTCTCTTTGTGTAGCTTCTGATCCATATGAGTTCTTCTTTGAAACCATCTGCTTCATTGATACGAGATTGATATATGCTATAATACACTGCTTTGTACCGATAGCTTTACCATCTTTATCTTCATATCTATATGGTTCAAATATTTCTTCAAATAACGGTATACCAAGTGCTTTATATGAGTTTGTAATATCCTCACATCTAGGTTCACCCTTATCTTTAAATGGTGCAATCTGATGTCTGAATGGGAGCTTACCTTTAACGAATTTCAAGAACTGTTCATCAGACATTCCCGCAAATAATTCTTTATAGAAGTTAGTATTAGCTTTAGATGGATCTAGTGCATCGAAAAATTTATACACTAACTCTTCTGCTTTCTTACGTTTAGCGTTCATATAGAATCACCTCTTTATATAGAAGTTTAACAAAAGAAAGCAGAGGGAGGAAACCCTCCCTCTGATAACACACAGTATCCAGAGCTGTGAGATTCGCGACTGTATGCTTTAAATTAGCATAGCTCCGGATTACTTAAAAGTTATATAAATTATATTTTTGTTAAAATATACAATTTTGATTGCATATTATTATTGTGATAGAGATGCATAATGAGCATGTCTCTATTGTCCATAAGGACGCTCACATTCCAGATTCCTATGATGCTCAGCGGTGGCTGACATAGGGAGTATTTACAGAAAGGAGTAATCGATATGAAGATTACTTTTGAAGGCTGCGAGTGCAGCTTTAGCATGGGTGCAATCAGCATCGACCTCGACCCAAAGGAAACTGAGGTCATCGTAAATGCCGACGTCCGCAAGTATGAGATCGGCGAAGGCGACACAACAGAGCAGATCAGAAAGACTATCTTTGATTGTGTAAAGGATGCTGTGGGTTCGGCTATGGCCCAGCAGCAGAAGCCAAAGGAGCTGACAAAGCCGGAACCAGCAAATGTATGCTCTAAGCCAGTAGAAGAAGACTGTATTGTTAATGCAGAGCCCGAAAAGTCTACAGCAGCCAAGAAGTTTGGTCCGAAGCGTAGAGCGTCTCAGGAATAACTAATTAGGCAAGCTTCTGGTAAATAGGCAAGAAGGATGAGGAGGTCATTGCTGACCTCCTCATTTTTTGTTTAGCAATCAAATTTTCTGTTTAGATAATCGTCTCTATATTTTTTTGCTACTCGCTTGAGCAACGTAGGATTCAAATACTGAATGACTTTTTCGTCATTGTTTACACATACCATAAGTTTATCAAGATCATTTATATCCTTAACAAACTTAGCCGCCTCAGAATTATTACTGATAGCAAGAATTTTGATATCATCAGATACATCTTCAGGTAAATACTGTAAAGCTAAACCGCTCTTCTTTACAAACTTGAAAGCCATATCCTCATCAATCATAGACTCAGGAATATTCTTTATTCGTGTATAATCACTTTCACCAACAAGAGTGCATATCTCTGTGGTTAAACACTTTCTTGGAATGTACCTAATGAGTCTTGTATCTTTCTTGATACATCTAATCCAGTCAGCTTCTGTTACCCCATCTTCGATGTATCGTACAGCCTCTGGAGCTATTTCGAGCATAGCCTCAATCTGCTCTCGTGTAGGTTTCTTAATCATCCCCGCATAAGTAGCAGATTGTTTTACTGCAATCTCCACTAACTCCAACGATGGGTTACATACATATTTGATAGCATAACCATTCTGTTCTACAGCGACTCGTTTCATTTCATAGGTTGCGTTCGTACAATACTGTAGGTATGTACCGTCGTATCTAAGAACTTCGAGTTTTTCCTCATCTGTTCCAGAACCCTCTTTAATCTTGCGACAAAGAGTTTCATCGTATATCATAATTATCTTCCTTTCTGCGTAAAGCAATAAATTATAGAAATGTTTCGGTGAATGTATCGAACGAAACATTTTAGTAATTTATTACAAAAGGAGGTTTTAAGATGGGTGCGACCAATACTAAAGCTATAGACTCAATGCTATATCCTAAAGTATCTTCTCTTATGAGTAAGAACCTTTCCAAATGGAAACAGATGATTGGTAGATTTATCAATAAAAGACAGCAGTCTTTATACGATACATTTCCTTCCACAAGAATATTGTACGGACAGCAAGATATAGACGATCTATATGCTTCTGTAGGAATAAAAGAACCAGAAATAATGGATGCTATTCTAAGACATATTACTATCCTATATCAAACTTTAATCCAAGAGCGGCAAAGAATCCTCAGACCATATTGTGCATATGCATAATCAAATACTTCTTAAATAAGAATGATAAGAAGAACCTTGAACTTGCTTGTACTTATATGGCTTTCTCAGGAAACTTTTATCCATCTATACATTATGGTTTCTTTCCAATAGAACCATCTCAGTATAGACATGTAATAGACTACGTTGTAAATGAGTATATGGATATGAGATACGATATCAAAGCTACTGGCTCTTTGATTGGAGCCACTACTATTTTGTGTAATACATGGATCGAATCATATTCTAAACTCTTAAAAGGAACTACTATGGATGAGGACTATGTGTATGTAATCCAGCAGCTCCATACTCGTATCAAATCCATGATTAAGAACTGTGCTACAGCATACTATGAGTGTTATGATAAGAAACTCTATATGACATACAGTGGAGATAATATCTCTGACAATGCGGCTGAATTCAGAATAGCGGAATCAGATTTATCTCGTGCTGAATTACTTACACAAAAAACAATGAATATCATCACTACTCAAGATGTATCTTACGTAAACTGTAAGAGAGCTTCGAATGATCTTATAAAAACCGAAGAGCTCAAGTCTATTATAGAATCTGTAGTAAAGAATCCTGATAATCTTGATAAACTTCAGGAGCTTATAAGGCTTATAATCATAAACTATATGCATGACTGCGATAAGGGATCTATAGATGATCCTATAGGATTCCTTAAATACTCGATATCGGCTAAGCCTAATAGTAATAGTAAGACTATCTTGAGAGAGAAAGAACTTATTGAGGGATTCCTTGATGAGAACTCTTCATCTTATAGAAAAAGAAAGTCTAGACTTCAAACTAAGTTAGCATACAATAGAGCTTTCAAGGCTTATATTGTATACACTATAATTGATGCATTAAAGAAATAAGGAGGGCATATGCGAATAAGAGATTTTGATACACCAGTCATGGATAAAGTCTATGATTCTGAAGTGGCATTAGATGAAAGATACGTTGGTGAAACTCCAGCAGTAAAACACGTATTCGAATTATTCTGTAAATTCAGAGATAAATATGAGAATACTGGAGCCGCTGTTGTAAAGAAGTCGTTTTCTATATCTGGTGATCCAGACCTTAAAGCGTTTTGTGATGCTTGTGCTGAATTATGGGGATGTGAGTCAGTATCTATGATAATTCAACAAGCGGATTATCCTCAATCTATGACTACCGGAATAATGCATAGAGAGGATCTTCCAAAAAATAGAGAATCCTTGGTTGAATACGGACCGAATGGTGTTAGGTTTAAAGCTAAATATCATGTTCATATTCTCGTTATAAGCTTCACGGGATTATTACTTAATTTCAATTATACTAATAGAGAAGTCTTTGCTATATTTTTACATGAGATCGGACACAATTTCCAAGAAGCTACAAATGGTGTTGTAAATGCCTTATCCGACGTAAATATATACATAGCTTATTTATACACATTCTATCTAGTAATAATGGATCCAAAGAAAGGCCTTAAGGAAGTCCTGAGTATGTTATGGCAAAATAATGGTCCTTTAGGAATCATTAATGGCGCATATAATGCTATAGTCAGCAATAAAGCTGGACGACTTCTGGTAAATACTATTGGAATAATAAGTGGTTATATTGAGGATGCCAAGATGTTTTTCAAGAAAACAACGAACCACTTCATCAAAATAGATGGATTAAAGAGCATTATACGATCTGGACTCACGCAATTGTTGTTTCCTACGATGTTTGTCAGAAACTATAAAGGAGAACAAATGGCTGACAGCTTCGCTGCTGATCTCGGTTTCGGTCCGGATTTAGCTTCTGGATTTATGAAAGGTACAAAAAAGGGTATAGAAGTAGACTACCTTATCCAAGTTCCTATTCTTAATGCTATATTAGACTTATGGAGTATTCCATTTACAATGGCTACATATGCTTTTAATGAGCATCCAATGGATGGTGTTAGAGTTAGAGATATTCATGATACAATGAAAGCCGATTTAAATCGAGGTTATTTTGATCCGAAAGCTAAGAAGGCTTTAGAAAAGGATATAGCGGCTATTGAAAAGAATATGGAAGTTTTTCAATCTGATATGCTCAAGCATCCATTCGAGTATAACCAAATATTCAGTTCTGCAGTTCTTTGTATTATGTATAATACTGGTGGCGGAATTAAATATGCAGCACTTAAAGGTGATAAGTCGGAAGAAAAACAGCAAGCGTTTGAACGCAATCAAAATCAAGCCGCAGGAAATGTTATTAAGTTATAAAAAAAATGGAGAGGCTTCATGCCTCTCCAATCATTTTTCTTAATTCAGCGTTATTCTCATTCAAAGTACTAATCAATGCTAATAGAAACCAACCGGCGTTCTTTGGGTTTGGTTGGGTTTTATCCGATAGTTTTTCAATGCAAGCATCTATAACTATATTATTCATTATGATCTGACTTTGAATTTTCTCCAGTTCGTTTTTCTCCAATGTATACCCCCACTACTTCCGATACACTTATGTAGTCTGTATAAAGTTCCCCTAGTATTGAGAAAAACACCTCCAGTGAATCACATTCTACGTTCATGTCTATAAGTGATTCGATTATAGCATGAGTGTCTGTGAATCCTTTTACTCTTCCCACAACAGCGGTGAGATCATTGTACATTCTATCTTGTAAAGAAGCATACTCACCACTGTAGTAATTATCTCCAGCCAAGAATACTCTTCCCTTATTTCGTTCCAAGTATCTTTGGAGAGCTGGTTCTAATCCTTTATAAGGAAGATTATACTGCTTATTAAATCCATTAGGATTTCTTAAAGGAAGAGTTATATTACTCAGAGGCTTTATCGCTGTCTGATTTTTGTTTGAAGATTTGTTCATGACCTTTTACCGCCTCTTTATTAAATGCTAATATTGCGTGACCGAATTCATCACATACTCTAATCATATTACCGTCTAAGTACATGAAGTCTGCGTCAGCACACAAATTAAAAATCACTCTCTGATTCTCATTGGTTGTCTTACAAACCACAGTAACGGCACGGTCTTTACTATTTCTAACCATACCATTTGGAAGACACTGAATCGGAATAGATATAGAATTTCTATCCGACTCAGCCTTTTCGATTTTATCCACTTTACTTTTGCTTTCTGCGGCATCAACTATGCTATGCAGGAAACTACGGAGCAATTCTTTGGCTATCAAAATGCCACAGCCAGTTAAAATCAACCAGCAAAATACTCTCATTGTTTCAGTACTCATGTGTGTTCCCCCTTATAATAATGCTACCTTGATTATATCTCCGGAAGCATTAGTTATCATCTTTGTTCCACCTGAGATAGTAGAACCAGGTTTGATTTCGGCCACAGGAATATCTCTTATTTCGTTCACGCAATATACTCTGAGCACATGGTCAGATGTGGTTCCGATAATCGATTTAATTGAATCTCCTTGCTTTAATCGTACCACAGTAGAGCCTTTCTTAGCTCTTCCCTGTGAAATAGATGCAGGATTTATTCGGTTAATATATCCCTTTGAAGTTATGATTAAGAGATCTGTCATACCCTGAATGATGGCACACATTCCTTCAACTGAATCCGATTTCATAGACATAGAACCCTTAGAGATTCTCTTCGTCATAGGTATACTGTCTACCGGAATGAGCAGTGCTGTCTCCTTATTATAGACCATCATATTCATGTTGTTAGGGCATACACATACGTCCATAACAAAATCACCTGGGTCTAACTTACAGTATGTAGTACCACTAAGAGCTATATTAAGGAAGTCATCCAAGAGCATTCTCTTAATCAAACCAGACTTAGATAAACATACTACAACTTCTTTTCTAGCATACGCTTCTTCTACGGCAGGAAGATAACCAATATTAATTATATCAGCCATGATATTCTTATTGATTAATCTTATATCCTCACCAGAAGTATTCTTAGGAGAATGAGGGATCTTTTCAAGAGGCACTTTATAAACCTTACCATTTGATGTATAAACTATGAGGTCCTCAGAGATATCTACATCCATGATAATCTTTATACTATCGCCTTTTCCTACAGTTATTTCGTCAGACAGATTGATACACTTCATCTTATTAGATTCTGTAACAACCAGTCTGAATATTCCTGAAGGTTTACCACCAGTATCCTTAACAACTTTACACTTTCTTGGTTCAGCATACTTCTTTCTAAGCTCAAGTAGCTCTTGCTCTATAAGCATATCTACACCATTAGAACGTATAGTATTGTCTATATCTTTAATCTCAGTTAAGTTTTCGCTAAGTCTACTCTGGAATGTCTTTAATGCCGAAGAAGCCTGAGTTCTAATCTTTGAGTCAAGAACGTATCTTGCCTGTAACGGATTAAGATCGAACTTCTTGGTTACTGCATCTTCAAGACCGTCATCTCCAGTCTTAAACTTTCTGACAAATTTTTCAATAGCATCAAGTTTACCGGACTGAATGAGCTCTATATATGACTGATACTTTGCATTTTCTGTCTGTAAAGCCTGAAGTTTGTTTGCAAGAATACGAACCTTGGTTACTCTTCTATAATTGAGAAACATATTGAAGTACTGGTTATAGTTAAGATGTAACCTGGTCTTTCTATCAAGTACGTTAAGATTTATTGAGAATGTCTTCTGAAGATCAGTCTTCGAATACAGTATACTCTTTACGTACTCCGGATCTGAACCTGGCTGTAAAATGAACCACATATCGACATTGGTTTCTTCTGTCTTCTTGTTCAGTACAGCTTTGTTTTCATAGCCTTTGATCTGAATAATCTTATTTTCATTGATAAGCTCATCGATCTTAGCCATGATTGAGTTCATATATACAAAGTTAGGCAGAGAAGTTATTCTGAGCATCTGGTGTCCAAAGTATTCTTTGTTGTTGCCCATATACTCGCATACTTCAATCTTAGCTCTTACTTTATATCTGCCAGATCCATGCTTTGCAATATCTTTCCAGTTCGTGTCAATTATTTCACACTCTTGACAATGATCCGGAATAAGTACACATGGATCGTTAGGGTTTTTGAGTAATCTGAGTAATGTGTCAATTACTTCTGTGATATTATGAGATGATACATCTACCTTATCACCTACACCGATATTCTCACTACCATTCAAGAAAAGCAATGGCAATCTTGCTGGCAGATAACTCGGTATCATAATCTCTTTACTATAATTAGGAATCCAGTCTACTGAGAAATCAGTGTTTGGAGTTCTTCCTAATTCAGCAAGTAAAACATCATAGCAGAACGCACTTAATGTACATTCTGTATATCGCATATCGGCAGCTTTATCTCCATCTACAGTTCCAAATGAACCGTGCTTTCTGATAAGCTGATATTTACAATTGAATGTATTAGCCATATTGACTAATGTCTGGTATGCCGAAGAATCTCCATGTGGGTGGATTCTTAAAATCATACCTACAATAGTTGCAGACTTCATTGTGGATTCTGGCTGCACTTTTGCTAACAAGTGAGCTGCTATAATAACTGCTCGCTTTACCGGAATCAACCCATCGTTACAATTTGGGGTTACTCTATGGTAAGCTACATAATAACCGTAGCGACCATAGTCGTCTCTGAATTGCGCATTGACCGATCTAGGAATTATATTACTAGTCTCGATCAGTTCTTCCTTCTTTTTCATCAGTTTAACCTCCCGATTTTATTTTTATTACAGAAGAATAATATATAAGTCAGAACACAATTAATATTCCCTGTAGTTTCCTACAGGGAATAAAGTTAGATTAAGCGATGATTTCGAATCCAAGTACCTGAACTGGTTCCTTGGTCTTTCTGTCTGTTCTGATAAGGATTGAGATCTTAGGATCTTCAATAGCCTTGAAAGCATCTGCGAACTTTCCAAGGATTGAGAGCTTAAATTCTTCCCCTTCAAGATGCGCTTCAAATCCGTTAACGAAGCCGATCTTTGAGATAAGATTTGGCTTTTCTTCATTTCCGAGTACTGCACCCTTAGCTGTAAGCTGTACTGAGTAAGCACTGTAAGAAATTGACTGGAGAAGGTTGAATACTCCTTCAAGGTCGCTAGCATCTGTTGTACCGTCTGTGCGTACTACTTCAAACTTTGTGAGTGTAACGTGGAGGTTTCTTGGTGCCTTTGGTGCGAATGTCTTCTTGTTGTCG
>Ga0247608_10003128_pt1 | contig 19676 bp, 21 predicted proteins | sample 176DNAGHGlowgp2_FD_193490 | JGI IMG/M metagenome (GOLD analysis project Ga0247608, IMG submission 193490) | Sheep rumen microbial communities from Palmerston North, Manawatu-Wanganui, New Zealand - 1766 DNA GHGlow gp2 | ecosystem: Host-associated > Mammals > Digestive system > Stomach > Rumen ...
ATAACAGCCCCTAAAGAAGAAAAAGAAGTAGAGAATCCTAAGTATTTCCCACCCGTTACAGATGCCTTTGGAAATGTAAAGGCAAGTGGTGAAAGAAAAACCATTATAGAGGAAATTCCAACAAGTCCTACTGAAAGAGCCGAGTTTATGAATAAGCAATATCAAGAAAAATTGCTTCCTAAACTCCGTACACAGTTGGAATATGGAATAGCAAAGGGTTCTCTTATCATAAAGCCATATGTTGTTAAATCAAAACAGCAAATAGTGGCTGGGTCAGATGTACCACCGAATGAAACAAAGGATAAGTATGATATAGAATTTGATTTCATACAGGCTGATTGTTTTTATCCATTTGCATTTGATAGTAATGGAAAGTTATCAGAAGTAGCATTCATTCAGACAAAGACAGATAAAGATAAACTGTATACAAGGCTTGAGTATCATAAACTTGAGAATAATACAGTAACAGTTATCAACAGAGTGTTTGAAACAGACGCAAATGCTGTATTACCAAACACAGGGGCTACAGTAAGTCTTGGTAAGGAAGTAGACCTTAACAAAGTTCCCGAATGGAAGAACTTGCCAAGAACAGCAACAATTAAGAATGTTGACAGGCTATTGTTCGGGTATTTCAAGATGCCCGATGCAAATACAATAGACCCCCACTCACCTTTGGGAATAAGTGGATTTGCAAGAGCAAAATCACTGATTAAAGAGGCTGATTTACAGTATTCAAGGCTCTTATGGGAATATGAGGGTGGAGAACTTGCAATTGATATAGACCGAGATGCACTTACGGATACATCGGACGCAAAGGGAAATCCTCATACAAGATTAGGACATTTACAGCAAAGGTTGTACAGAACCATTGACCTTGGTGAATCGGATACCTATCAGCCGTATGCACCACAGTTGAGAGATACTTCCATGATAAACGGTTTGAACAATATCCTTATGAGGATAGAGGACGTGGTAGCACTCTCAAGAGGAACAATTGCTGACGTAACAGCCGAGGCAAGAACAGCAACAGAAATAAGAATCCTCAAGCAGAGAAGTTATTCGAGCAATCTTGAGATACAGAAAGCCCTTGAAATAGCCCTTAAAGACAATGTATATGCAATGGATGTCTACTGTACCATCTATAACATTGTCGGAGATGTAGAGGTTCATTTTGGAAAGATTGACACCAAGAAACTTGGTCAATATGATGTATCCTTTACATGGGATGACAGTATCCTCGTAGATGTTGAGACAGAACTTAACAAGAGGATGACACTTCTTAATGCAGGACTTACAAGTAAGACTGAAGTAAGAATGTGGTACTTCGGTGAGACCAAGAGACAGGCACAGGATGCCCTTGATGAAATAAGAGAAGAGAACCAACAGGCAATAGAACAGAACATGGAGGTATCTTCTCAGATGGGCAAACAGGTGAGGCAAGAAAACGGAGGGACGGAATCTTCGCCATCAATGCCAAATAATCTACCTCAACAAAAAACACCTCAACAAAATGAAGATAAGTCCCCCGTTTCTCAAAAAGAGGAGAGTGCTGAATAAGCACTCTCTTTTTTTTACTCAAATGGCGACTCGTCATCCTGTAATTTTTTGTCATCTCTCGACCTTAACCAGTATATAAGTTCTCCATTGGCGTGAGTGACTATCTCGTCAGAGTCAAAATAAATAATCTCTCCCGATGCCATACGTATAGCACGAACGCTATCGGTTTCAATATCATCGGATATTCGCATGTATACCATATCATGGAACGTGAAGAGATTTCCGATTTTTACAAGAATTACTCTACTTCTGATGTATACAGGGGATGGGGTTTTATCAGTTATTTTCATTTTAAGCCCTCCTTACGTTTGGAACATAAAGGGGCATAGGCTTGTCTGTTTCGGGGACACCCGTAACATATGCCCAACAAGCAACACCTCCTGTGAACCACGACCTATCTCTTCCAATATCAAGCCACCTATTATGTTCAATGTCTCTCTCACACAACACCAACTCACCATCAACGGTTTTAACTAATACAGCATCTTCTGTTGTGGGGTAATCCATAAAGTGCCACTCAAGTTTACTCATTATCAGTTTCCTCCTCATCATTCATTTTCCAATTAAATTCGCCTACTTCATACCTGTATGGCTGTGATTCAAGTTCGTAAAAGTTGGATACGGCAAAGGCACTGTGGAAGTTGCACTGAAGACCCATTGCAAGGTCTTTTGCCATATATTCACCCATTTCATAGGGCTTTTCATCCTTGTTCCATTCGGCTGTTTTGTTGGAGTGGTCAATCTTTGTAACGAATACTGGACCTCCTCCTGTCATTACTATCACGTACCAATAATTTTTCTTTTTTGCCATGCTCATGTCTCCTTTTAAGTGTTTTAAGGTTCTTGGGGTAGCCCTAGTCCGTTCTCACTTTAAACCCCTATGAGTCTAGCGTACTATTTATTATACGGGTGACAGGTCTTTGGTTGGTGGCTCTGTTCCAACCTCTCAATTTACAGCCTTACTTCCCCTACTTGTGGGTTTCACTCATCGTCCCTTGCTCCCATCGCTAGGCGTTAGAGTGATTGCATTCCTGCTCTGCTAAGGTTCGCTCGTTGCATCCCCGTAGGTTTTATCGACTTTTCCTTGTCTCTGTAATACATTATATTCTATGTTTAATTCATTGTCAACAACTTTTTTGAAAATTTTTCAAACCATTCCGAGAACCCATTTGATACCATAAATCTTGTTCTTAAGTCTTTTGATATCTTCTCTTCTCCAACGGATACTACTTTTCCATTCCTTGATAAGCATCTTATCCCATTCATCTACGAGAAGAGTCTTGTAATACTTGATGTCATTTTCGAGAGATTTAATCTGCTCTTTGTAGCCGTTCATTTCATCTTTGAGTTCCTGTTCAAAGGCAAGTTGTTTTTCGGATTTGCTGTTATCCATGAGTTTCTTGCCCATATCATAGATTTCAGCCTTAGTGACAGAATCATCATTCATATAGATAATCTCAAGTCTCTTATAAAGAGTGTGATTATATTCATTATCATGACATCCTGTGTTCTCTTGAAATTCGCTAAATAACATATCATCTACCTCCTTTTTATGCGCCCCATTCTTCAATCGGCTTATCCATATTTTCACTTGAAAATACTGTGCAATAAACTCTTTCACCATATTTACGGAACATCTTGTTACAGAACTTTGCGATTCTTCCGTATTGCCAATATGTTTTAGCCTCGTAGATTTCTCCTGTATCTCTATTGCTAACATTGATGATGTATAAAGTCTTCTTCATAAGTTTTCTCCTTTTTCAAGTGGGTTATTTGTTTCTGTGAGGATAGATTAACATTATATACTATGTTTTGTCAACACTTTTTCTAAAAATTTTTCATAAAAATTTGCAACCACATTATCTTGTGGGTAAAAACATATTATATAACAATATATACACAACTGATAACGTACATATGTTTACATCGTGTATACAAGATAATATAATTCAAGTAGTGGAAGTGGATTGATGTCTGCTTTTGCCCTCCAAAGGTGGTGGGGCAGACTACATAGCCTGTCCCATTACTTGCATGGATGGCATTCCACTTACATATAAAGTCATGATGGAGACGCTTAAACCCATCACATTCAGTGGATACTGTAATCCACATTTAAACATAACAGATATAAAGAATGGTATCGGAGGACAAGACATGAACATTAAAGACATTTTCGACAAAGCCGAAGAGGGAACACTTACTTACGAACAGTTTGAGGCTCTTTCTAAAGAGGGTGGTGCAAAGTTCACAGACCTTTCAGATGGAAAGTATGTCAGCAAATCAAAGTATGAGTCAGACCTTAAGGCAAAAGATGGAGAGATTGAGGCAAAGGTTGCTGAAATTGCAAATAGGGATGAACAGATTACTAATCTGAACGGAACTATTGAGACAAGAGATACAGACCTTGCTAATCTCCAAAAACAGTTGGAAGAGGCAGGACAGGATGCTACTAAACTTGCTGAACTTAATCAACAGATTACAGGAATGCAAGAGAAGTATGAGGCTGATGTTCAGACCTATCAGAACCAACTCAAACAGCAAGCCTATGAATTTGCGGTGAAAGATTTTGCTTCTACTAAGCATTTTTCATCACAGGCAGCAAAGAGAGATTTCATTCAGTCTATGATTGCTAGGGGCTTGCAGATGGATGGAGATAAGATTCTTGGTAGGGAAGACTTCGCAGAGGCTTATTTCGCTGAGAATGCTGATGCATTAATAGTTGAGAAAGCGCCCGAGCCTACTCCCGAACCCGAACCTACTCCCGAGCCAGCTCCACAAGTAGTCGTACCCGAATTTGTTGCACCTACTCCTGGACCAGAGACAAGTTCATCCGATGTCGGATTTAACTTTAACTTTACAGGTGTAAGGGCACACTAAAAAATTGTTAAAGGAGACAAAACTATGCCCGCTTACGGAACAGTCAATTACGCAACAGAATATAGCCGTGCACTGTCACAGGCTTATCCTTATGCCCTCAACTTCGGTGCTCTTTACAACACAGCAAACAACCAAGTGTATCGTTGGGTAAATGCTAAGACCATTGAGATTCCTAGCATCTCAACCACAGGTCGTGTTGATTCCGACAGAGACACCATTGAGACAGCACAGAGAAATTACAACAACGCATGGGAGACCAAGACCCTTACCAATCAGAGAAAGTGGTCTACACTCGTTCATCCTATGGATGTTGACTAGACAAACCTTGTAACTACCATTGCCAACATCACAAGAGTATTCAATGAGGAGCAGAAGTTCCCCGAGATGGATGCTTACTGTGTTTCCAAGATTTTCACAGATTGGAAGGCACTTGGCAAGGTTGCTGATGAGACCGTCATCACCACAGCAAATGCTCTTTCTGTATTTGATACTCTTATGCTCAACATGGATAACGCAAGAGTTCCTGTACAGGGAAGAATCCTCTATGTTACCAATGAGGTTAAGTACATCCTCAAGGAAGCACAGACCATGGTTCGTAACATCAATGTTCAGCAGAACAACAATGTTATCAACCGTGTCGTAGACAGACTTGATGAGGTTGAGATTGTTGGTGTTGCAGCACCTCTTATGAAGACCAAGTACAACTTCGATAAGGGTTGGGCACCAGCACTTGATGCAGGACAGATTAACATGATGCTCATTCATCCCGCAGCTGTTATTACTCCTGTTTCCTACTCATTCTCACAACTTGATGAGCCTAGCGCAGGTTCTGAAGGTAAGTACATCTACTTCGAGGAGTCTTTCGAGGATGTCTTCATTCTCAACAAGAAGGCAGATGCAATTCAGTTCAACATCACTCCTGGGGCTGCTACCACAACCTAATGGGTGACTAAAATAGGAGGGTAACCACACTATGATATATGCTGAAAAAGGTAACCGTGTACATCGGATAGATGAAGCAAGTATTCAGACATATGTTGAGCAAGGATATACCATCACTGATGGCATGGGACATGTCTTAAAAGAGACTGTACCCACAGATGTCCCAACACTGAGACTTGCATTCACACAAAAAGAGGCTGAAATCAAGCAACTTGAGGCAAAGATTACCGAGTTAAGTGCCGAGATTATCACACTTAAGGCTGAGAACGAGGAATTAAAGTCCAAGGCTACCTCAACTTCCGAGAATAAGACAAGTCGTGGTCGTAAGAAGGAAGTAAAGTCCGAAGACACAGAAGTAGAAGCATAACTTAAATAAAGGTGGTGGATTCAATGTATCTCACATATCAAGACTATCAGAATATGGGTGGCACATTAGATGAAACCACCTTTAACAATTTTGAGTTTGAGGCTGAATGTGTCGTGGATTGGTACACATTCATGAGGTTAAAAAAGGAACAGGTAGAGGACTACCCACCTCAGTTAGCAAGATGCATGAACGCATTAATCAGACTATTGAAACTTAAGTCAGATGCAATGACGCTTGGTTCACAGACTACCTCAATTGAGAGCGGAGGAACGACTACAACTGTGACATCAAATGCTACTATTGCAAGTCAGTCTAATGACGGTGTTTCCATAAGTTATAATTCGGTAAGTGCATCGGAAGTGGTTGATAAACTTTCACTTGGACAGAAGGGTAATGAGTTTGAAAATACTGTAAAGTTATATCTTAATGGTGTTCGAAATTCATTGGGAAAAAGACTTCTTTACAGGGGGCTGTACGAGGATGAGTAAGCCAGGATATCCAATATGGTGGGAAACCACAATAACCCTTTATAACCGATATGATGACCCTCAAACTGATGTTGTTACATGGTTCAGAACCGTCATTTCTGATTGTTTTTGGAAAGCATCGGGGGACAAAATTTCTATAGGACAAGTCACTTTGGATTCCAAATCCGTCCTTTGCCGAATACCCAAGGATTCAAAATTCATGGAGAAATTTGATTGGGTGAAATTGCCAAATGACCAAATGGGGAATTACTTTACATTAGGCATTGGTGATATAATTGTAAAAGGCGAATGTTTGGATGAGATAGATGAGTATACCCAAGGAAAAAGGTCATCCGAATTGCTTGATAAATACAGACCATATCAGAAATGTATGGAAGTTGATGAGTTAGCCATTAATATTGGAATGGGAAGGAACAATGAACATTATTATGTAAGAGGTAAGTAATGCCAACTATAACGGTAAATCTTCAGATAGATGATGCATTCATCGGTAACATTGAAAAGGTGTTGACAGATGAAGATACTCTTATAGAAGTTAATCAAGCCCTTGCAAAATGGTGTGACCCGTATGTTCCATACAGAACAGGCGCTTTATCAAAGAATCTTATCATAGACTCCACAGGTGTTACATATAATCAGCCTTATGCAGAGAAAAACTACTATGGAGTAGATATACCTCATAACCTAACATATCACCCGTTGGCTACAGCAAAATGGGATGAGGCAATGATGAGAGACCATGGAGATGAGTTTGTCAATGAAGTAAGCGATATCATAGCACGGAGGTTACGAGAATTAAATGGCTAATGTGGATAAGAACCAAGCGATAATAGATTTTTTGGTCAATTGCCCACAGATTGCCAACAATAAGTTATTCTTCAACTTCATCAATGGCAAGGATAATGATAAGCAGATTATCACGATGTCAAATGACAGAAGCACAAACAGACCTTATATAGATGGGAGCGTAAGAAAAAGATTTTCTTTTGCAATCATAGACTTTAGGTCAGTGACATACCAAGCCGTTGTTAAGACAGGCACACATCCAAATGAGAATGTTGAGGAAATGCTTGATGTTCAAGGCATTCTTGATTGGGTAAATGAACAAGCAGATGCAAGGAATTTTCCAAATTTTGGAGATGATTGTCTCATAGATGATATGACAACATCTACCGATACTCCAAATCTCAACGGAGTAGATACGAATATAACTCCTGCAATTGCAAAATACAGTATATCAATTTTTATTGATTACATAGACACAAGTAAACAGTTATGGAGGTAACTCACTATGGCTATTAACCAATTCAATCTTGCAACCGGACAGAGAGCCGAGCGTAAGACACTCATCACTGTTGTTGAGTGGAAAGAGGGAGTTGGCACTGATGCTGTTACCGAGAGAGAAATCCTTGGAACACGTACACCCGATTCCTCTATTCAGTATAATGCTGATATTTCTACCGAGACCGATATCAGAGGTATCAACTACACCGATATGAATAAGACACAGCCTCAGCAGGACTTTGACCCTTATCTCATTCTTGGTGGTTCAAAACTTGGTGCTAAACTGAATGACATCAGACGTAGAAATGCACTGTCTGAACTGTCACAGTTCACAGCATACATCATCACAGCATTCATTGGTGATGCTGAGAACGGATATGATGCTGAGAGACACGGAAATTGCACTATTGCGTACACAGCAATGGGTGGAGATTCCAATGTTAATTTCCCTATTTCTCTTTATCTGTCCAATGACTATGCGGGACTTGGAGCACCCCAGCTTGGAAAGGTTGACAAACTGTCGCCTGACTTCGAGTTTACACCCGACACAACACTTTGACACAATTAGGAGGGCACTATGAAAGCAGACATCAACACTGACACAAATGAGAATATCGAACTTCCCGAGGTGACAACTAATCCATCCGTGGAAGATGATATCATTGATATTAAATTTGAAAATCCCAAGAAGAAATTCCGTATCAATGGGGACAACTCAAAGATGATTGAGATATGCCCCACAGATGTCAACATTGTTGTTCGTCTTAAGGATGTTTACGGAAAACTTGATAAACTTGCTCAACGTGCTGGCTCACTGTTGGTTGACAAGGACGATGCTGAAAACCTCACAGACCAAGAAAAGATTGAGTCTACAGCAGATGCTCTTATGGAACTTGACCTTGAGATGAGAGACCTTATTGACTATCTCTTTGATTCAAAGGTAAGTCCTGTCATTGCTGATAATATCAGCATGTATACACCTGTTAATGGTGAGTTTTGGTTTGAGCATTGTATAGAAAAATTATCCAGTCTGTATCAGAATAATTTCAATAAAGAATTTAACAAGATGAAAGAGAAGATACGTAAGAAGACAAGTCATATAACAGGAAGATAATTTATGTATGAACTTCCCACAACAATTGAAATAAAGGGACAACAATTTACAGTACGGAATCGTGGAGATTACCGTACTGTAATTGATTGTTTTAAACTTTTGGAAGACCCCGAGTGTACCAAAGAGGAGCGTATCCTTGCATGCCTTGTTGGTTTTTACGAGGAGATAAACGATGTAGATGACCTCAGTAAGTTTGGTGACATTATAGAGGCATATCAGAAAATGGTATGGTTTTTTAATTGTGGTCAGCCCGAAGAATACAGTAATCAATCTAACGCTAAACTTATTGATTGGGAAAAGGACTCAATGCTCATTTGTTCAGCCGTGAATAAGGTGGCAAATACTGAAATTAGGGCAGAAAAGTATATACATTGGTGGACATTTATGGGATACTATATGGGGATAGGAGAATGTGCGCTATCCACAATAGTTAGTATTAGAAGTAAAAAATCCAAGGGTAAGAAACTTGAGAAATACGAACAACAGTTTGTAAGAGAAAACCCTCAATATTTCTGGAACAATCAGACTTTGGAGGAGCGAGAGTTTGAGGCTGAGATTCGGAAAATGTGGAATAACGGAGGGACTATAAATGGCTGACGGAAGTGTTAAAATCCCCGTTCAATTGGAGGTAGATGACATTAATAAACTTAGGGCAGATATTCAAAATGCTCTGAGCAAAGTTAAAGGCACTCCAATTACAAAAGAATTACAGACAGCCGTAAAAGATGTAAATACCTTTCTTAAAAGAACTGAAGATTTAAGTAGTTCTATCAAAAGCAAGTATTCAGAAATGTTGGATACTCAAAAGCGTTCAAAGCAACTTGCTCAAGAGAACTTTGAATTAGAGGCAAAAAGGGCACAGTTAGTTGATAAGTTGGATAAAAAGCAACAGCAACTGACTGAATATAGTGCTGAATATGCTACGGCTAAAAAAGGCTACTTAGACAGGGGTCTTACTCCTTCCATTGCTGAGAAAAGGGCTAATGCTACCAATGCGTCTACACCTTATATCAATAAATTTACAGGTGGAGAAGTAGAGCATCTTGGTATGGTTATTCCTGTTGTAAACAGAGATATCGAAGAGTTACAAGGTAAACTTGCCGAGATAGATGATAAGATAGCAGAAAACAATGCTACCATTAAAAAGGGCACTGAAGACGTGACTCAAAGTGCTCAAGTTCTTGGAGAATACAAGAACAATATCACAGAGTCTCAAAAAGTCACACAACAGCACCTTGGGTCATGGGATACTCTTCTTACCAATGAGCACAAAGCGGTTGAGGCTGAACAGGAACGTTTAAGACTCTTAGAACAAGAAAAGGCTGAAAGGGAAGAACAGGCAAAATTAGCAAGTGAGCCTGTTAAGGAAGCACCCCCTGTTGAGGAATCTAAAGAAGAAATAGAGCAAACTTTGTCTGAGGCTGATAAGGTTCAGCAACAGATTGATGCAAATCTTGCTACTATCGAGGGATATAAGAGGTCTGTTGAAGAATTAAGAGAAGCAGGCTATAGTCCTTTAGACACAGCCAAAATTGAAGAAGAGATAACAGCACTAGAAGAAGAGAATGAGAGGTTAGAGAGCGTAAAGGCATCTCTGACGGATGTCAATTCTATTAGTGGTGATATTGACATGACCAAAAATGCTGGATTTTCGGAAGTCGAAGAAATGGCAAGTAGACTTCGTGACTCCATGCAAGATATAATTGATAGCACAGCTGGCGAACAGTTGTCTTCAAGACTTATGTCCTTGCAAGACCATATGGACAAATTGATACAAAAATCAATTAAAACTTCTGAGGCACTTGCAAGCATACAGGATGTTACTGTTCCATCTGACCAATATGTAGAGCAAAATAGACTATTGGACGAGGAACTTGCCAGAGTAGTTAAATTAAAGAATGCCAAGGAACAGATGGAGATAGCTGGCAAGACAGATTCGGCTAGTTATCAACAAACTGTTATGAATTTGGATGAGGCTCAACTAAATGTTGAGGCTATGACAGCCGAACTTACAAAAATGCGTGAATTGGGTGAAGATACTGTTACTATTCCCAAGGAAGCAACGGCTGAATATCAGAAACAGTTACAGATTCAATCCGACATTAATTCTCAGATGAGAATTTATATTGAAAAGTGGAATGAAACCATTGCTAAGATAGATGAGGCAAATGCAAAACAAGGTGAAAGAGCACAGCATCAAGCCCAACTGAGCGCAACGAGGGAGGCTAGACAGCCTATCTCTGATGCAAGTAGAGCATTGGGAAGTTTAACCACATCAACCCGTAGTCTCGGACTTCTTATTCCAGGTCTGAACACTAGGGCTATTCGTGGTGTTACAATGTTAAGTAGAGCCGTATTGAGACTGTCTACCTTATCAGCAAAGGATTTGGTAAACGGTATCAAGGCTGTCGGAAATGCATTTAGTGCTCTTGGCAAGGCAGTTATATCACATCCTATATTGTTAGTTATCGGTGCTATAATTGCAGCGATTGTAAAACTTAAGAAAACTATAGACGAAACTAAGAAACAGGTTGATGAACTTGGTAAGGTTTTTGTCAAGGGGTTACAGACAGGATTAAAGACGGTTGTAAACCTGTTAGGTAAAATGGGTAAGTTGTACATCAACTTGGGAACAAGTGTTCTTCAAGGAGTTGCACGTGGAGTTCAACTTCTCATTAATAAATTAATGTCCCTTAAGGGAGTTGTGACTGAGAACCTTAAATTGATGGCAAAATGGCATAATGGTAATAACGCTGTTAACAAGTCCCTGTCTAATATCACATCATCATTGGCATATCTTAAGGGTGCAATCGCAAGTGTGGTTGTTCCCATATTGACTACAGTTGAGCCTATTATCACAAGTATTATTGATAAATTAGCCGAAGCAATAACCATGATTGGAATGTTTATAGCCAAACTTATGGGGGCTACTTCATTTCAAAAGGCTATAAGGGTTCAAAAAGATTATGCAAAGGCTATTGAGGGTACGGGCAATGCAGCCAAAAATGCATTAAGCCCTCTTGATAACCTTAACGTTATCTCTTCACAGAGTGGTGGAGGGGCAGTTGACTGGGAAGATGTAACTCTTGCTGATTTTGAGATTCCCGACTGGCTTACTGATTTATATGAATTGGGCACAACCGTTGGTGTCAAAATAAGAGATTTCTTACAGAGTATTCCATGGGATTCTGTTAAGAAAGGCGCACAGGCTGCAGCACAAGGAATATCCGATTTTATTAACGGTGTCTTAAGTGTGAAGGATTTTGGTAAGACTTTTGGTGACACATTTGCTGAAGCACTTAACACTCTTACCTTATTTGCTAATACAATACTTACCAAACTTCATTTTGATAAACTTGGGGAACAACTTGGTCAGATGATGCAAGGATTTGTAGATACCCTTGAATGGGATGACCTTGGACAAGTGTTTTCCAACAGTCTAAATGATTTAGCCTTGACCTTTAATAATCTGTTCAAGAATTTTGATGGGTCTTCTTTAGGTGAGGGGCTTACAGAACTGTTCCAAAATGCATTTGGTAATATAAATTGGACACTTATCAAAGATACTGTAATAAATGGTATGAGGGATGTCGTAGGTGCTCTTAATGAGATTATTACACCCTCTAACTTTAAGTTACTTGCTGATACCATTACAGAGTCCTTTGAGAGTATATTCGTTGGAATTAAGACATTTGCTGAAGAGGCTGATTGGGAACAATGGGGAGATTCAATTGCCACAGGCATTATGGAGTTGTTTGCATCCTTTGACGCTACTTCAGCAGGGCAGACCGTTCAGAAACTTGCTGACGGTCTTCTTACAATGCTTGAGACAGCCATCAATGCAATCAATTGGAGTGAAATCAGTGATACTATTATTGAGTTTATCTCGAATATTGATTGGGCTAATCTTGCAAGTCGTGCAGGTGATATATCAAAGCAACTTATTCATGGACTTCAAGCCGTATTTGAAAGCATCAGAGATACGGATGCTTTTGATGGAATAATTGACCTTATTGTTACTTTCTTGAATGAGAAGAAGAATTGGGAAAAGGCATTCAAGAAGTTTAAGAGAGAACTCATTTGGGAAATCCTTAAGGAAAAGATATCTCAAGGATTTGAAGCATTTGCAGAGGGTTTCCTTGAAGTCACTGAAAATATTGGGGATGAGATAGGTGAACTTCTCACAGCCATGACAGATGCTTTTAATCTTGCTTTTACAGGAGATAGTTTTGCTGAAATCGGCAAGAATATTCTGTTAGGCATTGGCTCGGGTTTAGTTGCAGCGATTGACCTTATTATTTCTCCGATACGTATGGCAGTTGAGGGTATTATTAACGGATTCTGTAATCTGTTTGGTATACATAGCCCAGCTACGGAACTGGAGCCAGTAGGTGAAAATATTATACTCGGCATCCTTGAGGGATTTGGACTTGTTGATTTTGCTAATAAGATGACAGCATGGTGGGATGAAAACATTGCACCTTGGTTTAGTCTTGAGAAGTGGAAGGGCATTGCTGATAATATTAAGACAGCATTATCTGAAAAGATGGAAGAAATCAGTGAGTCAATGAGCACCAAATGGACACAGTTAAAAGACGGAATAACAACAAAGGTAGAAGAGTTGAAGATAGGACTTGCTGATAAATGGACTGCCATACAAGAAGGTTTTCTTGGGATGTGGGAAAATATCAAAAATGGCATTAAAGAACCTATTAATGGAATAATCGGAATGATTGAAGGTTTGGTCAATAAGATTATTGATGGTATAAATTGGCTTATTGAGAAGTTAAATACTGTCAGTTTTGATATTCCCGATTGGGTGCCAGAAGTTGGTGGCGAATCATTTGGAATTTCCTTAAATGCCCTTAATCATGTGACTATCCCAAGGCTTGCTACAGGTGGAGTTGTTCCTCCGTCAATGGCTGAACATCTTGCTGTTTTAGGTGATAATAATGCCGAAACAGAGGTTGTATCACCTTTGTCAACCATGAAAGAGGCGCTTCTTGAGGCACTTGCTGAGTCTGGAATAGGAAATGGCACACAAGAGATAAATCTTATCGTGGATGGAAGAGAAATTATGAAAGCCATGGTTAAGCAAAATAGTGAGTATAAGAAACAGCATAATGGGGCATCAGCATTCTCATAAAGGAGTAAACATATGTTTGACTATGTATTTAAATTTGGAACATATATCATACCCACTTCTTATATAGCAGAGGGTGGGTATGATTGTAAACCAAATCAAAGGCAAGACCTTGACCCATTTACAGACCAATTCGGTGTTACTCATAGAAACGCTCTACAGCATACCAAGACGGATATAAGTCTGACCATTCGTTCCTTAAGTTGGACAGATTTTTCAACATTAATAAGCAATTTAGTTGCTAACTATGCTATATTTAATGAGAGAGATGCTGAGTGCGAATATCTTGACCTTGAGACCATGACAATGAAGACAGGGCATATGTATCTCGACCCAAGTTGTCAGTTTAAAATTAAACGGTTAAATGACAAAGTAGACAGTTTTACTTTACGATTTACGGAGTACTAATATGCTGAATGTATCACAAGCCGTAAAAGATGCATATGCAAATCCAAGTTCGGGGAAGAGATTAATAATTTACTTCCCCGATTATGATATTACAGTAGACCCCGATACAGTATACGCTGAATCTTTTAAACTCAATGAATCCATAATGGATATGGCAAGTATTGAGTTTGTTGGATGTAATCCAAGTAAAATGCAAGTACAGATACAAGATTTTGGGTATGATGTTAAAGGGTCTACTGTACAAGTTTTTATGCAAGTTGATACAGGCACTACTGAAGATGAACCTATACCTTTGTTTAAAGGGACAGTAGATAGTGTAACCCAACAGAGCAATAAGAGGATAAAAGAACTTGTCGCCTATGATGTTTTGTATACAAAGGGAAATGCAGATATTGCTCAGTGGTATATACACCAATTTCAAGATTATTGGGAAGATGGTGTAACTATCAAAGATTTTAGGGATGCATTATTTGAGCATCTTGAAATAGAAGTGGAGGATAGCGCATTAGTTAACGATGAGGTGCTATTTCAAAAGCAATATTCTCCTGTTAACATGAAAGCCCTTGATGTTATTAAATACATCTGTCAGATAAACGGTGTATTTGGTATCATTAATAGGTACGGTAAGTTCGAATATAGAGTCTTAACACCTATAGAAGTAGGCACAACTCCAAGTCCGTATGTAGAGGTCAGAATATATAAACAGATAGACTATCAAGAGTTTACCGTAAAGCCTGTTGATAAACTCACTATTCGACAATCCGACCTTGAAGAAGGTGTTTCCATAGGGATTGGTACAAATAATTACATCATTCAAGGTAACTTCTTTACTTTGAATATGACCGAGGAACAACTCACTTCCATTGCCGAGAACATCTATCCTCTTATATCTGATATTACGTATGTTCCTTATAAAGTAACACAGGTAGGATATCCATGGTTAGAGTGTGGGGATATTGTTGAGTATGAGGTGTATGATTTTGAGGCATCTCAAGCACAACATGAAGATATCTATAAGCCCATGAAGTTCTATATCTTTGAGAGGTATCTTACAGGAATACAGGCTCTCAGAGATGAATATGAGGCACAAGGTGAAGAAGAGCAATCTGTCTTTATTACAAATATAAATGCACAGATTGATACTATCCGAGACCAAATAGAGGCTATTCAAGGACGACTTGACTCTATTGAATTGAAATATCTCATGTTTTACAATATGGGTGAAGTTGATGTTGAAGATGGTACAACACGCCCTGTTGTAAATACAAGATTCGGTGTGGCAAAGAGTGGTCAGATACACATTGAAATGGAATATCTGATTGAATGTGAAACCACAGAAGAAGTTATTGATGATGTCGTTACAAATAATGATTTAAAAGTTAAGTTACTGTATGAATTTGATGGTGAAATAATTGACAGCCGTGAACCTGTTGAGACATACCAAGATGGTAAGCATATCTTGAGTGCATACTATATTTTGAATGTTGATAATCAACGGATACATACATGGAAAGTGTGGATGAATTGTCAAGGAGGTAATGTCCACATAGATATTTTCCAAGCACAGAATAGTATCCTTGGTCTTAACATTCTTGGCAATACAGGGTGGGATGGAACTATTGATATCCGTGAAGTTGTTAATGCCATTGAACTTGCAGGTATGGTTGTTGCAGACCTTACAGATAATGCCATTGTTGCTGTACAGACACCTGTTGATGCACCTATTTCTGATACATTGAGTTCGATTGATGTTGACGGTATAAACCTTGCATCTGTCACAGATAACGTTGGAATTAACGAGGTAGTCACCAATTATTGGGTAGATGAAACTACGGCAGATGACATGACATATGATGATGATTATGTCATAATTGATAATCATGACTTTGTACTTAAGACCGAGTTTACGACAATGAGCACAAGCGTTGTTATTGATGATGGATTCTGTACAAAGGTAACTCCGATGATTGATAGTCTTGCAACGATTGAAAGTGTGGTAATAAATGAGCAAGTATCTAATTGAGAGTGGGGGGAATTATTATACGATTGAGCAAGGAGTAGTGTCTGATATAGGCACTACTCTTAATGCTCAGTTGTTCGCTGATTATGGGCTTGATGATATCCCCGATTGGGAAGATTACGAAAGCCTTACAGCCCCGAGTGTTTTATGTTGGAATGATACGGAAGAAAAGACCATGCTTGCTACCGTGCAAGGTGTACCCGAACCACAGATTGTTTATTCACAGAATATAGATATGTCGCATAGCACTATAACAGGTGTGGATAGTGTTGATATAACAAGTGACGATTATACACTGTTTGCTGTGTCATTTGATGATGGTTTGAATTGGTGGAATTATGTTAATGACCAATGGGTATTACTTAACACGGATACAGCAGGACAAACACGAGAGAGTATAGAAAACATAAGTACTTCGGCATGGGGGCAGAAAGCAACAACAGGACAGATAAAATTCCGATTTGTCCTTGCAGATGAAAATGCTTATGTACATAGAATCCAAATCAACTTCACAAATTAAGGAGGAGTGAAAATGATTGACATTGTAAAGCCTACAAGGATAAACAGACCTCACTTTGATGCTCTGCATGGGCATACTGTGATTGAACTTAAGAACGTAAAGAATGGTAAGCGTGAGCGTGTCGAGAGCGATAATACTGTGACAGGCTTTGCTGAATTTTTGGCATCCCCTATGGGATTAAATGAGCATACATATCTTTCAACAGGTAAACCACCTTTCAGAAGTCTATTTGGTGGAATATTCTTGTTCGATACAGCAATTCCTTTGAATGCAAAGTATAAGCCCCCAATTACTAAGATGCTTGGTAATGGCTCTTATGATGTTAGTAATTCAGCAACAGCAGAGATGGGTTCATTTAATACTCTTGAATCTTCCATGGATGCAAATGGTGCTACATTCGTGTATGATTTTCTTACATCACAGAGTAATGGTGCTATTGCATCTGTTTGTCTTTCAACAGATACAGGTGGATATATTGGATATGGTAATCCGAGTGGTGTAAGGGTAGGTTCAAGAACTGCTTGGGAAAATTACAGTATTTCTTTTGGCGCTATTGGTGGACTTAACTTTGGATATTATGGTTATTACGACAACAAAGCATATTCATGTGCAAACATGGCAAGTGGAGATAATAAGATAGTAATTTCTGAATCCAATTTTGTTGTTAATAAAATTAACCGTTTGGATACAAATTCATCTTTTACAGACGTATTTACTAATCCTAAAAATTATTCAATATCGGCATCTGTAAATATGGCTATGCACCCTCAATGGAGTGGATATATATGCGTGATGTTACCGTCATCAAATATAAGTAATGGTGGAGCATTCCCGATATATACTGTTAATCTCAAAACAGGAGTGGTAGGCGAGTATGCCTTTACCAACAACACAGGCTACACTTTAAATTTTAGTGGTGATTTGCCTTGTGGAATTCCAAGTGATGCACATTGCCTTTATATTTCTGCAAGTAGTTCAAAGCATTTTAAACTTACACTTGCAACAGGAACTTTTGAAGAGATTGGTGATTTTACAGCAATACGAGTTACGGATAGTCTCTTTTGTTCAGAAATGCAAAATTCAAATGGTATGTGGATATACGACCCCGAAGCAGGCACGATATATCCAGCAAATGGAAGATGGGCAGAATATGGTTCGTATTCGGCTAATCAGTATTATGATACGGATGATGGTGGATTCTTTGTAATGCAAAGACAGAATAACTATATCTCAAAGTATCCTAATCCACTGATTCTCACAACTATAAATAACCTTTCAAATGCTGTGATAAAGACAGCTGCTCAAACTATGAAAGTAACATATACACTTACATTGGAGTGATACCATGAGCGTGATAAAACTTAATGGAAAAGCATATGGTGGAAATGTCATAAATTTTGTGAATGGCGTTTATGTTAATCCCGACAATTTGATTGTACCCGAAACAAATTTCACAAGTTCTATGTCATATACAGCAATACAGGATTGCATCATATGTATGTATCTTGTTTGTTTGGGGAACGCAAGCACTTATATTAAAATCGACAATAAAACTGTTCAGAACTATTGGCAAAGTCAGATGGTGACTACATCATCCGCCCCGATTTATATCAAAAAAGGACAGACATTGACTGTTAGTGGTGTACATGGGGATTATGATAGTTTCTATTGGGTTTACGGAGTTCAGACAGGCTCTGTATCTAACGCCCAACATAATTATTCTACGAGTGAACAAGTGATTGGAACTTGGATAGATGGTAAGCCATTGTATCAAAAGACATGGGATTTAGGGCAAGATATAACTGTGGGAGCATGGACTTCTGTAATGAGCGTTGCGGATGTCAACATTGATGTTTTGGTAAACAGTATAAGTGTACAGAACAGCAAATCGGTATCATTGATAGAATATTGGGTGGATGGTACAACGCTAAAAGGAAACACGTTGAGACCGAATTCCGCTTCTGATTATGTAAGATATCTGACACTTCAATATACCAAGACCACAGATTGAGAGGATAAGAGATGTCGCTTACAAAACTTGCTTATAATGGCGATAGTAAAATCATAAAGAACCTTGTTAATCGGGTGAATGCTTTGATTGATGGGGGAGGTGGTGCAAGTACACTTGCTGAATTAACGGATACCAATATCACTAATCCGTCAGATGACCAAGTGCTTACTTATGACAGCACTACAAGCAAATGGAAAAATAAGAACGCAACTGCAAGTGGAGTAACAGATGTACAGGTTGATGGTACATCTGTTGTAACGCAAGGAGTAGCGAATCTGCCGAGCATACCCGAAGATGTTGATGATTTGGGGAATGTTGTTATTTCAAGCCCGTCCGATAAGCAGGTACTTGAGTATGATGCTACTACGCAAAAATGGAAGAATGCTACGCCAAGCGGTGGTGGAAGTTCTTGGGCAGACATCGAGGGAACTTTGCTTGCAGGACAGACAAGTATCACTTTAAACAGTTCAAGCATTAAACTCACAAGCACCTTTGAGTTTTTTACAGATGTATTTGGCGTATGTCCAACAAATGCTGTTGTATCTGTGGGAAGTATAACTTTGACATTCGATGCACAAGCAAATGACTTGGGTGTAAAAGTCAGAGTGACAAATACAGGAGCGGTGTCACCTTATACTTTCAAGAGTTATTTGGAAGTCGGAAACACAGCAGGAGCATATATCAATACAGGCTTAAATATAGCAACCACGCAAGAATTTGAGGTTAAGTTCCAATTAACGGATACCCAATCGAATAATGTGGTTTACTTTGGCTGTTGGCAATCATATAAAGACACTATGATTTACTATTATGCAGGTGGTTTCGGATGTGGAGTCGGTGGAACTATGACACCACGTCATAACTTTGATACTGATATTCATGTATATAAGGCTACGCAAGATGCAATTTATCTTAATGATGTACAAGATGGCGGTGTAAATTGGG
>Ga0247608_10003130_pt1 | contig 19672 bp, 18 predicted proteins | sample 176DNAGHGlowgp2_FD_193490 | JGI IMG/M metagenome (GOLD analysis project Ga0247608, IMG submission 193490) | Sheep rumen microbial communities from Palmerston North, Manawatu-Wanganui, New Zealand - 1766 DNA GHGlow gp2 | ecosystem: Host-associated > Mammals > Digestive system > Stomach > Rumen ...
TGAACAGAATCATAAATGAGGTTAAGGGAGTTAACAGAGTAATGTATGACCTGACATCGAAGCCGCCAGGGACGATCGAACTCCTATAGTAAACAAGAGCTCGCAGAAGCCCTAAATTAGGGCATTCGCGAGCTTTTTTGATGCCTTGTGGTACTAATTTGGTACTAGAAATTCTTATAAAAGTTCAAAAATCATATGAAAATCACTGGTTTTCTACTTCTTTATTATTGGGTAAAGTCCCAGTGGTTGTGAGGTTTGAAAAAAGTGAATCACTATTTTGCGTGAGGCCATGTGATTTTCCATTCAAAATATTCTTCAGGAGTAATAACTCCTGTCTTTAATTCATTTTTCTTTACATACCATTCCATAAGAAATTCATTAAGAAGTCCGTAATCAAAGGTTACGGCTATTGGTGTTCCATATGAGTTGAAGTCATTTTCATCAAAGTCGCTATAAGCAATAGGCATTTCATTTATTTTGCTGTTGCTTGATTTTGAAGATTCTTTTGATTTCATTGATTTTGGAATTGGCTGCAAATCAAAAAGATTTATAGAACTTGAATCCTCTAACCAAAAGAGTGTTTCGAGAATATCTTCTGCAGCACCATTATTGTAGTTGTCAAGAGCCTTGTAATTACAATTAAGAATTCGGGCCATTTCATGGATCATATCCTTTTTAGGGACTCGTGTACCGGATTCGTATTGTGCAACACGAACAGACATAGATTTTCCTTCAAAGCCAAGTGCTGCACCAAATTCATCCATTGTCATGTGCCTGAATGTTCTGATTCTTTTTATTCGTTCACCTACGGTCATAGTGTTTTGTCCTCCTATGTTTTTTGTACTAAACATTTGTGTTTAATAAACCTTTGAACATAATCTATCACAATATAGATTATTTGTAAACAAAAAAGTTTAGAAAAACTTGTTGACATTCTAAACAAAAAGAGTTAGAATGTGCTCGAAACAAAATTAAACAAATATGTTTAGAAAATATAAACAAGGAGGAAAATAGAAAAAAGAAACTATTAACAGGGAAATAAAACTGGATTAACCCACCAGATACAACTGAATAAGCTGCATTTATACCAACAGCCCTTGCCATGACAGCTATCCAAGTAGCTCGAGCGAGGGGCAGAAGGAATATAAAGAATGAAACTTCCTTCTGTAAGAAACTTCTTTAAAGGGCAGGAGAGGATCTCGAACAGGAGAGGCCTGCAGGTTCATGAGTCTGGAGAAGCTCAGGGGAACTAAAGGTTAGCTGAAATGCTAACAGTATAAATGTATAGAAAGCTAACCCCATGGCATTCGAGCTTTGGAAAAGGATGCATAAGTAACAGGAAAGGAGGAGAAAAAGTTATGGAACAGAATATGTTTATGGGTGTAGAAGAGGTCAGAAGTATTCTGAAGATTTCAAGATCAGCTGCATACAAGATTATTAGAAATCTGAATCTGGAACTTGAGAAAAAAGGCTATATAACTATCAAGGGACGAATAAGCAGAGAATACTTTAAGGAAAAATTCTATAGATTTGGAAAAGACTGATAAAATGCCGGTACTTTACCCAAACTGTAAGGTACCGGATAAATATCATTTATATATAACAAATAAGAGAAGGAGATGATTAATATGCCGGCGTATAGAGATAAAGATACAGGCAAATGGTTTACCAAGTTCTACTGCACGGAATGGTCTGGTAAAAAAGTACAGATAAAGAAAAGGGGGTTTGAAACTAAGAAAGAAGCTCTTGAATATGAGAGAAATTATAAAGTGCAGAAAGAGGGAGATGTAGATGTAACTTTTGGCGAATACTTTGAGATTTATCGGGAGGATGTTGAGAAAAGACTTAAGAGAAATTCATGGCTTACTAAGGAACATATGGTAAGAACGAAAATTCTACCGTATTTCAAAGATATTAAGCTTACTGACATAACTCCCAAGATGGTAATGAAATGGCAGAATCAGATGATAGATGGTGAAAATGAGGATGGAACAAAGTTTCAGAAAACATATATCCAGGCTATGCATAATCAGTTGAGTGCTATTTTCAATCATGCTATGAAGTATTATGGACTGAGAACGAATCCAGCCAGAGTAGCAGGAAATGTGAAGATAGGTGCTCCAAAGGAGATGCTGTTTTGGACTAAAGAGGAGTATAAAGCTTTTTCGGAGGCGGTTATGGATAAGCCATACAGCTTCTATGCGTTTGAGGTTCTTTACTGGACTGGAATAAGATTGGGGGAACTTCTTGCACTAACTAAGGAAGACTTTGATCTGGAGAAAAGAACTCTCAGGATAAATAAATCGTTTCAGAGACTAGAGGGCAAGGATGTAATTACAGAACCTAAGACTCCAAGAAGTGTAAGAACCATAAAACTTCCAAGATTTCTTGTAGATGAAATGGAGGAATACTTCCAGATGCTTTACAGGTATAAAGATACGGACAGAATATTCGTAGTTACAAAAAGCTTCCTACATCATGAAATGGATAGAGGTGTGAAGGCTTCAGGTGTTAAGAGAATAAGAATTCACGACCTGAGACATTCGCATGTATCACTCTTAATTGATGAAGGATTTACTGCGGTAGATATAGCAGCAAGGATGGGACATGAGAGTCAGGAGATAACTTATCGATATGCTCATATGTTTCCGTCAAAGCAGGATGATATGGCTGATATGCTGGACAGAGATAAAGCAGAAATGGAAGACCGACCTGCTGATTATTATGAAAAGGATGACGAGAAGGTTATCAGAATGGAGGACTACAATGAGCGCAAAAAATCTGGATAGTAAGGGAAGACTTAGATCAAGAGTAGTGGGATTCAGAATGTCGGAATCTGAAGCGAAAGAACTTAATCTAAAAGTGGCAGCAAGCGGAATGAACAAACAGGATTATATAATTGAAAGCCTGTTAAAGAGAAATATTAGGATAGTAGGTGGAAGAAAAGTAATCCGGGAAGTTCAGATGCAGCTTGAGGCCATCTTGGAAGAACTTCAGTTTATGGATGAAAATACAGATATTGATGAAGATGTAATCATGCCACTGAAGGTTGTTCTAGAGGTATTGACGGCTGATGAAGCAAAAAAATAACTCCTTCAGTTGCAGCTGAAAGAGTTAAGAATATGATTGGATGAACCTTTGTTATCCGTCAGTGTTTACAGTATAGCAGAGGTTCCATCCATATACAAATAAAACTTTTATATGGAGGTACAGAGTGTGAACACTTTTTTTGAAACTAGAAATGAAGAGTTAAACCTAATAAGGATGTCGGATATAGAAGCAAAAGAGGTTGAATGGCTTTGGTATCCATTTATACCGTATGGGAAGCTCACAATTATCCAAGGGGATCCGGGGGATGGAAAGACTACAATGGTTCTTAATATCGCTGCTGCAGTATCCCGGGGAGAAGGCTTTGATGAAGGAATGAATATCACTGAACCAATGAATGTAATATATCAGACGGCTGAGGATGGTCTGGCAGATACGGTTAAACCGAGACTGGAGCAGGCACGAGCCGACTGTTCAAGAGTACTGGTGATTGATGAAACTAATAAAGCTCTGTCTATGTTGGATAAGAGAGTAGAAGAGGCACTGGATAAGACTGGTGCAAGACTTCTGATAATGGATCCTATTCAGGCCTATCTTGGTGGAAGTATGGATATGAATAGGGCAAATGAAGCCAGGGAGATGACAAAGCATCTTGCAACGATAGCGGAACAAAGAAACTGTGCAATTATTCTTATTGGTCATATGAATAAAGCTGGAGGATGCAAAGCTGCTTACCGAGGAATGGGTTCAATAGACTTCTTTGCAGTAGCAAGAAGTGTCCTGCTAGTAGGACGAGTTATCGGAAAAGATAATTATAGGGCTATGGTACAGATAAAGAATAATCTGGCTCCATTCGGTCATCCCAAAGCATTTGAATTGTCAGAAGATGGGTTTGAGTGGATAGGTGACTATGAAATATCTGTAGATGATGTGCTTGGAGGATATGCCCCAAAGGAGAGCAAACTGGATCAGGCTAAACAGCTTTTGAAAGATTTATCTGAAGACAAAGATGCAGTATCCAGTAATGAGTTAATAGAACTTGCAAAGGCTGAGGGTATATCAAAAAGAACTATGGATAATGCCCGGAAGGAAATGGGACTGAAGTCTCAGAAGATAAATAATACCTGGTATGTGAAGCTTAAATAGATCAAGGATGCAACAATGCACGAGTCAGGTCTTTGCAATGTTCCTATTGCAAGGATGCAAAACCTAAAGACTTGCAATGTTGCGTCCTTCATATATATCAGGGGTATTAGGGGAGATTACATTTCTCCCCTAAACAGATGATGTAAACGCATTGCGATTTACGTATCTGGCAAATGATGAAATCTACCTAAAGCATGGGTTAGAGCTGAAGTCAGTAGAAGAACAATGAATACAAAGCTCTTACCAGTGGTGTGTAACAAAAGTGCCAACAAATAGGTGGTTATCCAACAAAAACGGTAACAAAATGGCGGTTATCCAACAAAAGTGCCAACAAATATCGAAGAGAGTTTTAACAAATGCTTTAACAAAGTGGTGGTTATTAAACAAAAGCTTTAATAATGGCAGAAAGCTTAAACAAATACTTAAACAAATATAAAAAGCTCTTATAAATGGTATGAGGAAATAAAAGATATCTTACCAAAAGCTCTTACAAATAGCAGGAGTTCTTACCACTGTAAGAGAAATGGAGGGAATATATGGGGAAGAAAAAACAGTATAAGGAACCAAGAAGGAATCTATCTATCAGGTTATCCTCGGAAGAGAGAACTGCTCTTGAAAAGAGTGCAGCGGATAATAATATGTGTCTTGCAGAATATGTAAGGCAACTGATTATGGCAGGTGGAAGAATAGATACAAATAAGATGAAAGACCGTCGTGATCTGATAGAACAGATAGCGAGAGTTGGAAATAATATTAATCAATTGACCAGGCTGGCGAATATGAACAGAAGTATAAATGATACGATTCTGGAAATGGTTATTACACTTATGAAAGAGATTAAAGGACTGATGAATCAATGTCTAAGAAAATGGTCTTAGAAAAGTGATTTGAGAAGAGAGGAGGAGTTAGGAGTTGGCTATAACCAAAATATTACATCAGAAAGTAAGCCCTGGTCGCGAACTGGGGCTTCATACAAAACAACTTATAGATTATATTTTCAATCCTGATAAAACTGAACAGTGTATCCTAACGGGCAGTGTCAACTGCCTGCCGGATACGGCATATGAGCAGATGGTTGAAACTAAGAAAGTGTTCGGCAAACTTGGTGGCAGACAGAGCTATCATATAATAATATCTCTTGTTCCTGGAGAGGGAACACCAGAAGAGCTGTATGAAATGACAGAGAAATTTGTAGCAGAGTTCCTTCATGGAGAATATGAAGTAGTGTTTGCTGTTCATACGGATCACGAGCATCTACATTCTCACATTGTGTTTAATAGTGTAAATATGGTTACCGGCAGAAAGTTTCAGTATAAAAATGGTGATTGGAAACATAAGATGCAACCAATAACAAATAAGCTGAGTGAGGAGTATGGTCTGGAAATAATGCCGGCTGAATATAGTAAGGATCCTAAGAATATGCCCCGGGATCAGTGGGAGAAGGAAAAGAGCTTTTCAGAGTTCATTGAGGCAGATGCAAGGTATTGCATGATGAGAGCTGAGAACAGAGAACATTATATTTATTTGCTGAAAGAACTGGGATATGAAGTGAAGGATGGAGAACATATAGCAGTAAAAGCTTCGGGAATGAAAAGATTTAAAAGGCTTGGAACTATTGCTCCGGAGCTGGATTATAGAAATATAGAGCAAAAGGATAATAAAGAAAAAGGTCGAACTGATAGATTATATAAAACGATAGATCCACGACCATTAAGGAGAGCATTGTTATCTCCGCTACAAAAGAAATATTATGTCAGACTCTATAAAATGCGCCTGCTGGAGAAGCGGAGATTCCAATATAAATCAGCTCAGTTTTATAAAGACCTGCAAAGATTCAAACTACTTCAGGAAGAGTATTTGTTTCTCGTGTCAGAAGACATACGAAGTGTTGATGATCTTATAAATGTAAAGGTAAGTGCATTACATAGATATAGAGAAATATCAGAAGAGCAGAAATGCCTTTACAAAGAAAAGGCTAGGTTAAGAAATAAAAAAAACAAGAACGCTATTAGTCAAGGAAATGTGGATTCCTTTGATGAAGATGAATATAGAGACCGACTGCAGATTTTGAAAGAGTTAAAGCGAGAGGAAGATAAAAGATTTAGAATTGCTGATAAAATATATCAGGATTGTCTGTATGATATAGAATTAAAAGATATTGATAGTATTAGTATATCTGAATTTGAAAAAGAATTAGACAATGTCGATACAGAAGAAAAGATCCCAGAACTTCCAAAGCCTAAGCCAGAGCCTGTCATAGAATCAGTTTTAGCTAATAAGAAAGATATATCTAAAGTTGCTAATGGACCAAGTGTTAAGCAGGAAGATGTTCCGGCTTTTAGTGATTCTAAAGTTATTAAAGAAGAGAATCTGAATGATTCGTATGTTGATGTATCAATAAAGAATACTCTTGTAGAAGGTACAAATAAGGAGGAAGAATCAAAAGATGATTCGCCTTCATGTAAAAAGGTTGACACTGATTATGAAATAGAGATTATAGCAATTGATGCAGTAATAGATATTAAAAATATGAATCTTTCGGTTCAAGATTTCTTTTTATTGTCTGTAGAAGATAAAGCGGCTATTTGGGATGTTACAAAATATGATCCATTGGATGCATTTGAAGCATACAGGAAAGTTGCTGATTCGGCACAAGTTAGTAAATCAGTTCCGGATTTATATGATGAGTTTACTCGGATAAAGAATAAATGCCTGGAGTATAAGAAGGAACCTTGGGAGAGGGAGTATAGGAAGATAGTTCTAAAAGGTGAGTACAAGAATGATAAAAAGTTGGTGAGAACGAAGGTGAGATAAATTGTTTTGATTTATATATTCTATAATTTATAGATGAACTAAAGTATGTTAAAATACGAAAAAGTATTGATGTTTATTTTTCATTTAAATAATAAAGAAATTCATCAAGGTCAATTTTTTTTATCTTGAATGATAATGAAGGTTATGGATAGAAAAATGGGAGGAAATACATGAGTGAAAACAAATCTAATGAAATTGTTCCTGTGGAGATTACAGTGGAATCTTTGAAGGCTAAAATATATACAGTTAGAGGCCAGCGAGTTATGCTTGCTGCAGACTTAGCTGAGATATATGGTTATACCACTAAGGCTTTTAATCAGCAGGTGAAGAATAATATTGAAAAATTTGATGAAGACTTTCGTTTTCAATTAACAAGAGAAGAACTTGAAGATTTGGTGAGGTCAAAAAATTTGACCTCACGGGAGGGATCAATGTTTCAAGGGCAATCAGGTGGAACTAGATATTTGCCATGGTGTTTTACGGAAAGTGGTGTTTACATGCTTATGACGGTATTGAAAGGTGAACTTGCTATTCGTCAGAGCAAAGCGTTAATTCGGACATTTAAGCAGATGAAGGACTATATCCATCAGGATCCACTGCTTTCTGGATCGTCTAATATTGAAAAAATGGCCTTACAGATATCTGAAAACACAAGAGATATTGGCAAAATAAAGGAATCCATGGTTACAAAAGAGGATCTGACTAAAGTTATTCAGAGCTTTACTTTGCCTGATAAAGGAATAGAATATGTCATATATGCAGGTCAAACATTTGAAGCCGATGTAGCGTATGCGGATATTTACAGTAAAGCAAAGAAAAAATTGTACATAGTGGATAACTATATTGGACCAAAAACACTTTTGATGCTGAAGAGTGTTCCTGCTAATGTAGATATTATTATTTTTAGTGATAATATTATGAATATCCTCCGTCTGTCAGAGCTTCAAGCTTTTCAGACTGAATATCCGAATGTGAGACTATCCTTCCAGAAAACAGGAAGAAAGTTCCATGATAGATATATTATTGTAGATTATAAGACGCGATCAGAAAAGATTTATCATTGTGGAGCATCCAGTAAAGATGCAGGAAATAAAATTACAACAATATCAAAGTCGGATAACAAAGAACTATATCATCCGATGGTAGATGATCTGCTTTTGCAGCCGGCTTTACAATTGCGTTAAATTGAGGATTCTATGATGATGGTAAAGATGGGGGTAGTACTACCCTCAAACTACCCTCAAATATAAACATAGGAAGTTTCTTAATCTTACTCTTGTAGTAGTGATACATTATTTTTGTGAAATATGTCAATCGATTATTGTTAATCTTTCCTTGTACCTGACGAATCAAAATAGTAGAATAAACATACCTATAGTGATAAAGGTGGTGAAACTCTATGAATTTACTACATATGAAGCATGCGCTGGAGGTTGCGAAGGCCGGCTCGCTGAATAAGGCTTCGGAATCACTTATGATCGCGGCGCCGAATATCAGCCGTTCCATAAAGGAACTGGAGAGTGACCTCGGTATTACGATTTTTGAGAGAACTCAGAACGGTATGAAGCTGACCCCGGAGGGTGAAGAGTTTATAAGCTTCGCGAAGGGGATTCTGAATCAGATTGATGATCTTGAGAAGTTCTATAAGTCTGCCGCAACTCCGAAGCAGAAGTTTTCCATATCTGTTCCGCGTGCAAGTTATATATCTGAGGCATTTGCTGAGTTCTCAAAGTCACTCACAAAGGAGCCTACTGAAGTCTTCTACAAGGAGACAAACTCCCAGCGTACGATCCACAATATGCTGAATCATGATTATAAGCTGGGTATTATCCGTTATGCGGAGAATTATGATAAATACTTCAAGACCATGCTTGAGGAGAAGGGCTTCCAGTACGAGCTGGTTACGGAGTTTACGTATTCACTCATCATGAGTGCAGAGAATCCGCTTGCAAAGAAAGAGGAGATTACATTCGAGGATCTTACGGATTATATTGAGATCGCTCATGCGGATCCATACGTTCCATCGATGCCGATTTCCAAGGTTGTGAAGGAGGAGATTCCTGATAATATCGCTCGAAGGATATTCATCTTCGAGAGAGCAAGTCAGTTCGATCTTCTGTCTATGAATCCTGAAACCTTTATGTGGGTTTCACCGGTACCGAAGAAGCTGCTTGAACGTTACAATCTTGTCCTTAGGAAGTGCGCAGACAACAAGAAGATTTACAAGGACGTCCTGATTTATAAGGATGGCTACAAGCTTACGAAGCTGGATCAGCAGTTCATAACGGAGCTGTGTGAATCGAGAAGAAAGTACATTTAAATATTATGTCCGATCATATCGACAAATTTTTATCCGGTCTCTTTTATCCGGTCTCTTATGGAGGCCGGATTTTTTTGCGTTCAACACTCCATTTTCCCTACTCGATAAAGGGGTTATCGATATTGATAATACCGATTATCATTTTTAAGAATTTACAATCACGCCTCCGGAATTTACAATGAAAGCGAAATGAGGAAAGGAGGCAGGGGTATGGAGAGATTATCTGTTTCGAAGGCAACCCTCGGCAGGCTTCCGATTTATCTCGGAATGCTGCGGGAACTTCCTCCGGATGAGTATTCCAATATATCGGCAACGACGATATCGAAGAAGCTCAGTCTTGGGGAAGTACAGGTGAGAAAAGATCTTGCTGCCGTAAGCGGGGCGGGAAAACCGAAGCTCGGCTATGTGACGCAGGAACTTATCGAAAAACTTGAGGAAGCCTTAGGCATTAAAAGTCTTACAGAAGCTGTGCTGGTTGGAGCCGGAAGGCTCGGAAGAGCGCTGCTGGAGTATGACGAGTTTCGCAAATACGGAGTTATGATTTCGGCCGCATTTGACTGCAATGAACAGGTGATCAGCCTGAACGGTAAAACGGAAATACTTCCGATGAACCGTTTCGAAGCTTACTGCAAAGCTCATTCAATAAGGCTCGGGATCATCACCGTAGGTGAAGGCTCAGCCCAGGTCGTATGCGACCTGATGGTGCAGGCGGGAATAGCCGCTATATGGAATTTCGCTCCATGTAAACTGGAGGTTCCCAAAGGAATAATGCTTCAGAATGAAAATCTGGCATTGTCGTTAGCACATTTAAATAACCAATTAAAGAATCAGGATCAGGAGGAGAAAAATGGACGTAAAGGAGTATGAAATTGTCGACAGCGTTGAAAAGCTCGAAGAAGCAATTGCGCGTGTAAGAAAAGCACAGAAGCTTTTTGCAACTTACACACAGGAACAGGTAGATAAGATATTCTTGGCTGCCGCTTCCGCTGCTAACAAAGCACGTATCCCTCTCGCTAAGATGGCAGTAGAAGAGACAGGCATGGGAGTTGTTGAAGACAAAGTAATCAAGAACAACTATGCGTCAGAGTACATTTATAATGCTTACAAGAATACCAAGACCTGTGGAGTTATAGAAGAAGATAAGGCATACGGTATGAAAAAGATCGCTGAGCCTATCGGTGTTATCGCAGCGGTCATCCCAACGACAAATCCAACCTCTACGGCTATCTTCAAATGCCTGATAGCTCTTAAAACCCGTAATGCCATTATAATCAGCCCACACCCGCGTGCTAAGAACAGCACGATTGCAGCAGCCAAGCTTGTCCTTGAGGCTGCGGTTGCTGCAGGTGCACCGGAAGGAATCATTGACTGGATCGACGTACCTAGCCTGGAAATGACCAATTTTGTAATGAAAGAAGCTGACATCATCCTCGCCACAGGCGGTCCGGGAATGGTAAAGGCTGCATACTCCAGTGGAAAGCCTGCCTTAGGCGTAGGCGCAGGCAACACACCGGCGATCATAGATGATACCGCAGATATCCTTCTTGCAGTAAATTCCATCATTCACTCCAAGACATTTGATAACGGTATGATCTGTGCATCTGAGCAGTCAGTTATAGTTCTTAAATCTATATACGATGCAGTCAAAGAGGAATTTGCGGCACGCGGTTGTTATTTCCTTAACCCGGCTGAGACAGAAAAGGTTCGTAAGACTATTATCATAAATGGAGCGCTCAACGCAAAGATCGTTGGCCAGTCTGCAGCTAAGATTGCAGAGCTTTCAGGAGTTACAGTTCCTGAAGGAACAAAGATCCTCATCGGTGAGGTTGAAAGCGTTGATCTTTCTGAGGAGTTCGCTCACGAGAAGCTGAGTCCTGTACTTGCTATGTACAAGGCAGAGAGCTTCGCTGATGCTCTTGACAAGGCAGAGCACCTTATCGCTGACGGCGGTTATGGTCATACATCATCTGTATATCTCAACGAAGTTACAGAACAGGATAAGCTTGCAGAGTTCACATCACGTATGAAGACCTGCCGTATCCTCGTAAATACTCCTTCATCACAGGGTGGTATCGGAGACCTTTACAACTTCAAACTTGCTCCGTCACTTACACTGGGATGCGGCTCATGGGGCGGAAACTCCGTTTCGGAAAATGTGGGAGTTAAGCACCTTATCAATATCAAGACAGTTGCCGAAAGGAGAGAGAACATGCTTTGGTTCAGAGCACCTGAGAAGGTATATATCAAGAAGGGATGTCTCCCAGTTGCACTTGATGAGCTGAGAAATGTAATGAATAAGAAGCGTGCCTTCATCGTTACAGACCAGTTCCTTTATACAAACGGCTATGCTAAGCCGATATTCGAGAAGCTTGAGGAAATGGGCATCGAATACAGTTGCTTCTATGATGTTGCTCCGGATCCTACACTTGAATGTGCACTCCGCGGTGCAGAGCAGATGAGAGCATTTAAGCCTGATACAATCATCGCACTCGGTGGTGGTTCTGCTATGGATGCAGGTAAGATCATGTGGGTTCTCTATGAGCATCCGGAAGCTGACTTCATGGATATGGCAATGAGATTCATTGATATCAGAAAGAGAATTTACACATTTCCTAAAATGGGCGAGAAGGCATACTTCATCGCTATTCCGACATCTGCAGGTACAGGTTCGGAGGTTACTCCATTCGCAGTTATTACTGATGAGAAGTCAGGTGTTAAATATCCGCTTGCTGATTATCAGTTACTTCCTAACATGGCGATCATCGATACGGATTTCCACATGTCTGCTCCTAAGGGACTGACTGCGGCATCCGGTATCGACGCCGTAACACACGCACTTGAAGCCTATGCCGCAATGCTTGCAACGGACTACACCGATGGCCTTGCTATTCAGGCACTCAAGAATATATTTAAGTATCTGCCGCGAGCTTATAAGTACGGCCAGACAGATATCGAAGCACGCGAGAAGATGGCAAATGCCGCTACTATGGCCGGTATGGCCTTTGCCAATGCCTTCCTGGGAGTATGTCATTCAATGGCACATAAGCTCGGTGCTTTCCATCATCTGCCACACGGAGTTGCAAATGCTCTTATGATCGAAGAGGTACTCCGTTTCAACGCTGCAGAAGCACCTGCGAAGATGGGTACATTTTCACAGTACGATCATCCTCATACGCTCGCAAGATATGCTGAGGTTGCTGACGCACTCGGCCTTGGCGGTAAGACTGACGAGGAGAAGCTCGAGAATCTTATCAAGGCTGTTAATGACCTCAAGGCTAAGGTTGGTATCAAGGATACTATTAAGGATTACGGAATCGATGAGAAGGATTTCCTTGACCGTCTCGATGACATGGTTGAGCAGGCCTTCGACGATCAGTGTACAGGCGCAAATCCGCGTTATCCGTTAATGTCTGAGATCAAGCAGATGTATCTCAATGCATACTACGGCGGCAAGCATTTCGAGGAGACAAAGAAGCCTACAGCTGCCGACATTGCTGAAGCTCCAAAAACTGACAAGGTTAAAGATGCTTACCGTAAGACTAAGAAAGCGTAAGGAGGATGAAGGTATGAAACTGGACAGAGTAATAGCAGTAAGAAAAGATAAGACTATTTACCGCGACGGCGGAAGATGTATCAAGGTTTTTAACGAAGACTATTCAAAGGCCGATATTCTAAATGAGGCTCTTAATCAGGCCAGAATCGAGGAGACAGGACTCAGCATTCCTAAGGTTCTCGAGGTTACTATGATCGACGGTAAATGGGCTATAGTATTCGAATATATAAAGGGAAAGACCCTGGCACAGCTTATGGAAGAGAATCCGGATAAGAAGGAAGAGTATCTTGAACAGTTTGTTGATCTGCAGCTTACAGTTCATGCAAAGACATGTCCTCTGCTCAACAAGCTTAAGGATAAGATGAACAGAAAGATCAGCGCTACAGAGCTTGATGCTACAACTCGTTACGATCTTCACACACGTCTTGAAGGCATGCCTAAGCATAACAAGGTATGCCACGGAGATTTCAATCCGTCAAACATCATCATTGCTGAAGACGGTACTCCGTACATCCTCGACTGGTCTCATGCTACACAGGGAAATGCATCCGCAGACGTTGCTCGTACATACCTGCTTTTCTGGCTGAACGGTGATATCGAAGGAGCCAAGAAGTACCTCGACCTCTTCTGCAAGAAGAGCAACACAGCAAAGCAGTACGTTCAGAAATGGATGCCGATCGTTGCAGCTTCTCAGTCTGTTAAGGGCAACGAGAAGGAGAGAGAGTTCCTACTTTCATGGGTTAATGTTGTGGACTACGAGTAAAATGATGTAAGTGTCAAAAGTCAAAATGTGATCTCACTTGTGGGAAATGTAATCTCGATTGTGGAAAACGCATTTTGACTTACTGACGCGATGAAACACGAAGAATTAGTACGCGAGGAGATTTAGAAATGAAGATTACAGTATGTATCGGTTCTTCCTGCCACATTAAAGGATCGAGACAGGTTGTAGAACAGCTGCAGTATTTGATAAGAGAAAATCAGCTTGGAGATAAAGTAGAGCTGGCTGGTACATTTTGCATGGGCAAGTGTCAGCAGGGCGTCTGCGTACAGGTGGACGAGGAGTTCTTCTCAGTAACACCTGAAAATGTAAAGGAGTTTTTCGAAGCTTCGGTTCTGCCGAAGGTGAAGTAATATGATAGTTCAGATTTGTGTTGGCTCATCCTGCCATTTGAAAGGATCTGAGAAGATAGTTGAGCTGTTTCAGCAGGCTATCAAGGAGCACGAACTTGATAATGAGATAACATTGGCCGGCTGCTTCTGCACCGGTCAGTGCAACCGCATAGGCGTGACGATCACGGTGAACGACGAAGTGCACTGCGGCATAATACCGGAAAGATTCGATGAATTCTTTAATGACAAGGTCATGAAGGCCTTAGAGGAGGAAAGGGCGAAGTTTAATGGAATGTCTCACTCTTAAAAAATCCAACTGCAAAAATTGTTATAAATGTATCCGCAATTGTCCGGTGAAGTCCATCCGATTCTCGGGCAATCAGGCGTACATTATAGGAAATGAGTGTATAATGTGCGGCCAATGCTTTGTTGTTTGTCCGCAAGGCGCAAAGGAAATCGTTGAGGAGACCGAGAAGGCAAAGGTGCTGCTGCAGAGCGGTGCGCCTGTTGTCGCAAGTCTTGCACCTTCATTTGTAGCAAATTATGAGGGCGTCGGTATCGAGGCGATGCGTAAGGCATTGAAGAAGCTTGGATTTTATGATGTTGAGGAGACGGCCCTGGGCGCCACAATGGTGAAGCGCGAGTACGACCGCATGGTAAATGAGGGAACGAGAGATATCATCATTTCTTCAAGCTGCCATTCGGTGAACCTGCTGATCCAGAAAAAGTTCCCGGCGTTGCTGCCGCTCTTGGCGGATGTACTTTCGCCGATGCAGGCACATTGCACGGATATCAAGAAACGTATCCCTAATGCGAAGACAGTCTTCATCGGACCATGTGTTGCAAAGAAGGATGAGGCACAGCATTATGAAGGAATAGTTGATGCGGTGCTCACATTTGATGAACTGACGGCATGGCTGAAGGAAGAGAAGATTGCAATAGAAGATGGCGTCGAGTCCGACGGTAAAGGCCGCGCAAGGTTCTTCCCGACAACGGGAGGAATATTGAAGACTATGGAGAAGTCAAATCCCGACTACAGTTACATGGCAATCGACGGAACTGAGAACTGTATCGCGGCACTTAAGGATATTGAGTCGGGAAATCTGCATAAATGCTTTATTGAAATGTCTGCCTGCTCGGGTAGTTGTGTAGGCGGACCTGTCATGGAGAAGTTCCATCGCTCACCTGTTAAGGACTTTATCGCTGTTTCGTCCTATGCAGGAAAGAAGGACTTCGAAGTTGATCAGCCTGAACCACGCGCTCTCGAGAAGCATTTTGAAATGATCGAGCGAAAGGTCGAGACTCCGAGTGAGACGGAGATCAAAGAGACTCTCCGTCAGATGGGCAAGATAAGACCGGACGATGAACTGAATTGCGGTTCATGCGGATACAATACATGTCGGGAGAAGGCAATTGCTATACTGCAGGGTAAAGCTGAGATATCTATGTGCCTCCCGTACCTGAAAGAACGTGCGGAAAATTTCTCAGATACCATCGCAAGAAATACACCGAACGGTCTTATCGTTCTCAATGAGAAGCTGGAGGTTCAGCAGGTGAACTATGCGGCTCTTAAGATTTTGAATCTTAGGGATGCAAGTGACATTTTAGGTGATCAGGTTGTACGTGTGCTGGATCCAGCAGATTTCAACAGAGTGCTTACCTACGGCGGTACCATCCGCGACAAGCGTGAGTACCTGGCCGAGTACGGCAAGTATGTAGATAAGACTATTGTTTATGATAAGGAATATCATCTAATCCTGGGAATTTTCCGTGATGTAACTGAGGAAGAGACGCAGCGTGAGAAAAATGAAGAGATAAGCCGCCAGACCGTTGAGATTGCGGACAAGGTGGTTGATAAGCAGATGAGAATTGTTCAGGAAATCGCGTCGCTGCTTGGCGAAACGGCAGCAGAGACGAAAATCGCGCTGACGAAGTTGAAAGAGTCAATCAGTAACGAGTAATGGGTAGTCTATAGCCGGCGGATAGAAGAAGTTGAACAATAATGATATATGGATATATTGATTATTCAATTAAGTAATTAAGGAATTAAGTAATTGAGTAATTAATGAATTGTCCGTCGGCTATATTTTAAAATTTAGGGAGTTTTTTGATAATGAATAATCTGTGTGCAGACATAGGTTGGAAAAGTATAAATCATGAAGGTGAGCTGCTGTGCGGCGATCATGTTGAGATCGTGAATCAGGGCGAGAACTCGCAGGTCATTGTGCTTGCGGACGGCCTGGGAAGTGGTGTTAAGGCAAGCATTTTATCTACGCTTACATCGAAGATCATTTCGACGATGATGGCAGAGGGAATGAGGCTTGAGGACTGTGTGTCCACCATTGCTGCAACGCTGCCTATCTGCGCCGTGAGAGGTGTGGCGTATTCCACATTTACCATCATACACATTATCGAGAATTCCACAGTTGAGATTATTCAGTACGACAATCCGCGGGTTATTTTCCTGCGCAACAATGAGATTTATGAGTATCCGAAAACGGAGCTCACTATAGATAACAAGAAGATTTTGAGGTCGGTCATCAGCCTTCAGGAGGATGACTGCATGGTTGCTATGAGCGACGGATGTCCGCATGCGGGAATAGGACTCGCATTTAACTTCGGCTGGAACGTCGAGGATATTGCGCAGTTTATGCAGCAGCTTGTTGCTGTCGGCTACACTGCAAAGACGCTGGCCACCATGCTTGTGGATCAGTGTGACAAAGAGTACGGATATCATCCCGGCGACGATGCGACAGCATGTGTCGTGAAGGTGAGAAAGCGTGAGCCGATGAACATTTTGTTTGGACCGCCGCGCAACCGCGATGACGGAGACAGAATGATGTCGCTGTTCTTCTCGAAGGAGGGCAAGCACATTATATGCGGTGGAACAACATCGTCCATCGCTGCGAAGTATCTGGGGAAGCCGGTGAAGGTGAGCCTGGATTTTGAGAGAGGAGATGTGCCTCCGGTTGCGGAGATTGAGGGCGTCGACCTTGTGACGGAAGGTGTAATTACGATCAACAAGGTTATTGAGTATGCGAAGGACGCTCTGGGCGACAACGAGCTCTATGAGAAATGGAGCTTCGAACGCGACGGGGCTTCGCTTATTTGCAGGCTTCTTTTCGATGAAGCTACCGATATTAATTTCTATGTAGGCAGGGCCGTAAATCCGGCGCATCAGAATCCTGATCTGCCGATAACATATAACATCAAGATGAACCTGGTGGAGGAGCTTTCCGAATGCCTGAGGCAGATGGGAAAGAAAATCAAGGTGAGTTATTTCTGATGGTATGTAAGTTGTGATGGTATGTTTATTGTGATTGGCGGTACATTTTACATCATGATTTGTATTGTCGATGTTGTGATAGAGAAAATCAATTTGAGTTTGATATAGATGTTTTGCATTGATTTTGATAGATGGTATGAGGAGTCCCCAAAATGGTAGTCAGAAAGTTTGATACAAAGGTACAGCACCTGAAATATAAGGTTTTGAGAGAGGTGGCGCGACAGGCGTGGAATGATTCGCTTCTTGAGAATATTTTGGACATTCCTCATGTAATCGTTCCCGGAAAAACTCCGACGACTCGCTGCTGTGTTTATAAGGAGCGTGCGATTGTCGGGGAACGTATCAAGATAGCAATGGGCGGTGACACAGATAATCCGAACGTTATCGAGGTCATCGATATTGCATGTGATGAGTGCCCGGCTGCAGGATATTCGGTAACCGATTCCTGTCGTGGGTGCCTGGCACATAGATGCGAGGATGTTTGTAAGCGCGGGGCCATATCCTTCGACCATAATCACGTGGCGCATATCGACAAGTCGAAATGTGTCGAGTGCGGCCAGTGTGCTAAGGTCTGCCCTTATTCTGCAATCATCAACAGAAAGCGTCCGTGTCAGGTTGCCTGCAAGGTTAAGGCAATCTCCATAAATGAGGATAATGCGGCGGCCATCGATAACAGCAAATGTATCCAGTGCGGAGCGTGCGTATACCAGTGCCCGTTCGGCGCAATCACGGATAAGTCATTCATTTTAAATGTTATCGATATGATAAAGAAGAGTAGGGATAACAGTGAATATAAAGTATACGCTATCGTTGCGCCGTCCATTTCCAGTCAGTTTGCTTATGCGAAGCTGGGTCAGGTGATAACGGGGCTCAAGAAGCTGGGATTCCATACAGTGATTGAGACGGCACTCGGAGCCGATATGGTGGCTGAGTCCGAGTCAAAGGAACTGGCGGAAAAGGGATTCTTGACAAGCTCATGCTGCCCGGCATTTGTACAGTATATAAAGTCCTCATTTCCGGATCTGCTTCCTCTGGTGTCACACAATGTGTCGCCGATGGTAGCACTGGCGAAGTACATCAAGTCCACCGACGAGAAGGCAAAGGTCGTATTCATCGGACCGTGCACCGCGAAGAAGGCGGAGGCGATGAAGGACGAGGTGAAGCCGTATGTGGATTCAGTAATAACCTTCGAGGAGCTGCAGGCGCTCTTCGACAGCAAGGATATAGATATAACGGAGCTTGACGAGGACGTGCTCGACAACGCTTCATATTTCGGAAGAATCTTCGCACGCAGCGGCGGTCTGTCGGATGCTGTGGCGGAAGGTCTCAAGGAACAGAACATCGACTTTGATCTGAAGCCTGTGTCCTGTGACGGAATTGAGGAATGCCGTATAGCACTCCTGAAAAAGAGCAAGAATGTACTCGACGCAAACTTCATCGAAGGTATGGCCTGCATCGGTGGCTGCATCGGCGGCGCCGGCTGCCTCACCCACGGTGAAAAGAATAAATCCGAAGTCGACAAGTATGGCCGTGAAGCATTAGAAAAAACCATACTTGACGCAATTAAAATCCTATAGATACCCACATTATTTTCATTTTTTTTCGGTAGCGATAAAAAAATTATCGCTAAATGAAGATATTTGAGTCAAGTATTGTTCCATATAGTGGAAATTCATTTTTATCTTTTGACATGCTTTATGATGATGTGAAGAGATTTTTAAAGGATAATAAAATACAATATCAAGTAGATGTATTACCTAATAAGGGATGTACACCCGAAGTTCCATGGACTATCATAAGAGTTCAGAAGATTATTAGTATATACTTTGCATATAATAAAATGTTTAAGATTGAATTTGATGAAGGATATACAGGGAAATTAAAAAATGGTATATATATTGGTATGCCTATAGAAGAAGCGTTATCTATTGATCCTACATTAGCTTATAATGAAGAGGAAGAAGATTATGGATCTGAGGAAGGATACTGGATGGAAGATAATCTTGAAACAGAAAAAGTGATGAGTATTACTATTTTTATAAAGGAATTACTAGATGATGACCTGTTTTTTACATATGAATGGGCAAAATAGTATATAAACTTCCAAACCACTCGAACTACATACAATGAAGATTTTCACCCACCGGTACTAAAATGGTACTAGAAATCTTTGAAACGATATGGAATATGTGTAAACCAAAACAAATGCTAAACAAATATGTTTAGAAAATGAATTAAAAAGACGTGGAATAAAAAATCATTCTGCGAACTCCTATAACAGGAGAGAGTTAAAGAATGCCCTGTTTATAAGGGCTTCAAGAGTTTAAACTTTAAAAATGGCTCTACTTTGGCTCTAAAAATACGGAAAATAAACAAATTTGAGGCTATTATC
>Ga0247608_10003131_pt1 | contig 19665 bp, 30 predicted proteins | sample 176DNAGHGlowgp2_FD_193490 | JGI IMG/M metagenome (GOLD analysis project Ga0247608, IMG submission 193490) | Sheep rumen microbial communities from Palmerston North, Manawatu-Wanganui, New Zealand - 1766 DNA GHGlow gp2 | ecosystem: Host-associated > Mammals > Digestive system > Stomach > Rumen ...
AAGATTATCAATGACTTTGAATCGTGGCAGTTGGATGACCCAAATCCGGGCCGACAGGAATTTTTTGCAGAAGTGATGTCAGCCCTTGAAAACAATGAACTCGGACTTGCCACATTCAATATTGGTGTTCCGATGGATAAGGGTGTTGGTGGTTATTTCACTAACCATCTGAACTTGGATAAGTTATGTCTGCCTGAAATTTGTAAGGTGGATGAAGCAAACCATACAATTAAGTTCGTTGAACAGACATTTGAAAATGAAGAAGATGATGAGGACATTGATCCGATTATGTTGAAGGAAATGAGCATGTCTCCCGAGGAATCCTTCGCTGTGTTCGTTCACGAAGCATGCCACTTCTTGCATTTTTCCCGAGATGGTGGTGAATTTATTTCTCCCTTGATGAAGGGTAAGAAATACACTATGAATGAAATTGTGCAGTCTCCGAAACTTCGCCGTGAATGTGAATATGAAGCTGGTTATCGTTCTGTTCGTTATGATTTGCTGTATAAGATGTATCCGGGTTCTCGTCAGATCCTTGAAACCAATCTTATCAACATGACTAATTACGATTTTAAGAATCAGTCGCCCGAATGGAAGGAAAAGTATGATGAACTGACGAAACAGTACTATGATTTGGATGCAGATGAATGTGGTAATGTTATTCTCGGTCCTAATGGCATGCCTGTCACTGGTAAATTGAAGGACCGTGAAGGACTAATGAAGTTCAACCAGTCCTTGCGTGACAGGGTTCAGAAATTCACCGAATGGGCAGATCCATATCATGTTATTGCAGGTGTTCTTGATTAAAAAGAAGGAATAGAAAGATGGACATAAAACCTCTATTATTACACGATGATTTCATTGATAAAGTTAGAGTTCTAATGAATGAAATCAAGGTGCTAGAACATAAAAATAATAAGATTGGTGTAGTAATCAAAACATTGGAGTTGGCAAATCTTCGTGTTTCATACTATGAACAATTTTATAAGAACAACAACTACAATTCATTGTATTATAAGATCTTTAAGGATGACTATGAAAGTGCTGTTTCATATCGTGCCACAATTTTAGATAAAGCACATGAACTCGGCATTGAAAATGAGTAAACAAAATTTTACATAAGTTAAGTTTAAATTGGTTGACCACTGTCAACCATTTTTCTATATTTAAACTTAGAAAACAACAACAATGAGGTACTTATGCAAATCACTGGTCTCAAATTCAAGAATGGTTCTATGTGGAATCCTGAAACCGCTATGGAACTTGCTGATAAGAACAATGGTAAATTTGTTCTGAATAGTGAATTTGCAACTACTACTTATCAGTTTTCTAAGGATTGGAAAACCTGCACCATTACCAATATTAACAAAGATACCAACAGTGAAATGAAACCGCTCATGGTAGAAGTTGATTTCGTGGAATTTACATAATGGATAGAAAATCTTTACTTCAGTCTGAATACGAACTTGTTAAAGTTTATTTCGGTGATGCAACCGATTTTGCTATACAAATTGCTAAGAAATATGATTTGGATATAAATTATGGTACTCCATTTTTTATGAAACATTCTTATGGCTCTATTCCTGTTATCAAGCGAAGTTTAATTGATAATTGTGTGCTGGTAGCAACAAATGCCGTTGTTTGGGATAAATCAAAAATAGTAGTATGTTCATATAAGCCAGTACATACAATGAAAGAGGTAGATATCTGCTTATGCAAAATGAGTAAGAAACTAAAAATGGCTGTGAATCATCTTAAACTTATTGAACTAGAAAACGATTTCAAGGAGTAAACTATGTTTGAAGAAGATGAATCTAAAAGAATTCCTGATGAATATGAACGAAAGGAAATCTGCAAAATTGTAGAAGACAATTTTGATGACATTTATAAGGCTTCCGAAGAACTCCAACAGGAATATAAGGATAAGACTTCCAATAAGATTGCATTGGATTCTATTTGGTGTAGTCTAACTGGTTATGAATATGAAGATGCTGATAAGATTGATAATCCAATCTTTAAACTTATGAAAATGATGAATGTCAATCCTTTCAAGTTGGATGATGGACTAATTAGCAAGATCCTTGGTGAATGTGAAAGAAATGATAAAAAGTATTTGAATGCAACTGCATTGTTCTGTTTCTGCATCGCTGAAGAGGATCTTTGTGAAAATAAGGATTTGCAGAAGAAAATTCTAAAACTTCGTGATAAGACTGATGAATGGTATGCTTCCAATGGCACTACATTCTATAAGAATTATGCTCTCTACAAAGCAATCTTTAAGAAGTACACCAATGAAAAATATGAAGATACCATTTGGAAGAAAAAGATTTACGATGAAATTGCTGAAATTGAAAAGATGCCACTTCCTGAAAAGTAATGACAATAGAAGAATTTAAATCACTTGGTTCTAAGTATAATCTATACTATTCTAGGTTTGATTCTACTTTATCATTTAAGTCTGATTCAACAAATCCGGCTTTTGTTGTGGCATTTTATAACGAAGATGGTTTTGTTCAAGTATATCCAGAATGCTTATGTGTAGAATTTGATACTGATGATAATCTTGAAATTGCTACATCGGGTGTTACTAAAGTATCTGATGAAATTGAAGAGGTTGAAACATATATTGAAGAATTTTGGACTAACTATAAGAATACTGTAATTCAATTCAAAAAATCTAGAATAAATGAGGATTTTGAAAATGACAAGGAAGCCAGACCAAGCATACATTAATGTGTTGAAAAAGTTTGAATTAAAAGCCAAAGATCCTTCTTACAATAAATGGTTTTATCAAAATAAATGGATCTTATCTTATTATTTCGTAACTGAGACTTTTGCTCTAATGGAACAAGTAATAGTTTCTAAATATGATTGTGAATTTTCTTCGTTGAGTTTGGCTAAACATTATACACCACAAGAATTAAATGCTGAAATATCCAACTTATTAAAAAAGTTAAAGCAAGAACAAAATAATTTTAAAAAACGAGAGATTTTACACGATTTTGAAAAATAATAATTATACATACAATATGATGCAAACAATTAAACAAACAATAAGATTACAAAAACAGACCTATGGTTCTGGTAATTTCTGTTTGTAAAAATTTGTTTACATATATGAACTTATTACCAGAACACAAAAATGTTCTGGGATTTTTTTTAACTTTTTTAATAAAAATGCATTGACAAGATATATAATATTTTCTATATTTGTTGGTGTAAAAAATGATTGGTTCGTGAAACTAATTTGTAGATTGAAAGTATGGCTTTGTTTGTTCAAAAACTATGGAACTGACGAAAGCGCATACACCCGAATGGCAATACAACCCAGGGAAGTGTGTATGCGTGGCTATGGTCCCTAAAAAATGTGGAATAACCAAACTGAAATTCCACCATAGACTAATAACCCGAACTTAGGTATTAGTTGATTTTGAAATTGCAGGATTCCATAGTAATCATTAATCAAACTGCTAGAAAGAACAAGATGCTATGGGATGTTTCTAGTGTGTGATTTAATGTGAACCAAAAATTTGTTGTGAACATCGCTAACCCCGCTCTCAAAAAGAGCAGCTGCGACTTGTGACCGGCACGAAGTTACGATGAAATCACAATGACGAGAAGGAACAACTCGTTAAAACCAAATGGATTTGTAACTCAGTTGGTAGAGTACCACACTTTTAATGTGGGAGTCGCGGGTTCGAGCCCCGCCAAATCCACGAAACAATCATTGCGGGTGAGTGAAACGGAATATCACGCAAGCCTCATAAGCTTCGCAATACTGGGTCCGACTCCCAGACCCGCTACTAATTTAATTGGTTTAAATGTACCGAGTAGTTTTTATGTTCTGACTTTAACAAAAACATATATCATGCAGCCATAGTTAAAGGGATATAACCAGGACCTTCTAAGTCTTAATTCACCGTTCGAGTCGGTGTGGCTGTACTAATTCATTTTGGAGATTGTATGAAAAATCAAGTTTCTAGAGTAGAATGGATATTTATTGTTTTCATTCTATTTGGTGTAATAATTGGGTGTTGTGGTAGATTTATGTAGAGATTGATGGGGTATAGCCAAGCTGGTAAGGCGGGAGCCTTTGAAGCTCTGATTCTTTCCCTGGTTCAAATCCAGGTACCCCAACGAATTTCTTTGCGAGAGAAAACAGTTTGTCATTTACTGTTGATATAATAAAAATGACTAGATTATTTGTGAAACAGCTGGCATAGATAATTGAATTTATTAACTGCTGTATTCAAGGTTCAACCTTGTTTTTGTTTTGATGTAATTGGTAAACATACCACTCACTATATAGGGTGGAGATATTGGTCCGAATCCATTAAACAATCTAGAATTTGGAGAAGAGTCATTGGCTTAACCAATGTGGAGCGATAACCCTGATTTGATTCAGGTTCCCGCAAGCTGGATAGTGCTTTGAACTATCCAAACCTTTTTTAAGCCAGTGTACCAAAGTGGTCAAATGGAATTGATTTGTAATCAATCGCAGTAATGCTTCGGAGGTCCGAATCCTCTCACTGGCTCTAAAACAAACTAACATAATGAAGTTTTATGGATAAACACTATTGACTTTGCAACTATTGACGCCCACAAATGATTTTGTTATGTTGAACAAAACCGGGCACCAATAGGCTAAATTGGTAAACCGCATGGCTTCCGACCCTGAATTGCGAGATCATACCTCGTTTGGTGCTCCAAAAAAGTTTATATGTTAGTACGGTAGGTGGAGAAATTGGTAGACTCGTCAGACTCAAAATCTGATTCCAGCAATGGAGTGTGGGTTCAAGTCCCACCTTACCGATAAATATGAATGGGAGGTAATTGCTATGAAATCACGAGATTCTCCTGGCATTAGCAGATGTGAACGCCGCGTTTTAGCAAGTACATTTTCATGTATAGGAACAATGGTGCAAATCCATTAACCAGATGATAACTGGGATTAAATTAAATCAACATCCACAATTAGCTCAATTGGTTAGAGCGGTGCTCTTATAAGGCATAGGTTTCTGGTTCAAGTCCAGAATTGTGGACTACATAAGTTAATACTTCAATACATTTCATCTTGTAATATAGATGGGGTGTTTTCCCTAAACACTGTATTAACTTATATACTTGGTTTGTCAATTCCAAGGATAAAAATTGACTGTCTTTAATTGGCCAGGTGATGAAATGGTAAACATAGGAGACTGTTTTCTTTAAATGTTTGTCTTAGGAAGTTTAAAGAATATGGTCGCATATTTGGAAACGAATATGTAGTAAGCTGTAAATTCAGTGAAAGTCCTTATAGTGATATAAGTGAAAACGCTGAGCGAAATCGTATAACGAGACGTGCAGAGACTATAATCAGCCACCTAAGTTCATATGAATATGGTGAAGGCATAGTCCAGACTACAACATTCAAACAAACTGAATGGTTCAGGTAACTGAATGTAGTATGTAAAATCTCCCGGTGGTAACACCTTGTGGGTTCAAGTCCCACCCTGGCTACGAATTTTTATTTGACAGAATGTAATTTGTGAGCGATAAACATATAGAAACACTTAACAAATGGAGGTCTATATGGAAATCAAAAAAATCGCTTACTACCGAAACAAAGCCATACCATTGAAAGAAAGAATGGAAGCATTTGCTAAGGAACGATTGTTGCTGGACATTTTCAAAGGAATTAGATATGCTAATCAATGGGCTAAAGTAAATCGTCCTAGATAGCAGTGCTTGCGAGTACTGACCAATCATTTTGCTAAGTTTAACAAAAATTCCTAACCCACACACCTTAGCGAGATGATTGGTCATTTTTAAAAGTTTAATATGAAAAATAATTTTCAAAATACCTATTGACAGGATTGAAAAATGTTTTTATATTATACCTGTTGATTTGGTTGAGAGACCAAATAAACATACATCTTTCTCTAATACACATCCCAACCGAGTGTGAAGAGACAATGGAAGTACTGAAAAGGTATGGAAGTTGGTATGATGTATCCGTAAAAACATAATGTGGATGATTAACCATTATGTGAGGTTGCTATCCATTAGGGTTTTGGTGAAATCCCAGGGGCCTAATGGTACGAAACTAATGTGGCGTTAGAGTTCAATAGCAGTCGCTACAGGCCAATGATGGTGAAAATCGCTGGTGGTGATTTATGCTATTTTAGGCATCGGTTCCCATCATTTGGGTGAAACTCCCAATATTCACATAACATTGAAAGGGTAGCTCCTGATTAGATGGTGGATATGACAGATTAATGTTAGGATATGTCATTATGAGTAAACCCAAATCTCATAGATGTGTGTTTATTTGGTTTTTCAAATGAATTTTACAACACTGAAAATTTTGGATGTGGAGTGAGGTGAAACGAGTCACTGTGGTTTGACTTGAACATACTAGACAAATTACCCTTTTAAAACTAGTATGTTTGCGTAAAAAATTTTTTACATACCACGTGTTTTTACAATTTCTGAAAGGAAAAAGTTATATATACTATATAGAGGAAAAATGATTATGCTTATGCGAAATTCACATTGTTATGCACTAAATGCTTGGCTCCCAGCCAATGGTTTTGGTGCAGAAAGTGCATCCAGCGAAAGTAATCATTTCTTTGGTGGCTATGCATTTAATGATGAGGATTATCCACCAAAAACCTAGTTCACGAAGCGATTTTTTGTTAAGAAAGAGAAAAATGACCTTTGTGAACAAATCACAAAGGTTTTTTTGATTATATACTTTCTTTAGTTGGTTCTATGAAACCAATTAGCAGTTTGAAAATCCGGCGTAACACTTTGCGATAGACAAAGTAAAAAACTATCAAACTTGGGCTTATGGTGTAATTGGTAACACATCGGTTTTGCAAACCGAAGAGTCCGGAATCGTCCTCCGGTAGGTCCATTAAAAATAGGAGAATTATATGGTTTGTGAGAAATGTGGTAAAGAACATGATGGAACTTATGGTTCAGGTAGATTTTGTTCGTGTAAATGTGCTCGTTCAAGAAATCATAGCAAAGAAACTAAACAAGCAATTTCAAATACTTTATTAAATAGAAGATTAACTGTAAAATTTAAAACAGATTTTTCTATACGTTATTGTAAACTTTGTAAAAAAAAACAATTATCATATAGAAATAAAAGTGGATATTGTTTTAAATGTAATATAAAACAATTAAATAAAAATATTGAAATAAGAAATAAAATAAGTAAAACTATTAGAGAAAAAGTTAAAAATGGAACACATAAAGGTTGGAAAAGTAGAAATATTAGATCTTATGCAGAATTATTTTGGATAAATGTTTTAGATAATAATAAGATTAAATATATATCAGAAAAACATGTAGGTAAATATTTTTTAGATTTTGTAATAGATAATATTGATTTAGAAATAGATGGTAAACAACATAAGTATGAAGATAGACATAAATCAGATTTAATAAGAGATGAATTTTTAAGAAAGCAAGGATATTTTGTATATCGTGTAGCTTGGAATGAAATTAATAGTGAAGAAGGTAAACAAATGATGAAAGATAAAATTGAATTGTTTTTAGATTTTTATGATTGGTGGCAACAAAAATAAAATTTTAAACCTAGCCAGTTTCGGATAGTGGTCAATTCCTGGAGACTGTAAATCTCCCGCCCTCTGGGCTTTCGGTGGTCCGAATCCACCAGCTGGCATATTCCACCTTAGTTCAGTAGGTAGAACAAATGACTGTTAATCATTGAGTCCCTGGTTCGAGTCCAGGAGGTGGAGCTAAAATGGTCTCTTCGTCTAGTGGTCAGGACACAGGATTTTCATTCCTGGAACTCGGGTTCAACTCCCGGAGAGACTACTAACAAACTATATTGCATAGGCCCTTGAAGTAATAGACTGTATAGGATTGCTTATGTCAATACACTATGTTTGGAACAAACTAAATGGGTTCATAGTTCTAATTGGTTAGAACACCGGACTGTCACTTCGGAGGTTGTCGGATCATACCCGACTGGACCCGTTAAATATATTGCAGGTTGGAGGAGTTGGTTTCCTTGCAAGATTCATACTCTTGAGACGCGAGTTCAAATCTCGCACCTGCCACTATAGGCGTTGGCATACGTTCCTGAATAGACCTTTAAATGAAGGGTTAATTTCAAAAGACAATGCCTGATATGCTGGGGGCTTGCATACGAAATGCTCCACCAAGTTTAAGGATTAATATATGAATTACGAAAAGACATATTATAAGATAATAAATAGAGCAATATTTGAAGAAAATTTTGGAATTAGATATAAAGGTAATGGTACTTATTATGAATCACATCATATAATACCTCGCTCACTTGGTCGGATCTAATTTACCAAAGAATTTAACATTATTGACAGCAAGAGAGCATTATTTATGTCATTGGTTATTAGTAAAACGATATGAAGTTGGTTCTATTGAGCGAAAGAAGATGATAAAAGCATGGTTTATGATGGCAGCAAAAGGGAAAAATTTACAAAGACCAATAATAAATATGAATACCTATGCTAAATATAAAAAAGAATTATCACAAATAACAAGAGAATCACAAAATGGTAAATTAAATTCACAATATGGAAAACATTGGTTTACTAATAGAAATACGGGTGAATGTAGATCTTTTATAAATCCACCAAATAATATTTGGATTTTAGGAAGAAATTTATTTAAAGGAGAAACAAGTAATATATCAAAAATGATGTATAAATATTATCAATGTAAACGTGCTGAAAAAATTTGGAATGAATATCATTCTGGTAATTATACATCAATTAGAGATTATTGTAGAAAACATAATGAATTACAACCAACAATAAATAATTTATTTAAAAAATATATTCCAATATATAATAAGATTTTTAAATCTTTTTCACAACATAATTCATCTAAAATTGAATATGTAAATGTATTTAAATAATAGCCGTTCTAGCAAAGATGGTCTATGCAACGGACTGAAAATCCGAGGATTCCCGATCGTTACGGGAGGACGGCACTAACAAACTAAATGGCCTTGTAGACCAACTGGTAGAGTCAATGGTTTTAGACACCATATAGTGTAAGTTCAAATCTTACCAAGGCTACTAGAAACTACTTCGTTTAATTCCATACAGTCAGACTGCAGCTGAATGTTCAAATGACCCGTTATAAGACCATAGTAAAAGGTTGGTGAGTTATCCTTGTTACTTGGCACGAAGATTAAAATGGAATTTGTATATTTGAGTAACTCAGCTCATGGGTATAAGTATAGACGAAGTAGTTTTGAACTTTTAATTTGGAGAATTACCTCTAATTGGTAAGAGCGTGGTCCTGAAAACCACTGTGGGAAACCACTTGGGAGTTCGAGTCTCTCATTCTCCGCTATGCATCTGTAGCTTAATTGGAAGAGTCCGGTGCTACGAACGCCGATGTGATGTTGGTCCGAATCCAGCCAGATGTACTAAACATCCCCGATGTAGTGTAATTGGTAGCACAGTAGATTGTGGATCTGCTAGTCCGGAATCGTACTCCGGCTTTGGGACTATGCACACTTAGCAAAGTCTGGTAATGCAGGTGGTTGCAACCCACTAATCGGGAGTTCAAATCTCTCAGTGTGCTTAAAATAGAGGGTTGGCCGAGCTGGTTAAGGCAATGGTTTGCTAAACCATCGTGAAGAAGTTCCTCACACACAGGTTCAAATCCTGTACCCTCTGCTATAATTTTGTGGCTATAACATAGTCTGGTTAATGTGTCAGCTTGCCGTGCTGAAGACCTGGGTTCAAATCCCAGTAGCCACTTACATGCACCTATGGTGTAATTGGTAACACGATAGTCTTCCAAACTTTAGTCTCCGGATCGTACCCGGATAGGTGCTCTAATATTAGAAGTTTAGTTCAATGGTAGAATGACGGTCTCCAAAACCGTGGATAGTGGTTCAAATCCATTAACTTCTGTTATCTTAAGGTCCTTAAATAGGACCTTTTTTCATTGACAGAACTTAAAATTTTAATTATATTTTTCACATGGAAATATCTAAATTTCGTTTAGAGTATATAGATTTTACTTTAGAGTATATAGATTTTACATTACAAGCTGATACAATACCAGCTTTAGTTGATGAACTATTTTCAAATTACAAACGGATAATTGGTAAATTAGGTAGGTTATCTTATTGGAATGGAATATCTTATCAGCAAATGAAATCTGCTGATATAAGACTTTTTAGAAAATTGTATAAGATTCGTTTTAAAAAACAACAAATGGAAAATGATTTTATATGAGGATTATATATGATTTCAAATATAAAACCATTTAATAGTGTTGTTACTTATGTATCTAATGAAGAATATTCTTTAACAGGTTATTATAATGAATATGTTTTGTGGACTTATTACGAATTTGATAAATCTATAACTATCCATTATATGAAAAGGAAAGATAAAGTATCAAAAATATATTATGGTTGGACTCATAGAAGTTATAAAACACAATTATCTGCTGAACGTAAATTAAGATATGTCTTGAACCAAATGAAGCACAATAAGATACAGCAAAATTTAAATAATATGGAAAAAGATTTTTTATCTGAAGGTAATTAGAATGACTACTATTGATGATGAAATTGCATTGGTACAATCGTTAAGTCCTTATGTGACTGACATTAAAAAGTCATTTGGTGCATATGTTGGCTGGTTTATGGGAAAACCTATATTTAAAGTAGATGGTGGTAGTAAAAATATTCATATACTATGCTATAAAGATTTAAAGAATTTCCATAAAGACACAAAGTCTGTGAAAGTAGCCATTAAACATATCACTGAATCAGTAGAAGTTATTAAGAAAATTGTTGCAGAAGAAAAACTCAAGAAAATTGAACAGGATTTCAAATGAGATATTGGTCTTTTAAATCTGTAAAGGATAGTTTAATAAAACTAATTGATACAAATGGCTATATGTTCGCCAAGAATGGTAGGCTTTATAAGAAATATGAATTTAGAATTTATATTACAAATTTTTCAATAAAATCTGAAAAGTTTGAACCAGCAATGTATATTTCAGCAGGAATATTTCCAGATGAAAATTATTTTTTAGCCAAATATGTTTTTAAGACAAAAAAAGAAATGATTAATTTGACTGAAGAACAATATAATAAGATTATTGGTTATTTGAATAAACAATTAAAAGAAAAAACTATTGAACTAAAATGTAAACTTCTTGCTGAGGACTTTGTGTATGAAAATGAATAAAAAAGAATTTATGGCATTATGTAAGACTTATTTTCCAGCATTAACTGAATTTGTGCATTGGGAAGGCGATGAAGAAGTATGGGGATTTTTCAATTCAAAATGTGATATTGGCATAATCAATTATTCAATAAAACATAATATTCTCTATTTGCCAGAGCACATTATATATTCCACAAAAGAAGGTGAGTTTGTTGGTGAATCTAAGAATGGTGGAAGCAAATGGGTTGATGGTAAGGTCATACGGCTGAAAGATATTGATAAAGATTATTTAGTTGAAGAATTAGTTATTTTGCAGAAAAAATATAAAGAGGCTTTAGTTAAACATGCTAAAGAATCAATTGACAAGGATTTTGTATAATGTATGATATAGATGATATTGCGAGACAAATACTTTCTTGGAAAACCCTATATTTAATGAAGAAAGATCCTCATTTTAAAGGTATATTTGCTGATTTCAACAAGTATACATTCAAATGCAACAATACTGGTTTATTTACCTATTATTCAGATCCACCAGAATATTCAAGAATTAGAATAATATTTGATGGTTTTGACTGGACTTTGGATAGTATTAAGCAACAAATATCATTGAAGATAAAAGAATATAAGATTAATGAACGAAAAAAATCAATGAATAAGGATTTTGTATGATAGAAGAAAAGAATATTAGTAATATTATTAAAAGAATGCTATATTGGGTTGACTGGTATGAAAGTAAATCTACAGATACTAGAAAAGATGATGTAGGTATATTTGCTGACTTTAAAAAAGATACATTAGAATGTAAAAATACTGGTATTTGTAGAAAAGATAATATAGATCTGAATTATATAGATTGTAAAACTAGATTTAGAATATATTGTAAAGGATTTTATTGGAATGAATATAATCTAAGATTAGAAATGATTAAGAAACTAAAAGAATATACAATTAAAATGAGAAAAGAAGAAATCAATAAAGATTTCAAAGAATAGGAGTATCAGATGAAAGAATTCACAGCACAAGAACATTATTATGTTATTGTACTTCTTGACCAACAAGGAATTGCACATTATTGGGCTAAGGAAAAAGATTTTTATCTTACAGATATAACTCATGCAACCCGTTTTGATAATATTACAGTGGCTAAAGGTGTTATTACAAAGGCAAGAAAAAAATATAAAGAATGTCCTTGGTTTAGAATAAAAGAAACTGATCCGATGTTTATTGCCGAAGTTCATGCCGTTGCTAATGTAAAAGAACTAAAAGTTTAATTTTAATAAGGAGTACACTATGAAAATAACAATAACTACAAATGAAACCTTTAAAGGTACAAAAATGAAAGAACTTCTACATGATACATTGCCTGTAGAAGATGGCTATAATCAACAGATAGACCACTGGTCTAAGTTCAATAAGAAATTCAAATGTAATTTTGATATTATCAGATTTAGACAGAAAGAAAGTTCTAGATTCAATTCAAATTACTATGATGAAAAGTCTGGATACTTTGAATTGTCTGGAAGTGATAAGGTAAATGAACAGCCTGCTACAGATGAATCTTATGTAAATAAGTCAGTGAAGAGAGAAGCATTTTTCTTGCATAAAAACTTGAAGAATGGAGAAAAAGAATATCAATTCATTGGTGTATTTGAAGTTAAAGCTTATATCAAATCTATGAATAAGTTTATATTTGTAAAAGTTGCTGATGAACTGATATGTGAATTGTAAATTAAGTTTTACATATTTTCTAATAAGTTCTATTGACAATTATAAGTAAGTTTCTATATTTTATCTTAGAAATTGAATGTGATTGTACATTCATAAACAATTAACAACTAAAATAAGAGGTAAAACTATGAATAAAGAAGATTTGGTAAAAGCTTACTGTCGAGATAAGTCGCCATCAAAACAATTTACTCCAGCATACGGCATATATTCTAGTCGGAATTTTGTTCAATTCAATTATGCTCAATTTTATTATACACATGGAGAGCCAACAATACATCCACAATTAATTGAGAATTATATTGATGGTGAAAATCTTTATAAAAGAGTAAAAAATCCACAAAAATTACAAAATGAAATTTATAATTATTGTGCAAAAAATAATTTAAAATGTAATTTTAAATGGATGAATGGATTTAGAATTACATTACCATCTATTTCTACTATTAATAGAACTTCAGGTTCTATCTGGAAAGATTGTAAGGCTATATATTTAAAACATATGCCAAGTATTAATAATATTGTATCTGATAATATGTAAAATAAAATCAGAAATCATTCAAAGAAACCATCAAGTTCGCTTGGTGGTTCTTCTTTTACAGTCTTACTTTTCTTCTTACGATAAAATTCTAGAATTTCATTATATCTATCTTTATAAGACTTAGTTTCATCAAATGCGATTGGTTTTATATACCACCAGTCTTTATTTACTTCACCATGTCTATATGGCTTAATGGCTAATGGAAATTGTTTACTACTAGTAGCAGTAATCTTAGTCTTATCCTGCATAATCTTAATGCTTTCAACATTAATTCTATATGTTTTTTCAAAGTAAGATGCCACTGAATTCTTTGCATCTCTAAAACCAAATTCACTCAATAGCCATCTAAATGATGATGTTTTACCACCGGCATTCAATAAGTCAAAATTCATAATTATATCTTCACAGATATTGTCAATGTCTCTAAATAAAACACCACCATTTCTAACATAATCATTTGATATACAGAATGTCTGATAGAATATGCTATTATATGCAAATTCTTTTCTATCCCAGTGGCCAAATTCCATATCTGTTCCAGCAGGACCACCGTAACTTCTATTTTCTACTGAACAGAATGCATAAGCCAATATTCCTAAATAATTTTTCAATGGTATGTGGTTATGTTTTGTTCCGTCAATAGTCCACATCTTTCCACCACAGATATCATCATCAACCATTATATAATCATGTATTTCAGGTTTTGATTCAAAGTATTTCTGAATAAAATATCTTTTTCTTTGTAAGCATCTCCATCCACAGTCTGCAGGAATCTTCACAAAATGAACATTTGGCTGATTGTCATACTTATCATAACCTGATTCAGTATAATCATTTTCATACACGAATACATAAATGTCATTATCACTAAGTTTATGCAATTCCTGAACAATGCAGCCTTTTCTGTTCTTATAACTTGGAATAACAATAGGAATATTTGGAGTCATTGATTCCCAATTATCTTTAATGTAATTTAATGTCTTTAATTCGTTATCAGTCATAGAAACCCTCTAAATCTACTTTAACTTCTTTTTCTTTCTTATCTGCATTTAGGAAATCAAGTATTTCTTCATATTTTTCTTTATCAGTCTTATTCTTGTCAAATACAATTGGTTGGATATAAGGCCATTTCTTATTTGATTTAATAGTTGCATGAGTACCAAAGTTCTTTTTGGATTTACCTACAAAGAATCTAGCATTTTCTCCTAATATTTTGGTAGTGTTTATTACATAATGATATTCTTTATCTCTAGATGATGCTACAGTATTATTACTACAGTCTTCCTGATATGCTCTAGCAATCCAAGGAAAATCATTGGTTGAATATCCATTCTTCAATATATCAAATGTCATAACAACATCTTCACTAATAAGTTCCATATCTCTAAAAATAATTCCGGTCTTTATGAAAAAATCGTTTGAACAAGCAAATACTTGATGTACTTGATGTTTTGGATATGTAAACTTATCAAAATCCCAATGACCAAATTCAATATCTGATGAACTTACACTACTAATTGTTCTATCTTCTATGGAGCAATGAGCATATTCTAATATACCTAAAAAATTCTTTAGAGTAATAGGTCTATGTTTAACTTTATCAATAGTCCATAGTTTACCACCGATAATATCATCATCAATCATAATATAATCGTGTATTTCTGGTTTTTTCATAAAATATTCATTTATGAAATGTCTTTTTCTAGGTAAACTTCGCCAATCAGCTTTAATCTTAACGAAGTGAACATTAGGTTTATTATCGTATTGGTTGTAAGCACTTGCAAGATAATCGTCTTCATATACGAATACATAAATGTCATAGTTTGAAACCAGATCTAGATTCTGAACTATGTTTCCTGGTCTATTCTTATATCCTGGTATAACAATTGGTATAGAAGGTTCCATAGTTGACCAATTATCTTTAATGTAAGATAAAATCTGTAATTCTTTTTCTGTCATATAATGGTAAATATACAATTTTAATTGTTAATGGTTTCAATTCAAGATTATTTATGTTCACTTAATGCTTTTACAAAGTATGTAAAGAAACTGTTTATTTGATTTTTCTATTGGAAGAAAATATCATATTTGTATATTTGACATATTATGAAATTTATCACATTAGAAGAATTAAAGCAAATTGCTGATAACTATAAGTTTGAACTAATACGAAATGATAGAAGTAATTGCACATTAAAAACTGATATTGAGGTGGCTAAAGGGAGATATTTCCATATACAGTTTACATATAGTAATGAATCATTTACACGATTTAAAGACTTATACAATGCCACTACATTCTGGACAGACGATTCAACCAATCATAGCTGGTCAAAGTCGGAAAACCAGATTTATATGGATTACAACCATAGAATAAATCTAAGGTTTTTTGATTGGGATGAAAACGAAGATTTTGATTCTTACTATAATAAGATTAAAAAATATGTACAAGATAGATTGAATGAATACACATTAAAACAAAAGAAAGATTCAATTAAACTTAAGAAATTTGAAATAGTAAATGAAGACACATTAGGAAAATTTAGAGATCTTCACAAAAATAATAAATTAATTGAATTTAAAGAAAAAGAAGATAAAGTTCATTCCTATGTGGTAAGGATATCTGGTAAAGGTTCAGGAACATTCTACATATATGAAAGACCAAAACTAAAGAAATGGGATATAAAATCACAATTATTCTATCATAGAGGAATACGTGTAGATACATTTGAAGATGCTTATGCTGTTATAGAATGGTGGATAAACAGTCCTAAATTTGAATGGCTGTCTATATAGGTAAAATAAATGAAGGAAAACAAATATAATAAATTAAGCTGGAATGATAAAAATAAACTTAGAGAATATAAAATCATAACAGATGCAAAAATCATTCAAGATATTATAAATGAAAAAAATTTCAAACCTAGAAATGCGTGGGGAGGCTACACCAATGGAACATTGAATATCTATGTTTCAACAGAAAATGGTGTAATAAGATCCACGGCAAATTCACTTTCTTATGTTAGAAGTATAGCATTATCAAATAACCAAACGAATTATAACTTAGGCTATAAAGGATATTCTACATTTGGTGATTATATTGTAGATGAATACTTGACTAGATATGCTACATTTAATGACCGTGGAGAATTAGTGAAAATAAATTCAAATGGTTATACAGATCCTGAATGGGAAGAATTCTTTAAAAAAGAATTTATTGCTTGTATTGACGAAACAACCATTAGAGTCACGAAAAAACAAAAAACAAAAGCAATCAAAGATAGATTACAGAATATTGAAAATGATGTTGATTGTGCCATTCTAGGATTTGTTGAAGAAAATGCAGAAAGAGGTTTGACTATAACAACTGATAAATCACCATCGCAGGCAGTATCCATATCTTGGACTATAAAGAAATATCTTGAAAACTATGGTGGATTCCACGGACCTTGCATGACTATCCGAAAGAATATAAATGGTACATATAGTCTTACATATATGAAGATTTCTTCCTATAACAATTATTTTACATTATGGCAGAAATTGAAGAAAGATATTACTGGTGATGAAATGTCTGCTATGTTGCACGAATATTTTGACGAATTTTTGAAATTGCCAAGTACATTGAATCTTTCATCTGAAATTATAACCAAGCTTACGGCGTAAGTAAATATTTTTTTACATAATTACAAATTAAATCCATTGACGAGATCAGTGGATTTTTTTATATTTAAACTTAGAAAACAACAACAATGAGGTAAACCAAATGAATATCAATACTTACACACCGAAGGGATTTAGTTCTTGGACTGAATACTATCGCAAGACCAATAAGGCATTCTGGGTAAAGAATTGCTTCTATCTTGGCATGATTGTTATGTGTTTTGTTGCTACCGGTTTCCTGGAGGTTGTATAATGAAAGAACCTAAATACGAATTTGCTGATTTCATTGGAACTTTTGAAGAATGTAAGAAATTCTATGAAGAACATAAGGAGGACTGTGTGGCACCTCCGTATCTTTATGAACGCGACCGTTATCGTGTTTGTTATTGGAGGATTGTTAAGTGAGTATCTACAAAACTCGAAATGTATCTAATTGCACAAAGTATACGCTATTGGATGAAAATCTAATTCAGCGGCAGATATGCAATGAAGCTCTCTATAAGAAAGTATTGGAATTGACAGCACCAATTCGGGATGCTGGTTTTGTTGTTTGTTCTGATTCACAGAATTTAAATAATGGATGTAAAGCTGATATTCATATTTGTTCTTCGCTTGACCCCAAGATAAATTCATTTGATTTGGATTTTGATTTTGTTCTGTATGACTATGACTATGGTACTCCTCGGATAAATATCAATGTGAACCAAGCAAAAGTAATTATCCGCGATGATAAAGAATACAATATTGCTAAGACTCGTTTGATCCGAACTGATATTCTATATAAGCATTTTGGCATTTATCACGAATTTATTAAAGATGCCAATACAGACAATTTCCGTCGGATTGCTAATGCACTTAAGACAAGATATAGCCATATTATCCAGAACAACTACATTATCATGAAGAAACAGATTCAGCAAGACAATCTGTTTAAGCTGACTGAAGACGATGTTCGTTTATTATGCGATACCATCAACAACCACCAAGAATATTATGTTAAGGCTCATTTTGTGAGTGATGTTGATAGACCAAAGTTTGCAATTTGCATTAACAAAGACCTTGAAAATGAAGATATTAAATATAGTGAACGTTGGAATAGTGGTGATGATAATCAACCTGTACCTACCCTAATTGACTGGTTCTTGCCCGGTGATGGTTCATATATGTCTATCAATGTTGAAAAGAAAGATGACAAATGGGCAATAAAGGTTGATAATAGACCTGTTTATTGTATTAGGATGATTGACGATTACATCAACTGGTGTGAATGTAGTGAATTTGAGACCATACAGGATGCTTGTGAATATCTGGAGAAAAAGTTCAGCATAAGTCATGAAATCTATAAAAGATATTCAGTTGTTGATTTGACAGATCTCAAAAAATAAAATATATTTGGATTTACTATGATACCTAGAATAATGATTGCTGTTTGGAGCTTCGTGATTGCAATGCTGCTACAACGCCTAATTGTTGGCGATGTTGATTTTGTATTCACCTGTCTTTTATTGATACTTGCGATATTTATGTGGATATACAATGTAGCGGGTGTAATAATTACTGACTTTCCTACAAAGATAACAATAAATGTTCAAACACCCAATAAGGAAAATGAAAATGCCCAAGGATGAATTTCCACCATATCTTGATTTGCCAAAACCAGATCCTGATGAATATATTGATACACTAATGTTCACTATTTCAACAGACCTAATGTATCTAAAACGAGTAAATCCTACAAAATATGACGAATATATGAAGGAACTAATAGATGCTTACAATAATAAAAAGGATATTTAAGATGGGTATTTTTAGTAGATTATCTAAGATTGAAGAATTGTTGGAAGCGAATGTTCCTGGTAAGTTTAATGTGTTCCATAATGCACTTCGTGTTAGTGATTTGCCAGATGACTGGCAAAAGGCGATGCTTCAATTTGGTTATACAAAAAATGCATTGATTTTTGCTGTAGATTTCACCGATACTTTATCTAAAGGTAGTCAAGAAAGATTTTTATTGTCTTGCATTGGATGGGGAAACGGTCATGATACGGAAATTGATGGCTGGAAAAATCTACTATATCGTGATGTTGATAGAGATTGGAGATATAACTGGCGCCTAGAAGAATGTAAAACTGTGGAAAAAGTTGAAGAAGCCATTGATGGTTGTTATCGTAATCTACAAAGATATTTTATGTTTATGAGAATTTATCTGAAAAATCGTGAACAAATGGTTAAACTTATTAATATTGAATGGGATGAAGTTATACAATCTACTAAAGACGATTGATTTAAAAAGGATATTCAATATGGGCGTTTATAAACAAATGTCTAAAATAGAAGCCTTGCTAGAAAAGGAAATTGGTGAAGCCAATATTCCATATTTGAATTTTTCAATTTATGTTAAGGCTTTACCAAAACACTGGAGAACTATTCTTAATGGCTGGGGTATAAAAGACGATAATATCTTTTTTGCTACTAATGCAGAATTCAATGGTAGTCATTATGATCTTGTTTGTCTAGGTCCACCATATAAGA
>Ga0247608_10003133_pt1 | contig 19661 bp, 21 predicted proteins | sample 176DNAGHGlowgp2_FD_193490 | JGI IMG/M metagenome (GOLD analysis project Ga0247608, IMG submission 193490) | Sheep rumen microbial communities from Palmerston North, Manawatu-Wanganui, New Zealand - 1766 DNA GHGlow gp2 | ecosystem: Host-associated > Mammals > Digestive system > Stomach > Rumen ...
AGAAAAAAATAAAAAAGTAGAAATTTCTACTCAAACAATGGACTATAATGAATCAATAATAATAGAATGGAAATAAAAGAGATTTAATCTCTTTTTCTATGTTATAATTAGTAAGAGGTGTAATATGGGAACTATCACATTATTAATAAATTCAATTATTTTATTTTTAGTATCTAATACTTATATAATTAATAATACCTATAATATTACAATACCAGTTATTATCACAATACTATTTGTAATACTACTAAGTATATTCCCTTCACTACTTAATAAAAAACTATATGATAAAAAACTATATGTAGTAAGAGATGGATATAGACTATTAATTATATTCTTAACTAACATAATTTTAGATATAATTTTATACTTAAATATTATATTAAAATATGTTATCGACACAAAAGCATTACTTATAAATCTAGGAATACTAGTACTAATACTTGGAACTATATTTTGGGCAGGTATTATTAGAGTATATTTATTTTCTAAACAATTAGGTGTTAAATATAGAATAGGTGGACTTATCTTAGGTCTAATTCCTATTGCTCATTTAGTTATGCTAGTTATAATAATTAAAATTTGCAAAGATGAAGTTGAATTTGAAAACAATAAAATTAAACTAAATAATTCTAGAAAAAAAGATGAAATATGTAAAACAAAATATCCAATACTTTTAGTACATGGAATATTTTTTAGAGACTTTGAAAAACTAAATTATTGGGGAAGAATACCAGAGGAATTAGAAAAAAATGGTGCAACTGTTTATTATGGAAATCACTCCTCTTCTCTAGCAATAAAAGATTCTGCTTTAGAATTATCTAATAGAATTAAACAAATAATAAAAGAAACAGGATGTAAAAAATTAAATGTAATTGCTCACTCTAAAGGTGGATTAGACACGAGATTTGCCATATCTAATTTAGGAATGGATAAATATATTGCTACACTCACAATGATTAATACACCAAATCATGGTTGTCTATATGCTGACTATTTAATGACTAAAGCACCCAAAGCATTAAAGAAAAGAGTTGCGGGGGGATATAACTTTACTCTTAAAAAACTGGGAGACAAAGATCCAGACTTTATCGCAGGAGTTACTGATTTAACTCATCCTGAAACAGAAAAAATAAATAAAATAATGCCCAACTCAAAAAATGTATATTACCAAGCATATGGTTCTATATTAAATCAAGCTTCATCTTCAACTTTACCATTTAATTTAGCTGGTGCATTTGTTAAAAACTTTGATGGCCCTAATGATGGAATAGTTGGAGTAGAATCATTTCCTATTGATAAAGACTTTACTCTTATTGAAACAACAAATCCAAGAGGCTTATCACATGGAGATGTAATAGATCTAAATAGAGAAAACATCAAAGGTTTCGATGTTAGAGAATTCTATGTTCAATTAGTAAAAAATTTAAAAGATAAAGGATATTAAAAAAAGAAGATTTAATCTTCTTTTATTTTATTTATTAATTCATTATATTTATCAAATACTGGTTTAGATTTAAATTTAATTTGTCCATCTTCTAATACACAATCATCCTTGTTATTTTTTAATAAATTTAATACCTCAGTACTTATATCTATTATCTTATTAACTTTAGACTTTATCTCTTCTAAAGTCTTTTTTGTTTCTTCTAATGATTTAATTCTCTCTTCAGTAACCATTAATTCAGTACATAGATTATTATAATATTTATCTTTTATCTTTTTATCTATATACTTTTCTATACTCTTCTTATTAGATTTTTCTATTAAATTATCAATTTCTTTATTAAAAGATTCTTTTTCACTGCTTAAGTATTTAAATGATTCTACAAATTCAAATCCATCACTAGTATAATTATCAAAAGATAGTATCTTAGTAAGCTTAGAATCACTCATAGTACTCTTAACTTCTTGTACTCCCTTAGAATAATCATTTAAATAATTCTTAATAGTCTTCTCAACTAAAGCATAATCACCACTAGTTTTAATTCTTCTATCAAAATTATCTTTAGTAATATCTAACTTATTTATTTCTTTTACTTCTTTCTCTAAATCAGCTAAATTAGTCTTATCTCTAATAACTAAATATCCAACAAGTAAGAAAGCATCTAATAATATAAATAAAAATATTATAAAAAACTTCTTCTTATTACTCATATTTTCACCTACTTTATAGTATCATAACCAAATATAAATTCCCCAAATTCTACCTTTTCAAATATCTCATCAAAAGAATCATCTACTATACAATAATACATCCCATCTTTATATTTAATATTAGAAACATTCCTAATTACAAAATAATCAGATGTTTTATAATAAACATTATCTTCTTTAATTTCTATTTTTAAATCTAATGTATTTTTATAAAATGCATCTTCTAACCTTTTTAATTCTATAAACAAACCTACTTTTTTATTTATAGCTATTACTTTATAAAAACCATTTAACTTTAGTCTTTTTTGAATTTTTTTAATTAATTCTTTTATATCATTATATAAAAACTTATCATCTATTATATTTCTATAATAGTATATCTTATAATCTGTATCATTTATTTTTTCAATCTTCATAATATAATATATGAATTAGAATTTAAAGAGTTTCACCATTTACTAAAGTATCTATTTTATTTAAAACTTCCTTAACTCCTAGTTTAGTAACACTAGAGAATACTACCAAATCATCCCCTACTACTAAATCTAATGTATCTAAAATTACTTTTAAATTCTTTTCTTTTTTGCTTCCACCAATTTTGTCTGCTTTAGTAGCAACTACTGTAACAGGCAAATTATAATACTTCAAAAAATTATACATTAATAAATCGTCTTCACTTGGTTTATGTCTAAAATCTATTAACATAAATACTCTTTTTAATTGGTCCCTTTTTTCTAAATATTCTTCTATCATCATTCCAAATTTAGCTTGAGTTTTCTTATCTGTTGCTGCATAACCATATCCAGGAACATCTATCAAATAAAATTGATCATTAACACCATAGAAGTTTAATGTTTGTGTTTTTCCAGGAGTAGCTGAAGTATGAGCTAAATTTTTACGTGAAAGAATTGAATTAATAAAGCTACTTTTACCTACATTACTCTTTCCTACAAGTAGGAATTCTGGTCTATTATCGTCAGGATATTGACTTCTTCTAGTCGCAATAATATCTAAATTTGCTTCTTTTATTATCATCCTAAACACTCTCCTCTTTACCCTTATTATACTCTTGTAGTAATAAATCTAAATCTCTCATTACTTCCAATGCTTCTTCTTTTGTTTTTGTTTTAACACCTGCTGCATATTTATGGCCTCCCCCATTATGAGCTTCAGCCACTTTTTGTATTTCGGGTCCACGAGATCTAATTGATACTCGATATTGATTATTTTTAATATCTTCTGTAATAGTTGCCCAAACAAGAACTTCTTTAATAAAATTAAAATTATTAACCATATTACCAGCAGATGCACTATCTACACCATAAGTATTAATTACTTCATCACTTATCACTACATAACCCAAATGATTCTCTGTAACTTCCATATTTAGAGCAATATATCCTTCTAATCTAACTTCATTTAATGGTCTCATATATAGTTTTTGATATACACTTGATAAATCAAAAGGATATTTTTCTAAATATCTAGAAACAACACTAAAAGTTTCTGGCGTACAACTATTAAATAAGAATCTATTAGAATCTGATACTAGGCCCATGTATAAAAGACTAGCAATATTACTATCACATCTTAATTCTGTTTCTTCTAATATATTCATTATTATTTCACTAACAGAAGTCTTATCATCTTCGATATACTCTAAATCACATACCTTTTCTACAAAAGGATGATGATCTATTTTAATTGAATATTTAAAATCTTCTACTACTGCTCCATCTATTCTTTTTCTATCAGGAGTATCACAAACAATAAGTAATGCATTATCCAATTTTTCATATTTATCTAATTTCCCAAAAGATAAAAACTTTTGACTACCTGTACCTATGGCTAACACATGCTTTCCTGGATAAGTTAATAAAATTGAATCTCTAAGCGCAAATTGACTACATAAAGCATCAGGATCTACACCAATGTGTCTAGCAATTACTATATTATCAAATTCTTTAATTTTATTAATTAATTCACTATACATAACAATTTCCTATCTATTCATTAATCTTAATGTATCCCTAGCAATCATTAATTCTTCATTTGTTGGGATAGTATAAACTAATATACTTGAATCATCAGTACTAAGTTTAGTTTCCTCTCCTCGTACATTATTTAAATCTAAATCTATTTTTACTCCTAAGCAAGATAATTTCTCACATATTTCACGTCTTATAGCAATATTATTTTCACCAACACCAGCAGTAAATACAATAATGTCAGCGCCGCCTAATAAAACATAATATTGAGCTATATAATCAACTATTCTTCTAATATATTTATTCTTAGCTTTAAGTGCCTGTGGATTACCACTATCACACGCATCTACTAGATCACGCATATCACTACATAGCTGGCTTAACCCTAAAACACCGCTCTTTTTATTTAAATCTTCTACAATTTCAGAAGCATTCTTTCCTTCTTTTTCCATTACATATGGAATAATTGATGGATCAATATCACCACTTCTAGTTCCCATCATAATACCAGCTAAAGGAGTAAATCCCATAGAAGTATCTACACATTTACCATCTTTAATAGCACAAATACTTCCACCACTACCGATATGGCAACTAATAAGTTTAAAACTATCTTTACCAAGAAGCTTCTTAACTGTTTCAGCTATATATCTATGGCTAGTACCGTGAAAACCATATTTACGTACTTTATAATTCTCATACCATTCATATGGTACTGGATATAAATATGCTTCCTCATCCATTGTTTGATGGAAAGCTGTATCATATACTGCTACCATTGGTACTTCAGGTAATACTTCTTTTAAGGCAAGTATACCAGCTATTTCACCAGGATGATGAAGAGGACCAAGTGGAGTTAATTCCTTAATACTTTCAATAACATCATCATTAATAATTACTGATTCAGAATACTTTTCTCCTCCATGTAAAATTCTATGTCCCACACCTTTAATCTCATCGTATGAACTGATTATATTTAAATCAATCAATTTACTAAGTAATACATTGACTGCTTCAGTATGATTAGAAATTTCCATTTCTTCTTTTATTGTTTCACCATTCAATTTAAATCTATAAAAACTATTATCTAATCCTATTCTTTCAAATACACCACTAACAATAACAGATTCGTCTTTCATTTCAAATAAAGTAAATTTTAATGAACTACTACCTGCATTTACAGATAAAATTTTCATACTGATTCCTTCTTTCTAAAACTATCATAAATATTATACTATAATAAGACAAAAATAGAAAGAAATATCTTCTTTCTACTTTATTTTAAAGCCACATTTCGAACAATAATTACACCCGTCAACATGATTACCACATAAAGGGCAATAATGAGTATCTCCATTAATATTATTAAGAGGAGTAAATACTAATTGACCTGCATCATCAGTAGTAATCATTCCAGTATTTAAATTATTATCCAAGTTTTGTTGAATCTTAGAAGTTCTATTAACTGTTAATAAACATATTACTACCATAGCTGTATCAAACATAAAGAATAATAATATACTTAATACATTATATTTTGCATAAAATAATAATGCATCATAAGCAGTATGAGCTAATGCTGGTAATAATATACTTAAAATCATATTTCTTTTATATACACTTACACTTTTATTAATTTTACCAACTTTAGCTTGAGCTAAAAAATAACCCATAATAACTCCAAAACACATATGCCCAGGAACTGAAAGCAAAGCTCTAAGTATTGCGTTACCAAACCCTCTAGTAAATACATATAAAATATTCTCTATACAAGCAAATCCAAGTGAAGAAAAAACTGCATAAACAATAATATCATATATTTCATCAAATTCTTTATTCTTGTACCCGAAGAAAAGAGTAACCAACCATTTAAATCCTTCTTCTACTAGAGCCACTGATATAAATACATTGATAAATATTAATATAAAACTAGATACGTCTTCTGTTGGAAAAAAATTACCCACAACTAATTCTACAAAAAATACAGGTACTGCACTTATAAAACCAAATATAAATATTTTAGCTAATAATCCACCCGGCTCATGATGAGGATCCTTTCTATATATGAAAAAACATAATACAAAGATTGGTAAAACTGCTGCTACTAATAGATATTGCATATACATCACCTATTATTAATTCTATCAAAAATACCAAATAATTCAATAAAAAAAGTCATTTAATAATGACTTTTTATTTTGAAAATTTAATTTCTTTTTTTATTTCCTTGCATCTTTTTTTATACTCTTTTATTTGATTATTTTCATAACTTGTAGATTCAAAACTTATTATCGCGCCACCTGTCATAGCTATTACTACAGCCTCTCCAGATAGTGTAATCAATACACAAACAACTAGCCCACCTATATCGTTAGAATTCTCTTCTTCTGATTCCAATACCTTAACTACATCTTTTTTATCTTCATCGTGAACAACTATTTCAAAATAAGAACTGTTTTCTAATTCCTCTTTTGTTACATCAGGTTTTTCATACTCAGTTGTTTTTGCAGATTTTATACTTAAAGTAAGTAAATCATCAAAAGAAAGGTCTTCTTTTCTTGACAATTCATATATTTGTTCCGCAGTTACATCTTCTAATTCATATTCAGTAACCTTACATTTATAAGTTCCATTTCCTTGTTCTTCCCATTGACCATAATAATATAAATTATCGATAAGTTCTTCTTTTTTTACACTTTCTTTATATTCCTTAGTTACTTTAGTTCCTGAAACACTAGAATAAGTAATGGTATTATATGCATGATTCTCTATCATATCTCTACGCCCAGGTAAATCTTTCCTAGAAATATAACTACCGCCTACCATGCCACCAACTATAGCAGGTATTATTGCTAATAATGCACCCTTACCCATATTTCCGGCTACTATTCTTCTTCTTTCCTTTTTGTAATATTTAATATCATCCTTTAAACTTTCTAATTTTTCTATTTTCTCTTGTCTGTCTAATTTTTCCATCTCATTACCTCCAAGTGATTACATATTATATCATAAATATTGAAAAAACACAATAAAAAATAGGCATAGCCTATTTTTTATTTACTATTTTATAAGTATCTTTAATAATCATTAATTCTTCATTAGTTGGAACTACATAAATTGCAACTTTAGAATCTTTAGAACTAATAATTCCTTCTTGAACATCTCTGTATCCAGCTATTGTATTATTAACTGCCTTATCAATAGATAATCCTAATGGAGCTAATCTATTAATGATTTCTTCACGAGATTCAATACCATTTTCTCCAATACCTGCAGTAAATACTATTGCATCTACTTTTCCACCTAATTCAATATAATAGTCAGCGATATATTTAGCTATTCTATCATGATACATATTTAAAGCTAATACCGCTCTTTCATCTCCATCAGCTGCGGCTTTTTCAACATCTCTGTTATCTGAAAATCCACATACACCTAAAAGACCACTCTTCTTATTTAATGCATTTGTAATAGTAGCGATATCTTCACCAGACTCTTTACAAACGTATTCTAAGATAGATGGATCAATTGCACCACTTCTTGTTCCCATCATTAATCCATCAAGTGGAGTTATACCCATTGTAGTATCAAAACACTTACCATCTTTAATAGCACTTATACTAGCACCACTACCAATATGACAAATAATTAAGTTAACATTTTCTTTACCTAATTTTTCTTTCATTACTGTAGTAATATACTTATGACTAGTACCATGGAAACCATATTTTCTAACTCCATATTTTAAATACCATTCATATGGTACTGGATACATATAGTTTTCTTTAGGCATAGTTTGATGGAAAGCTGTATCATATACTGCAACCATTGGTACATCAGGTAAAACTTCTTTTAAAGCTTCAATACCAGCTAAATTACCAGGATGATGAAGAGGTCCAAGTTTAGTTAAATCTTTAATATCTTGAATAACTTCATCAGTAATTAATACTGAATCAGAATATTTTTCTCCACCATGAAGTACTCTGTGACCTACACCTTTAATTTCATCTAATGATTCTACTGCTTTATGTTCAATTAATTCATTTAATAAAACTTGTACAGCTTCACTATGATTCTTTAAATATTTTGCTCCTTTAATCTTTTCTCCATTTACTTTAGTTGTCCAGAAACTATCTTCTAATCCAATTTTTTCAATATAACCACTAATTAATACTTTTTCTTCAGGCATATCAAATAATTGAAATTTTAAAGAACTACTTCCAGCATTTACACATAAAAATTTCATATTATCTCTCCTTTTCAATAAACATATTTTATCAAATAATATTTTAAATTACAATAAATCACTAAACTTATTTTCATCATTACTAGTAATAACAATAGTGTTTAGTGTATCTACTGCTGTATCTAACATATTATCATAATCAAACTTCTCTTCTTCAGCTAGTGCAATACCTAGTTTAGGATTAATTGCAGGATGTTTTGGAACAAATACAGTACAACAATCTTCATATGGAATAATACTAGTCTCATATGTATCTATGTTTCTCGCAATCTCCATTATTTCTAATTTATCAAAGCAAGCAACTGGTCTTATTACTGGTAAATTAGTAACACTATTAATAACATTCATACTAGTTAGTGTCTGAGAAGCTACTTGTCCTACACTTTCTCCATTTACTATTACTAGTCCTTTATATTTCTTACATAATTTTTCCATTATTCTATACATCATTCTTCTCATAATAGTAATCATATAATCTTCACGTACATTCTTATATATTTCCTCTTGTATAGGAGTAAAATTAACTATATGTAAATTAATGTGATCAGTATAAGAACTTAATTTCTTACATAAAGAAATAACTTTATTACGAGCTTCTATACTAGTATGAGGCATAGCTTCAAAATATACGGCATCAAGCGTCATTCCCCTTTTCATAGCAAGGTACCCTGCAACAGGTGAATCTATTCCTCCACTTAACATAAGCATTCCTTTAGATTGTGTTCCTACAGGATATCCACCACTACCCTTATATGAATTAAAATAAATAAAACTTTGTTTTTCTCTAATTTCTACAGTAATCCATAAATCAGGATTATGAACATCAACCTTACTACCAGATATATTTTTAAGGATTAATCCACCTAATACTCTATTATAATCTTGACTATGAATAGTAAAACTCTTATCACTTCTTTTTGTCTCTACTTTAAAAGTTTTAAATTCTTGTTCTCTAACTGTACTTAGTACTTTATCTTGAATAATCTTATCATCCGTATCTACTATATAAGCAATATGATATGTATGGATTCCAAATACCTTAGAAACTATATTTTTTATGTCATCTAAATCTTTTTCTAAAAATTCAACATACATTCTAGCTCTATCTTTATGAATCTTTACTTCGAATCCTTCTAATTTATTCTTTAAATTTTTATACAAAGTATTAATAAAGAAATTACGGTTAGCCTTTTTAGTAGATAATTCTCCATATTTGATTAATATAACTCTATCCATAAAATCACCACGCACATATTTTAGCAAAATTTCATAAAAAAAACAACCGAAGTTGTTTATTTTATTTTTGTTTTAGTACGATAGAATGGTTTCTTAACTACTATACATTCATTCTTAATAGTTTCTGCTTTATAATGATCACTACCATAATCATTATTAACAAGTCCAACAAAGTATACTTCTTCAGTATATTCTTCATATTTTTCTTTTCCACCATCTAAACAATTATATAGAACTTTTTCTTCTACTTTTCCTCTTGGTTTTTCTGATTTCCAATCACTTACTTTATAAATACTAATATCATCATAACTACCACCAATATGAGTTCTATCAATTAAATAGTTATCGCATCTTAAAGTAACCATTGTTTTTCCATCTTCTATTTCTACTTTAGATTCTGAAGCAGAACAATTTTTACCAGTAAATGGACTCTTTATTGCAGAAATAAGTCCTTCATTAATAGCTTCTCCTAAATAAGCAATATTAGTATTATGGAAACTATCCATATTTGCAGCTATTGTTTGAGATAAACTAGCAGCACTCTTTCTAAAAGTATTATATCTTTCTTTAGTAACATTTCCTAAAATAAACCATAATAGCAAAGCTATTAATGCAGTACCAAATACTAATACTGTCAATAATTCAAATTTTCCAATTCCCTTATTATTTTTCATAAACACCCATCAACTTTCTATAAATTTTTTCATCTACTCTTGAAGTAGCTTTAATAGATATATCCAATGCTTCTTTATAATTTCCTTTATAAAACATCTTTTCAGCATCGCTTAGTTCTTTATCTACTTCATTTATTGAACTCCTATATCTATTACCATATACAATTACCATTTCTGCCATTCTAGCTGTCTTAACCATATTCATTGTTGTATTATATAATTTTAATACTAAATCTCTAGCTGTATCAACTCGTGTATTTAATACTTTAATCACTATTGGTTTTTTCTCTAACTCTCTTATTACTTCAACTATTGCATCATTTGCTTCCCTAAGCTGTACATAATAGTTATCAGTAATAACTGGTAATTTATAACTTCTTATTTCATCTTTACAAGTCTTTAAGAAATCCTCAATTTCTTCTAGTTGTTCTCTAGCCCTTAATTCATCATCATACATGTTTCCTAACGATTTTAAAGCTTTATCAAAATCATCTTCCATAATAGTAAGCCTATTAGTTAAATTCTCTACTTCATCATTCAATACTGAATAAGGAGTAGATTTAGAATCATCTTTAGCAATCATTTTATGATAATCATCATTAATTACCACTAATGTCTTATTAACTTCATCTATTATAGAAACATCCTCATCACTTAGATCATACATCTTTTTAATATCATCTAATTGATTATATACATCTTGAACTAATAAATTAGTTTTATCTAACTTAGTATAGAAACTACTTACATTTTCTTCATATACTTTTCTAGATAATCTCTCTTTTTCAAAATCTACAAATAATGAATCATAGTACTCAAGCATAGTTTTTAAATCAAACATAGCTCCTTCAAGATTAAGTATCTTTACTTTATCCATTATTTTTTCAATATTCTTTTTAGATTCTAAAATATTATAATCAATATTTAAATAATCTAATACATATCCATCTTGTACCATTTCTTTATGGGTATTAGCTACTTCATTCATCCTATTTGGAATTATTTTTTGACTCATTAATAATATATCAGGCATTTCACTAATAACAATATCCATATGCTCTATCATAGTATCAAGAGCCTTACATATATTAACTACTTCACTATACTCATTTTCTTCCATTACTTTTTCAAAATCTAAGAATCTCTTTTCAATATTCTCTAGTTGTAATTCAATAGCTTCTTGCATAAAATCATATAATTCCTTATGATCTTGATATTCCTTAGTTAAACTTCTATATTTAGCCTTTAACTTAGTAACTATAGCTCTATATTTTTCTTCACTCAATGTAATATCTTTAATTTCATCTAATAGATGTTCAGCAGCTTCTCTTACTTTATAAATCTCTATTTCAGTTGAAGCAATACGATATCCACAGTTTTTATAATCTCTTTTATCAACATAGATATCCAAATCTATCAACATATCATCTATTACAGTTAATCTTCTAGTCTTAATATCTTCAAACTTTTCTTGCCACTTATTATATTTTTCTTCCATCTTATCATTTTTAATAATAGGTTCTACTTTAGAAAGTTCTAGAAGTACTGGAGTAGAAGCAATTACATTACGCTCTATTTCTAAGTTTTTAACCTTATTACGGTAATACCTTAACTCCGCTTTTCTAACTAAATGAAGTATTACAATAACAATAATTAACGCAATCACCATAGCTGATCCAATAATAAGAAATTGTCCTTGCATGCCTTCACCTCTATTCTAAACATTATTTTACCATATATACCCTACATTTTTCTACATTTTCCGCAAAATATTACTAAAAATTAAACATTTCGATAGTTTGTATCCCTAAAAAGTCCAATATTTTCTTGACATATCAACGTTTTTCACATATAATTAATAGTGCAAATTCCTGAAACAGCAGGTTTAGAATATTTTAATGTGTTTTTCGAATAAAAGGAGCGATTTCAAGGCTGTGGTCGTGGAAAGAAAAACTCCCTAAGATGTGGCTAAACCCTTCAAGACTTTGTAATAAAAGGAAAGGAGAAATATTATGTCAAGATATACAGGATCAAGTTATAAACAAGCTCGTCGTGTTGGATTTTCAATTACTGAAACTGGTAAAGAATTAGCTCGTCGTCCATTTGGACCTGGTCAACATGGTAGTGACCGTAAAGGTAAATTATCTGACTATGGAACTCAATTAAAAGAAAAACAAAAAGTTCGTTTCATGTATGGAGTAAACGAAAGACAATTTAGAAAAACTTTCGAAGAAGCTGGAAAATTATCTGGTATCCATGGTACTAACTTCTTAAGATTACTAGAATCTAGATTAGATAACTTAGTATATAGAATTGGTTTTGCATCAACTAGACGTGGAGCTAGACAATTAGTTAACCATGGACACGTAACTGTTAATGGAAAGAAAGTTGATATTCCATCATACAGAGTTAAAGTTGGTGACGTTATCTCATTAAAAGATAATGATAAAAACTTAAAAGTAGTAGCTGAAAGCTTATCAAAAGTAACTAAGAGAGTTGAATTCATTAACTATGATGAAAACAAAATGGAAGCAACTTATGTAAGATTACCTGAAAGAAATGAATTAAATGCTGATATTGATGAAGCATTAATCGTTGAATTCTATAATAAGTAAAAATAAAAAGAAGACTAAGTCTTCTTTTTTTATATCTCAAATTCTAAATATTCAGAGTTTTTAATATTTCTCTCAAATAAATTACCTTTTAATTCTTTATTTTCTAATAAATATTTAAGTGCCTTAACCGGTGCACTATGACTAACTATTAAAATAGTAGTATCAGAAGGATACTTATTTTTTATATACTCTAAAAAATCTCTACATCTATCAATAACACTTCTAAGAGGTTCAACACCAAGATCATTACTATTTAAATCATAATCCCAATATTTTTTAATATCATATAATTCTCTTTTTTTACCTTCAAGTTCACCTAAATCTCTTTCAATTAGTCTATCGTCTCTAATCATTTCACATTTATCACCAATAAGTATAAATGCTGTTTCTACACATCTAACAAGCGGAGATGTATAACAACAATCAAACTTAATATCTTTAAGTTTTTCTCTTAATTTTTGACAATCCCTTCTACCAGTATCATTTAATAAATTATTTCTTAACCCCTGCATAATATTATTAAAATTATCTTCTGTTTGAGCATGTCTAACTAATACTATTTTCATATAATCACCAAATTAATTATAACATAAAAAATAGATGTCTTAGACATCTATTTATATATTCCAATATAATATTTTTTCTTTCCCCTACGTACTACTATATACTTAGATTCAATACATTTATCCTTAGAAACTACAAACTCTAAATCAGTAACTTTATCACCATTTAAAGTAATACTTCCATTACTTATAAATTCACGAGCTTCTCTCTTACTAGAGCAAACACCACTTTCAACTAATAAATCTACTATATTTAAATCACTACTAATTTCAAATGGAACAAGGCCCTTAAAAGCATCTTCTATTTCTTTAGATGTAAAACTTTTAATATCACCACTAAATAAAGATTCAGATATCTTTAACGCTCTCTCATAACTAGCCTCTCCATGTAGATCAGTAATTATTTGCTTAGCCAATTCTTTTTGAGCCATACGAAGTTCAGGTTGCTCATTATGTTTCTTCATCACATCTATTATTTCTTCTGGAGTAAGGAATGTAAATACTTTTAAATATTCTTCTACACTTGCATCTTCTGTATTAATTAGATATTGGTATAACTCATATGAAGAAGTTTTATTTTCATTTAACCATAACGCATTACCTTCACTCTTACCAAATTTTTTACCAGTCGAGTCTAATATTAATGGCATGGTAAATCCATATACTTGTTTACCTTCCATCTTTCTAATTAGGTCTATACCAGTAGTAATATTACCCCATTGGTCACTTCCAGCAGCTTGTAGAGTAACACTCTTTTCTCTAAATAAATGCAAATAATCATAACCTTGAAGTAACATATAAGAAAATTCTGCAAAAGTAATTCCACTTTCTAATCTTCTTCTAATTATATCTTTATCTAACATATAGTTAACATTAATATATTTACCTACATCTCTCAAAAAATCTAAGAATGAAAATTCCTTCATCCAATCATAATTATTAACTACTTCTACGTCATTACCAACGATTTCTTTTACTTGTTTAGATAATCCTTCTACATTTTTATCAACAACTTCTTTAGCAATTATCTCACGTTCTGCAGTCGGTCTAGGATCACCAATAAGACCTGTCGCACCACCAACTAAAAGAATAGGATGATGACCATATTTTGCTAATCTCTTTGCAGTAACTAAACTAGAATAATGCCCCAAATGTAAACTATCAGCTGTAGGGTCAGTTCCCCAATAAAAAGTTAATTTATCGTTGTTTAACTTATCTTTAATATCATCTCCAGCTAAATCTTTAACAAGACCTCTCCACTCTAATTCTTCAAATAATGTCATTTTTATTCCTCCTTAAAATAAAAAACGCGAAATAACTCATCTAAGGACGAATTATTCGCGGTACCACCTTAATTCATGTATAAACATGCACTTAAACTTTAACGCAGCTAACGATGTTTTCTAAAAAGTTGTAATTCATAAAATAATATTTCTAATTTTCACCAACCACTAGATCTCTAAATAATAATTATTTTACTACTAATTCTTTCATCACTGAAAACTTAACTATATTTTATCATAAAAAAATAAAAAGTCAAATGACTTCTTATTTATCTTCTTTTTTAGCTTTTTCTAATTTTTTTAATGCATCTTTAGAAACTTTAATTACATTTTCTAATACTTTTTCAGCTGTATTAATTAAAGCAGGAGTTCCTTTTTCTTTAGCAAGAACTACTAATTCTTCAGCCTTAGCTTTTGCTTGTTCTCCTTTTTTCTTAGCAATGGCTAAAGCTTTTTCTTTATCCATATCAGCTAATTCTTCTTTTATTTCTTCAACTTTCTTATCAAATTGTTCTTTTACTTCTTTAATATCAATTTCCTTAGCTTGATCTAATAATTCATCTAATTTTTTCTTTAAGTCAGCTCTCAATTCACTACCTTTTTTAGGTGCAAATAATAAACCTATAGTAGCACCAGCAAGTGCACCTAGAATAAATCCTCCATAATGTCTTTTTTTCTTAACATCTTTACTCATCTTCTTCATCCTCCTTAATTTTTTTACTAAATATTTTAGCAATAGCTGCTGTTATACCAGTAACTATAGAACTACTGATACCAGCAAAACTATTAGCAGTCTTACTTAATACAGATATAGCACCCTCAAATTCATCTAATTTATCTTGAGCATCCTCTACTATATCTTCAACATCATCTAATATCTTAATTGCCTTGATTCCTAAGATTATTAATACTATTAATAACACAATACCTGCTATATATAATATTATAGGTAAAAACTCATTTAAAAATTCCATTTTTATTTCCCCTTCCTATTCACTTTCTTCATACATTGAATCAATCAAATCAAATAAGTTATCTTCATCAGGTTCTGTTTCTTTTTCTGCTTCAATTCTAACATCTTCAACCGCAATAGGTTTTTCTTCTTCTATAGGTTCATTTATTGTTGCATTGTCTTCTAATTCTTCTATAGGTTCTTCATTTTTTGCTTTACTTCGATCTGTACTTACATCTACATAATCTACATTATATTCTAACCCTAAATCTTCAAAATATTCTTCAGCATCACCCATAGTTAATTCTTTAACTTCTGGTTTAGATCTATCACTTAAATCCACCATTACATTATCTTCGGCATCATTTTCTATTTCAAAGATATTTTTTTCTACTTCTGGCTCTGTTTCTTTTTCTTTACCATAAGCTTTAGCTCTTATATCATCAACATTCATATTACTTCTTGTATATCCAGTAATTCTAATATCTTTTTTTTCCTTAACATCTTCTTTTCTATAGTTTTTATCTAAAATACCATAGATTGGTGAAATGATTGGGCTTGGTTTAAAGTAAGTTTTTTCTTCTTTTTCATATGTACCATATTGATGAACAGGCACATCATATGAAGAATGATTGTTCATACCATATAAATTACCACTTGAATAATTAGGATTATTGTAGGCAGTAGATGATGGAGTATAATCTAATACTTCTTCTTTTTCTTCTCTATATACTGGTCTTTCCTCTACAACTGGAGGTTCTTCTAAATACTCAGGCTCATCATCAACTTTGAAATCATTATCATCCATAAATTTAAATTGTTCACGTATTTTTTCAGGTTCTTCCTTAGGACGAATTTCAAAATCTTCATCTAATAATTCTTCTTCTTTTATTTCTTCAACCTTTTCTTCTCTCTTACCAGGTAAGACAATTCTCTTAGCAATAGGTTTTTCTTCCTCTACTATTTCTTCTCTCTTGTCTTTTTTCTTTTCCTTTTTATCTTTTTTAGGTGGTTCATCTACTTCAACATACTCTACTTCAAATAAAGCATTCTTTAACTTATCAAATACACCCATATGTCACCCTCCTAATCATTTAAATTAATTTTTTCATCTTCCAAATCCTTCTTATATTTTTCTGTTTCTTCTCTTTCAACAACATCTAAGAAAGATTCCTTAGAGGAATCAGCTTTAAATAAAGTATAATCCTCTTCTTTATAATTTAATTTATTTTCCCCTATTAAACTTTCTAAAACTACATCATTATATTTAATAGTTCTAAGAATTAAACACATATTAGTAACTGTATCTACTAAATCAGCTTTTTTAACATATGCTTCCATCTTAGCATAGTTATATACAAATTGAATAAAGTATTTTCCTTCTACCTCATCTATTTGAATATAACCAGTCTTACCATGATATTCTATTCTATTAGAATAATGTGCATCATTCTTTATCTCATAATCATTTTCTGCTTTATGATAATAACTAATTACATCAACATACAAATAATATTTATTATTTTTTCTATCTTTTAATATTGCATTGTAATCATCTTTATCTAAAAAAGCTAATCCTTTTGGTAAATAATATTTATATCCTTCATAATGAACATTGTATAACTTAGGTTGTTCATACATAAGTCTTTTTATATTCTTGCCAATATTATTATCATCAATTCTATTAATACTGCAACCTGTTACTAAAATAGTAACCATAGAGAGTAAAACAATTAATCTTTTCATATTTCACCTACTCTTATATCATTATATCATTATTTTTACAAATATGAAAACTTTTTCTATTTATTTACATCTTTATTACACATTACAAAGTATATAGGCATACCATCTTTAGAAAACTTATCTTCATACTCAGTAGTAATCTCTGGCATATCATCAGTATGTAGATCTAAACTAACTTTTTCTAATGTATAACCAAATTCACTAAAACTGACTAAAGAATATTGGAATAAATCTCTATTATCAGTTCTCATTTCAATTATTCTTTTACCCTTAAATATATCTTCATACTTTTCAAGAAAAACTCTACTAGAAAGTCTTCTTAAATGATGTCTCTTCTTAGGCCATGGATCTGAAAAATTAAGATATATTCTATCTATTTCTTTAGAAAAAATATCATTTATATTTAAAGCATCCCATCTAACCATTACTAAGTTATTCAAGCCTTCTGGTACTTTTTGTAAACCTTTAGCTATAACACTATCATACTTCTCTATACCTATAAAATTTATATTAGGATAATGAATCGCATTATCTATTATAAATTTACCTTTACCCATGCCTATTTCTATATAGATAGGATTAGAATTATTAAATAAACTATTCCATTTACCTTTGTAATCACATGGATTCTTAACTAAATAACTAGAATTATCCATTATTTCTTTCTTATTTTTAACATTTCTAAGACGCATATAATCACCTATTTCTTATTTTATCATAAAATACTAAGAAAGAGGGATAATATGAATAATTTTCCAATACCTTTTCCTCCAATAAATAATAATAATTACTTTTTTAATATAATTGAGGAAATAAATAAATTAAATGAAAGAATAACTAAATTAGAAGAAAAACTCAATAAAGAACAAAAAGACTATCTAAAGAAAGATGATAATTATTACATGATATAAAAAATGTAGAAAATCTACATTTTTTAGTTGGTAAGATTAATTTTTTTCTAATAATTATCTTATTACTAACCGTAGTGATCCTATTAGTTAGATAATAAAAAACATCTGAAAAGAGTTTTTCAGATGCAATTCGAAAGAAAAGTGTCTCAGAAACCAGACTTACTTCTCTATATTTATTATACTACAAATTTTAATAAAAACAAAACATTTATAATAAATCAACAAATAATATTTTATTATATTTCACTATTCTATGATATACTATAAAAGAAGGTGATATAAATGTATAAACTAGTAACTCTTGAAAAAGAAGAATATGAAGAATTCACAAAAAATCATATAAAATCACACTTTCTTCATAGTTATGCTTGGGGAGAAGTAAGTAAAGTAAGAGGTCAAATACCTCATTACTTAGGTGTTAAAGAAAATGATAAAATTGTTGCGACTGCTCTTCTATTAGAAAAGAAACTATTATTAGGATATACATATTTTTATATACCTAGAGGATTTGTATTAGATTATGATAATGAAGAATTATTAAAATTTATTTCTAAAGAAATAGGAAATTATACAAAAAAACATAAATCATTATATTTCTTAATAGATCCAGATATTAAACTACACACAATAGATAAAGATGCTAGAAAAATAGATGGAGAAGATAATTATAAATTAGTTAAGTTTTTAAAAGATATTGGTTATAAACATAAAAAATTAAATTATTTCTTTGAAGGTAATCAACCTAGATTTACTTTTAGAGTTAATACTAAAGTAAGCGAAGATGAAATAAGAAATAATTATTCAAAAAGTGTTAGACGTTGGATAAAGACAGCTGATAAATTTAAAGTAAATGCTTATACAGGTAAAAAAGATGAGTTAAATGAATTTATTAGATTAATGAAAATGACTGAGAAGCGCCAAGGTTTCTTCTCTCATAGTTATGACTTTTATCCTAAACTATACGATATATTAGAAAAAGAAGATATGATTTACTTATTACTAGCTAAAGTAAATATAAATGATGTCTTAGAAGAATTAAATAAAGAGTTAAAAGAAGATGAATCAAGAAGAGAAAAACTAGAAGGATTAATTAATCATTATACTGAATTAAAGAAAAATGGAGATGTTCAAGTAGTTAGTAGTTATATAAATATTGAATATGGTAATAAGAGTTGGTATTTATATGGTGCTAATGATATGGACTTTAAAGATTGTTTCGCAAATTATAAGTTATTTGATTATCAAATTATGTTAGCTCATAACTTAGGTAAAGACTTATTAGATGAATTT
>Ga0247608_10003134_pt1 | contig 19653 bp, 19 predicted proteins | sample 176DNAGHGlowgp2_FD_193490 | JGI IMG/M metagenome (GOLD analysis project Ga0247608, IMG submission 193490) | Sheep rumen microbial communities from Palmerston North, Manawatu-Wanganui, New Zealand - 1766 DNA GHGlow gp2 | ecosystem: Host-associated > Mammals > Digestive system > Stomach > Rumen ...
GGGCGCCTACTGGAAAGGCGACCAGAACCGCGAGCAGCTGACCCGCATCCACGGCGTCACCTTCCCCAAGAAGAGCATGCTCGACGAGTACCTGAAGATGGTCGAGGAAGCCAAGAAGCGCGACCACCGGAAGCTCGGCAAGGAGATGGAGCTCTTTACCTTCTCGAACCGCGTCGGCCTCGGCCTGCCGCTGTGGCTGCCCCGCGGCGCCGTGATGCGCAACATCCTGGAGAACTTCCTGCGCCGTAAGCAGGCGGAGCTGGGCTACCTGCCCGTCGTCTCCCCGCACATCGGCAGCAAGGAACTGTACGTCACCTCCGGCCACTACGCCAAGTACGGCAAGGACTCCTTCCAGCCCATCCGCACGCCCCAGGAGGGCGAGGAATACATGCTCAAGCCGATGAACTGCCCGCACCACTGCGAGATCTACCGCAGCGCGCCCCGTTCGTACCGCGACCTGCCCCTCCGCTTTGCGGAATTCGGCACGGTGTACCGCTATGAGCAGAGCGGCGAGCTCCACGGACTGACGCGCGTCCGCGGTTTCACCCAGGACGACGCCCACCTCTTCTGCCGCCCGGACCAGCTCCAGGAGGAGTTCGAGAAGGTCATCGACCTCATCCTCTACGTCTTCAAGACGCTGAACATGACGGACTACATGGCCCAGATCTCCCTGCGCGACCCGGACAACAAGGAGAAGTACATCGGTTCCGACGAGAACTGGGAGAAGGCCGAGCAGGCCATCATCGAAGCGGCGCAGAAGAAGGGGCTCAAGACCGTCGTGGAGAAGGGCGAGGCCGCGTTCTACGGCCCGAAGCTCGACTTTATGGTCAAGGACGCCATCGGCCGCCGCTGGCAGCTCGGCACCATCCAGGTGGACTACAACCTCCCGGAGCGTTTCGACCTGGAGTTCACCGACGCCGACGGCAGCAAGCAGCGCCCGGTGATGATCCACCGCGCGCCGTTCGGTTCGCTGGAGCGCTTCACCGCCGTCGTGCTCGAGCACACGGCCGGGCACCTGCCTCTCTGGCTTGCGCCGGATCAGGTTAAAGTGCTGCCTATCAGCGAAAAATATGCAGATTATGCAGAAAAAGTTTGCGAATTGCTGAAAAATTCCGAAATTCGCGCTTCCATTGATGCCCGCAACGAGACCCTTGGCAAGCGGATCCGGGAGATTTCCCTGCTCAGAGTGCCTGTGCTCGCGATTGTCGGCGAAAAGGAAGCCGCTGAAGGTACCGTCTCTATCCGTAGGGAAGGTGTCGATCAGGGTGTCCTGTCTGCGGAGCAGTTCGTGGAATATTTGAAATCAGCCGTGGCTGAAGAACTTAAAAATTAGGAGGATTTAACTATCGCTGGACCTTACAGACCGAAGCCTTCGGGCTACAAACCGGGTGGTCGGAAACCCGATCCTCGCCTGCAGCAGAAGCGGGACGAGAATGAGTTGAACATCAACGAGCAGATCACCGCTACGCAGGTGCGCCTGGTCGGGGACAATATCCCCGAGCAGGGCGTTTATCCCATCTCGCAGGCCCTGAAGATGGCTGAGGAGATGGAACTGGACCTGGTCGAGATCAGCGGCAAGGCCGATCCGCCCGTGTGCCGGATCCTGGACTACCAGAAGTTCCTCTACCAGCGGAAGAAGAAGGCGAAGGAGATGAAGGCGAATGCGGCGAAGGTGGTGATCAAGGAGATCCGTTTCGGCCCCAACACCGACGAGCACGACTTCCAGTTCAAGCTCAAGCACGCCCAGGAGTTCCTCCAGGAGGGTTCCAAGGTCAAGGCTACCATCTTCTTCCGCGGACGCTCGATCATGTTCAAGGACCAGGGCGAGAAGCAGTTGCTCCGCTTTGCGGTGGAACTCGAGGAGTTCGGCCGCGCCGAGAACATGCCGGTCCTGGAAGGGAAGCGAATGACGATGATGATCGCCCCTGCCAAAAAGAAGTAGGGAATCATATATTTTATTATTAATTAATTATTTACAAACAATGGCAAAGCTTAAGACCATCTCCGGTGCCAAAAAGCGCTTCGCGCTTACCGGATCGGGAAAAATCAAGAGGAAGCATGCTTACCACAGCCACATCCTCACCAAGAAGACCAAGAAGCGCAAGAGGAATCTCGACCACTTCGCCCTCCTCGAGAAGGCGGATTACGGGCGCGTGAAAGAAATGTTGGTTCTCTAAAAGTATCAAATTATGCCTAGATCAGTCAATTCAGTCGCCTCCAGGGCGCGCCGCAAGAAGATTCTCAAGAGAACCCGCGGTAACTTCCTTTCCAGGAAGAATGTTTGGACCGTAGCCAAGAACACCTACGAGAAAGGTTTGACCTATGCATACCGTGACCGCAAGGCCAAGAAGCGCAATTTCCGCGCCCTTTGGATCCAGCGTATCAACGCTGCCGCCCGCCAGTACGGTATGTCCTACTCCCAGTTCATGGGCAAACTGAACGCCCAGAACATCGGGCTGAATCGCAAGGTCCTCGCCGACCTCGCCATGAACAACCCGCAGGCGTTCGAAGCCATCATCAACTCTGTGAAGTAAGAAGTGTGAAGTGAGCCTGAAGGAATTCACCCGGAACCGCTGGACAAAGTTCTCTTTCTGGACTTTGCTCTACGTCGCGTGGGTGATCTGGCTCGGGAATTTCTGGTGGCTTTTCGGCCTGGTGGTGATCTTCGACATCTTCATCACCCGCAAGGTCCGCTGGAACTTCTGGAAGAAGCGCTACAAGGAAGGGGAGAAGCACAGCGCGTGGAATGACTGGCTCGACGCCATCATCTTCGCCGTCATCGTGGTCACCTTCATCAACACCTTCTTCTTCCAGGCCTTCAAGATTCCTTCATCCTCGATGGAGAGAAGTCTCTACACGGGAGACCACCTCTTCGTGAGCAAATTGACATACGGTCCCCGGCTCCCCCAGACGCCCCTGACCATCCCCTTCACGCACAACGTGATCTTCGGGAAAGAGTCCTATTCGACCCTGATCCAGAACGATTACCGCCGCCTGAAAGGATTCCGGGAAGTCCGTCGCGGAGACTGCGTGGTCTTCGGGTTCCCCAACGGGGACACCGTCCTGCGCAAGTATCCGGTCGAGGATTACCACATGCTGGTACGCACCCTTGGCAAGCCGGCGGTGGACAAACTGGGAGAGAAGATCGTCCGTCCGATGGACAAGAAGGACCACTACGTGAAGCGTTGCGTCGCGATTCCGGGGGATACCCTCGAAGTCAGGGACGGCCTGGTGTGGGTCAACGGGCAGCAGCAGACGGTTTACCCCGGCTTGCAGCTCAGCTACAAGGTCATCACCGGCGGCCAGAAGATCAACGCGAAGACCCTGGACAAGATGGGCATCTCCCAGGCGGAAGCCTGGTTCGACCCCTCGCTCCCCGGTTACCCCGCCCTCTGCCTGACGGCCGGGATGCTGGAAGAGGTAAAGGCGCTGCCCAACGTCGTCAGCGTGACGCCCTGCCTGGACACCGATCCGGCGGCGTGCGCCCGGGAGATCTTCCCCTTCACGGAGGACTCCGGCTGGACCCGGGACTACTTCGGGCCGCTGTGGGTGCCTTCCAAGGGTTCCACCGTCCGCCTGACGCAGGAGAATGTCGCGCTCTACGAGAGGATCATCTCGGCCTACGAAGGCGGGGACGTGCAGCAGGCGCTCCGGGAGGGCTCCTACACCTTCAAGCAGGATTATTACTTTATGATGGGAGACAACAGGCACAATTCCCTGGACTCCAGATACTGGGGTTTCGTTCCTGAAGACCACATCGTCGGAAAGCCGGCCGTAATCTGGCTCTCCACCGACAGCGGCAAGCGTTTCCCGAAGAGCATCCGGTGGCGCAGATTCTTGAAGTTTCTCTAGGTTTCGATTTGGAAATCAGAAAATTAAAAGCGATATTTGCACCCCCGTTCCAGAAAATAAGATAAAAAAGATAGCATTATGGCAAAAGTTTGTCAAATAACCGGAAGGAAGAGAATGAAAGGCAACAACGTTGCCCATTCCCGCCTGCGCACCAAGCGCGACTTCTCCCTCAATCTCAAGAACAAGCGGTTCTGGAGCGAGGAAGAGCAGAGATATGTGACCCTCAAGGTTTCTTGCAAGGGTATGCGGATCATCGAGAAGAACGGCCTGGAGGCCACCCTTCGCGATGCCAAGAAGAAAGGATTGGTTAACCTTGTTTAAATTTCAGGACTATGGCAAAGAAAACTAAAGGCAACAGGGTGCAGGTCATCCTCGAGTGCACGGAGCAGAAGGCCAGCGGTGTTCCCGGGATCTCCCGCTACATCACGACCAAGAACAAGAAGAACACTCCCGACCGCCTCGAGCGCAAGAAGTACAACCCCTACCTGGGCAAGGTTACTGTCCATCGTGAAATCAAATAATTAGAGGAGAATAGATTATGGCAAAGAAAGCCGTTGCAACCTTCGCAGCCAAGGCCGGTGCCAAGAGCATGGTCAAGTGCATCCGTATGGAGAAATCCCCGAAGACGGGCGCTTACGTTTTCACCGAGCAGCTTGTCGAGGCCGACAAGGCCAAGGATTATTTCGCTAGCAAGAAATAATTTTCTCCCGTCCCTATAAAGAGGGGCTCCGCAAACGCGGAGCCCCTCTTTATTTGCGTAATAATTACTATCTTTGCATGATATGGCAATGAGTTTCTTTCAGCGGATTTCCCGTGCCATCATCGGCCGGTCGAGGGTGGACGACGACACGCTCGATGCGATCGAGGAGGCCCTGGTGGAATCGGACATGGGGGTCGAAACGACCCTGAAGGTCATCGACAGGCTCGAGGAGCGCGTCGGACGGGACAAATACATGTCCTTCGACGAGCTGGTCGGCCTGCTGCGCGAGGAGATCGGCGCCCTGGTGGACGCCGGCCCCGAGCCGTTCGACTTCAGCAAGAAACCCTACGTAATCCTGGTCGTGGGCGTGAACGGCGTGGGCAAGACCACGACGATCGGCAAGCTCGCCGCGATGCTGACGCGTCAGGGCAAGAAGGTCCTGCTGGGCGCCGCGGACACGTTCCGCGCCGCTGCGGTGGACCAGCTGACCATCTGGGCGGAGCGCGCCGGCGTGGACATCGTGAAACAGGCGATGGGGTCCGACCCCGCCTCCGTGGCCTTCGATACCGTCAAGGCGGCGGTCGCGCGCGGCGCCGACGTGGTGCTCATCGACACGGCCGGGCGCCTGCACAACCGCATCGACCTGATGAACGAACTCACGAAGATCCGCAACGTCATCCGCAAGGTGGTGCCCGACGGCCCGCACGACGTGATGCTCATCCTGGACGCCTCCACCGGCCAGAACGCCTTCGCACAGGCGAAGGAGTTCGCCCGGGCCACCGACATCACCTCGCTGACCGTGACCAAGCTGGACGGTACGGCGAAGGGCGGCGTGGTCGTGGGCGTGTCCGACCAGTTCCACATCCCGGTGAAGTTCATCGGCGTGGGCGAGGGGATCGATGACCTCAAGGTCTTCGACAAGCAGGAATTCGTGGAGCAGCTCTTTGCCCCGGAAGATTTGAAACAATAACGACAGTATAGATATGAAGCTCAGTTACAATTGGCTCAAGGAGTATTTGAAGTGTGACCTGACGCCGCAGGAAGTGGCGGATGCGATGACCTCGATCGGTATCGAGGTGGACGGTGTGGAAGAGCAGGAGCAGATTCCCGGCGGGCTCGCCGGAGTCGTGGTGGCCCGTGTGCTTACCTGCGAGCCGCATCCGGATTCCGACCACCTGCACGTCACGACGGTGGACGACGGCTCGCCCGAGCCCGTTCCCGTGGTCTGCGGCGCCCCCAACGTCGCCGCGGGCCAGAAGGTCCTGTTCGCCCGGATCGGAACGGTCCTGCCCGGCGACTTCAAGATCAAGAAATCCAAGATACGCGGCGTGGAGTCCTTCGGGATGATCTGCGCCGAAGACGAACTCGGCATCGGCGACAGCCACGAGGGCATCATGGTCCTGCCGGAGGACGCCGTGGTGGGCACTCCCGCCAAGGAATACCTCGGCCTGGGCACCGAGGCGGTGATCGAATATGAGATCACGGCCAACCGCATCGACGCTGCCTCGCACTGGGGCGTCGCCCGCGACCTGTACGCCTGGCTCCGCCTGAACGGCCGGCCCTGCGAGCTCTGCAAGCCCTCCGTGGACGCTTTCCGCGAAGGGGAGGGCGAGGGCCTCGCGATCGACGTGCGCGACACCGACGGCGCGCCGCGCTACACCGGCATCACCGTTCGCGGCGTGAAGGTGGCCCCGTCGCCGGAGTGGCTCCAGAAGCGCCTGATGAGCATCGGCCTGCGTCCGATCAACAATATCGTAGACATTTCCAACTTCGTGCTCTTCGAGCTCGGGCAGCCCCTGCACACCTTCGACGCCGGCAAGGTCGGCGGCGGTGTCGTGGTGGTGCGCCGGGCCGCGGAAGGCGAAACCATCCGCACCCTGGACGGAACGGAGCGCAAGCTCTGCGCCCGGGATATGGTCATCGCCGACACGAAGGTCCCGATGTGCATCGCGGGCGTGTTCGGCGGCGAGGACAGCGGCGTGACCGACGCCACTACGGACGTGTTCGTGGAAAGCGCCTACTTCGATCCCGCCTCCATCCGCCGGACCTCCAAGAGCCAGACGCTGCAGACCGACGCCTCCTTCCGCTACGAGCGCGGCGCCGATCCGGAGATTCCCGTCTATGCGCTCAAGCGCGCCGTCCTGCTCATCCTCGAATGCGCCGGCGGACAGGTCGTGGGCAAGATCCGCGAATCTTATCCGCACCCGTATGAGCGCAGGCAGATCGACCTGGACTACGACCGCATCGAGCGCTTCGCCGGCCAGAAGCTGGGCCACGACAAGATCGAGACCATCCTCGAAGCCCTGAATTACGAGTTCCTGGAGAAGCGTCCGGGCGGCGCCTGCGTGGCCGCCCCGTCCTATATGGTGGACGTGGAGCGCGAGTGCGACGTGGTGGAGGAGATCCTCCGCGTTTACGGCTACGACAACATCGCCCTGCCGAACCACATGAAGATGTCGGTTTGCGCCACCCCGAAACCGGATCCCGAAGCGGTCCGCAACGCCGTCTCCAACTTCCTGGCGGCCAACGGCTTCGTAGAGATCATGAACAACTCCCTGACCAAGGGTGAATACTACGCCTCCCTGAAGACCTTCCCGGAGGAGCGCTGCGTGCGGATCGTGAATCCGCTCAGCCAGGACCTGAACGTGATGCGCCAGACGCTGATTCCCGGCGGCCTGGAGGTGGTTGCCTACAACATCAACCGCCAGGTCTCTTCGATGCGCATCTTCGAGTACGGCAGCGTGTACAGCCGCCTGCCGGAGAAGTCCGGCGAGACGCTCGAGGGCTATGAGGAGCATACCTGCTACCTGATGATGATCACCGGCACGCCCGAAAAATCCTGGCGCCAGGAGCCCGGCAAGAGCGATTATTTCCTGCTCAAGGGTTACCTGGAGCTGCTCCTGCGCCGTTACGGGGCCGACCTGCGCCAGATGAACACCGAGGCCGCCCCGTCCGACATCTTCTCGGAAGGCATGACCTACCTGCTGCCCGGCAAGGGCGGCAAACTGGCGACGATGGGCACTGTGAATCCCGCGCTGGCACGCAGGTTCGGCATCAAGCAACCGGTCTTCGCCGCCGAGATCGAGTGGCCCGCCCTGCTCGAACTGGTCCGGCGCGACAAGGTGAGTTTCAGCGAACTGCCTAAGTTCCCGGCCGTGCGCCGCGACCTTGCCTTGCTCCTGGACGAGCAGGTCAGTTATGCGGACCTGCAGGCCGCCGCTTTCAAGCAGGCGCGCAAACTCCTGCGCCAGGTGGGCCTGTTCGACGTGTACCGCGGCGACAAGATCCCTGCGGGCAAGAAGCAGTACGCCCTGAGTTTCGTTATCCAGGACCTGGAGAAGACGCTCACCGACCAGGATACCGAGCGGGTGATGGACCGCCTGCTCTCGACCTTCCGCAACGAATTCGGCGCGCAGCTCAGATAGCGACGATGCGCCCCGCCTCCGTCCATATCCTGCTTCTGCTGCTTGTGCTGCCGTGCCTGCTGACCGGCTGCGCACAGCGCGGCAGGGTGATTCCGGAGGAGAAGATGTCGCGGATCTACGAAGATATGCTGCTTGCCGACCAGTGGCTCCGGGACCATCCGGATTCGCGCAAGGCGGCCGACACGACGCTGTTCTTCGACCCGATCTTCAAGCGTTACGGCTACAGCTTCGAGGACTTCGACCGGAGTGTCAACTACTACGTGGACCATCCGGAGCAGTACACCAAGATCCTGACCGGCGCCTCTGAGCGGCTGAGCCGGGAGAGCGAGCGCCTGCAGCAGCTGCGGGATGCTCGGATCGCCGCCGAACAGGAGCGGGACCGCCTGCACGCGTTGTACAAGAGCGACTGGAACTTTTCGGACGACTCGCTCCGCTGGGCGCAGGACCGGATCCTGTGGCCCGTCCGGGACACCGCCGTACGGGATACGGCCGCCCGCGACAGCCTGGCCCGGCCCGATTCGCTTGCCCTCGCGGATTCCGCGCGGAAGCCGGCCGGCCGCCTGCTGGACAGCCTGGCGCGGCAAGAAAACAAGATACTGACTAAATAATAACACATTTCTTTATGGATTACTTACAGAAATATGGCTATACTCCCGTTGAGGAGGAGGTGGCGGCCCGCATCCAGGCCATTGGCGCCAATATGGACGGCCTGTCCACGCCGGAGGTGCTCAAGCAGTGCTTCTCGATGATGGACCTGACCACGCTGAAGACCAATGACACGGTGGCTTCCGTGTCGAAACTTGTTGACAAGGCGAACCGCCTGACCGTCGAGTATCCGGATTATCCGCTGCCTGCATCCATCTGCGTCTATCCGAACTTCGCTTCCGTGGTGCGGGAGCGTCGCTGCAGCCCCGCGCTGCACGTGACCACGGTGGCGAGCTGCTTCCCGTCCGCCCAGAGTTTCCTGGAGGTGAAGGTGCAGGAGTGCGTGCTGGCCGTCCGCGGCGGTGCCGACGAAATCGACATCGTGCTGGCGCTCAATGCGTTCCTGGCCGGCGACTACGACGCTGCCGCCCGTGAGATCGTGGAGATGAAGAAGGCGATCGACGCCGAGGCCGCCCTCGCCGGCCGCAAGGTCGTGCTCAAGGTGATCCTGGAAACCGGCCTGCTGGTTACGCCCGAGAACATCGCCCGGGCCTCCTTCCTTGCGATGGAAGCCGGTGCCGACTTCATCAAGACCTCGACCGGCAAGGTGGAGGTGAACGCCACCCCGACGGCGGCGTACGTGATGTGCGAGTGCATCAAGGCGTTTTATGCGAAGACCGGCCGCCGCGTCGGCTTCAAGGCCGCCGGCGGCATCTCCACGGCCAAGGACGCCCTGCTCTATTACTACATCGGTTCCTGCGTGCTGGGCAAGGACTGGATGGACAAGGACCATTTCCGCTTCGGCGTGAGCCGCCTGGGCAACAGCCTGATGGGTGCGATCGAGCAAAAAACAGTCAATTTCTTCTGATTTCAGGCGGAATCTTTCGACTGGGCTTTCCCGGATTTCGGCCCTGCACGCAAGCGTGCGGGGCTTTTTGTCAGTTAAACGTTTAATCTTGCCATAAAACGGCTCGCTCTTCCGAACTTTGCCACGGACCAACTGAGATGTGGCTATGAAGAATCTGTTTACATTCTGCCTGCCCCTGCTGCTCTGCTGCGCCTGCATCGGGCAGGGCGCATTGGAAAAGGAAGGACCGGGCGGTGTCCCGGAGCCGGAAGAGGCGCACGGGATGATCGTGCTGGGTGATCGGCTGGAGGATCCCTATTCCGTCGAAAACATGTCGAAGGCGCTCGCCGCGCTCTATCCCACGAAGGCGGACCGTGTGGTCCTGCCTGCGACGGACCTGTATGTCCGTTTCCTGCCGGCAGACGACCTGCAGCTGCGCCTCCTGCGGGAGCTGGGCATCGAACTGACCGACCATCCGGTGGATTATGAGATCGTGCGCGAGGGTGACTGGTACCACGACCCCGGGGTCCCGGAAGACCGGATTACCTGGCAGTACGCCGTGGTGCCGAAGGATTTCCAGTTCCCGTCCAAGGTCCGCTACGAGCTGCTCGACGAGTGTTACATCCCGGAGGCCGCGTCCACGAAGGCGGACGGGGTGGACTGGGCGGCGGTGGAGCGCGAGGCGTTCCTGCAGACCGGGAACGGGGCGCTGCTCGCCGCGGCGACCAAGGCGGAGTCCTCCTCCGCCAAGCCGCAGGGGCGGATCACCATCGTGGACGCCGGCCTGGGCGTAACCGAGGGGGTGAAGGGCGTGCGCGTGTCCTGCAATACCTTCGTCAAGTTCGCCCACGCATTTACCGACGAGGAAGGCTGCTATGCGATGAGCAAGAGCTTCGCTTCGCAGCCGCGTTACCGCCTGGTTTTCCAGAATTCCGCCGGCTTCGAGATCGGATTCAACCTGCTCCTGACGCCGGCATCCGTGTCCACCCTCGGCAAGGGGGAAGCCACGGGGCTGGATGCCGAGATCACGCAGGACTCGGAGCGCAAGCTCTTCAGCCGCTGCGTCGTGAACAACGCCGGCTATGACTTCTACCAGCGTTGCAGGAAGGCGGACCCTTCCGTCAAGACACCGCCGTCCAACCTGCGCATCTGGCTCTTCCAGCGGCTTTCGACCGGCTGCGCCATGATGATGCAGCAGGGTGTCCTGTTCGAGGAACTGGGGGTGAAGAAGCTGCTGGGCGAGTATGCCGACCTGCTGAAGACCTTCCTGCCGGACCTGACGATCGGGCTCAAGGGCCTGGACAGCTACCACGACATCTATGCACAGGCGCTGCATGAGTTCGCCCACGCCAGCCACTTCATGCTGGCAGGATCGGATTACTGGGAGCATTACGCCCGCTTTGTGGTGAAGTCGTTCGTGACTTCCGGTTTCGTCACCTACGGGATGGGAACGGAGGAGGACCACGGCTATTGCGAGGTAGGGGAGATGTGGGCGTATTTCTGCCAGACGATGCTGTGCCGCGAGCGCTATGGCAGCGACAACCCGGCCTACGGCCTGAACCACTGGTTCCGTCCGCAGATTTTCCTGATGCTGGAGGAACGCGGGCTCGGTCCCGAGAAGATTTTCCAGGTCCTTTCCTCCGACGTCAGCGACCGGGAGGTCCTCCAGAAAAAGTTGAAAAGCTATTATCCGGAATACAAAAGCGTTATCAACCAGGCATTTGCCAGATACAATTGACAACTATGAACAAACTTCACCGGCGGAAGCCTGCCGCCGATCCGGATGGACTGCGAGTGATAGAAGGTTTTTCCATAGTTTAGTTGTTTTTTGTAAGAATTGTTGTATCTTTGCAGTCCATTCGAGCGCGGGTGGCGAAATGGTAGACGCGCTAGTTTCAGGAGCTAGTGTCAATTGCGACATGTGAGTTCGACTCTCATCCCGCGCACAAAAAAGGAGACGATGCAAAACGTCTCCTTTTTTTGCGCGCAACGCGAACCTTATGACCGAGGGGGTGCCATAGCGGCCTTGAAGGTGTCGTCGGTCTGCAGGAAGAGGTGGTAGTAGGCCTTGTCGCCCAGCTTCGAGTAGCGGCCCACCAGGGCCTGCACCTGCGTCAGCACATACTGGCGGTCCGTCTTCCATTCTTCGTTTTCCGGTACAAGACCGTCGCGGTCCTTCGCGAAGGCGAGGAACTGGCGTTCCAGCCCCGCACGGTCCAGGTAGTCCAGCAGGCGGCCGTAGTCGCCGATCTCGGAGAGTTCCCGGCGATGGGCGTCGAAGAAGGCGGAGGCGAAGCGCATCGCCGTGGCCTTGCGGTTGCAGGCGACGTAGAACGCCCCGGCCCGCGTGGTGTCGATGGGCACGAACACGTCGGGCAGGATCCCGCCTTTCTCCACGCGCATGCTGTCGGCATAGATCATCTCGCCGGTGTCGTAACGGCGCAGCACCTCGTAATCGTAATCTTCCGTATAGGGCTTCTGGATGCAGCGGCCGGAGGGCGTGTAGTAACGCGCCACCGTGATGCGCATCCCGGAGCCGTCGGTGAAGAAGAAAGGCTCCTGTACGAGGCCCTTTCCGAAAGTGCGGCGGCCGTAGAGGGTGGCGCGGCCGTTGTCCTGAAGCGCGCCGGCGAGAATCTCGCTGGCGGAGGCGGAACCCTCGTCCACCAGGATCTTCAGGCCGATGTCCTGGAACGGACCGCGTCCGTCGGCCCGGTATTCCTCGCGCTTGCGGTTGCGTCCTTCCAGGTAGACGATCATCGCCTTGCGGGGCAGGAACAGGTTCGCCAGTTTGCAGGCCTGGTCCAGGTAGCCGCCGGAATTGTCGCGCAGATCCACGACGAGTTCCTTCATCCCCTCGCCGGAGAGCTCCACGGCGGACTTGACGAATTCGTCGGCGGTGGTGCGGGAGAACTTCGACAGGCGCAGGTAGCCCGTGGTGTCGTTCACCATGAAGGCGGCGTCCACCGAGTAGGTGGGAATCTTGCCGCGGGTGATCTCGAAGGGGATGACCTCGCGCCCGCGCTGCACGGTCACGAGCACCTTGCTGCCCGCCACGCCCTTGATGCGGCGGACCATGCTGTCCTGCGGGAAGCGCACGCCGGCGATGACGGTCGAGTCGACCTTGAGCAGCCGGTCGCCCGGCTGAAGGCCGATCTTTTCGGAAGGGCCGCCGGGAATCACCTCGATCACGACGGCAGTATCGTTGGGGACGTTGAACTGGATGCCGATGCCGTCGAAATTGCCCGTCAGGTCGGCCTCCGTCTCTTCCAGGATCTGCGGCGGCATATAGGACGAGTGGGGGTCCAGGGCGGACAGGGCGGCGGCCGCCACCGCGTCGGACACCTTGGCGCGGTCCACGGAGTCCACGTAATTCTCGTCGATGCTCTGCAGGATGAGGGAGACCTTGCGCCAGTCGGCGCCGGAAACGCGCATCGCGCTGCGCCGCAGGCCGATCTGCTGGATGAGCACGGCGAGCAGCAGGCCGATGACGATGCCCAGCAGCGCGATCAGGATGGAGGATTTCTTCATGGTCAGCCGAGTTTCTCCACCTCGATGCCGGCGCGGCGGAGGAGGTCGATGCCGTCCGTCAGGCGGTATTCGTCGCGATAGACGACGCGCCGGATGCCGGACTGGATGATGAGCTTGGCGCATTCCAGGCAGGGGGAGGCGGTCACGTAGAGCGTGGCGTCCAGGGCGCTGTTGCCGGACTTGGCGATCTTGGAGATTGCGTTGGCCTCGGCGTGGAGGACGTAGGGCTTGGTGACGCCGTTCTCGTCTTCGCAGATGTTCTCGAAGCCGGAAGGGGTGCCGTTGTAGCCGTCCGAGATGATCATCCGGTCCTTTACGAGCAGCGCACCCACCTGGCGGCGCTTGCAATAGGAATTGGTCGCCCAGACGGCGGCCATCTCCATATACTTGTCGTCGAACTTGTTCATTACTTGGTGTCTCTCTGGTAAAGATAGCGCTTGATGCTGCGCTTGGGCGTGCGCTCGAAGTCTTCGGGCATGAACTCGATCTTGCGGATCTGCGCGTAGGACGGCAGGAGCTTGTTGATCTCCGGCAGGGCGTCGGTGATGCGCTTCTCCAGGTCCTCGCCGCTCATCCCGTCCAGTTCGCCCTGGTGGTAGTCCGGATAGACGAGGGCGGTCAGGCCCACCTTGTCTTCGACCACGAGGGAATCCACGACGTAGGTGACGTTGTTGATCACGGCCTCGAGCTCCTCCGGGTAGATGTTCTGGCCGCTGGGACCCAGGATCATGCACTTGGAGCGGCCGCGCAGGTACAGGTAGCCGTCGTAGTCGATCACGCCGATGTCGCCGGTCTTGAACCAGTTGTCGTTGGTGAAGGAAGCCTTGGTGGCCTGGCGGTTCTTGTAGTAGCCCAGGAACACGTTCTCGCCCCGGACCTGGATCTCGCCGGGCTCCTTGTAGGGATTCTTGGAGTCGATGCGGATCTCGCAGCCCGTGATCGGCATGCCGCAGGAGCCCTTGCGGGTCTTCCACCACTTGGCATAGGTGATCAGCGGACCGCATTCGGTCATGCCGTAGCCCACGGTGAAGGGGAAGTGGATCTGGCGCATGAACTTCTCCACTTCGGGGTTGAAGGCGGCGCCGCCCATGATGACTTCCTCGAAACGGCCGCCGAAGGAGTCGATGAGGTTGTTGCGGATCTTGCGGCGGATGACCTGGTCCACGATGGGGATGCGCATCAGTGACTTGTGGCGGTCCACCACCGGCTTGATCTGTGACTTGTACACCTTCTCGAAGATGAGCGGGACGGCAATGATCACGTCCGGGTGGATCTCGGAGAAGGCCTTCATGATGACCTTGGGGCTCGGGGTGCGGGTCAGGAAATGCACGTGCGCGCCGATCGTCATCTCGAAGAGGAACTCGAACATCATACCGTACATGTGGGCGGAAGGCAGCATGGCCACCATCTGCGACTCGCAGGTCATCTGCGGTTCGGCGGTCTCGTGGGCGAAGCGGATGTTGCACCACAGGGAGCGGTAGGGGAGCATCACGCCCTTCGAGAAACCGGAGGTGCCGGAGGTGTAGTTGATCAGGGCGAGTTCTTCCGGCTGGTCCTCGTAGTAGTTGAGGTGCTCGGGCTTGAAGCCGTCGGGATACATCTCGTTGAAGGTGCGGGTAAGGTTCTCCCGGACGCTCACGAGGTCCTGGTTCTTCGCGTAGATGTAGTTGAGGGTGTTCATCTGCACGATGACCTCCAGGCCGGGCATCTCGATTTCGGAGAGGCCCTGCCAGATGATCTCGTCCACGAAGAGCACCTTGGCGTCGGAATGGTTCACGAGGTAGTGGATGTTCTCCGGCTTGAACTCGTGCAGGATGGGCACCGGCACGGCGCCGTAGGTGGTCGCCGCCATGAAGCAGACGCCCCAGTGGGCCTGGTTGCGGGAGCACAGGGCGACCTTGTCTCCCTTCTGCAGGCCGCATTTCTCGAAGGCGATGTGGAGCAGCTCGATGCGCTCGGCCACGTCGCTGTATTTCAGGGTCACGCCCTGGTAGTTGGAGAGCGCTTCCCGCTCCCAGTTCTCCTTGAAGCTCTTCTCGAGCAGTTTATTTACTGATTGGTATTCCATGTCAAGCGAAGGCCTTTCTTTCCCCAGGCGAGGGTTCTTTCTGGTTCATAAATAATGAAGCGGCAGCCCTTTCCGGGCCACTTGGAGGCCGTTTCCGGACGCTTTGCGTCCAGCCAGGCCTGCACGTCCGCCGGACTGCCGTAGACGTACCATCCGTCCCGGGCGGCCTCGCAGCTGTCGTCCGCGAGGGTGAAGGCGCTGCCGTACAGGGTCGGGATGAAGCCGCGCCAGGGGTTCTCCCCGGCGGGGCGGTCGGCGACGGCCTTGCCGGGCCGCACCAGGACGACCGCGTGGCCTTCGCCGTCCCGGACGAGGGCGAGTTCGCGGACGTCGATCTCTTTCTCCCATTTGAGCGGGTCCTTGCCGCTCTCCTTCCTGAGCGCGTCCAGCGTCCGGCGGTAGCGCGTCATCTTGACGGAGGCGTCCTGCCAGCGCTCGAAGGCCTCGCGGAACGCCGGGTTCGACACGGGCAGGGCCAGGGCGAAGCGGACGCTGTCGGGCAGGACGGCGCCGAGCCGGCTGTCGGAGAAGGGGAGGAGGGAGAGGATGTTGGCGAAGTAGGAGTCGGCGGGGCCCTGCACCGGCTGGACGGAGAATCCGTCGGAGGCCGGCGTGAGCACGGTCCAGTCGGCGAGCTGGCGGAGGAAGCCGGTCAGCTCGCGGCGCGGGAAGAACTCCTGCATCCAGCCTTTGGGTGCCAGGCGTTCAGCGCCGCTGTTGCGGTAGATGACGAAATCGTCCCCGCCGGCCGCGGAGAGGGCCTGGCGGAAGTACGGCGCGTCCAGGATGGACGTGTGCTGCGTGACGTGGCGGCGCACGGCGGTGATCTGCGCCTCGGAGGGGCTGAGGATCAGCATGCCCTGGCGTCCGGCGGCAGGGTCTGGCTCGAAATAGTGGCTGAAGACCTTCAGGGAAGCCGCCTGCTCGGTCAGGGCCTTGAGCGCCGCCGCCGAATCGGCCTCGGCCCGGTGCGTGTCCAGGGCGAGGACCGGCACCAGCGAGCCGTTGTAGCAGAGCGACAGGGCCATCCGGGCGTTCTTGAAATCCGACAAATCCAGTTTCTGCAGGACGCTGGTGCTGTCGTAGAGCCGCAGCCCTTCGGCGCAGCGGTCGAAGCAGATGACGCCCAGGGCGTCGGAAGGAACGGCCGCCAGCAACTCCGGGATGCGTTTTTCCTGGACGGGAGCGTCCGTTTTCCGTGCGGGATTCCCGCAGCAGAGCAGGAGCGGCAGGGCCAGAAGCAGGGCGAGAGTCGGTTTTTTGCTCATAACTTGCAAATATACTAATTATTTGAATTATGAATTTCCCGGGAAATCAGTATCTTTGCACGTTTTTATGGTAGTGTGACAGAATATGCAAGAAATCAGAAACATAGCGATCATCGCCCACGTCGACCACGGCAAGACCACGCTGGTGGACCGGATGATCTACCAGGCCAACCTGGTGCGTCAGCCGGAGAACCTGGGCCAGCTGATCCTGGACAACAACGACCTGGAGCGGGAGCGCGGCATCACCATCCTCGCGAAGAACGTCTCCGTCATCTATAAGGGAGTCAAGATCAATATCATCGACACGCCGGGCCACAGCGACTTCGGCGGTGAGGTGGAGCGCGTGCTGAATATGGCGGACGGCGTGCTGCTGCTCGTCGATGCGTTCGAGGGCTGCATGCCCCAGACGCGTTTCGTGCTCCAGAAGGCCATCCAGATGGGCAAGAAGCCCATCGTGGTCATCAACAAGGTGGACAAGCCCAACTGCCGCCCGGACGAGGTGCAGGAGGAGGTCTTCGATTTGATGTTCAACCTGAACGCCACCGAGGACCAGCTGGATTTCGTGACGGTGTACGGTTCCGCGAAGCAGGGCTGGATGTCGCTCGACTGGAAGAAGCCGGGCAACGACATCACCCCGCTGCTGGACACGATTCTCGAAGTGATTCCGGCGCCGCCGGTGGTCGAGGGCACGCCCCAGCTGCTCATCTCTTCCCTGGAATACTCCCCGTACGTGGGCCGCATCGCCGTCGGGCGCATCACCCGCGGCACCCTGAAGGCCGGCCAGCCGATCAGCCTGTGCAAGCGTTACGACATCGTGCAGAAGCAGAAGATCAAGCAGCTGATGGTCTTCGAGGGCCTGGGCAAGACGAATGTGGACGAGGCCCGCTGCGGCGACATCTGCGCCGTCGTGGGCATCGACGGTTTCGAGATCGGCGACACCATCGCCGACTACGAGAACCCGGAGCCGCTGGAGCCCATCGCCGTGGACGAGCCGACGATGAGCATGCTCTTCACCATCAACAATTCGCCTTTCTTCGGCAAGGACGGCAAGTTCGTCACCTCGCGCCACCTCAAGGAGCGCCTGGACAAGGAGCTGGAGAAGAACCTCGCCCTGCGCGTGAAGCCGGGCCTGACGGCCGACTCCTTCGTGGTGTACGGCCGCGGCGTGCTGCACCTGTCGGTGCTGATCGAGACGATGCGCCGCGAAGGGTTCGAACTGCAGGTGGGCCAGCCCAAGGTGCTGGACAAGACCATCGGCGGGCAGCGCTGCGAGCCGGTGGAGGACCTGTCCATCGAGGTGCCCGAGGAGTTCGTGGGCGCCGCCATCGAGATCTCCACGCGCCGCAAGGGCGCCCTGGTGCGGATGGAACCCCGCGGCGACCGCACCCTGCTGGAGTTCGAGATCCCCACGCGCGGCCTGATCGGCCTCCGCTCCAACCTGCTGACCGCCAGCCAGGGAGAGGCCATCGTGGCGCACCGCTTCAAGGAATACCAGCCCTACAAGGGCGAGATCGAGCACCGCAACAACGGTTCCCTCGTGTCCATCGAGACCGGCCAGGCGATCGCCTATTCGATGAACAAGCTGCTGGACCGCGGCCGCTTCTTCGTGGAGCCCGGCGAGGACATCTACGCCGGCCAGGTGGTGGGCGAGCATACGCGTGAGCGCGACCTGAACATCAACATCTGCAAGACCAAGAAGCTTACCAACGTCCGCGCCGCCGGCTCGGACGAGAAGATCATCCTGCCTCCCGCCATCAAGTTCTCCCTCGAGGAGGCGCTGGAGTATATCCAGGAAGACGAGCTGGTGGAAGTGACCCCGCATTTTATGCGTATCCGCAAGATTTTGCTCGATCCGCTGGCCCGCAAGCGCAGCAGCGACAACGAAGACTGAAATTTTCACTTGCTAATCGCAAAAAAATAACTAACTTTGCAACCCTTTGTAGTTGAACTGACAAGTCTGGCCCCCGGTACGAACCGTTTTGACTGGCACGCGGGAGCCGAGTTCTTTGAATCATTCGGGAATGCGGACATCCTCGACGCCGATCTGGAAGTGACGGCACACGTGGTCTGCCACGGGCTCACTGCGGAAGTCGCCTGCGAGATCGCGGGCAGCGTCACCGTCGCTTGCGACAGATGTCTCGAGGATCTCGTGATTCCGGTGGACACTTCCTTCGGGGAGAGTTACACGCCGGATGGCGGCGAACTGGACCTGAGCCAGGATGTATACGACTACGTGTGCATCTCGCTCCCGCTCCAGCGCGTGCATCCGGAAGGAGAATGCAACCAGGAAACTACAAAGTATTTGAGCAAGTAATATTTAAAAAGATAAAGCAATGGCACATCCGAAACACAAACTTTCCAAGCAGCGCCGGGACAAGCGCCGCACGCACGACTTTGCGCCGGTCCCAACCCTCGCCACCTGCCCGAACTGCGGTGCGACCGTGATCTATCACCGCGTCTGCCCCGAGTGTGGTTATTACAGAGGCCGTCAGATCGTTGTCAAGAACGCTGAGTAATCTGTGAAAAAGGCCGCCCCGCGCGGCTTTTTTGGTCCCTTAGTTCAACGGATAGAACGGAGGTTTCCTAAACCTTTGATAGTGGTTCGATTCCACTAGGGACTACGAAGAAGGCTTGCCAAGCGGCAAGCCTTCTTCGTACTGTGTACCTGAACCGTTATATTTCGGTTTCCATCTCGATGAGCCAGGCGGGGCGGCAGACGCGGGCCTCCAGCAGGACGCGGGGAACGCCGGGGAAGCGCTCCTGCATATAGGCGTCCACGACGGCATAGTCCGAGATATCCCGCAGGTAAATGATGAAATACGGCACCGCGGCAAGCGTGGAGCCGCCTTCACGGAGCAGTTCGGAGATGTTTTCCAGCAGCCGGTCCGTCTGGGCGAGCACGTCCCCTTCGTGGAGCACGTGACCGCGCGCGTCGATGCTGGCCGTGCCGCTGATGAAGATCCGCCCGTCGGAGAGGCGCACGCCCCGCTCGAAAGCCACGCCGTAGTCGTGCGTCGGGCTAAGGTGCGAGAGGGCCTTCAGGTAGGTCTTGTCCTCTTCGCGGAGGCCGGGGCGGGTCAGGAAATCGATGGCGACCACGGCGCTGCGGCCTTCCGTGGCGCCGCCGATGCCGGTGGACGCGATGTAGTGCGTGTCGAAACTGAGCCCTTCCTCGGCGAAGACGTCGTTGCGCGCCTTCACGAGTCCGGCGTAATTGGCGTCGATGTCGCGCACGAAGATCCAGGTGCGCACGCAGTGGGTCTTGAGTTCCAGCCCGAGGGGCCGGATGATATCCAGGTATTTGTCGAACAGCAGGC
>Ga0247608_10003135_pt1 | contig 19648 bp, 15 predicted proteins | sample 176DNAGHGlowgp2_FD_193490 | JGI IMG/M metagenome (GOLD analysis project Ga0247608, IMG submission 193490) | Sheep rumen microbial communities from Palmerston North, Manawatu-Wanganui, New Zealand - 1766 DNA GHGlow gp2 | ecosystem: Host-associated > Mammals > Digestive system > Stomach > Rumen ...
AAAAACACCTATGGATTTTGCTAAGAAGAAAGAACTTATAGAAGCATCTTCTGACAAAAAAAATGCCGCTGCAAAAGGCTTCATGGGAAAGATACGCCAGCTTATAGAAAACGGGCTCTACAGCATTGATGAGGTTGGAAGCCTTCAGGCCGAGTACGGGACCATGACCTATATGAATCTCGGCATGTGTGAAATGACACCCGGAAGTGCAATTCATACCGTTGATTATATGTGGTCACTTGAAAACTACAGAAATTCCATGGGAGATGCAGCCGCATCCGGTGACACCGCGAAAAAAGAAGCCTGGGACGAGCTTGAAAAATCCATAGTTGCCAACATTGCAGACGATGTCCGTGTCGGCGTAAAAGGAAACACCGTAGAAATGACAATAGAAAAAAGGAAGTTTTAATCCCGTTTATCAGTAAAAGGCCGTTACAAATGTAACGGCCTTTTATTATTTATTCATGTTTATCGATCCATATTATTTTAATACTGACTTAACCTTAGCTGCTACGTTCTCAGCAGTGAATCCGAACTTCTCAAAAAGAAGATTCTGAGGTGCGGATGCTCCGAAGCCTTCCATGCATAAAGTAGCACCGTCAAGTCCTACATACTTGCCCCAGCCGAAGTCCGAAAGAGCCTCAACTGCAACTCTTGCACGTACGCTCTTAGGAAGTACTGACTCCTTATACTCTGCGCTCTGCTCCTCGAACAGATCCATACAAGGCATGGATACTACTCTTACGTCGATGCCTTCTGCCTTTAAGAGCTCCTTAGCCTTAACGGAGATGCTTACCTCTGAACCTGTAGCAATGATGATAGCATCGGGAGTAGCCTTCTCACTATCCTGGATAACATATGCACCCTTTAACGCATCCTTAGATGAACCTGCGATCTGAGGAAGGTTCTGACGTGTAAGAACGAGTCCGGTAGGAGTGTTCTTGGATGTAACTGCGCTGTACCAAGCAGCCAAAGTCTCGGTAGCATCGCAAGGTCTGAACATATGGAAGTTAGGAAGTGCTCTCCACATAGCTGCCTGCTCGATAGGCTCATGTGTAGGTCCGTCCTCGCCAACACCGATACTGTCATGTGTAAAGATGAAAGCTGTAGGGATCTTCATAAGTGAGGCAAGTCTTGCCATGGGCTTTGTATAATCACTAAATACGAAGAATGTTGCGCCGTATCCGCGGAGTCCGTAAAGTGTGATGCCGTTTGCGATAGCTGCCATTGCCTGCTCACGTACGCCGTAGTGTATATTTCTGCCTGTGCCGTCTTCCTTGGAGAAGAAAGGCTCGTTCTTCATATCTGAGATATTTGAAGGAGCAAGGTCTGCCGAGCCGCCGAATAATCCGGGTACATATTCCTTAACACGGTTAAGAGCCATACCTGAAAGCTTACGTGTAGCCTCAGCCTTGTCCTCAAACTTCCAATACTCTTCATTATTAATAAGGTCTTTAGCGATATCAAGGTTGAAATCATCCTCGATAGCTTTCTTTAATTCAGGGAATTTCGCACAGTACTCTGCGTAAAGCTTGTTCCATGCATCCTCTGCCTTTGCTCCGTTCTCAGCAAGTGAAGCATAGTTAGCATATACCTCATCGGGTACGAAGAAGGGCTCAGTTGAAGGCCATCCGATGTTTTCCTTTAACGCAAGTACATTCTCATCACCTAAAGGCTCTCCGTGTGCCTTAGCTGAACCTTCCTTAGCGGGGCAGCCCTTACCGATCTTGGTCTTGAACATGATAAAGCTGGGCTTATCTTCACAAGCCTTAGCCTGCTCTATAGCTTTTGCGATAGCGTCCATGTCATGGCCGTTTTCAACGATGATGGTCTGGAATCCGAAGCCCTCGAAACGCTTCTCAACATCCTCTGCGAAAGCGATATCGGTAGAACCTTCGATAGTGATATTATTTGAATCATAAAGAACTATGAGCTTTCCAAGTCCTAAAGTACCTGCAAGTGAGAATGCCTCTGATGAGATACCTTCCATCATACAGCCGTCGCCGCCGAGTACATATGTAAAATGATCGAATACCTTATATCCGTCTCTGTTGTACTTAGCTGCCATATGCTTCTCAGCCATAGCCATACCTACTGCCATAGCCATACCCTGTCCGAGAGGGCCTGTGGTAGCTTCAACACCTTTTGTGTGTCTGTACTCGGGATGTCCGGGTGTAAGTGAATCCATCTGTCTAAACTGCATAAGATCTTCCTTCTTTAAGCCGTATCCGAACAGATGAAGAAGTGAATAAAGAAGTGTTGAACCATGTCCGCCTGAAAGGATGAAACGGTCTCTGTTTCTCCAGTCGGGGTTCTTAGGATTATGGTTCATCTCTTTTCCCCATAAAACATATGCGATATCCGCACAACCTAAAGGAAGTCCGGGATGACCTGACTTAGCCTTCTGAATAGCGTCTGCTGCCAGTACTCTTATGGCATTTGCCGACATAACATCAATATTGCTCATAGTAGCCTCCTAAAGTTTTGATTATTAACCAAGGCCGAAACATACTTTAGTACGCCGGCGGCCGGGTCCCACGTGCAAAAGCACGTCATTTGGAGATATTATAGCATAATTATTCTCTTTGCGCAATTATAATTTAAGAGCGTTTTTTACCCTATGAGGACAATTTCATGGTCTGACTATCCACAATGTAACCATTTTCATAAACCCAACTAATTTTTTGCTCTGTTTTTATTTTAAAAGCATATATGCATTATAATAGAAGGAAGTATGCTCAACCAGGTGATATATGGCAGCAACCGCATCCGTAAAACGCTCATCGGATGCATCCTTTACGGTATATGCAGTACATATAAGCTTTAAGATCTCGTACTCAAGGTACAGTCCGTATGCCGCATCCTCCGGTCTTATCCTCTCGTCACAGTAAGGGAATGCGGCATAAAAAACGTTATTGACCATAAAGTTTTCAAAATATATGCTCCATTTCGGGTAGTGCTCCGTAAAAAGCTCAAAGTCACTTTGATAAAGCTTTTCCGCGTCCCCGTTCCCCTCTCCGTATCGGGTAAAGCTTTCAGCCGCATAATCCTTAAGGCTATCCGAGGTTTCGAGCAATTCCTTTATGATATTCAGTAATCTGTTAAGCGTAACCTGCTTTAGCTCTCCGCATTTTAGCAAGCTTCCTACCGAAAAAATACGCTCCGTTAAAGACTTGCTCCTGTTAAGTAATATATCCGTACAACCCTTTGCCGTTTCCTCCGAACCTATAGGAAGTGTTTCAGTTATCTCCGGACGGATACCGTTTTTCATGGTTATGTATTTAAAACGTATCTGCTCCGTATCCATAAGCAGCTCCACGGTCTTTTCACAGCTTGTGGAACATACCGCCGAAAGGTATCCGTTTGTCTCCCTGTAACTTCTCGGATATACACGGCAGATCTCCGGTATCGCAGCCTCTCCGCACTCCTTCTGCATCATGCACAGTCCGTCTTCCCCGAGCATCCTGCACTGCCCGCGCCAGTCCGGCTCTATAAGCTTATATCTTTGGCGGGTAGCAACTTCGGGGTCTCCGAAAGCGCTTTCTATTTTTTCGTGCAGTGCTTTTGAACACTCCATACCTATTAGTCTAAAATATTCTTCCTCTCTGACCGCTATCTTCCAGCCCTTACAGCATGCATTCCTGCATTCACCGCATTTACATGAAAAGGAACTGAAATACTCCGGCGCCAACCAATTATCATCCTTCATATATACTTCTCCGTTTTGTTTTTGTAAATCAGTAACCATAAGTATAATACTACCAAACCCCCGTTCTGTACAAGTATGTATATATAAGTTTTTCAAAAATAAAAATCCCATAATATTTTTACTTGACAAATCAAAAAAGCAGGAGTATACTCTAGCCATAGTTCAGCGATTTAAAGTGTAAAAGGATGCAGATAAACCTATGAAAAAATCATTTACTTTAGCATCATATTATTACTTTTATTACTACTTTACTTTTTCCGGAAGTAAGGTCACTTTGTGATGCAAAAGTACATGAGATAATATCATTCATGAATTTTAGCGGAGCAGGTTGACCTGTTCCGCTTTCGTTTTTATATACTGCTTTAACGCGGGCTGACCATAATTTTCAGGAGGGACAAATCATGATTGTAGTATTAAAAAAGGACGCAAACAAGGAAAAACAGGATAAGCTCATCGATTGGCTGAAAGGCATGGGCCTCGGGATCCATATCTCCGTCGGTGAATACCAGACAGTGCTCGGACTTATAGGTGATACCAGCAAAGTGGATATGGACCTTATAGGAAGCCTTGACATAGTCGATTCCGTAAAGAGAGTCACCGACACTTTTAAATGTGTAAACCGTCAGTTCCATCCCGATGATACGGTGGTAAACGTAGGTGATGTAAAAATAGGCGGCGGCAACTTCGCCATGATAGCAGGTCCCTGCTCCGTAGAGTCAGAAGCACAGATAGTGGAAGTAGCCAAAGCCGTAAAGGCAGCAGGTGCGAACTTACTCCGCGGCGGCGCTTTTAAGCCCCGTACCTCCCCGTATGATTTCCAGGGTCTTAAAGGTGAGGGCTTAGAGCTTTTAAAAATAGCAAGGAAAGAGACCGGCCTTCCCATCGTTACCGAGATCATGAGCGTATCCGATCTTCCGTTATTTGATGATGTGGACGTACTCCAGGTAGGTGCCCGCAATATGCAGAACTTCGACCTCTTAAAGGAGCTCGGCCGCATAGGAAAGCCCATCCTTTTAAAGAGAGGTCTTGCCAATACATTAAAGGAACTCCTCATGAGTGCCGAATATATCATGGCAAGCGGCAACGAACAGGTAATCTTATGCGAGAGAGGTATCCGTACCTACTCCGACTATATGCGTAACACCCTTGACCTCTCAGCAGTACCCATGCTGCATGAGCTCTCACACTTACCCGTGATAGTGGACCCGAGCCACGCTACAGGTATCGCACGTATGGTACCTCCTATGGCACTTTCAGCAGCAGCCTGCGGAGCGGACGGACTTATCATCGAGGTACACAACGATCCCATCCATGCACTCTGCGACGGTGCACAGTCCCTTACTCCCGACGAGTACGCGAAGTTGGTAGTAAAGGTAAATGCCGTACGTGATGCGATCAGGTGATTATACATACCACTAAATGATCACAAGTACTTACTTATTGTCATTCTGAGCGAATGCGAAGAATCTTATAAGATCCTTCACTTCGTTCAGGATGACAAAATTGTTAATATCGTATATAATCATTCATAGGTTTACGTAAAAGATATTTAAAAGATATTCAGGAGAAACATATCATGAAAGCAGGAATAGTAGGACTCGGACTTATAGGAGGTTCATTTGCAAAGGCATACCATGCGGGAGGACATACGGTACTGGCCCGTGAGCTTGACCGCTCTGTCTTAAGCTTTGCGGAGCTCTCGGATGCGGTGGATGGGGAGCTTACCAAAGAAAATATCGGTGACTGCGATATCATCCTTATATGCGTCTATCCCCAGGCAGTGATCGATTTCTTAAAGGAAATGGGCCCTTATATAGGAAAGAAACCGGTAGTCATAGACTGCTGCGGTACCAAGAGAGTCCCCATGTATGAAGGAGAAAAGCTTGCAAAAGAATACGGATTTTTGTACGTAGGCGGACATCCCATGGCCGGTACACAGTTCTCTGGATTTAAATATGCCAAGGACACCATGTTCAAGGGTGCTCCGATGGTCATAGTCCCCCCCGAGTATGATGATATCAGCCTGCTTGACCATGTAAAGGAATTACTCTCTCCTGCCGGATTCAGGAAGATCACCGTTACCACAGCAGAAAAGCATGACGAGATGATAGCCTTCACCTCTCAACTTGCCCACGTGGTATCAAATGCATATATTAAAAGCCCCACCGCACTCGCACATAAGGGCTTTTCGGCCGGCAGCTACCGCGACATGACCAGAGTTGCCTGGCTCAATCCGCAGATGTGGGCAGAGCTGTTCTTAGACAACAAGGATAATCTCATAAAAGAGATCGATATCCTTATAGATAGCCTTACTTCCTATAAGGAAGCCTTAGAAAATGACGACCGCGAGACCTTGGAAAAGCTTTTGGACGACGGTAAAAAACGCAAAGAGGAGGTAGACGGCTGATGGAAAAAATAAGGATCAACGCTTCCATAGATTATGATGTGCTGATAGATGCAGGACTGTTGGGTGACGCCGGTGAGCTGATATTTTCAGCACTGCTGCCCGCATCGGGCGTATCTGCCGCGGATCCCCTTGCCGCAAGGCGTCAGGCTGAAAACACCACTGCCGTCATAGTCTCCGATGACAACGTATTCCCCCTCTACGGAGAAGCCCTCAAAAACAGTCTCGCCGGATCGGGATATAAGACTATAGAGTTCGTATTCCCCCACGGAGAAAAGAGCAAAAGCTTAAATACCTACGGTGAACTTTTGGAATTTATGTGTGACAGCCACATAAGACGCTCCGATATGATAGTAGCCTTAGGAGGCGGTGTGGTCGGCGACCTTGCAGGCTTTGCCGCAGCCACCTACCAGCGCGGTATCACCTTTATCCAGATACCCACCACACTGCTCGCCGCAGTGGACTCCTCGGTAGGCGGCAAGACCGCAGTCGACCTTACCAACGGCAAAAACCAGGTCGGAGCCTTCTACCAGCCCCGCCTTGTGATATGCGATACAGATACACTCTCCACCCTCCCGCCGGAAGAATACGCCTGCGGATGCGGTGAGATCATAAAATACGCTGTCTTAGAGAGCGAGGAATTCTTTGACGAGCTTTTGCAGAAGCCTGTATGCACACAATATGAGCATGTCATCTCCACCTGCGTAAAGATGAAAAAAGCTTATGTGGAAAATGACGAATTTGACACGGGGCTCCGTATGAAGCTGAACCTCGGACATACCTTCGGACATGCTGTGGAAGCCTGCAGCGGATACAGTATCCTACACGGACAGGCAGTAGCCATGGGTATGGCTGCGGTGACAAAGGCCGCTTCCGAAATGGGGCTCTGCTCTAAAGAAACCCTTGTAAGACTTCTTGAGATCCTCGATGTGTACAAGCTTCCCTCCGAAATCCCCTACGGGCTCGACGAGATGTTTGAAGTAACATTGGTAGATAAAAAGAACTCCGGCTCTGTTACCAACCTTATCGTACCTACCGTGATCGGTAACTGCAGGATCATGAAGATACAGACCGAAAAGCTGAAAGGCTGGCTTGAAGAAGGCGGAGTAAGATGAGCTAAAAAGCTGTAAACCATGCAATCTTATTTCGACAAAAAAAAGGATATAATATATGAACAAAACCATCAGTCACGGTCCGAAAAGCGGGATATTTGAAGTTCCGTCTTCAAAATCCCAGGCCCACAGGATGTTAATCACCGCCGCGCTTTCCAAAAGTGCCGGAAAACTCATCGTAAACGGCATCTCTAAAGATATATCCGCCACCATAAAGTGCCTGAACGCCATGGGTGCGGATATAAAGATCACGGAAAACGGATCGGGAAGCTCCGAAATATCGATCAGACCCATCATAAAAACCGTCGACTGCTCCGGGATGTCGGCTATGTATAAGCCCCTGCTCTGCGGAGAAAGCGGGTCCACTCTCCGCTTCCTCATACCGATAGCGGGAGCACTGGGGATCGATGTGGTATTCCATATGGAAGGCAGACTCTCCGAGCGACCTTTAGGAGCTCTTACTGATGCCCTTTCGGCACACGGAATGAGCTTTATGCAGGACGGTAAATACCTTTACTGCAGGGGATCGCTTACAAGCGGCACCTTTACCATCCCCGGCAATATCTCATCACAATACATATCAGGCCTCATCATGGCTCTCCCTCTGTTAAAGGGGGACTCCGTCATAAATATCACCGGCAGTATAGAGTCGGGCGATTATATAGCCATGACCGTCGCAGCGGTAGAATCGGCAGGCATTAAGATAAAAAAAGAAGAAAATATCTACCATATAGAAGGGGATCAGTGTTATAATGTAACCGGTACCCGCATAGTCGAAAAAGACTGGTCTTCGGCAGCCTTCCCGTTATGTATGGGAGCTTTTTCCGAAAAAGGCATGACAGTACCGGGACTTAACTTATCTTCCACCCAGGGAGATAAGGAGATCCTAAACATCCTAAAAGGTTTCGGAGCCTGTGTCATTGAAGAGGATCAGCCTGATGCAGCCGGGACTGTATCTGACGAAAACAGTGAAAACAGTACCGGATTAACATCCGTCACCGTAAAAAAGGGAACCTTAAAAGGACAGATAATAGATGCCTCACGCATACCCGACCTTGTGCCTGTCATAAGCGCGGTAGCGGCAGGTGCTAAAGGAGAGACCCGTATCATCCATGCGGAAAGACTCCGACTTAAGGAATCCGACAGGATCGCAACCACCGTATCCATGCTCCGCTCCTTAGGTGCCGATGCAGAAGAGACTGCGGACGGCATCCTTATAAGAGGAAAGGACCGGCTGCCAGGCGGCACGGTTGACTCCTTCAACGACCACCGCATAGCCATGTCGGCAGCAGTAGCTGCGGGCATCTGCGAGGGAGACGTATCTGTAACGGGAGCCGAGTGCACGGACAAGTCCTTCCCGGGATTCTGGGAGGAGTTGTCATTCTGAGCGTAAACGAAGAATCTTTTATACACGGACATCTACCACACTACGAAAGGATCCGATATATATGAGCAGCAGTTACGGAAAAAACATAAAACTTACCATATTCGGACAATCACACAGTAAAGCCATAGGTATGACTTTAGAGGGCATCCCTGCAGGAAAAAGGATAGACTATGAAAAGCTCTTCGAATTTATGCAGCGCCGTGCTCCCGGTAAAAACGCCTACTCCACTCCCCGTAAGGAGGCAGACGCACCCGAGTTTTTAAGCGGTGTGGTCGGAGATACTACCTGCGGCACTCCCATTACGGCTGTGATCCTGAATACCAATACCCGCTCCTCCGACTACGACATAATAAAAGATATCCCCCGTCCGGGACATGCCGATTATACGGGATATATAAAATACGGTGAGGACAGGGATTATACCGGCGGCGGGCACTTTTCCGGAAGGCTCACGGCCCCCTTATGCATAGCCGGCGGCATAGCCATCCAGCTGCTCGAAGAAAAAGGTATATATATATGCTCAAGAATCAGTTCCATCGGCGGGATAAAGGATGAGGGCGACCTGGTAGAAACTTCCATCGGCTGCCTGACCGGCATTAATACCGGGTTACCTTTTAACCCCGCATCAGACGGGGACTTCCCCACTATCTCCAAAGAACAGGGAGAAAAAATGAAAGCATATATCGCCGAAAAAAGAGCCGAAGGCGACTCAGTGGGCGGTGTCATAGAATGTGCCGTATTCGGCATCCCGGCAGGTGTCGGAGACCCGATGTTTGACGGAATGGAGAACAGGATTTCGCAGATTATCTTCGGTATCCCCGCCATAAAAGGCATAGAGTTCGGAAACGGATTTGAAGCGGCCGCACTTACGGGCAGCGAGAACAATGATGAATTCTGCTTAAAAGAAGGGAAAATAGAGACCGTTACCAATAACTGCGGAGGTATACTCGGCGGTATCACAAACGGCATGCCGCTCATCTTCAGGGTAGCCGTAAAACCTACTCCTTCCATAGCTAAGGAGCAAAAAAGCATAAACCTCTCCACAAAAGAAGAAACCACACTGGTTGTGCCCGGAAGGCATGATCCCTGCATAGTTCCCCGTGCAGTCCCCTGTATAGAGGCTGCTGCCGCACTTGCGGTATATGATGCTCTTTTATCATGCTGAACGGCTCCGGTCCGTACATATTTAAGCCCTGTCCCGGCATTACTATAGTATATAAAACCCTCTTTACCGGTTTGTCCTGTAAAGAGGGTTTTCTGATTTTTTAAGTCTGTTTGATTTTAATATTTGTAAGGGCACATTGGTCGCCGGTAAGCGATACATATATATCATCCACAGTGCCGTTTATCACCATATCATTTCTTATCGATATACCGCTGTTTTCCGTAGTGACTATGATCTTATTGTCCTTCATCCTTATAAGCACCGAGCAGTCAAGACCTTGTTTGTTTTTCGCCTTCCACTTCTCCCAGCCCTCAAAATCATCTGATTTATTGGCCTGTATCGTATCATCAACATTATCATCCGTCTCCCAGCTCTCGCCATCCATACGAATAAGACAAAGCTCGCGGTAGCCCTTACCGTTTACATGTCCATCCAAGGACGAGAAAAACGAAAGCGACGGACAATGCCATACAAGTCTCGCAGTCGGCAGGCTCATGGTATGGAAAGTGATATTAAGACCGTCCGTAACACGTATTCCATCCGTAGCCGCAGTTCTCCAGCCATCCACCTGGATATTGGGGATATCACCTTCCGGTACGTTTATATAAGAAATCCTTTCCGCTATACGCGGTATCTCGCCGTCCTTTATCTCCTCATCGGATTTTGTAAGTTCATTTATTATGATGGTACAATGCTCACCCATGATACCGAGATAAGCATATCTTGAACTGTCCTGCAGGGCTACGATAAAGCTCCGGGCATCGTTCTCCGAGATGATCTTTACCCTTACATGATCATCATATTTTACGGCTTCGATGACATAATCATCATCCTTGGTACGGTCGATATCTGTATATGCCGATCTGTCTTCTATCTTACCGGGTTCTACCTTTCTCGCCCCGATACAGGTATGCCTGCCGTCAGGCCAAAGCTCGGCATATTCGAGGTAGAGCATCTCATCCTTTTTATTGTCCGAGATATGAGTTCTCGCATCAAGCGAGTCAAACAAAAGTATCCCGGGCAGCTTATGTTTTCCGGATTTTTTATCTGACGCGTCGTCTTTCACACGAAGACGTATCAGAGTAGAATTGGGAGTAAGAAGTATACCTTCCGAAACGCTCGATCTGAACTCCTCGAATTTCAACTCGTTTCTACCTTCGAGCTGGCTGACTTCTTCTCTTTCCTTCATCTCATATTCGGTATCGACATCTATGAGATGCAGCATCTCTTTTGCAAAAAGAGGATCGAACTGGGTACCCATACCTTTTACCAGCTCCTCCCTTACCTTCTGCTGGGGAAGCGGATCACGGTAACTGCGCTTTGATGACATCGCATCATATGCATCCGCTACTGCTATGATCCTCGCTATGGTAGGGATATCCTCACCCTTTAATCCCTCGGGATAGCCCTTTCCGTCATATCTTTCATGATGATAGTTGGCACCTATACTTAAGTACGGCAGCTTACTGATACTTGATAGTATCCTTTTTCCGATGACCGGATGCTCTTTTATACAGTCAAATTCTTCCTTGGTAAGCTTTCCTTCTTTATTGATAATGCGGTCCGCTACACCGATCTTACCCACGTCATGCAAAAGCGCGGTATAATATATCTCCCTGCATTCCTTTTCGTTCTTTCCGGAGGCTTTGGCGATAGCTCTGGAATACTCGGCTACTCTCCTCGAATGACCATGTGTGTACTTGTCCTTCGCATCGATCGCGCTTGCAAGTGCCTCTGCTGTCTGTTCGAATACCATCTCGGCATTCTTCTGCTCTTCCTTTAAGACGTTGATCTCCAGCTCTTTTGCGTGCTCTACGGCATTGTTCATATCATGGAGAGAGAAAATATACAAAAGAACTACCAGCCCTACCAGAGTGATATTGGTAAGGGAAAGACCGTAAGCATATATCTGACCTAAGGAAGCAAAAAACGGTACACCGGTAAACAATATGAGCGAAAGACGCACGCCCTTGGTCAGTCTGTTCCTGTACTGCCATATTACGGTAAGCAGCAGCAGATGTATCACAAGAGGGATGATATAACTGATAAAAAATCCTTCCGCTCTCTGGTATCTGTTTTGCTCATCTATGGTGAAAAACAGCCCGCCGGGTATGCCGATTACCAATATAATAAAGTCAACAGCTGCCAGCAGATGAGCTACCCGCATACGTTTCGGCAGGACCTTTAACCCTACTTCGTTCAAACACAGATTTCCCAGATACAGATTAAATATAACAAGGATAAACAAAGTCATAAGATATACTGCGAAGTTGCATATCCTGACCATCCAGTATCCCAGATCACTGATATCCCCGCGGTATATATAACAGTATCTGTCCGCTATAAGCAGAAACATAGCGCACAGTTCCATAGCCATAAGGATAAATCTGCGCTTTAGCGGTATCGCTTTTGTGAGTAGCACAAGAAAAGCCAACAATCCGCAGACTCCTATAAGTATAAGCATTATATTAAGTTGATATTCCCGTAAGAATTCCAACATATTATCAGGTGCCCCCGTTTCAAAAAGTCATAAAAAACTTTACTTCATCACAGAATATACCAAGTTAATTTTATCATAATTTACAAGTGAATGCAATCGGATTTTAGGTGAAGAGCCTATTGCAAGGACCCCCTGTTTATGATATGCTGATATATGGAATCCCACAGAACATAAAGGAGGTGTGCGGTCATGGAAGCAATAATATCAACCGGTCTTCCCCGGGAAGACGGATTTTATATGCCCGGAGAATTCGAACCGCACCGCGGATGCATAATGATATGGCCGGAGCGTCCCGGTTCGTGGCCTTTCGGGGCCAAAGCCGCCAGATTCGCCTTTAAGAATATAATAAGTGCCATCGCCGAAAGCGAGGAAGTATTTGTGGCAGCAGGCAAAACCGCATATGAAAGTGCCGTATCCGAGCTGTCCGGTATTGAGAATGTCCGGATATTTAAGGCCGAAACGGATGACGCCTGGGCCAGGGATGTGGCTCCCACATTTGTAAAAAACGCTGCCGGCGAGGTCAGGGCAGTCAACTGGACCTTTAATGCATGGGGCGGTGAATATAACGGACTGTATCCCTCCTGGAAAAAGGATGACGCCTTTGCACTTTTCTTTGCCGGAATGGAAGACTATAAAGTATATGATGCTGCTCCCTTCGTACTTGAGGGCGGCTCCATCCACTCGGACGGAGAAGGTACCCTCATGGTTACATGTGAATGCCTGCTGAGCCCCGGACGGAACCCGCGTATGACAAAGGATGAGATCGAAAAAAAGCTGAAAGAATACTTAGGGGCCGAAAAAGTCATATGGCTTCCGAACGGGATATATAACGATGAGACCGACGGGCATGTGGATAACATATGTGCTTTTATCAGGCCCGGTGAAGTGGTACTCGCCTGGACAGATGACGAAAACGACCCGCAATATGCACTTTCAAAAGAAAACCTTGAGGTCCTTAAAACCGAAACCGATGCAAAAGGACGAAGCTTAACAGTCCATAAGCTCCCCATCCCCGAAAAGCATGTTTTTATAAAAGAAGAAGACCTTTTAGGCTACGAATTTGAAGAAGGCGAGGACGAGCGTGAAGTCGGGGAAAGACTTGCCGCATCCTACGTAAACTTCTACTTTTCAAACGGTGCAGTCATACTTCCCGCATTCGGCGGTGAGAACACTGAAAGTGATATAAAAGCCAAAGAGATCATGGAAAAGCTCTGCCCGGAGCGCAAGGTCATACAGATACAGGCACGTGATATACTGCTCGGAGGCGGTAACATACATTGTATTACACAGCAGATACCGGCGGGAGAACCGTCCCTCTGATCGAGAAAGGAAAACAGCATGAGAAATATCACAGTAGCTGCCATACAGATGCAGTGCAGCAAAATTGTTGAAGAAAATATCGATAAAGCCGAGAAAATGGTCCGTGAGGCTGCATCAAAGGGTGCGCAGGTGATCCTCCTCCCGGAGCTTTTCGAAAGAGAGTACTTCTGCCAACAAAGAAGATATGATTTTTATAAATATGCCTTACCGACGGATGAGAACCCCGCAGTAAAAGCAGCTCAGAAGCTTGCTAAAGAGTTAAGCGTAGTCCTTCCCGTAAGCTTTTACGAAAAGGACGGAAATGTCCTTTATAACTCTCTTGCCTGGATAGATGCCGACGGCACACTCCTCGGTGTATACAGAAAAACCCATATCCCGGACGATCACTTTTATCAGGAAAAGTTTTATTTCACCCCCGGAAATACGGGCTTTATGGTATTTGATACAAAGTACGGAAGACTGGGAGCCGGCATATGCTGGGACCAGTGGTTCCCCGAGACTGCCAGAGTGCTGGCATTAAAGGGTGCCGAGATCATCTTCTATCCTACCGCCATCGGCTCAGAACCCATACTGGACACCGACAGCATGCCGCATTGGAGAAGATGTATGCAGGGACATTCCGCATCCAACCTGGTCCCCGTAGTCGCAGCCAACAGGATAGGAAAAGAGGATGTCGAGCCCTGCGAGGAAAATGCGGGACTAAAATCCTCTCTCATCTTTTACGGTTCTTCATTTATAACCGATGAAACCGGTGAAATAGTAAAAAGCGCATCAAGGGACAAAGAAGAGATTCTCCTTAAGACCTTCGATCTCGACCTTATCGCCGAAAACAGGCTCTCCTGGGGACTTTTCCGCGACAGACGTCCGGAAATGTACGGCGATATCGTAAAATAATATTCTATAGTCCTACAGGTTCATCCTCTTATTTTTCCGGCCTCACGCAGGCCGGAAGATATTTTGTCAGTATCTTTTCGAGTTCCTCATATATGATGGGTTTTGACAGGTAATCGGTAAAGCCCTGTTCAATATACAGCTCCCTCGCACCGGCTATCGCATCGGCAGTAAGAGCTATCACGGGTACCCCGTCGGCTAACTGCAGTTCCCTTATCGTCTTCAGCGTCTCTATACCGGACATACCGGGCATCATCTGATCGAGCAGGATAACATCATATTGTTCGGATTTAAGCATTTCTATGCACTCTGCTCCGGATAATGCGGATCTGATGTCGATCGCGGTCTTTTTAAGCAGGAATCTTACTACCTTGATGTTCATTTCATTATCATCTACAACAAGTATCCTGGTATTGGGTGCTAACAGCTTACCCTCGTATTCCTTTTCCTCCTGTCTCGCCTTTTCGAGCCGCTTGGAATAATCTCCCATGGGCGTATCATCAGCCACTTTCTGCACTACCTTTACGGTAAATACGGACCCTTTTCCGTACTCGCTTTCAACCTCTATGCTTCCGCCCATCATCTCTGCGAGCTGCTTAGATATATTAAGTCCTAAGCCCGTACCTTCGATATTCCTGTTTCGTGTGGCATCTAAGCGCTGGAAGGAATCAAACAGCCTCTCCTTCTCCCCGGGCCTGATACCGATACCGGTATCCTTTACTACGGCTGTAAGCACGGACGCTTCCCTGTCAAAGGATATTTTCACATCTATACTGCCTTTTTCGGTATACTTGACGGCATTGTTCACTATGTTCAAGAGTATCTGGCGTATACGGATCTCATCACCGTTAAGTACGGAGGGGATATCCTCTTTTGCATCTACGGTGAACTTCAGCTTCTTGTCTTCGGCTTTCTTTTCCGTCATATTGACGATATCGTTGATCACGGAGGATACCTCATAATTGACCGGTACCAGCTCCATTTTTCCCGACTCGATCTTACTTAGGTCAAGGATATCGTTTATGATCGAAAGGAGCGTATTTCCGGCACTCTTGATATCCGACGCGTATATAAGGGTATTCTCTTCTTTAGACTCCCTTAGGATCATCTCATCCAAGCCGATTATGGCATTCATGGGTGTTCTTATCTCGTGGGACATATTGGCAAGAAAGTTGCTCTTGGCCCTGCTCGCCTGCTCTGCCACATGTGCTTCTTCCCTGATACGCTCGTTCTCTGCAGCCTGTGTCCAGTAGAATATCTCTTTGACGCTTCTGTTGGAGATGCTTATATAAAGGACAAATCCCAATACCGCGAACGTCCCGGTATTCATGACATCCGCCTTAAATACGACACCGGATTTTAAGTTCACGCTTATAAGAAAATAAGCCAATGCCGCAAGAAATATTAGCAAACCCATCCTGGTCGGTTTGTCGTTTACTATCAGGGGAAGAAATGCCAGAAAGGCGATAAAGCTCGTAGAAGGCATATTTATAGTCGTCGGCTGTATACTTAGTATCATGCCGAATATAAGCACCGTTGCCAAAAGGGCATAGCAGTATATAAATGCATGGATACCCTTCATCTTTTTCATCAGTATTTTATACAGATACAGTGCGATACCGCCGATGATCAATACCCAGTACGCTGCCAGATTTTCGGTTTTAAGAAGGAGATTCAGCAGGAAAAAGAACAGACCGAGTACGATGATCACAATATTACATTTAAATACCAGCTTGACATTTCTGTCCATGATCTTATCAAAAATATTGTCAAACTGTTCTTTCTCCAATCCACAGTACAAAAACAGATTTTTATTCAGAATTCCCTTTTTTTTCATATTACTTCCTATTACTTCCTTACTTTCAATACGCGGCACACTCCGCATCAGGTCTTATACCCTACTTGGAGATCACTATATTTTTCCCGTGTTTCTTACCGTAATACATGCGTTCGTCCGCAACCTTGATGAGCTCTTCGGGATTATTGTAGATATCCTTGTTCTCCTCTAAGCCGATGGTAATGGTCACGGGTATACGTTTGTTATAGAATACCGTCGGGTTAGCCTCGACGATCTTTCTTATATATTCCATCTTTTCTTTGGCAACGGCAAAATCATAGTCCCTCATAAGGATGACCATCTCCTCGCCGCCCCATCTGCAGATATCGCAGCCCTGCATTTCATTTCTTAATATCTTGGTAATATGGCGGAGTACCTCATCTCCGCCGTCATGCCCGTAGGAATCGTTCACACGCTTAAAATTATCTATATCGCAGAATGCCACACAGAAATTCCTGCTTCTTTCATCCTTCATGAGCGCTTCCATCACAGGCAGAAACCCTCGCCTGTTAAGCAGGTCCGTCAGCGCATCCTTATGCGCGTCATCCGAGAGCTGCACATTTTTCTTCTCAAGACTGTTCCTTTCAGACTCACTTGTATAGATATATATCGTGTTGTAAAAGATGATCGAAAATACAGCCACGAACGACGAAAAGATCATCAGTACCGAACCCGCTGCATGTGACAGTTCATATACCGGCATCTCATCATGAAACCTGAAATACAAAAAGATATAAAGTGCAAAATTGCCCGTATAGATCAGGGCAATGATCCATCTTTTTTCCGGCTTGAACAGAAAGCTTCCGAAATAGATGATGATCGGGATGATGGAGCAGATGAAACAATATGTTCCGCTGTGCCAGCCGACAAAATAAGTGGCGGCAACCGAGTAAATGCTTACCTCTAAAAGTATACTGATATACACGGGCATGATATGTCCGAATTTGGTCAATACCGTACAGAACAGATATACTATGACACTGACCGCATTCAGATATACCAAAGGCATTACACCCGCTATCAGCATTATGAGCAAAAGGGTTGCATGGACCAGGCCCATAACAATAACCGTAAACAGGAAACTGTTATGCACCAGAAAATGTAACGTTTTGTCTATCAAGCCACTGCTCTTCACCCTGTCACCTCTCTATCTTAAAGTCAATATCACCTCGAAAACGCTTTCTGCGTTTCCCCATTATATCTCAAACTTACCGACGATATCCTGCATCTTATCCGCTTGATTAGTTTTTTCTCTTCAAACCGAATAATACCCGGATATATTTTGTCTTATCGATGACGTAACACCACAGATCCGTAAAAGGATATGAGACTGCGATCGTCAGGAAGAAAATAATGACATAACCGGGATTCATCATGTCAAAATAATACTGACTGAGCACTACTATCGGATAATGAATGATATAATATACATACGATATCCTGGAGTTAAACGCCGAAAAATGTCCGGTAAAATCCAGATGATCGTGCCCGATGGCGATAAGTGCCGGTAACCCGAATATAAATGAGCCGTACATGCATATGGTATTAAGCGTCTCGTTTCCGCCTATAAATACAAAGATAACCGCATTTGCCACCGATGCCGCAACGAATACTGCCGTAAGCAGCCACTTGTGTGCGGCAATCTTTTTTACAAACTCCCTGTCCTTAAAGAAATAATACCCGAGCAGATACACCGCCAGATATGTTATAAGCCTTTTTCCGTAAGCATATATTTCAAAGGTCCCAACGGCTGTGACCGCAAGCAATACTCCGCCTATGATCTTAAAGGTTTCGGTATTTTTAATGTATTTCTTTTTTATGATGTCCGTAAGCTTTATTATCAGACATGACAAAAGAGAAATCCCCATAAGTACCGCGATAAACCAGAAATGCCCCAAAGTGAACCCGCCGTCGTATCCGGTCAGATCGGTAACCCTTGTAAAATACACCCCGTAGTGTTTAAAGTATCCGCCGTTATACCCGTTGTGGGTAACATCGGCTATAAAACTTAAGACCGGGTTAATTACAAGAAGTCCGAATACAAACGGGATCCCGAGCCTTTTAAACCTCTCGACGATAAATGCCTTATATCCTCTCTTTTTTAACGAATAAGCGGAGGATACACCTGCGAGCAGGAACATAAGCGGCATGAACCAGGGGCTGAGCATCACCACTATGGCTGCTATCGGCTTTATCTCTTCAAAAAATATATAGTTGGCCTCTCCCCATGTATTATACGCCATAGCCGTATGATACAGTACTAAGAGCGAGACCGTGATCCACCTCAGGTTATCTATGTAATTGACACGTTTTGTTTCTTTGACCATATTTCTTTTCCGTTACATATATCATCTTATAAAGATTCTATTTTACTATACCATAAAAAACTTGAAATTTCAATCACAGGGACTTTTGCCCTTTAGAATTTTACAGCCCCACCGGCAGGTACCTGCACATCCTTCTCCCCGTATGTAAACCATACGTCTGTCGAGGTGGGATTGATGCACTCTGTCATGGCAGTATTAAAGATAAGCTCACGGAATGCATGGCAGTAATCATATATCTCGATATTGGACGCATACCAGATATCCTCTTTTCCGCTTACTTTTTCGGCAAACTTTTCTATCACGCCCCAGTTGTCAAACTGCTCAAACTCATAGCTGTGACCCCACAGGTAGAAAAGCATGGGTGACCAGCTGTTTTTTGTATTTATAAATCTGTCTGCCAGGTTCATAAGCTCGGGATCGTTGTGGTGGCAGGTCGCCGGCAGTCTCAGCCAGTCCTGCGGTATACGGAAATCGCGTGTGGAATTGACCGTCCTTGCATAGCAGATGCCGCAGTTCTTAAGTATCTCCACGCTTATGTCATCGTAAGCGCCGTAAGGGTATGCAAAGCCCCTTATCACCTTTCCGAACAGCTCCTCCAGCCTCATCCTGTCACGGAGCACTTCATCTGTAGCCACATTGCCTGGAAGTCCTACCAGTGCAGCATGCGTATATGCATGAGCAGCGATCTCCCAGCTGCTTTTTTCATATGCCGCCTTAAGTCTCGATAAAGGCATCCTTCTGTGTATGGTCCCCGGAGCATATACCACATCATCCTCGGGGAAGCAGCCGCTGTTAATGTTGAATGTACCCTTTATACCGTATTTTTCCGCTATTTCGATGAGCTTCTCATCCTGCTCCACTCCGTCATCATAGCTTAATGTCAATGCCTTGGGTTTTCCGCCCGCAAAACGCATTATAAGATTTGCCATCATTAACCTCCTGCCAAATTAAAGTCACTATTTTACGCGCTTATCGCATTATATATGATAAAACAAA